>Ga0335083_10000254_pt1 | contig 86649 bp, 76 predicted proteins | sample Lox_Sample_42_FD_206716 | JGI IMG/M metagenome (GOLD analysis project Ga0335083, IMG submission 206716) | Soil microbial communities from Loxahatchee National Wildlife Refuge, Florida, United States - Lox_Sample_4.2 | ecosystem: Environmental > Terrestrial > Soil > Wetlands | place: USA...
CACTCCCCGCAGCGATGAACAACTTCTGCTGGCCGCCAAAGCTGCCTTTCAGTCCATTTCGCTCGCCGATTGCCGCGGCTTCTTTTTTAGCGCCAAATACGCTACATCATTTATGGAATTGCTCTAGAGAGAGGAACCTACGGCGCTATGGTTCTAGAGACTCCGCACGGAAGAGCGGCTGGCCGGCGAGAGCGGTATGAAAACTATAGAGGGCTAGAAGAACGATTGCGGCAAGCCCCGCGAGAGCAGGCGAAGCGTACCAGCGCGACAGGTGGGTCGTCGCGGGAAAGATGAGCAGGGTATTTTGCACGACGAGTCCCACGACGAGAGCCAACAGGCCAACACGTTTTAAAACAAGCAAAAACGAAACGTAAAGCACAACCAGAGCGACGGAAGAAAAGACAGGGTGTTCGCTGCCATTTCCGAGGCTGATGAGTGTGCCGACAGCGGCGATGACAAGGGCGGCGATCCATGTTCTGCGCAAGAGACGCTGTAGCAGGAAGAGCAGAAAAAAGATGCAGAGAGAGTAGAAGGTCCAGTTCAGGACATAGAACATCAAGAGCGAAATGGCCTCCCGGACGCCTGAAAGAGCATCGGTGGAGACGCCTCCCGGCGCGGGAGGCAGTCTACCAAACAGCGGAAGCAGCAGATTGTCGGAGGTCTCCACAAGAACAAGAGCGACGCCATAGGCAACGCCGATCAGGAGGTCCCGGCCGACCAACGGATCGCGGAGCTGGCCGGCGAGCAAACGGGTCCAGGAGATGAGGATGTGCGGCTCCCTGCGGCGGACAAAAGGTTCGATCGCAACGTACAACAGGACCGTGAAGAAGGTCATCAAAAGCGCCCAGGCCACGGCCATGAGGACCAGGAAGACTTCATAGAAGTCGGCGACATGGTGAGCGCGCAAGGCCCACATGATAAGAAACGTCAGGAAAACAAAAGCGCCAAGGCGAATGGCACCGCGCTGATCACCTCGACCGTGCTTTAGATTCCAACGCGCAACCAGAACTCCAAAAACAGAGATAAGCAAGAAGATGGTCAGGAGGACGCTCGCCGCAATATATTGAGCACGCGTCGCTGTCTCCACGCCGTCACGGTCGGGAACAGACCAAGGGTAGAGCAAATCAAAATAGACAGGCTGGCCGCGGTACGATGCGGCTTCGATGCGAATGGGCAAATGAAAGCGGCCTGGAAGGGCGCCCGTCCAAGCGGCACGGGAATCACCCCAGGCGAGGGGTGTCCACTCCGGATCCGCGGTGTGAAAGGAGGCGGGATCGAAACCGGCAGCGGAAAATAGCGCGGACCAATTCATTGGCGGGGCCGTTTTCGCGGGCGAATCTCTTTGCGGAGGGACGTATTCGAGATGCAAGAGGCGGCCTTTGGCATCGAGGAGCACCAAGACCATCCCTGTTCCGTTCATTGGCGGATCATTGGGACTTGCGCTGCCTCCACCTGGGCCGGAACCAAAGAATTTCTTAGGCGACAAGACATGCGAGCTCTGCCGATACCAGAAAAGAATTGTGGGAGGACGATCTTCGGCAAGGGCACTCCAACGCTGGGGAGTCCGGTCGTGCTTCTGAATGTAGTTGATATATGCGGGGTCCAAATCAAAGCCGTAGGCGGAATCGACGGCGCTACTTGTGATACCAAGCTGGCCGATGATTTCACGTGCGCGGGCCGCGAGAACTTCGGGGGAATCATCGAGCGGAAGGAGGTTCACGATCTGAGTCTTCTGAGCGATCAAGACGGATGCGATGAGACCGGCCATCAGGAAGACAAGGAGACCGATCGCAAGGAGCGGCCGCATGCCTTCGTTAACACCGGCGGCGGCGACCATTTCAGGTGATGGTGTTTCGCCTGCGGCCAATGCGGCAGCGAGCGGATCACCACCGGGAAGGGCAGCCGCAACTTGAAGGGCTGATGAAGGACGTTTTGAAGGATCGTTTTCGAGGCAACGAAGGATGACCCGTTCGATCAGCGGATCGAGATCACGCACAAGAGTCGAAGGATTGGTGATCGTGCCTTGCTCGCGAAGCTTGATCAGATCAGGAAGCGTAGCGGCTTCGAAGGCGCGTTTTCCAGTGAGAATTTCGTAGAGAATCAGGCCGAGCGAATAGATATCGCTCTTGGCGGTGACTTCTTTACCGGCGAGCTGTTCCGGAGCCATGTAGGCGGGCGTGCCGGCGCGAATATCGGCGCCTTGAATGCTTGCGGCGATGCCTGCGAGTCCGAAATCCGTGATGCGGATTTTTCCAGCGCCATCGAGCATGACATTGGCGGGTTTTAGATCGCGGTGAATGACGCCGCGTTCGTGAGAGGCGGCAAGGCCGGCGCAAATCTGGCGCGCGACCTCGGTGGCTTTGTCCGGAGAAAGCCTGCCAATGCGGCGGACCACCGAAGCGAGATCCTCGCCGTCAACGTACTCCATCGAGAGGAATGGCACGCCGTCCGCGTCGCCGATATCGAAGACACGGCATACGTTGGGGTGGGACACCTGCCGGGCGATGCGAACTTCGGAATGAAAACGTGATAGAGCGGCAGCGTCCTGCGAGATGGCCTCGGGAAGAAACTTGATGGCAACGAGCTGGCCGAGTTTCAAGTCTTCGGCGCGGTAGACCTCGCCCATGCCGCCGCGACCAGCCATGGCCACGACTCGATAGCGCTCGGCAATGATTTCGCCCGGGGTGAAACGACCGCCGCTGATAGGATCCGAACTGGGAGGCCTCGAACCTCCGCTCGAGGGCGTGCGCGGCGGCCGTGAAGAGGCGGGAACTGAGGAGGGTCTGCGTGAAGCCGGAGTCGAAGGAGGCGCGATGGTCTCCTGGTCGGCGCTCAGCTCGTTTGAGTCGATAGTCGCAGCTGTGTTGGTCTCGAGCGACCCACCGCAAGAGGAACAGAACCGCCCCGTGGGAGAAACCTGTGCGCCGCAGGAAGAGCAGTACATAGGAGGGCTGGATTCTATCATTGCGGGCGGACTCGCCGCGAGTTGGCGCGATCGGTTGGCGCGACCAGCCGCAGCCAAGACCTCCGCTGCTAACTAAGAGATGCGTTCTACCTGGACAGCAGTGCCATAGGCGAGGACTTCGGTCACGCCCTGCATGACCTCGGTGGCGTCGTAGCGCATACCGATGACGGCATTTGCGCCGTGTTCGCTGGCATGTTGCATGAGCAATTCGTAAGCGTCTTCGCGGGCTTTCTCGCAAAGATTGGTAAGAATGGTGATATTGCCGCCGACGATGGTTTGAAGAGCCGCACCCAAGTTGCCGATTACGCTGCGCGACCTGACGATGAGGCCGCGCACGATACCGAAATTTCGAACGATGCGGTAGCCGGGGATTTCTAGTCCTGTAGTCACCATGGTGAAGTCCACGCGATTGGGCATCTCTTCTCTCCTTAGGATGGGACGTTTACCGGTGCGATTCTACCTTTACACGCCGCCATCCGCGAGTGCGGTGCGTCTGCTATCCTCAAGAGGCGTGGAAATCCTATTTTACATTTTGGCTATCCCCCAGGTATTGCTAGGCCTCTATCTGGTCGGGCAGGCGATGCAGTGGCTGGGTTATGTGCGGCGGCGCCTGCATACGGATCCTGGATTCTATGCGCCAAAGGTAGCAGTGCTCTGTCCGTGCAAAGGAATGGAACCGGCGCTTGAGCGCAATCTGGTTTCGCTTACGGAATTCGATTACCAAAACTACGAGATATTCTTCCTGATCGCTTCGGCGACGGATCCGGCATACAACATCGTGAAGCGTGTTGCGGCCTCATCGCGAGTGAAGGCGCACACTGTGCTTACGGAAAAACCGGACGGTTGCGGCGAAAAGGTGAACAACTTGCGCCTGGGGATAGTCCAGATGCCGGCCGAGTTCGACGTGTACACTTTTGTGGACTCGGATGGACGACCGGGAAAGAACTGGTTGCACCGCATGGTAGCGCCTCTAAGCGATTCCCGAATTGGGGCCACAACCACAATGCGATGGTTGATACCGAACAAGAGTAACCTGGCGACCGCGCTGCTCGCCGCGTGGAATGCACCAATCGTCACGATGCTTAACGAAAAAGGAAAGAATTTTTGCTGGGGCGGGGGGACGGCGATCCGGCGGAGCGTCTTTGACCAATCGGGAGTCGCGGAAGCATGGCGGCATTCGATCAGCGACGATTATTCGATGACACGCGCGCTGGAGCAAGCGGATCGTTCCATTGTCTTTTTGCCCGAATGCATCGTGCCCTCGTTTGTCGAGACGGATTTCACGGGACTGATGGAATTTACAAACCGGCAAGTACTGATCACCCGCGTGTATGCGGAAAAAATGTGGGGAATCGCCGCAGGGCTGCACCTGCTTTACTGTCTGACACTAATCCTGGGGACAACCTTGACCTTGAGTTCTTTTCTAGCCTCGCTGCCAGCATTTCCCTTTGCAGCGCTGACGTTCCTGCCGGTGCTGCTCTCGATGATTCGAGGCGCGCTAAGGGCGGCGGGCGTATCGGAAGCTTTGCCAGCCTACAAATCGCAGATCGCGGGGCAGGGTTGGATCTACGTGCTGCTCATCGTGGTGATTCCGTTTCTTTACATGGTGAACTTCATCACATCGGTTGTTACGCGGAAGACGCGTTGGCGCGGCGTAACGTACGAAGTGATTTCTCCCGAACAGACGCGCGTTGTCTCATACTGAAACGAGAGAGAAGGCGTTCCTCAAGCAGCAAGAAGATCTCCAGGGGCAGTTTTCCACAGGGCATGGAGCAACTTTCGGGTCTCCGCAGCTTTTGAGGGTTTGTGTCTAAACGTTCATCGAGGGAGTTTGCGAGTCTTGTTGTTGTCCAAGGAATTCACATATTTGCCAACGGGCTGCCAAATTATGGAAAAATTTCGCGCACCATGCAATTCCTACCCGCAACTGGTGCAATCGACGTGGCTGATCCGAGCTTAAGTATCCCATTTTTGAATAAGTTGAATTTTCCTCGAATGGGAGAACAAAATGCACAGATGGGGGCGTTCCGTCTCTTGACGCAGGCGAACTGGCAGGGAGCTCCTTCTCGCGGCCGGGTGCAGACTTTGTGCAGGTCCAGGCACCTGGTTCATAGCCCTCTGTTACGGCTTCTTACCGGCCGCTTGCCTACGCTTTGCGGCATGCCTCCTAACGGAGGTTCAATCTAAAGAAAGGGCTTTGTGTTGCCACGAAGCCACGTACTGAGGGGTGCGTGTGAAGCTTATCCGCAGAAGTGAACAGAATCATCCATTGAGCAGTCCCCGCCCGGCAAATCCCCGCGATCATTATTACTTTTATGAAAAAAACAGTGGGGTGACCCATTTTCACGTGGAAGCAGGTCCCGACGGATGTTTTCCGGTGGATCAAGCCGCGGGCCTGCTGGCGATGCACTGCATGGTGAGAGGGCAATCACCAAACGATTACGTAGTGATGGTGCTGGCGGAGACAGACCTTTTAGAGGGGCTGGCCGAAAAGGCGGAGAAACTGTTGCAAGCGGGACATTCGGTCGGCAGCCCCGTAAAGCTCACGCGCCGCGAAGAAGAAGTGCTTGGCGGCGTGATGAAGAGCCTGGCAAATAAAGAGATTGCGGCTACTTTGAATCTTTCCGAGCGCACGGTGAAGTTTCACGTGTCGTCGCTGCTGGCGAAGTTTCGCGTAAGGGGACGTATGGAACTGGTACGCGAAGCCTCACGCAACACGATTGGGGCGATGCCCATGCCGATCGCGACCAGGGAAGTGCGACCGTTTTCGCCCCTGCCACAGAGCTTCGGCAGCGGATCGCGCAGCGCCACAGTGGTTCCGCTCGCAAAGCGGCCGATGATGGCTTAGTTCGATTCAAAAAGAGGAAGCAAAAGAAAAAGCAAAGGCCCGGTCCGAACGAATTGGACCGGGCCTTCGTGTTTCAGGACCAGCCGTGGACAGCTACTTCTTTGCGGCCGAGTAGTGCTCGGAGGCGGAATCCCAATTGACGACATTCCACCAGGCTTTGATGTAATCGCCGCGAACGTTCTGATATTTCAAGTAGTAAGCGTGCTCCCAAACGTCAAGGCCAAGAACGGCTTTGCCGCCGAGCATAAACGGCGTGTCCTGATTCGGCGTGGAATCGATGGCCAGCTTGCCGTCCTTAACAATGAGCCAAGCCCAACCAGAACCGAAACGACCGAGACCAGCCGCCGCAAACTTGGCCTGAAACTCGGCGAAGGAACCAAAGGCGGATTTGATCGCTGCGCCGAGATCACCAGTGGGTTCGCCGCCTCCACCTTTCTTCATCTGCGTCCAAAAGAGTGTGTGGTTCCAATGGCCGCCGGCATTGTTGCGAACGGCCGAGCGGATGTTCTCCGGAATAGAGTCGAGGCCTTTGAGAAGATCTTCCAGCGATTTGGACTGGAGGTCGGCGTGACCCTCGAGGGCTTTGTTCAAGTTGGTGACGTAGGCGCCATGGTGTTTGTCGTGATGAATTTCCATGGTCTTTGCGTCAATGTAGGGTTCCAGGGCGTCGAATGAGTAAGGCAGTGGGGGCACGGTGAATGCCATGGTTTATTCCTCCAGTTTGAGATTTTATACAAAAACCAATGCGGTGCCGGAGCGCAACTCTGCAGAAGCGCCGCTGCTCGAACCAAGCTATTCCACACCGACTATCCCGCGAAACAGCAGGAATTTCCGGCAATGCTAGGGGATCTCCCGCGGCGAGGAGGCTGGCCAACCAGCCGACAGTATCATACCGCTCTTCGCGGAGAGGTCTCAATCGCGGTCTCCCGGGAGCTAGCCTGGAGAATTCGGGTTGGACCCTGAGACCACCGAAGTTGTTAGATGCGGGAAAGCGCCCATTGGGCAGATTCCGCGATCAATGGATCAGAGGAGGCAGAGAGGCGCTGCAGGAGTTCGCAGATACTGCGGCGCCCAGGCGAAGAAATTGAGGGAGCGGAATTGCCGAGCGCGATGCATGCGTTCCGCACCAGGCCGCGCCATTTTGTCCGCTTGATGGGACTTCCTCGGAAGAAAACGCGGAATTGTTCTTCGCTCATTGAGGCCAGCCATTCGAGGCGAGGCAAGAAGAGAGAAGCGGTTTCGAGTGGTTCTGCCGCAGTGACGGGAGGCTGCTTTTCCGTTGCGACTTCTTCCGTCTCAGGAAAAGCTCTCGGTTGAAATTGTGGAGCGCGCGTGACCGGAGCGCGGCGATTCCATGGACAAACGTCCTGGCAAATATCGCAGCCGAAGACGTGGCGGCCCATGGGCTCACGGAGATCTTCGGGGATGCTGCCGTGGAGCTCGATGGTTAAATAGGAAATGCACCGTCGCGAATCCATGACATAGGGCTCAACGAGCGCTTCCGTCGGGCAGGCATCGATACATTTTGTACAAGAGCCGCAGAGGTCCGGAAATGGCAACTCGGCTGGGCCGAGCGAGGGAGGAATATCCAGAGTCGTGAGAATGACGCCGAGAAAAAACCATGAGCCCAGCTTTGAGTTCAACAAGAGGGTGTTTTTCCCGAGCCAGCCCAGGCTGGCGTGTTTGGCGAACACTCGCTCATTCAGGGGCCCCGTGTCTGCGTAAATGCGAGTTTCAAACGGCTCGGGGAATCGGTCGCGAAAATTCCCTTCCAGTTGCTGAAGCTTTTGACGAAGTACTTCGTGATAGTCCTCGCCCCAGGCGTAGCGGGAAATCCAGCCTCTTGGTTCGGCTGGCTCTGTTTGCAACGCTTCCACGGATCGGGGCGGGGGAGAATTGTAATTTAGGGCGCAAACGATCACGCTGCGGAGCCCGGACATGACGCTGTGCGGATTTGTGCGGCGCGGGTCATGGAGATATTTCATCTCGCCGGCATAGCCGCGCGCGAGCCACTCGTTTCCCAGGTCCAACTCGGCAAATTTTTCTGCCCGCACAACTCCGCAGAGGTCAAAACCCACGGCCGTAGCACAGTGGACTACCCACGCGGTATCAGAGTTGTCGTTCATGGGCGCATCTTTAAAAGATCATAAGGAATTGTGCCGCAGGAAACGAGCGGATGCGAGCGATGTTACATCTCGAACGTAGATATTCGACGGGGCAAAGGAATAGCTACCGAAAACTGCCTAGCGCGACGCTTTCATCCGTATACACATCGAAGACGGTGTAGAGCTTGGTGAGTTGGAGAAGGTCGTGAACCTTTTTCGTCAAGTGCAGGAGCTTCAGTTCGCCGCCGCGGCCCTTCGCGGTCGTGTACGCACTGACGAGCTCGCCGATGCCGGAGCTATCGATGTAATCCACATCGCCCAGATTGAGGACGATTTTAGTGTGTTTGTCGTCGAGAAGACCTCGGACAGTTTTGCGCAGAAGCGCGCTGCCTTCTCCTAAGGTAATGCGGCCGCTGAGGTCCACCACGGTGGCTTGACCAGCATCTCGATGTGTTGCGCGCAAAGCCATGATTTCGTTACGCTCCTTGCTGCGGGGAAGCGCCCTGGCTTCCTTGGCCATTCGTCCCCGGGTTTTCCTGAAACGGAAGTTTCTTTGACATGACGATTTCCGCGCCGCCCGTGCGACCCGGCACCACGTCAAATTCGTCCATGAATGCGCGCATCAGGAAGATTCCCCGGCCGGAAGTACTCAGGAGATTTTCTTCCGCCAGGGGATCGGGTACATCGGCGAGGGTGAAGCCAGGACCTTCATCCAGGACGTGAATGATCATTTTTTCGCCGGTAAGATCCACAGCCAGATGAATCTTTTTTTCAGGGCGCTCCTGATTGCCGTAATGAAACGCGTTGATAACGCCTTCGCGCACGCTCATGCCGATCTTGTAGCAATCGTCTTCGCCGAATCCGGCAGCCTCGGCTACGCGGAGACACATTTCCTCGGCGAGATTTACGCTCTCAACTTGCGTCTCTAGCGTGATTTCGAGGTGCTTGGGATCGGTGCCCATGCGTGGCCCACCCCGATAGGCAAAATAAGCCTAAGAGGGCGCACCTATCGGTAACACAGCCGGTAAACCTAAGTCAATGGAGCACTTGGCGAGAAAGGCTGGAGGATGGACGGAATGAAAGCTGCCGGCTTAGCTTCTGGCCAACGATGCATGAGTTCTAGCTATGCCCAATAAGAGCGGTCGAGTGTGCGGTACTGGATGGCTTCGCTTAAGTGGCGGGGATCGATGCTTTCTGAGGCATCCAGGTCGGCAATCGTTCTAGCTACTTTCAGAATGCGGTCGTGGGCACGGGCAGAAAGGCCGAGCCGGACAATGGCATTTTCAAGGAGTTTTTCGCCATCCGCGGAGATGGCGCAGTGTTTGCGAATCATTTTGGGCATCATCTGGGCATTCGCGTAGGTCGTCTTTTCGGCGCGAAATCGCTCCGTTTGACGCTGGCGCGCCGCAATGACTCGCTGGCGGATAGCCGCCGAGTCCTCGGAAGAAGAGGGAGCGCGGAGTTCCTTGTACTTCACGGCGGGCACTTCGATGTGGATGTCGATCCGGTCCAGCAAGGGTCCGGAAATCTTCGACACGTAGCGCTGGATCATTGGGGGCGTACAGTGGCATTCTCGCGTCGGATCGCCGAAGTAGCCGCAGGGACAGGGATTCATGGCCGCGGCAAGCATGAACCGCGAAGGAAAAGTGACGGAGATGGCAGCGCGTGAGATCGTTACCGTTCCGTCCTCGAGCGGCTGGCGCATAACCTCCAATACGTTCCGCTGAAACTCGGGTAGTTCGTCTAAGAAGAGAACACCGTTGTGGCCAAGAGAGACTTCACCGGGACGCGGGACAGCACCGCCGCCGATCAAGCCGGCATCGCTGATGGTGTGGTGTGGCGAGCGAAAAGGACGCGTGCCGACGAGGCCGCGGCTATCCTCGAGCACGCCAGCGACGCTATGGATGCGGGTGGTTTCGATGGCTTCCTCGAGGGACATAGGCGGAAGAATCGTGGGGATCCGTTTGGCGAGCATGGTCTTGCCAGCGCCGGGAGGACCGATGAATAAGATGTTGTGACAGCCGGCGCAAGCAACCTCGAGAGCGCGCTTTGCGGCCTGCTGGCCGTGAACATCGCGGAGGTCGACGGAATACTGTGCAGCCTCTGAAAGCATCTGCTTGGCGTCCACGCGGATTGGTTGAAAGGACTCGGGTGCGTTCACCAGATCCACGGCCTGTGGTAAAGTCTTGAGACCGAATACATCCACGCCTTCCACCACAGCGGCTTCGCGCGCATTAGATTCCGGTACGGCAAGTGATTTGAGACCGCACTCACGTGCGGCGAGTGCCGCGGACAACGCGCCACGCACAGATCGGATGCTTCCATCCAGGGAAAGCTCACCAAGGAACATGCATTGGTTGAGCTGTTTTCCGAAAAAATGACCCATGCAGCCGACCAGGCCAAGAGCCATCGGCAGATCGAAAGCAGAGCCTTCCTTGCGGACATCGGCTGGGGCTAAATTGATGGTTACGCCCTGACCGTGAGGAAACTCGAAGCCACAGTTGCGGAGCGCGGCCTTGATGCGCTCGCGGCTCTCCTTGACGGCGTTGTCCGGGAGACCGACGACGTTAAAGTCCTTCATGTAGGCTGAACCGACGTCGACTTCGACATCCACGAGGTAAGCGTCGATGCCGTACACGGAAGCGCTTTGCGTTTTGAAGAGCATGGTAAAAGGAAGCTACAATCGAACGCGGGAAGCATAAATCAATCAGGCAATATAGACCAGAGATAATCCACGAGTGCGATTGTCTCGGGAGCTCTTGAGACTCGCGGGCGCGAGAAAGGTCACCACGTAGAACCGAGCAGATTGCCTCGCACGGGCGAAGTTATCCACAGATTGGTAATTGACGGCCTTCTTTCAATCGCACTAGAATCCGGCCACTTTGCAAACGAACAAGAGTGGCAGGGCATCCTTGACGGCCGATTTTGGCGTGCGCACAAAGTTGCGCTGGCGCGACTTATATAGCGAAACCGAACTTTATAAGGCTGCTGTCCGCATTTACACGAAGCCCCTATTCGCCTGGCGAAAGGCGCTCTTTGCGTCCACGGACAAGAAAGACTTTTACGATTTTGCCAGATCGGGCCTGCACAATCTTGCGGACCTCCATCGCGAACTGGCGCGCGAGTCGTTTTCGTTCCGCCACGGGACCGCTCTGCACCGAAATTTCCGGGGAAAGCGCCGCACGCTCTATATCTACCCGTGGGAGGAACGGCTGGTTGATTTGTTGCTCTATCGTGTGTTGAGCGCGCGGCTACACAGTTGGTTTTCGCCGAATTGCTTTGCGTATCGATTGCGGGGATTTGGTTTGGATCGCTGCCAGCGAAGAATCGCGAAGTTGCTCGCCACCGCAACCGTTCCTCTGTACGCGGCGAAACGCGACATCGCAAACTATTTTCCGTCTGTAAGTCATGAGGTACTGCTAACTCAGTTGTCGGAACTGATTGAGCCTGACGATTACTTGTTCCATTTGCTCGAGGCACGAGTGCGCTTTCCGTACGAAGAGGGAGGACGCGCGGTTCGGGCGGAGCAAGGCATTGCGTTCGGCACACCCGTGGCCTGCTTTCTTGCCAACGTGTACCTCACGCCGCTGGATCGGCAGATCGATGCGCTCACGGGCCTGAGCTATTTTCGATACGCAGATGACCTACTTTTGCTTTCGAGCGACCGGAAAACCATAGAAGCCGGGATGACTTATTTTTACGAAGCACTCCGTGAAATGAAATTGCAAAGCAAGACCAGCCACGAAGAAAATCTCTTGCTCGCCCGCACCGCAAGCGCGGCGGCTGGCTTCATAGCCGCATCGCGGATCCGGCATCTCGGACTGGAATTTTGCGCTGACGGCGGAGTCCGTCTGTCGAGGGACAAGTGCCGGAAGATTTGCAACGTTTTCCGATTCGCCTTCCGGCGCAAACGAGCCAAGCTTGCGCGCATAGGCGATCCGCGTAAGCGCGCAGAATTTGCCATCGGAGTTGCGCGAACGGCGCTGGAAAAGAGCGTGCGAAACGTGGCCATCCTGGACTATTACTTGAAACATGTGAACGACGAGCATCAGCTTCGGCTGCTGGACCGCTGGCTCGCCGAAGAGGTTCTTTCGCTTGCGTTCGACGGTGGACACCGCAAATCCTATTTTCGAGCGCTGCCCTACCGCAGCCTGCGTGCGATGGGATTACCATCGCTCGTACACCGGCGGCGGCAGATCCAGCACGGTCGGATTGCCTCGCCGTTTTTCGTCTGGAAAAACTACCAGACGCAGAAAAGTTCCAGGGAGACGGCTGCCAGGCTGCGCCCGCGAAATGCGGGAGCGGCGGCTTTCTCTCCAAGCCCTGAAGCAGTGACGATACAAGCCTCGCAAGAGGAACTCGTGGGAGAGAGGCGTCATCTGTCGAGGGGCCTTATTGAAGTATGCAAATCTGAAGATTTGCATACGTTTTCTTAGCCGTTTCCCTGGAAACTCTGTTGCCGGAGGCTGCGGATGGGCCAATTCGATGATGCTGTCAAGTGTCCGAAATGCGGAACCTGGGGAGCGAAAAAATCGCTCTGGAAGGTCAAGTGCGTCAATCCGGCTTGCGCGAAGTACGACTCAGAATATGGCGAAGGCTACCGGCAGAGCCGAATTTCTGGAAAGACGGCGATTGAAATTTTTCCTCAGCTGAAGGGAAATGCCGAACCGAACGACTACACACTCCAAATCCGCTATCACAATTTTCAGGGCAACGAGATTATCTATTCAGCGGACCCTCGAACCGCATATCGACAAAACCAATTCGTCGTGGTACGGCTCGCGCCGACGGGCAAGAGAGTTTCCTTCCGGCTCGACAGAATTCAGAATCGCAGCGATGTGGAGTCGGTCTTGAGTGATAGCCCGCAACCTGACGGGAAGGAGCGCCGGATCCTTCATTATCATTCGCGCCGGGGCACGTCCTCGCCTGCTTTTGAGAAGTTGCGTGAAAAGTATCCGAATTATCAGGCTTAGCGCCTCCTGCCGAGTCAGAAGGCAGGGGAAATCATGGCCAGAAATCGCAGTTTTTCGAATCAGGCTTTTTCGGGAGAGCCAACGCCGTAGATTGACAAGACATCCTTTAAAGTTACAACGCCTTCGAGTTTGTGAATGTCTGCGCGGCTTACGACGGGAATCGAGTTAATCTGACAAGCGCCCATGCGTTCAAGAGCCAGGCTAAGGGAGTGGTCCGTGTGCAAGTGCGGAAAGTCCGAGCTGTCCACTAGCTCTTTCAAGAGATTAGGCATCGATTCGGCTGCGGCAGCTTGCTGAATTTTTCCAAAAGTCACGACGCCAATCAGGCCCCGGCCGTCTCTGACGGGCCAGGCGGTGGATTCGCTCGATCGAATCGCGTCGAGAGCTTCTTCCAGCGTCATGTCGCCAGACAGTATTTCCGTCGCCGGCCGCATGGCCAGGATTACCTGACGGTGGCCTTCCGCTTGGCGAGTCTCGGCGGTGGGCAAGTGAATGCCGTCCTGACGAGCCAACGCTTCGAAAATGGTCTCCTTCTGGAAGCGCGAAGAGATAAAGAAGCTGACGAGGTTTGAGATCATCAGAGGCACAATGACGGCGTAGTCCCGCGTGATTTCAAAGATCATAACGACAGAGGTCATCGGCGCTCGGACGATGCCCGCGAAAGCCGCGCCCATGCCTACGAGCGCGTAAGCTCCTGGGGCGGCCACATAACCTGGCAAGAAGTGGTGGCCGACGCTGCCGATGGTGCCTCCGAGCATGGCACCGATAAACAGGCTCGGACCGAAAATGCCGCCAGCGTTCCCGGTCGCATAACTTATCGCCACAGCAAAAAACTTCAAAAATAGAAGCAAGACCATAAGCTTAAAGGCCATGCCTCCGTTCAGCACCGCGCCGACGTGGTTGTACCCGACGCCCAGCACTTGAGGAACAAACAATCCCATGAGACCAACCACCACGCCGCCAACTACAGGTTGGAACCAGAGTGTCTTTCGCGGAAGTTTCAGGAACCATCGCTCACGCATTCCCAGCAAGAGCTTGGCGAACCACACGGAAAGAAAGCCGCCTGCTACCCCCAGTATGGCGTAGAGGACGAACTCCCAGGGATTGACGAGCTCGTATTGAGGAACCTTAAAAAGGGGATCGTTGCCCAGCAAGAGCCGCAGCATGCCCCAGGAGGTCGCGGATGCCAGGACGACCGAGCCGAGGACTGGGGCGTGAAGCTCACCCACGACTTCCTCAAGGGCAAACAGCACGGCTCCAAGCGGCGTGTTGAAGGCGGCCGCAATTGCGGCTGCAGCGGCGACGGGAAGCAGAGCTTTTACCTTTTCCGGTCGCAAGCCCAGGTTCCGGCCCAGCACCGATGCGATCGCTGCGCCGACGTGGACGGTCGGGCCTTCAGGTCCGAGGGGAATTCCACTAGCCAGCGTGGCCGAAGTGCAGAAAAACTTTCCAAACATGGTCCGTGCTGTGATGCGGCCTTCGCGCGCGTAGAGTGCGGCTTTCGTTTGCACAACGCCGCTGCCGCGGGCCTCCGGGAAATAGCGGAAGAGGAGATAGCCCATGCTCAGCGAGCCAGCTACGGGGAACACTAAGCGATGCCAGGTAGCTCCTCCCGCCGGATAAAGGCGGGAACCAAAGCGTTCCGTCAGCAAGATGAAAGCGACCGCCATCAGGCCCGTTAGGGCGCCAATCAACAGCGTCAGGACTAAAAAAACCTGTTCCTCACCGTCGGTGAGGAGCACGTTCCAGTGCCGAGCAGGGGACTTCCACCAGCTTGTCTGAACCTTCTCCGAGTCTTGCGTCATTGGGTTAGCAGTTCTCCGGGTGCCGACAATCTCTAGTATCGCGCAGCCCTAGTCTGGGCTTGTTTTCATTGCACATCAGATGTGCCAACGGAGCGGGGAAAGAATGATGAAAGCGCAATATCCGCCTCTGCCCGTAGTCAGGACGGAGGCGAGGATGACTCGCACTGTGGGGCTGAAGTCTCTCCGCTCGTCCTTGCGAAATTGGGCTTCCCTGTGGGCTCTCCCGAATCGCCTTTTAATCTGAATTTCGTCAGGCACGCCTATCTCGCACTTCCCCCTTTGGCTGCTTTCTTCGACTTGCTGCCGTTGCGATTGCCACGCCGAAGCAACGCTTCGATGGCGCCAACCAGCGTTTCCCCGCTGGTGCGCAGTTCGCTGATGCGATTACGTGCGACCTGTTCGAGATGGCGCTCGCCTCGCGGCAACAGAGATACGAACACGCGGCGCCGGTCGCCCCGGCTGCGGGTTCTGCGCACGTACCCGTGAGTCTCTAGACGGTCGATAAGCTCCACGGCGCTATGGTGTTTCAGCGCGAGTCTCTCGGCGAGCGTTTGAATGGTCGCCTCACACCCTTCAGGCAGCCCGCGGATGGCGAGCAGCATCAAGTATTGCTGGGGCTCCAGCCCGATGGCTCGCGCCTTGGCGTCCCCCTCCCGCAGAAAATGGCGGATGAGGTAACGCAACTCAGCGAGCGCACGGTACTCGGCGGGGCGAATATCCCTTGCCATGCCATAAGTATATCGTAATGCGATATACCTTGCCAGGCGGTGGGGATGAGTGTCAGCTAAGGGTTATCGTCTCCGTGGACACGAGAACCCTAGAGTTCCTTACGGAATGCCTTTTGCGTTTTGTAGTGTTCGTAGCCCTGCCGTTCGTAGAATCTGTGGGCTCGCTGGCGGATTACGTTGGAGCGCACCGACATTGTTGGGCAGCCATGCTTCAGTGCCCAGGACTCGACGGCCTCGAGCAGCTTCGCACCGACGCCCAGGCTGCGCTGGCCCTCCGCGACGATAAGCCCATTCAGCTCCGCTCGCGTGCCAGCTTCGACAAGATGCGTGACGCTTACGTGAGCCCAGCCGACAAGTCCTGCCTCTCGGGATTCCGCCACGAACAAGGCGTTGTCTCGGGCGGCCTTTAGTTTGTTCATGCGCTTTACGATTTCCGCGGCGCTTGCCGGATAGCCAAGCTCACCGCTCAGCTCCGCGAGCCTGGAGGCGTCGCTGGAACGGGCGCGGCGAATTAGGACGCCTTGAGCGTCAACATGCTTTGCCATGGGTCAGCCTGCTTTTCTTCGCAGCCGCGCCTGAACCGCATTGCTCTGCAGTTCCCGGAGTGCGTCCGCAGCGATCCATCGCGAGGCGCGAGAGTCTTGTTGGCGGATTCGCTCTGCGGTACGAGTGGCGGCGCGATTCAGCCGTCGATTTCTCTTTCCAATATTTCGCAACGCCCAGTTGACGGCTTTTTTAACGAAATTCCGTTCGTCGTACGCTTCGCGCTCAATTACGGATAGAAACTCAATGAATTGTCCGTCCTCAGCTGCTTTGTCCTTATAGCTCAAATAGGCAATCAGGGAAAAGGCGGCCCGCTTTTCGAACTCCGCTTTGCGGTTGCTCCACTCGTAGATTTTGCGCCATGCGGGCTTCGCGGCCGCATACAAATAACAGCACGTTGTGTCGACTACGTCCCAAGAATCAAAATCGTGCACCCACCGTTCCATTTGCGCGGAAGTGATCTTCTCTGGTTCACCAATGAGCGCGGCGAGGATTCTAGCTTCGTGGATGCCGGAGGACCAGAGCTGCTCCGCCAATCGCTGATCTTTTCGGATGTGACGTGCAAGCTTGTGCAGCACCGGCGCCGAAACTCCGTATGCTCTTGGGACGTTAACACCGAAATAGAACAGTTTTTTGCGGACTTTTGGATCCGCCAGCTCTTTCAGCTCTCGAAGCGCCGCCAAATTCGTCCACTTGCAGGTGCCTATTGAGCTGGATCGCGAGCTAAAACGCTTTGTCGGAATCGAGGAGGATCGTGACTGGTCCTTCATTCACCAACTCCACGGACATCATCGTTTGGAAGATACCCGTCGCAACCGTGATTCCTAATCTTTGTAGCGCTTGGCTGAATTCTTCGTAGAGGGCCTTGGCCTTTTCCGGCGGAGCGGCAGTGATGAAACTTGGCCGCCTCTGCCCGCGTGCGTCACCATATAGAGTAAATTGCGAAACTACCAGCGCCGCACCTTTGCAGTCGAGAAGGGACAGATTCATCTTCCCCTGGGCGTCCTCAAAGATTCGCAGATTAGCGACTTTCTCCGCCAGGGACACTGCAACCGCCGAGGTATCCTCGCGACCGACGCCAAGCAGAATCATCAGGCCCGCGCCGATTTCTCCAGCCGCGCGTCCCCCGACCGTTACTCGCGCGCGGCTTACTCTTTGGACGACAGCTCGCATTCGTTCCCTCTAATCGGAGGATCGGCGTCTCCGTTTTCGAGACAGAGCAAGCGCAACGCACCCGCGCGGCGACGGCTGGCACCTGGGACAAAAATAACTGCTGCGTCCAGCGACGATCGCGCGGCGGATGGTCGCTCCGCAGCGGTTGCATCGCTCGCCTTCCCGCCCATAAACGCGGTGATGGAGCTGGTATTCTCCCGGCTCGCCATCAGCGTTGAGAAAATCGGAGATCGAAGAGCCGCGTAGCACAATAGCTTTTTGGAGTATTTCCCGAAGAACGCGATGAAGTGTTTTCGCCTGCTCTCTTTTCAGGGAGGCCCCGAGACGTGCCGGATGAATTTTTGCGCGCCAGAGGCTTTCGTCGGCGTAAATGTTCCCGACGCCGCGCAAAAAACCCTGATCCAGCAAGAGCGACTTCATTCTGGCCCTGCGCGAGCGCGTCTGAATCACAAAGTCCTCCGCGCTAATCTCGAGCGGATCGGCGCCAAAGTTGCGTAGCTCCTCCGCGAGCGGCCCGCTGGAAAGGTAGGCAAGCCGCCCGAAGCGCCGGGCATCCGTGTAGCGCAGCTCGCGATCATCGTCGAGCAGAAAGGAGACATGGGTGTGCTTCTCGCATGGTTGCGCCGCGGGCTTCGGCGCGATGTGGCCTGTCATTCCGAGGTGTATAAGCAAGGCAGCAGATTCGGCAGCACCACTGGAGCACTCGGACGCGTTGCGGTGCACCGGCGAAAGACGCAGCAGCATGAATTTTCCATAACGATCGACGGCTTCGATTCGCCGGCCCGGCAGGTGTTGCTCAAGCGCCGTCGGGTCATCGATAAAATCTGTTTTCCCGAGCGACACGGAGACAATCCGTCTCCCAATAATTGTACGGCGGAGGCCGCGCGCTACCGTCTCGACTTCAGGAAGTTCAGGCATGGGGGGTCACAAGCAAAATAGCAGACCCTGCGCCGCGCCGCTGTCTCGCGGCACAAATCGTGGGAGAGTCGCGTTCGTGCGCATCCCCCGGATGCTACTTCTGGTGATAGTTCGGATAGGGCGGATGCTCCGGGATCACAACCGGATGCGCCTTCAGCGCTTCCAGAGTCACCTGCACGGCGCGCTCGAGCTGCGGATCGTGGCCGGCGGCGACGGACGCCGGATCGTTTTCAACTTCGATGTCCGGCGCAATCCCGTGATTTTCCACTTCCCATTCGCCGTGAAGCCCAAAGATGGCTACACGCGGAGCTGTAACGGAGCCGCCATCCATCAGCGGCGGATAATTGTAAATGCCGACCAGCCCGCCCCAGGTTCGCGTCCCGACGAGTGGGCCGACTTTGTCTTGCTTGAACATCCAAGGCAAGGCATCTCCGCCTGAACCGGACATTTCGTTGATGATCATGGTCTTAGGGCCATAGATCTGCGCGAGTGGCGAGCAGAATTCCTCACCTTCGCGAGTAATGCTGCAATTGCGCAGCGGGCGTTTGAGCATGTCAATAATGTAGTCGGCGATTTGGCCGCCGTGATTATAGCGTTCATCGATGATGGCAGCCTGTTTGCCTACCTGAGCGTAGTAATAGCGATTGAAATTTATGAAGCCGCCGGTGGCTGTGTCGGGCACATGAACGTATGCGACTTTGCCTCCGCTCAGCTCATCGACCTTGCGGCGGTTGTCTTCTTCCCAGGCAAGGTTGCGAAGCTCGAATTCGCTGGGGAGCGGGACGACAGTCACTTCACGGGCACCTGTGCCGTCAGCGTTCGGTCCAACTTTGATTTTGATTTGGGTGCCAGCCGTATTTTCAAAATAGCTATAGACACTGGTGGGCGGGCGCACTTCCGTGCCATTCACTTCGAGGAGGAAGTCTCCAACTTTGACGTCCACACCAGGCTGCGTCAAGGGCGCACGCAATTCAGGATTCCAATTCTCTCCATTAAAGATGCGCGCAAAGCGATATCGACCGTTTTCTACATTGTAGTCGGCGCCGAGGAGGCCACCTTTGACGTGTTTCGGCTGCGGGACATCGCCTCCGCGAATGAACATGTGCCCTACCGTGAGTTCGCCGAGCATTTCATCGAATAGATGATTGACATCGGCACGCCCGCCCGCACCTTTCAGGTACCGCGCATACTTTCGCTCGGCGACAGCGATATTCAAACCGTGATGATGCGGGTCATAGAAAAAGTCCCGCTCGATCCGCCAAACTTCGTGGTACATCTGGTTCCACTCGGCGCGGGGATCGGTATACACCTCCATCGCGTCAAGATGCAGCGCACCTTCGCCCGGCTTCGGAGCGGCCGCGGTTGGCGCAATAAACCATCCGGGCCCCTCGCGGTAGAGCACCTTTTCGCCATTAGCAGACACGGAGAAACTGCGGAGCCCGCTAAGGAATGGTTCAGTTTTGCGCGTGCTCAGGTCAAATTTGGAAACCGAAACGGTCGTGCGCTCCGCCAGCCGTGGTACATCGGGGACTTCGCTCAGGAAGAGAATGCCGGTCTTGCCCGTGTCCAAGCCAATATAATTGCCCGCTTTTATTGGCATCGCCACGATTCTCTGGCCGATACCGTCCAGATCGATGGTTACTTTCACTTCTTCCTTCTTTTCACCTTCCTCACCTTTTGCCGAGTTCTTGTCGGCGCTTTTATCAGTTCCCTTGCCTTTCTCTTTGCTCGCCGCCTTCTCTTCATCGCTCTGAGGCTCAACGGGGGAGGGATCGCCTTTCTTCAAGACAACCGCGTATATGCTTCTTAGGACCGGATGCTGGTAACTCGAAAGATCGAGCCAGCCGATGGAGAGCCCCATGTCCGTGCTGTCGGCGAAGTACAGCGATTTCCCGTTCTTGTCGAACACCGGATACCGGGCGTCGCTGGACCCATCCGTGATCTGCGACTCCTTACCCGTCTCCAGTGAATACAGGAAGACCGTCCGCATGTGGTTTTCTAGATACTTCGCGTAGGTCAGCCATTTGCTGTCCGGAGACCAAGTCTCATTCATTGTGGATGTCGGATCTTCGTAGCGATCCGAAGTAACTTTTACTGGCGTTCCTTTCTCCACGTCGAGGTACCATAGATTCATCCGCTTGTCGGTGTACGCAATTTTCTTGCTGTCCGGAGACCAAGTCGGTCCGTAGAAAAACGAAGGTGGGTTACCCAAATTGATTTTCTTCACCGCTCCCAATCCGCTCTGATCCACGATGTGCAGCGCATATTCGCCGGATTCGTCGGAGAAAAATGCGATGGACTTGCCGTCGGGCGACCAGGCGGGATCGCGTTCCGCCACTGCCGTCGTTCGTGTAAGGTTGCGGATGTCACCTTTTTCTGCTGGCGCGGTCAGAATTTCTCCGCGTGCTTCGAAAACGGCGCGAACTCCTGTCGGTGATATTCCGGCATTCTCAATTTTGTCCGCGACCTTTTCAAAGTGCGGCCGCGTGGCTGGCAGATCGCCAGCGATGCGAATGTTGACCTTGCTCGCTTTTTCAGTTTTCAGATCGAGCGTGTAAATGCCGCCAAACTGCTCGTAGACCAGCGCTCCCGGGCCGGCGGAGAGTGATTTGAGGTCGAGCCCCGAATTCTCCAGCACCTGTCTCACTTTTTTCGTCTTAGTGTCGTAGGCAAATATCGTAACGGGGCCTTTGCGATCAGAAAGAAAATATACGGTGTCGCCAACCCACACAGGATCGTCGTCATTCGAATTTTCAAGTTCAACTTTCGCGCGGGGAACCTTTTCGAGCTGCAAATCGCTTAACCGGAGCAGATACACGGGCGTGGTCTGCCCTCCGTGATAGCGCTTCCAGGCGACTTGCCATTTCAGATTGGGCACATACGCAATACGCAAAGCATCGGGTGAATAGGAAGCTGCTTCGCCGCGCCACATCGGAAGGACCTCCGGAACGCCTCCCTGTGCCGGCACGGTATACAAGCGGTCGAAATCCGCGTAGGCCTCTCGCGGCGACCGAATCAGAATCTTCTTGCCGTCAGGAGTCCACCCATCAACGATGTCCGCGCCCGGATGCCACGTGAGGCGCTTTGGTTCGCCGCCATCGGCGGGCATCACGTAGGCATCTACGTTGCCGTCGTACTGGCCCGTAAACGCGATCCATTTTCCATCTGGCGAGAATTTTGGGCCACTCTCGTGTCCGCCGGTTGTAAGCTGGCGCGCTTCGCCTCCTGCGCGCGAGACACTCCACAGATAGCCGCCATAAGCGAATACGATTTGCGACTCATTCATCGTGGGTGATTGCACGAGCAGCGGAGTCTCTTCCGCCACGGCAGCCGAACCCGCCGTGAGCAGTAGCGCGAACAATGAGCCAACAATCATGGCCAAGTTTCTAAAACTCATTTTTCCTCCTGAAGAATCATCAACACTAGCTCTAGGCCGACCCGACAGACCAGACAAATCGTACCGGACTGCGCTACTTCTGGGCGCCAGCCGGCGGCCAAAAACCTGGGTCGCCGATGGGGCGCTCATCGAATTTGTCGGCATACTTTCTCACAGCCGGTCCAATCGCGGATGCCTTGCCGATCAGCACAAAAACAAGATTGTCCAGCGGGAAATGCTTTTCAATAACCCGCTTGGCAATCTCCGGGGTCACCGCATCGACCCGCTTTTCCAGCTCATTCACCTCGTCGTCTCCCAGGCCGTAAAATTCGTTGAGGACTATTCGTTGTGCCAGCTGCCTTGAAGTTTCGATCGTCGGCGGATATTGGCCTTTGATGTAGCTCTTTGCCGAAGCCAACTGTTCGGCCGTTACGCCGTTTTTGTGCAGGTTTTCCAGGACTCGCAGCGCCAGATCAATCGCCGGGGCCGTGGTTTCATTCTTTGTGAAGCTGTAAATCTCGAAAGGACCCGGAGCCTTGTGCGAATCAAAAAACGATCCCGCGCCGTACGTGTATCCCGACTCAACGCGCAGCGCTTCATTGAGTTGAGACGTAAATCTTCCGCCAAATATCGTGTTGACCACTCGAATCGCAACACGATCCGGATCATTGACGGCAGTCCCGATGTTTCCGATGGCGAAATAGGTTTGTGTGGCGTCGGGCTTATCGACCAGCAAGAGCCTTCTGCCCTTCTCCGGCGGCGTGGCAGGAATCGGCACACTTGTTACAGGGCGGGCAGGCCACACGCCGAACGCAGCTTCGAGCTGTTTGCGCATCTCCGCTGTATCGAACTCGCCGGCGATACCGAGCATGGTATTGCTCGGAGCGTAGTGTCCTTCGTAAAACTTTACGATAACATCTCGCTGAATTCGTTTGAGCGAAAGCTCGTCGCCTGCCGGAGGACGCCCGTAGGGATGAGTTCCGAACAGATAGCCCTGGTAGTACAACCCCAGTACGGACTGCGGATCGTCTTTGGCGCCTCTTACGCCATCGATGCCCTGGGCTAAAACTTTGGCGACCTCGTCTTCGGGAAACGTCGGGTGCAAAGTGGCCTCGGAAAAAAGCTCTAGACCGCGAGCGAGGTCCTTGGTCATGAACTCGGCACTGATGTACGTATAGTCTGCTGTCGCATCGGCATCAAAAGAACCGCCGATAAAGTCGAAATCGGCTGCGAATTGCTGCGCCGTGCGGGTCTTCGTTCCTTTGCGCAGGAGTGCAGCTGTTACCGACGCGAGCCCCGCCTCTCCCACAGGGTCGGCGGTGGCTCCCGATTTTACAAGCGCGAAGACATCAATCAGAGGCACGCCGGGCTTTTCCAGCAGCAAGACGGTTAAACCGTTCTTGAACACCAATTTCTCGTGCGGCGGCAAATGCAGAGACTGCGGCAGAGCTGCGGGGCAAGCCAAAAGTAAAAAGGTCAGAAGCACTGGAGCAGCCAACTTGGTGTTTCCGCGTCTCATTGTTTGGCCTCCCCTTCCTTCTCGGGAAGCAACGTCGCAACGGTGCGGTTGTTCGCACCAAAATATTTTTTAGCCACACGCTGCACATCCTCTTTCTTCACAGCGGAGTAGTTTTTCGCTGTGTCGAACAGCTCGTTGTAATTGCCCATGAATACTTCATACGTTCCGATCGTGTTCGCGCGCCCACTGATGGTTCGCATCTCCCTGTAGAATTCGACCAGCCGCGTGTTCTTGGCTTTCTCAAGTTCCTGATCGCTGATTTGCGCGCCTTTCACTTTGTCCAGCTCCTCGTAGATCGCCTTTTCGCAAGCCGCCGGGTCCACTCCCTGACGGGGCTGAGCGGAGATCAACGCCAGCGTCGGATCGAAGGCCGGCCGCACGAAAGAGGAGACGTCGAGCGCGAGCTGATCCTCATCCACCAGGCGCCGGTACATCCGCGAACTTTCTCCTTGAAACAGCACGCTTCGTAGAATGTTGAGCGCATAGAAGTCTGGGTTGTTGGTCTGCGGGATGTGGTATCCGATCATCAGCAGAGGTAACTGCGCGGGTTTATGCACGACCAGCCGCCGTTCACCCAACTGCTCAGGTTCGATAGTAGTCACCGGCGGAGGCGGCGCGTGGGAAGGAATCGGCTCGATATATTTTTCGCAGAGCTGAAAAATCTCCTCTGGCGAAACGTCACCGACCACTACCATCGTAGCATTGCTCGGGGAGTAGCCCATTTCAAAGTGGTGCTTCAAGTCCTCCATCGTCCAATGCTCGATGTCGCTCATCCAGCCAACGACCGGCCATTGATAAGGGTGCGCGATAAACGCGGTGGCCCAAAGCTGCTCGTCGAGCAGCCCGAAGTTATCGTTGTCGACGCTCAGCCTCCGCTCGGAAGCCACCACCTCCCGCTCGGAAGCGATTTTCTTCGGATCGAACGCCAAATCGCGGATGCGATCGGACTCGATGTCGTAAATCAGCGGGAGCGCCGAGCGCGGAAACCAATCCTGGTAGACGGTAACATCGCGGGTGGTGTACGCGTTATTCGAGCCGCCGTTGGCTTCCATCGCTTTGTCAAGTTCGCCCGGGCCATATTTCTTAGCGCCGTTAAACATCATGTGTTCAAAAAAGTGAGAGAGCCCGGTCGTGCCTGGGTGTTCGTTCCGAGAACCGATTCGATAGAAAATGTAAAGCGCAACGTTTGGAATACTGTGGTCAGGTTGGACGAGCACCTTCATGCCATTTTTCAGCATGTGAGCGCTGACAGGAAACTCATGCGACTGTGCGCACGCCGATTCGGCACCAAACCCCAAACCACACAACACGAGGAGAGCGGCGAAACGATACCTGACTGTCTTCATGAAACCACCCTCACCAGGCCCCAAGCTTCTAAGACGTATGCGGCTTCTGAAATGTTTACGTTTTTTTCCATTACTTCATGGAAGCAGCGCAAACACGCGCACAGGACCGCCGGAGCCACCTTCCAGTTTTATAGGAGCCACAACCAGGAACGCGCCTTTTTCCGGAAGTTCGCTCAAATCCGGCAAATTCTCGAGGTGATAGAGCCCCGCTCCTAGCGCAAGGCGATGCACCGCGAAATCTTCTGATGCGCCATAATCCACGCTCATTGTGTCGCAGCCGATGCCGCTAATCTTGCGCTCGATCAGTTCTTCGACCGCCCCCGGCGAAAACCCTGGGAAATGCATAAGTCCAGCGGCATCTTCATTCCGATAATGCGCGGCGTTCGGCCAGCGAGATGACCACCCTGTTCTCAGCAGTACGATGGCTCCTGCCGGTATTTGCCCGTTGCGCTTTTCCCACGCATCGATGCCGGCTTTTGTGAGTTGGTAATCCGCATCGGCGGCGGCTTCCGCCTGAACGTCTATTACCACGGCCATCCCAAAGAGTTGTCGCGGTAGAATTTCGTCGACTGAAATCTTGCCCGGAGGAAAATGAATCGGAGCATCCAGATGCGTCCCATAATGTTCGAGCATCCAGAAGCTTCTCGTGAAGTAGCCGTCCCGCTCGATGGCTGCATTGACGCGTGCCTCGAACCACCGCTCATCCCCGGGCCACGGCACCAATCTGTCGTTGATCGCGTAAGTGAGGTCCAATACCCGCGTTTTCCCGGAAACGATTCCATCCAACATTTCGTCAGGGCAGCGGAATTCCCGGCGAAGCCACGATTCCAGCCATGCGCAAGATTTCCTGGTATTCCGCTTCGGTGATCTGAGATACCAGCACCCGCACGTTCTTCAGCAGCTTCATTTTTTTCAACGCGGGGTTGGCGCGAAGCTCGGCGAGCGTGACCTGTCTAGGCAGGCGGTCAAACGCTCGCAGGTCTGCGACTAAGTTCTTTTCCTTGTGGTCGTGTGGATCGGGGTATGGGTCGCGTGTGATTTCCGCGATCGAATAGAGCGTCCTCTCTGGGGCGGAGTGGTAACAGAGAACACGGTCGCCCTTGCGAACCTGTTTGAGCGCGCGAACCGCATCCGGTTTGGACTCGGCGCCGTGCCACATTTCCTTGCCCTTAACGAAGAGCGTATCCCAGTGGTAGTGGTGTGGGTCGGCGCTGAATATCCAGTAGTGTCGTTGCGAAGTCGGAGTTGCCATCGAGGCGTCGAGTCGGCAGCAATATACACGGGGACGGCCAAAAAGCGAAACAAAATGTGGGGGTTAACGTGTTTTTGGGAACTGATGCCTGGAGCGTCCCTAATTTGCCAGGAACGAACCGAAGACGTCTATCTTATTTATTTTCATATAGTTGTGGATACTTTACGGAACCTCGACAAAAACTTCGCCGCCTCTCACTTCTGTGGCGTAGCAGGCCACCCCCATGGTGGGATTCTGGGTCACTTTGCCAGTGGTGACATCGTATTGCCAGCCGTGCCACGGGCAAGTGACCACCTTTTCATGGAGTTCTCCTTCGCCCAGCGGCCCTCCTCGATGCACACACACATCGTTGATGGCATAGAACTTACCATCCACATTGGCTAGCGCCACGGGCGTTCCCGCTACCTGAAACTGGTGGATGCTACCCTGCGGCACATCAGCAATGTTGGCGGCACGCACAAAAGGCATATCGGCTCCTTAATGAATGAAATCTCGGACGGTGTGAAGTGTTTAGAAACTCTTAGGTCACGCCGCGAAGTATAACTTCAAGGTCCAGCAGGGTCAAAGCAGACTGCTCAACAATAGCCACGGGTTTGTCTATCATTGGGCTCGTTTCGCCATCATTTTCCAGTAGGTGGCAGGCCGTAGTCTCTGCACGATATCAATCTGGTGCGCGTCACGTCCGATCAAGATGCGCGGTTCGCGCCGCTCGACGCCCCTTAGAATGCGCGCTGCGGCCGCGCCAGGAGAAGTAGGTGTCAGCTGCTCGAACCGCGCGACGGCCTCCTGATGCTTGTTTGCCGGTGCATTTGCGCCCAAGCGTGCCCGCTTTGCAATTGGCGTGTGAATTCCCCCTGGATGAACGCAGGACACGGAAACTGTCGTGCCCTCCAGCTCATGCCGTAACGATTCCGTGAAACCGCGCACGGCAAACTTGCTTGCGGAATAGGCGCTCTGCCCCACTGGCGCGATAATCCCGAACACGCTCGACAGATTCACTATATGCGCGCGGGGCTGCTCCTTCAGAATGGGCAAGAAACACCGCACGCCATAGACGACGCCCCAAAAGTTGATTCCCATCAGCCAGCGTAAATCGTCGAGGGAGATTTCTTCGAATGTACCGATCAGCGCCACACCGGCATTGTTGATCAGCAGCGTGACGCGCCCGTGCCGCGCAACCACATCTTCCGCAAAACTCCGTACTCCCTCTTCGTTGGATACATCCAATACATGTGTTGAAACCGCTGCCTTTTTGTCCGTCAGTGAAGCCGCAGTCTCCGTCAGTCCCGCTTCATCGATGTCCGCGATCGCCAGCGCCGAGCCCGCCGACGCTAGTTGCTGCGCCAGAGCCCGCCCAATCCCGCTCCCCGCGCCGGTCACGACGGCCACTCCGCTGCTCAGAAATGACATTAGGCGATACCGACGGTGGAGTTCCTTATCACTCCGAGTCGCATCCTAAGCGCCTTGCACCTTGGCTAGAAGCTCTACGAATTTTTGCTTCCGTTCAGACTGATCCTGCCCGGACTCGGCCTCCGCGAGCTGCGTAATGTTCATCGAGCAGAACTTCGGCCCACACATCGAGCAAAACTTCGCTTCCTTATAAAAATCGTCGGGCAGATTTTCGTCGTGCATGGCTTTCGCCGTCGGCGGATCGAGCGAAAGCTCGAACTGCTTGTTCCAGTCAAATAGAAACCGCGCATAGCTCAAGGCGTCATCGCGGTCCCTCGCTCCGGGCCGGTGGCGCGCCACGTCTGCCGCGTGCGCCGCAATCTTGTAAGCAATCACGCCCTGCTTCACGTCCTCCGGATTCGGCAGCCCCAGATGCTCCTTCGGCGTCACGTAGCACAGCATCGACGCGCCATGCCATCCAATCATCGCCGCGCCAATTGCGCTGGTGATGTGGTCGTAGCCCGGTGCGATGTCAATCACCAGCGGACCCAGCGTATAGAACGGCGCCTCGTGGCACCACTCCATCTCTTTGTCCACTTGCTCCTTGATCTTGTCCATCGGCACGTGGCCGGGTCCTTCAATCATCACCTGGACGTCATGTTCCCAAGCCCTCTTGGTCAGCTCGCCAAGCACCTTCAACTCCGCGAACTGCGCTTCGTCGCTCGCGTCCGCGATGCATCCCGGCCGCAACCCGTCTCCAAATGAAAAGCTCACATCGTGCTTTTTGAAAATCTTGCAAATCTTTTCGATATTCTCGTAAAGAAAATTTTGCTTCTTGTGATGCTCCATCCAGTGCGCCATCAACGATCCGCCGCGGCTCACAATTCCCGTAATCCGCTTGCGCACCAACGGCACATGCTCGCGCAGAACACCGGCATGAATTGTCATGTAATCCACGCCCTGCTCGGCTTGCTCTTCAATCACTTCGAGCATCAAGTCAATCGTCAAATCCTCCGGCCGCCGTACCCGTGAAATCGCTTCATACACTGGCACCGTCCCCACCGGCACTGGCGAAGCCTCAATAATCGCCTTTCTGATGACGGGAATATCGCCTCCCGTGGAGAGATCCATGACGGTATCCGCGCCGTAGTGAACAGCGTGGTGTAGTTTTTTCAGCTCCTCATCAATATTCGAAGTCGTGGCGGAATTGCCGATATTCGCATTGATCTTGCACTTGCTGGCGATCCCAATCCCCATGGGCTCGAGGTTCCGGTGATTCACGTTCGCCGGAATGATCATCCGCCCGCGCGCAATTTCGCTGCGCACCTGCTCCGGGTCGATTTTTTCCCGGCCCGCCACAAAGCGCATCTCTTCGGTAATCACGCCCCGCCGCGCAAAATGCATCTGCGACATGTTCCGGTTGCCGTTGGCGCTCGCCGCATCTTGCTCTCTCTTTTGGAGCCAGCTGTCACGTATTGCCATAAAACCTCCTCGGAAAAGCTGCGAACTTCGCAGGGCAGAGGCACTACCCTCTTTCAACTGAAACTGCTCAGTAAGTTTGGATTATGGCACCCGCAGAGGGGTGCCGCAACTTGCGCGAAGGATCCTTTGAAGGCGGCGGATTCCGGCGAACCCAGCTTCGATTGAGTCGAGCCCGGAAGGAAGCTCAATCCAAACTACGGCGATTTGCATAAGGCGGAGTCATCCAGAGCTTTGCAGCAAGTGTAGCCGCTAAGCGCCAGCGTCAAATCGAAATCAGCCAAGATATTCAGTACCACATCGCGCACGCCCTGTTCGCCTGCAACCGCGAGTCCCCAAGTATAGAGGCGCCCGAGCAGGACAGCGCGCGCACCGAGCGCGAGCGCTTTGAAAACGTCCGCGCCGCGGCGAATGCCACCATCGAAAAGCACTGGTATCCGCCCGTTCACTTCGCGCACGACGGCGGGAAGAGCGTCAAGCGTGGCGATGGCGCCGTCCACCTGCCGCCCGCCGTGATTCGAGACGCTCAGCCCGTCAACGCCGGCTTCAAGTGCAAGAGCGGCATCCCTCGGGTGCAAAATGCCCTTCAACAGAATAGGAAGGGATGTGTGCTTCCGAAGGAACGGAATGTCTTTCCAGGTTAGCGTGGTGTTGGAAAAGAGCCCGCTCCAAAGCTGAATCGCAGCTGCAGGATTCTCTTCGGGCGGTTGAGACAGAAGCGAGCGAAAAACAGGATCACTGAAATAGTTGGCGAGCCCCTGCCCAAGCAGGAACGGCAGATACGCGTGCTGAAGGTCACGTTCGCGCCAGGCGAGCATGTTTGTGTCCAAGGTGACGACAATGGCCTTGTATCCCGCTCGCTCGGCGCGCTGCAGCATGCTCGCGGTCAGTTCGGGATTTTTACCCCAGTAAAGCTGGAACCAGCGGACGCCGTTGCCAGTGCTAGCTGCTGCTTCTGAAACCTCTTCAATCGTACGGCTCGCGGCTGTACTGAGCACGAAGGGCAATCCCAACGAAGCCGCCGCACGCGCCGAGGCGACTTCCCCTTCGCCATGAAGTATGCCCTGAACTCCCACTGGGCCAAGAATCACGGGCGCCGGCAAATGCGCTCCGAAGAGCTCGACGCCTAAATCTCTTTGCGAGACATCGCGTAACATCCGCGGCGCGATTCTCCAACGGTAAAATGCCTCGCGATTGGCTCGCACCGTGTCCTCGCCGCTCGCTCCGCCCGCGACGTAATCGAACGCTGACGGAGAAAGCACTTCTTGCGCCTTCTGCTCGAGGAGTGCAAGAGAAACCGGAATCGATAGCGCGCCACCCTTCAACCCGAGCAAATAAATCTGCTGTTGCCGCTGCATCCCAGAGGGGATAGGCGAGTTCGGAGTTCGATCACTCATGAAGGTGCAGGATTATACACGCAAGACTGGCGGGTGTGGCTGAAAGGCAGCTAGGGCATCCAAGGCTGCGAGGGAGCGTTCACACCAGGATCCAGTTTTGGCATGCACCATTTTCCGATGATCGGGTAGCCGGCCCACTCTCCGCGATTGGCCTTGACGCCATACATAATTCCGAGAATGACGTTGGCAACCCAACCGAGCATCCAGAATACCCAGAAGAGTGGAAAGAAAAGGAGAAAAGTTGGGGGTGGCCCACTGGACGCGTGTCCTCCATGTGCGCTCGCAAAGACGCTGGCAAAGATCGAGAAAAAGAAAACGACCATCCCGCCCATGAAGATCGCCATGTAGCAGATCTGCCAGATCAGCGACTGCAAAGCGTGAAATTTCACAAAGCGGGAATCCTGCTTGATGCAGTAAATAATTAGTGGCGCGATGAAGCCGGTGAACACCTGGAGCAGGTGTGCTAAAAACGCCATGGTGCGCTCGTCTTGCGTCGGCACAGGCAAGGAAGTGAGGTGTTGCTGATCGTCCATGGCAATGCCCTCCGGCTTCTGATTACACGTTAGCCTGAAATCGACACGAGTGTTTCGTCGTCAGCCGCTCTTGTGCGCAATCAGAGAGCAATCCAGGGCTATGCCGATGGTCAACGAACGGAAGCGTTTAGCAACGTATCTTTCTAAGGCAAGCGCTTGACACCTCCAGGCGCGCTCCACATCATGGACCGATCATGGAAAGTTCTTTTAGCAGCAAGCTGGCTTTCATTACCCTCACGGATTGTGATGGACGGGAAACCCGCCTCGGATCACTGTGGGACAAACAGCCGGCTGTCGTTGTTTTCTTGCGCCACTATGGATGAATCTTCTGCCGCGAGCATGCCGCGCAGTTGCGCGAACACGCACAGGCTTTTCGCGACAAAGGAGCTGCACTGGCTGCAATCGGCTTGGGAGACCGGGTCTATGCACGCGAATTTCGCGAACAGACCGGCATCACCTTTCCGCTCCTGATCGATGAGCAGAGGCAGGCCTATCGCGCGGCGGAGTTGAAGTCCGCTAATGTCCTGCATCTCTTGCGAAGCGATAATGCGGAAGCACGGAGGAGGGCGCGCGCATCGGGCCATGTGCAGCATAAGCTGGGCGCAAATCCTTTTCAGCTCGGCGGCAGCTTTGTTTTCGGACCAGGAAATGTAGACCGGTTCGCGCACATCAGCCAAACGTTCGGCGACAACTCCAGCTTGGCGGCCCTGATGGAAGCATTGCAGTAGCCCGGCCATCTGGCGATCGCCCACGACGGCAAAGCGCCCGTCGCAGCATGCCAAACTGCTGATAAAATAGAGACGTGAAGAAAGCTCTTTCGACACTCGCCTCATTTGCGTTGTTTTACGCGTGCGTTGGCAGCGGTGATGGCATGGCGCAGAGCAGACCCGTCAGCGCTGCCTCGCGCCAGGATTTCCTGCAAAGACTAGTTACCGCAGCGATCGAGCGCACAAATCATTCCGTACGGTACGTCTCTGCATACGTTCATCTCGCTTACCCCGGCGGCGACGTGCCCGCGGACACTGGCGTCTGCTCTGACGAGATCATCCGTGCTTATCGGGCCGAGGGTGTGGACCTCCAAAAGGAAGTGCACGAAGACATGGTAAAGCACTGGACGGACTATAGATCCCAAACGAAATGGCACCAAGCCCAGCCAGACCCAAGCATCGACCACCGCCGGGTACCTAACTTGATGGTCTTTTTCAGCAGGAACGGGGAGAGCCTGCCCATCACGCAGCGGGCGGCGGATTATTCGCCCGGCGACATCGTGACGTGGGACTTGGGCGGCAATGTGCCGCATATCGGAATCGTCGTGAATGTTCAATCTCCTGCGACCGGCCGTTTTAAGATCGTTCACAACATCGGGCAGGGGCCGAAGATGGAGGACGTTCTGTTTGCTTGGAAGATCACCGGCCATTATCGATATTTTGGACCACCCCATTCTCACGCGAACTGATCGGCCGCCCTCACTCCGGTTATCAAATTAGGTGAGTTGTTTCGACATGAGGATGTAGTGGCCCGGCACTTTTATCGGCAGCGACGGAGCAAACGACGCAGTCCCCTCTTCCGCATAGCCGAGTCGCCGATAAAAGATCGGCAACGGAGTGCGCGGGCTGATGATACGCAACTCGACTGCGCTGCAACCTAGGCCACGAAAATAATCTTCTGCGGCAGCAACCAACTTGCGGCCCAAACCTTTGCCCTGCCGCGGTGGGTCTACGGCGAGCAACCCCAGATAGCCACGATCACCTCGCAACTCGCAATACACGCAGCCGACGATGCCCGGCGAATCTTCGGCAATTAGGAACTTCCCTTTTTCAAATAATTCGCTGGTTCCCTTTTCGTCGATCCGCTTCCCGTCGAGGAATGGCTGTTCAACGACGAAAGCCGTATTGATCAACCTGGTCAGTCTACCCAGGTCTTCGACGGTCGCGAACCGAATCCGCGCACCTTCCGGATGTCGACCTGGGTCCTTGACTCCAAACATTGTGCTCTCCCGGAAAAAACTCCAGCGGATAAACTTTCTCGGTTCCTGCTCTTGCTCATTTCCAGTGCAGAGTATACGCCGCCCTTTTCAGAAATAGCTGCGCGGCGCGTCCATCGGGAGATCTAGACGTGTTGCGAGACCTAAAAAATCTCGTCTATCTGGAAAATCACCGTCCAACACGGTTATCATGGCTCTCTTTCGTGTCCAGAAAGTCGCCGGCATCGAGGAGCTCTTTCCGTGAACAGAAGAAAATTTCTAACCGCGAGCGTTACCGGTCTCGGAGCTTCCAAGCTGAATTTCTCCGCGCTCCAAAATGCCGCGACCGTTGAAAAATCCCGCGAGTACTACGAACTTCGCAAATATCATGTCCAATCAGGACGTCAGCAAAAAATAACCGACGCCTTCTTGCGCGACGCACTTGTGCCTGCCCTCAATCGCCTGGGGATCATCCCTGTCGGCGTGTTCAATGTCGAAGTCGGAGAAACCGGTCCGATGTATCACGTACTTCTCCCAGCTGCGTCCGTGGACATTCTGGCCACCGCCGAGGCGCGCCTGGGACAGGACGCTGAGTACCTCAAGGCTGGGGCTCCATTCTTGGCCGCTCCCGCGGATCAGCCGGCCATGGTACGCATGGGGAGCTCCCTGATGGTGGCGTTCGAGGGCTGTCCAAAACTTAAACTGCCCGCCGCGATGACCGAGCACAAAGATCGCTTGTTCGAGCTGCGCACGTACGAAAGTCCGAGCGATCAGGACCATCGACGCAAAGTGGAAATGTTCAATTCGGGTGAGTTCGAGGTTTTTGAAAAAGCCGGCTTCTGGCAGGTCTTTTTCGGCGACGTTTTGATCGGCACGAAGCTTCCGTGCCTGACCTACATGGTAGGATTCCCGAGCCTCGCCGACCGCGCCTCGGAATGGAAGACATTCGGCTCGCTTCCGGAATGGAAAAAACTGACGAGTTCCCCTCGCTACTCCTTCGAAAGCATCGTCTCCAACATCACCAACACGATTCTCCGGCCCACGGATTATTCTCAAATCTGAGCCAGACTTATTGGAAAGCCAACTCCATCCGCTTGATGCGATTCAAATTTAGATTTTAGCTGATGACAGCCTTGCCGTTGAACCTTGCGGACGCGCCAAGCTCTTCTTCAATCCGCAGAAGCTGGTTGTATTTGGCGATGCGATCCGTTCTTGATGCCGACCCCGTCTTAATCTGTCCCGCTCCCGTCGCTACTGCAAGGTCCGCGATGAAAGTGTCCTCGGTTTCGCCGGAGCGGTGCGAAATAACGGACTTGTACCCCGACTTCCGCCCCAATTCGATGCAATCAATTGTTTCAGTTACGGTCCCGATTTGATTCAGCTTGATTAGAATCGCGTTACCGATCCCTTCTTTTATCCCGCGGGCGAAGATTTCTGTGTTCGTCACAAAGATATCGTCTCCCACAAGTTGGATTCGTCTTGCCGATGATTTCAGTCCAGCCTTCTGCGTCAGCTTTTTCCATCCTGGCCAATCTTCTTCTCCCATGCCGTCTTCGAGCGAGACGATCGGATACTTATCAATCCACTTCGCCCAGTAGTCGACCATTTCTTCCGGGGAGTGCGCCGATTTGTCTGATTTCTTAAATACATACTTGCCGCTGGCTTTGTCGTAGAATTCGCTGGCCGCAGGATCAAGCGCAATGCTGATTTGTTCGCCGGGCTTGTAACCTGCCGCGGAAATTGCTTCGATCACGATCTGTATCGCTTCTTCGTTCGATTTGCAGCTCGGCGCAAATCCGCCCTCATCGCCTACGGCCGTCGAATAACCATGCTTTTTCAATGCGCTTTTCAACGAATGGAAAACCTCCACGCCCCAACGAAGCGCTTCTGAAAAGCTGGCCGCCCCGATTGGCATGACCATGAATTCCTGAAAGTCCACGGAACTGTCGGCATGAGCTCCGCCGTTCAGAATGTTCAGCATCGGCAGCGGGAGGAGGTTCGCGCTCGTATCCGTCGAATAGCGCGATAGATATTTGTAGAGCGGAATATTCTGCGCGGCCGCCGCAGCTCTCGCAGCTGCCATGGAAACAGCCAGGATGGCATTGGCTCCGAGCCGGGATTTCGTCGGCGTGCCATCAAGTTCAATCATGCGTTTGTCGAGCGCCCGCTGGTCCACCGCATCAAGGCCCATGACGGCCTTCGCGATTTCGTTGTTAACGTTGGCCACCGCCTTCAGCACGCCTTTGCCCAGATACCGTGATCTGTCGCCATCTCGCAACTCAAGCGCTTCGTGTTCACCGGTGGACGCCCCGGAGGGCACAGCCGCGCGGCCTTTCGCGCTGGTTCCTACATATACATCGGCTTCCACTGTTGGATTTCCTCGCGAATCGAGGATTTGGCGGGCACTAACTCTAGTGATATTCGTGGACATGTCCGATCGCTCTCCTGAGTTGAAGTGAACTAGAGATTGTATCAGACGGCGAGATTGCTCCGCCGCTGTCCGCCGCGGGAAGCCCTGCAGCAGCGGGATTCAGCCGCGCCTGCCTCCGCGCAGGATTTCCCGCAATTCCACAATTTGTCCAATCTCAAAATCGGGACGAAGCGCTCGGCACTTCGCGGCATCTCCGTAACCATAGTTCGCCCAGCAACAGGCGAGACCGGCGGCCTTTGCAAATCGGATGTCAATCTCCGCATCACCGATGACGAGCGTCTCCGACCCCGGGATTTTCGGGAAGTGCGGGGCGATGTCGCGCGAATAAAGTTCCGGACTTGGTTTGGTATACTTGGCCTCTTCTGCGCTAAGCATCAGGTCAAAAAAAGGCCATATTTTCAGTCGTTCGAGAAGCTGCTCAAGCGCTTTCCGTCCTTTGTTGCTGACCAGCACGCTCCCAATCCCATGCGAAGGGAGCTCCTCGAGAAGACGCACGACGCCGTCGAAAAGCCGAACCCCCGCCCCGGCCTTCGGGTCATGAATCTCACGATAGATCTTTACGAATACCGCCAGGTCCGCGTCGCTAATTTTCCTTTTAGTCAGGATCCGGAGGGAATCCTCAAGAGTCAGGCCGACGGTCGCCTTCACCTCTTCCAGACTTGGGGGTCGATAGCCCAGTTTAATAAACGTCTCGGCCATGCACGCGCTGATCCCGTCGAGCGACGAAGCCAGTGTCCCGTCAAAATCGAAAATGGCCAGCCGATACTTCATGGCTTCAATCTGGAAGGGGGTCCTCGGAGATTCCGGATACTACGCTGTCTCAGGCTCTTCGATGAGCGACTCCTGGCGAACGACGACCACAATTCCAGAATCGGTCACATGAAATCGCCGCCGGTCGGCTTCCATGTCGTAGCCAATTTCCGTGCGTTCCGGCAAGCTGACGTGCCGATCGATAATCGCTCGTCGAATCCGCGAGTGGCGGCCGATGTTCACATGATTGTAGATGATGGAGTCGTTCACTTCGGAATAGCTGTTCACTCGCACATTATTTCCAATGACGGATTTTTGCACTCGCCCGCCCGAGATCACCGAACCGCCCGCGACAATCGAATCGAGCGCAACTCCCATGCGTTCCGGATCGGCGAAGACGAATTTCGCCGGCGGATACTGGTGCTGCCACGTGCGCAATGGCCAGTGATTGTCGTACAAATTGAAAACCGGCGAGACGCTGACCAGATCCATGTTGGCTTCATAGTAGGCGTCGAGCGTGCCCACGTCCCGCCAATAAAGCGCGTCCTTCTGGTTTTCATCGACGAAGTTGTAAGCAAATACTCGGTGCTTGGAAATAATGCGCGGCAGAATATCCTTCCCAAAATCGTGCCTCGATTTTGGATCTTCCGAATCGGCCAGAAGAATGGGGATCATCAATTGCGTGTTGAAGATATAGATCCCCATCGAAGCATTGCAATCCCCCGGGTGGTGCGGTGAATGCTTGGGCTCATCAGGTTTTTCCTCGAAGCCCATGATCCGCCAGTCTTTATCCACTTCAATCACGCCGAACTGCCGCGCCGCCTGCGCCGCAGGAATCTGCAGGGTGGCAACCGTCACGTCCGCCGCAGAATCCACGTGCTGTTGGAGCATTTTGGCGTAATTCATCTTGTAAATGTGATCGCCCGAAAGGATAAATACATATTTGGAGCGCTCGCTGCCAATCGAGTAAATGTTTTGATACACAGCATCGGCTGTGCCCTGATACCACTCTTTCGATACCCTCATCTGTGGCGTCAGCACCTCGATGTAATCCCCCAGCCCCGCTAGTATCGACCATCCAGCCCGGACGTGCCGGTTGAGGCTCAGCGCTTTGTACTGTGTTAATACGAAGATCCGCCGCAAATCCGAGTTAATGCAGTTCGAGAGCGTAATGTCGATAATTCTATAGAGTGCGCCGAAAGGGACAGCGGGCTTGGCGCGGTCGCGGGTCAAGGGCCACAACCGTTCCCCCTGGCCTCCAGCAAGGAGTACTCCGATGGCATCGCTCATGGCGGACATAGCTGGCCTCCGGACACACTTCTCAAAAAGCGGCCCATTCTACCAACATAACTTACGTGAAGTACAAGCGAACCGCGCGAAGAGATCCTATTGAGCTACTGCCACGATTTCCCTGATTGCTCGATATACTTATAAAATACCGTCGTTACTACAGGGATACCAATCGCCCCCGCTTTCCCTGTCCGTGCAAAGATTCCTTGACTTCTGTGCCCTGAATTGATTAGAAGAGGCCAGCTACCTCATCAGGGTGACTCCAGATCGGCCAAATGGTGCGCAAGGCAAACATGTGTTTTGCACGGCCCGTATTTGTGTAGCGCTTTGTCCGGCAAGCGCTCAGGGCTGTAGTCGCCATGCGTGACCGCACAGCGGTTGGCATGCGATAATAACGTGGGGCGGTGTTCGCATCAAGCAGTAGCACCGCATGTTACCAATCCGAACCGGATTGGGGGTGAATGTAAACGTGGCTGAAGTCATTATTCAGGAAAGCGAGTCTCTGGAAAATGCTCTGCGCCGCTTCAAGCGCAAGGTGCAACAGGAAGACATCATCAAGGAAATTAAGAAGCACAGCTTCTACATGAAGCCCGGAGAGAAACGCCGGGCCAAAGAAGCACTTTCGCGGAAGCGACTGCGCAAAAAGCAGCGGCGAGAAGCGGACTGACGTCCGACTCGCTGTAGCTCAGCGCCGCACTTCCGTGATTCAGGCCCCGGTTAGGTAGAGAAGTTGGGTTTCTGTTGCAGATTCGCATATTCAGGCCCAAGGGACCCCAGCCCGGCACCCCCGGACGACAGGTTTCTTCTCAACACTTGGTGCACGATGCGAAATGTGCCCATCTCCCTTACTTGCTTGGGGCAACGGGAGAGCGGCTCATGGAATACCACGATCGAGTCCTGAAGTGTGCGGAGTGCGGTGCTGAGTTTGTATTTACTGCCGGCGAACAAATGTTTTTCGCCGACAAGGGTTTCAAAAACGAGCCAAAGCGATGTAAGGGATGCAAAGCCAAGCGCGCTGAAGGTGGCGGAGGTGGCGGCGCTTCGCAGATGCGTTCAGAAACGAAGACCACTTGCTCGCAGTGTGGAAAGGAAACTACTGTCCCCTTCCGCCCCACGCAGGGGCGACCTGTATTTTGCCGTGAATGCTTCCAGCAGCGGCGTGCTCTCGGCGCAGCCTGATCCCCCGCCGCGATTGAAACTGAGACGTCGAAGTAGCACGGCGCTTCGATGCGAGCCTCCGCTCGGACAGACCTCCGCGTCGTCTGTCTCTTTTTTTATCGGATGCTTGCCAATCCTTCATCTGAATAGAGCATTTGATCCGCGTTTTCGTTCAGTTTTTTCTTCGCGAACGCGCTCGTACTTGTACCAAAACTGTACCTCGGTTCAGGTGACTTGCTTTTCTCTTCGCTGTAACTTCTCGCCCACAGCATCCCGGCCTTACGCTTGGGCTTCTCAATTTGCCAGCCCTCCTCGAACCAGGTTTTCTCCGAGCGTTCTGGAAATCGGCAAGATCCGGCGGCTTGGTGTCTCTTCTCCGCGAGCCTCAGGGTTTGCATCGGGAAAAAACGCCGCGCTACAGGACTGCCCAAAGGAGAATCTATGTCGCCAGGTGTGTTCTCTAGAACGGTCGAAAAATCAAGGTTCGGAAAGACCCGCAAAACTGCCGTGTGTTGTGCATTTTTGCTGGTGGTTTCCTTTGCCACCATCACGTTCGCTCAATCGGCTGCGCACGACCCCGGTGTTCGCGGGGGGACTGTCAATTCCGGTCAACCGTTGTCCTCACTTTCACAGACTCCGGGCGCGGCCGACTTTTTTGCGAACGGCCTACTCCGCTTTCAGGAAATCGAATCGGTCCAGAACGGCGCGAACAATGGCCTCGGCCCACGCTTCAATAGCAATCAATGCTCGAGTTGCCATTCCCAGCCTGCCATTGGCGGAAGCAGCCCCAGCACATCCTTCTTTCCCAACATCGGGCCAAACCCTGAAACTTTGGTCTATAGCTTGGACGGTGGGCAGAATACTCTTCCTCCCTTCATCACTCCGAACGGTCCGGTCCGCGAAGCCCGCTTCAAATTCTTTCTCAATCCCAACGGCTCGCTCAGCAACACTCCAGACGGCGGCGTCCACGCCCTTTTCGTGATTTCCGGCCGTAACGACGCCGGCAGCTGTAATATCAAGCAGCCGAATTTTGCTCACAATCTCGCGCTTGACAACGTAGTCTACCGCATTCCGACGCCCACCTTTGGCGCCGGCCTGATCGAAAACATTTCCGAAGAAACCATCTACGCCAACATGCAGGCGAACGCTCAGCAGAAACAGTCGCTTGGGATTTCCGGCCACCCCAATCGCAATGGAAATGACGGGATGATCGCTCGCTTCGGCTGGAAAGCGCAAAACAAGTCTCTCGAAATGTTTGCCGGCGAAGCCTACAACGTCGAAATGGGCATTACTAATGAGATATTCCAGAATGAGCGCGCTAGCCCCGATGAAGCCCTGGCTGGCGGCCTTCCCGCGAATTGCAAGATGAATCCTACTCCGGAGGACGTCACGGTGATGGATCCCTCCCAATACACACAGGTCCCCAGTGACGTCGTGCAGTTTGCCATGTTTATGCGACTCTTGGCCCCGCCAACCCCGGCTTCCATCGCCCCCTCGACCGCCGCCGCTCAATCTTTCTCTAACGGCAGAAGTACTTTCGCCGCGATCGGCTGCGCCATGTGCCATACTCCGACTCTCAAGACTTCCACGTCTGGCATCACGCCTGGCTTAAACCAAGTCAGTGCCAACCTTTTTTCCGACCTGCTCGTCCATCACATGGGTTCGAATCTAGCCGATGGTGTTTCGCAAGGCACCGCCGGTCCGGACGAATTCCGTTCCGCTCCCTTGTGGGGTCTCGGACAACGCATTTTCTTTTTGCACGACGGCCGCACCACTGACCTTCTCGATGCCATCAAGGAACACGCCAGTTCCGGCTCGGAGGCGAACGCCGTCATCAACAACTTCAGACACCTCACTCCTCAGCAACAGCAGGATCTCCTGAACTTCCTGCGCTCGCTCTAGGCCGGTGGAACGGGCTTTTTTGTTTGTACTTTATAGCCAGCCTCAATCTAGTAGTGGGACAGACCGGAGAGTCTGTCCCACTCTCATTTTTTTTCACTCTCTTATAGTCCTTGCTGAAGAGTGTATTTTTCCCGCCTGCGGGGTATGATACCGCCTGAGAAGTCCCCAGTCAGACTAAGCCCATCCGGAGGGCCACCTCATGGCTCACCGCTTCACCATCGGTGTCGAAGAAGAGTTCCAGATCATTGACCCCTCAACTTGCGCTCTGCGTTCCCACGTTATGCAGCTCGTTTCCGCCGCTTCTCCGGACATCGTTGAACAAGTCAAACATGAAATGCACCAATCGATCGTCGAAACCGGCACGAAAATTTGCGAAAATGTCGGCGAGCTGCGCATCGAAATGCACCGCACGCGCGGCGAACTTGTGGCCGCCGCCGAGCGCGCCGGGTTGCAGGTTGCCGCCGCAGGAACCCACCCATTTTCCAGCTGGATTGACCAGGTCATCTCGCCCGGCGAGCGGTATGAGCACATCGTCGAAGAACTTCAGCAACTCGCTCGCTCCCTCCTGATCTTTGGAATGCACGTCCACGTGGCCATGCCAGACAAGCAAACCACCATCGATATGATGAACATGGTCCGCTATTTTTTGCCCCATTTGCTGGCTCTGTCGACCAGTTCGCCTTTCTGGATGGGACGCAACACGGGCTTGAAGTCGTTTCGCACCACCGTTTTTCGGCGATTCCCTCGAACCGGAATACCCGAACAATTCGAATCGTGGAGCGCATACGAAGATTTTGTAAACTTGCTGATGAAGCTGAACTGCATCGACAATGGCAAAAAAATCTGGTGGGACGTCCGGCCTCATCCCATGTTCGGCACTCTCGAGTTCCGCATGTTCGATGTCACCACCAAGGTTGAAGAAGCCGTATCCATAGCCGCCCTTACGCAAGCCATCGTCGTTAAGCTTCATCGTCTTTACGAGCGCAACCAAAGCTATCGCCTCTACCGTCGCGCATTGATCGAGGAGAACAAATGGCGCGCCGCACGCTACGGCATCGAAGGCAAGCTCATCGATTTTGGCAAGCAGGTAGAAGTTCCCATGCGCGAGCTCGCTCTCGAACTCCTTGAATTTGTGGATGATGTCGTTGACGACCTCGGCAGCCGCAGCGCTGTCGAATACGTCCACACCATTTTGAAGGATGGCACGAGCGCCGAGCGCCAGTTGCGCGTCTACCAGCAGACCGGCGACCTGAGAGCAGTCGTGAAGCATCTGGTCGCGGAAACGCGCGGCGTGGGCGAATCACGAGCTTCCTCGGCACACGCCATCAATTAACCGGCGGATTCGGCGTGGCATCTGGTTTCAGTTCCATCGGTAGGAGTGGCATCATGAAAAAAGTTGGACTTCTTTGCGGGCGCGAATACAGCTTTCCACCGGCCTTTATCGTGCGCGTCAATGAACTTGGCAAGAAAGACGGCGTCGCCGCGGAATTTGCTAAACTCGCCGGGACTCGCATGGGCGAGCCCTCGGGCTATGCTGTCATCGTCGATCGCATCTCTCACGAAATCGAGTATTACCGTGGCTACCTGAAGCATGCCGTTCTCCAGGGAGCCTACGTGATCAACAATCCGTTCTGGTGGACGGCTGACGATAAGTTCTTCAATTACGCCGTGGCTTCCCGTCTCGGTCTCGCCATCCCCAAGACCGTCCTCTTGCCACAGAAGGGCTATCCCAGCAACGTGGACATCACGTCCGAGTCTCTCCACAACCTCACCTACCCCATCGACTGGGACGGTCTTCTCGATTTCGTCGGCCGCCCTGCGATCCTGAAACCATTTTCCGGCGGCGGCTGGAAGCACGTCTACATTGTCCATAACAAAGAGGAACTCCTCGCCGCTTACGACAAAACCTCCCCCTATTGCATGACTCTCCAGGAATTCATCAATTTCACGCAATACGTCCGCTGCTTCACTTTTGGCAAATCCGATATTCTGCCCGTTCACTACGATCCAAAAGATCGGAAGTACCTCGTCGACCATAACTATTTATCCTCTGAACTTGGCGCTCGCGTCGTCAAGGACGCTCAGACCATCAACCAAGCCCTCGGCTACGAGATGAACACCATCGAGTTCGCCATCCAGGACGGCATCCCCTATGCCATCGACTTCCTGAATCCGGCTCCGGATTTCGAGCGCGACCGCATCACGGAATTCTATTTCGAACATGTCGTCGACAAGATGGCACATCTTGTGATCGATCGCGCGCTCAGAGGCGACGCTTCGAATCCCTGGCCGCGTTGGGAGGAGATGCTCGGCGTCGCCCCGGCAAGTGGCTTCACTGGCGCGCCAAAGAGCGCCGCAGCCCGCCAATCATCGGTGCCTGCCTCATCCGCCGCGTCGTCAGGACTCCGAGCAAAATGACCAGCGCCCCCACGCCCTCGATTCCGGCTCCCGATCCTGTCGAGGTGTGGAATGACATTGTAAAGTCCACTCTCCTTCGTTTGCCTGCTCTCCCGGAAGATCTCTTCAAACGCTTGCGCAACGCGAAACTCACCTTTGGCGACCGCGTCCACTGCCCTTTCCTTCGCCCGTTTTTTCTCTCGCCAGAGGATGAAGAGCGCGTCCGCGTGGTCGCGGAAACCATCGCGGATCTCGGCGAACGTGTCGTTACCGCGGCTCTCGAAGACAAGAATCTTTTCGCGCAGTTTCATTTGCGCCCCGAAGAAGAGCGCTTGGCGCGTCTCCCAGTCGCTTACGGACGTGCCAGCACCGCCTCCCGCCTCGACGCTTTTCTTTTGCCCGATTCGCTCAAGTTCGCGGAATACAACGGGGAATCTCCCGCGGGCGCGGGCTACGCAGAAACTCTGGCAGAAATATTTCGCGAAATCCCCGTCATGGGGAAATTCGCGCAACATTTTACTGTCCATAGCTATCCGCTCAGCGCAAAGCTTCTCGACGCTCTGATGATGAGCTACCTCGACTGGGGCGGCTCGGCAAGCCCCCCGCAAGTGGCCATCGTCGATTGGGCCGGCGTCCCCACCTGGAGCGAGTTCGAGATTCTTCAGTCCCGCTTCGAAAAAATGGGGGTCCCCACGATCCTTGCGGATCCCACCGAACTCCGCTTCGACGGGCAGAAGCTTACCGCCCACGGCAAGAAAATCGATCTCGTCTATCGCCGCGTCTTAATCAACGATATTGTCGCCAGGCCTGCCGAATGCGCCGCCCTCGTCAAAGCCTACGCCGCCAACGCCGTCTGCGTCGCAAATACCTTCCGCTGCAAAATTCCGCACGTAAAAGCCTTTTTTGCCGTCCTCACCGACGAACAGAACGGCGCGCTCTTTTCCCACGACGAGCGCGAACTCATCCGCCGCCACATCCCCTGGACTCGCGTCGTCGCCGACGTGAAAACTGCCCATTTTGGCCAGCAGATCGAGCTCCTGGCCTTCATCGGCAGAAATCGCGAAAACCTCGTCCTCAAGCCCAGCGACGAATATGGGGGGGCGGGAGTGACTCTCGGTTGGGAAACGAACGAGTCCGAATGGGATGCCGCGATCGTCCGTGCTCTTTCCGCAAAAAACGGCGCCTGGATTGTTCAGGAACGCATCCCCATCCGTCGCGAAATTTTTCCCTACATTGTCAATGCCGGCAAAGTCGATTATCGCGACATGCTCGTCGATTTCGCCCCCTATCTGTTCCGCGGAAAAGTCGCCGGCTTCCTAACCCGCCTGAGCGCGACCGGTCTCGCCAATGTCACCAGCGGCGGCGGTCAGGTCCCCGCCTTTCGAGTTTCGCCGCGTCCCGGGTGACGCTAATCCCGTCCGACCGCGCACCAAAGAAGTCTGCATCCAAAAAATAACTATCCCTAAAACCGGCTCTACAAATTTCCACCCATTCTTGTAAAATGAAGAGATGCACTTTGGCCTCCCAAACCCCGAGCTGATGCCCGGCGCCACGAACGCCGTGGAAACTTGTCTCAGCGTACGCCCAGGCGAGAAAGTCGCTCTCATCGCCGACGAAACCAGCCGCTCTGTCGCCGCCAGCATTGCCGCTGCCATCGAAGATCGTCATGCCGAATACACTGGCCTGCTGCTCGAAGAATTCGGTCCTCGCCCTATGACCGCGGCCCCCGATGATGTTCTTCAAGCTCTCGAAATCGCCGACGCCGGCGTCCTGTGCATGACGCCGCAGCCTGGCGAACTCGGCGCGCGCATGGCCATCGTTCGCGTCGTCGAACGCCGCCAAATCCGCTACGCCCACATGGTCGGCGTCACTCCCGAAATCATGCAGCAGGGCATGCGCGCCGATTACCGCATGGTGGATCGCCTCAGTGACAAACTCCGCGAGCGGATGCTCCGCGCCGAAACGCTCACCGTGAAGACCGAAGCGGGCACCTCGATCTCCGCTCATTTCGATCGCGGCCTCGACTGGGTAAAAACCAGCGGCCTAATCAGTCCGCGGTACTGGTCGAATCTTCCCGCCGGCGAAGTCTTCACGACTCCCGCGACCGTAGACGGTACTTTTGTCTGTGACGCCACCGCCGGCGACCATTTCAACGGCAAGTATGGCGATCTTCAATCAACGCCTCTCGTCCTCGAAATCAAGGGCGCTCGCCTGGTAGACGTGGATTGTGACCGCAAAGACCTCGAGGAAGAATTCTGGGAGTACTGCCACACAGACGAAAACAGTGATCGCGTCGGCGAGCTCGCTTTCGGCACAAATCTCGGCCTATCCGAAATGATTGGCATACTTCTTCAGGACGAAAAATTTCCGGGCGTCCACATTGCTTTCGGAGACCCTTACGGCAGCCAGACCCACGCCGACTGGAAGTCCAAGACGCACGTCGATGTCCTAACCCGCAATTGCGACGTCTGGATCGACGACGATCTAGTCATCTCCAAAGGCCATTACGAACTCGCTCACCTCGGCCTCGCTTAGAAACCCATCACGAATCGCGCACCGCCCGAGGCTTCTCCCCACCGCCAACCCGCGTGGGGAATCGGCCGTTCCTATTTCTTCGCGGCGTATGCACTCTCGAATACATACTTCCCCGATCCCACGTTGAGCATCACGCCACTTCCCGCCTGGTGCGCCTGCAAAATATCCGTCCGCCCTCCAACCGGTTTCCCGTCTTCTCTAACTTCTTCTAGCTTTGCGTTCGGCACTCGCACCGTCGCCGTCGTGTTCGCAGGCACTTCCATCTTCAACGTCAACTTTCCATCCTCGATCGCCCAGCCCGACGCCACGCGCCCGTACATGCTGTCTACCGAGGCGCTCGCATGCGTCAATCCTCCCCCCGGATAGGGCTCGATCAAAATGTGTTTGTAACCCGGTTTCGTCTCGTCAATCTCAATTCCCGCCACCACGCCGTACATCCAATCCCCAATCGCTCCATACGCGTAGTGATTGAACGAATTCATCCCCACATCCTGGAAGCTTCCATCCGGTTTCTCTCCGTCCCATCTCTCCCAAATCGTCGTCGCTCCCTGCGTCACGGGGTAGAGCCACGACGGATATTTCGTCCTGTTCAGCAGCATGTACGCCTCGTCCAGATATCCGTAGTCGCTTAGTGCCTTGCACAACACTGGCGTGCCCAAAAATCCCGTCGTCAGGTGCCCAAACCTTCTCACGTCTGCCGCCAATCGGCCCGCCGCATCGGCCCTCATGGCCTCTGGCAACAAATCAAACTCAAGCGCCAGCGCATAAGCTGTCTGCGTGTCCGACGAAAGCCTTCCATTCGGCGTCACATACTCCTTCAAGAACGCCGCTCGAATTTTCTGCTCCAGCCCTGCGTACTCCTCCGCATCTTCGCGTTTTCCCAAAACTTCCGCCGTCTTCGCCAGCAACTCCGTCGACCTCGCAAAATACGCCGTCTGAATCAGGTCCACGGCCGTCGTCGCTCCTGGATAGGCCGGGCTCGTCGTCGCAAACGCCAGCCAATCTCCGAAGCTGAATCCGCTCTTCCACAGATAGCTTTCCCCCGCCGCGCGCCGCATGTACTCCACCCACGCCTTCATGCTCGGGTATTGCACTTCCAAAATCCTCTTATCGCCAAATGCCTGGTACACCGTCCACGGTACGATCACCGCCACATCCGCCCACCCTGCCGATGCCGCCTCCCCTTTGCGCGTTTTGTGCGAAAGTACATTGGGAATCACGAACGGCACCGCTCCGTCGTCTTCCTGGTCCAGCGCCACATCCCTCATCCACTTCGTATAGAATCCCGCCGTATCGAAATTAAACGATGCCGTTGGCGCGAATACCTCCGCATCTCCGGTCCATCCCAGCCGCTCGTCACGCTGCGGGCAATCCGTCGGCACATCCACGAAATTCCCTTTCTGGCCCCAGATGATGTTGTGCTCAAGCTGGTTCAGCAGCGGGTTCGATGTCTCGAAATGTCCGGTCCTCTCCATCGCCGAATGCGCAACCTCTCCCGTAAAATCCTCCGGCTTCACCTCTCCCGGCCACCCACTCACCGCCACGTACCGGAATCCCTGAAATGTAAAATGTGGTTCGAAGGTTTCCGTTCCTCCTTTGCTCGTATATTGAATCTCTTCTTTCGCCGACCGCAGATTCGCCGTATAGAAATTTCCATCCTTGTCCAGCACCTCCGCGTGCCGCAGCGTGACGGTCGTCCCCGCTGGGGCCGTTAGCCTGAATTTCATCCAGCCAACCATGTTCTGCCCCATATCGAGCACTGTATCGCCTGCCGGCGTGCGAAAAACTTTCACCGGCTTGATCTCCTGGATCTCTTTGACCGGCGGTCCCGCGGGCGCCACCAGCGTCGCCTTTGGTGCCTCGATCACCGTCACTCCTTTCCAATCGCCGTCCTTATATCCGGCTTCGTCCCAGCCCGCCCGCTCCAGCCGCGCGTCGTATGTCTCGCCGTCATAAATGTCGGACATTAGGATCGCACCCGTCGCCGACTTCCAGGCATCGTCGCTGCCTACGATTTCCTGCTTTCCGTCCGCGTACGTGATCACCAGTTGGGCCAGCAACGCCAATTTCGTTCCATAACTATCTCGATGGTGTTCCCACGTCATCCTTCCCCGGAACCATCCGTCCCCGAGCCTCGCCCCGAGGCAGTTTTCTCCGCTCTTTACCATGCTCGTCACGTCGTACGTCTGGTATTGGTACCGGAAATCGTACGCCGTCCATCCCGGCGTAAAATATTGATCCCCGACGCGTTTCCCGTTCAGCTCCATCTCATACAAGCCCATAGCCGTCGCGTACAATCGCACCCGCTCCACTTTTCTCTTTGCGTTCACCGCGAATTCCCGCCGAAGCATCGGCGATGGATTCGATTTCGTATCGTCCTCCGGGAGATTCGGCGTAATCCATTTCGCTTTCCAGTCCGACGCCTCTAGCAATCCCATCTCCCACCGCGCCGTCTTGCTCCATTCGCTCAATTGCCCGTGATTGTCCTCAACGCGCACCTGCCAGTAATAAATCCGCTCACTCTCGAGCGCTAGCCCGCCGTACTCCACTTGAATCGACGCATCCGACTCCTGTTTGCCGCTGTCCCAGATCAGTTTTCCCTTCGCCAATTCCTTCTCCGACGCCGCTACTCGCACTTCGTAACTCGTCTGCGTGGTTCCCCTTTCCGCGCTCTCCAATTCCCAGCTCAATCGCGGCTTCTTCACGTCAATCCCCATGGGATCGACCTTGTACTCGCACCGCAAATCCGTCACCGCCAATCGCGTCCCCGTTTGCGCTCCGGCCTGAACCGCCCAAACAAGCGTCCCCGCACAAACCGCCAGCATCCCGATCGCAACATTCCCCGCCGCCATTTTCCGTTTCACGCGCCGCCTCCTCGACTTCTGCGCTTCAGCAACCCTGCCCTTCTACCACACATAAGTCCCCACCGCTCCTGCTTTCAATGTTGTTTCGAAAACCTTGCCATGGAATCTGACTCCAAACGTCTGATCCTCTATCCCGCTATTCGCCACAACCAGCACATATCTTCCGCCGGTCCCTTGAAAGGCCACATTGGGAAGCCCCGCCGGGGTATTCGACCCGACTCGCACAGACCTTGGGCGCACAAATTTTGCAAAGTGCGCCATCGCATAGTACGCCAGGTTCCGCGTAACCTCGTTTCCGTCGATCGTCACAGCTCCCTGGCAGATCGGGCATCCTCCGTTATCCGTATGCGGCTCGAATTTCGAATTGGCCGCAAGATTCCAGAGCAGCACATTGCGGCTCCAGTTCCGCAACGCTCCGATAAACGTCCCTGTCGCGGGCTTCGCAATCGTGATTCTCCCGCTCTCTGTTGGCTCCACGGCCATGTATTCCGTAAAGTACAAATTCTTCCCCGGAAAGGCGTCGTGCACCTGCGACATCGCTTCAATCTTTCCCTCGTAGAGATGGAAACCGGATCCGTCCACATAACGATACGCTTTTGCATCCTTCAGAATGGACATCGGATAGTCCGGCCGGTTGCAGTTGTGGTCGTAAAGGATGATCTTTGTCCGAATTTTCGCCGACTTGAACGTAGGCCCAAGGTACTTTTCGATGAAACGCGCCTCTTCTTCGGCGGACATCAGCATGCTCGGCGTATTCTTGGGATTCAGCGGCTCGTTCTGAACCGTGATCGCCGTTATCTTGATGCCCTCTGCCTTCATCCCCTCGATATACTTCACGAAATAGTTCGCATACGCTCCGTAATACTCCGGCTTCAGCTCTCCGCCTTTTGGATTCTCATCCGTCTTCATCCAGGCGGGTGCCGACCACGGCGACCCCAGTAATTCAATCTTCGGATTGATTGCCAGAATCTCCCTCAGAATAGGTATAACTTCCTTCCGATCCGCCTCCAGACTGAAGTTCATCAACTTCGCGTCAGTCTGCCCCGCGGGCATGTCATCGTAGGAATAAACGTGATCGTTCAAATCCGATGACCCGATGCTGATTCTCAGATAGCTGATCCCGATGCTCTTGCCGTCCACGCCAAAAAGTTCCTGCAAAAGCGCCGCTCTTTTCGCCGGATCCATATGCGCAAGGTGTTGCGCGCTCCCGCCCGTCAATGCAAATCCGAAACCGTCGATGCCCTGAAATTTCTCGTGTTCATCGATCTCGATGGCAGGCTCTTGTTTGGCGCCCTTTGTAAAGTGCAGAAACGGTGTCTGCAGCTCAAACAAGGCGGACTTGTCCGGGTTCGTAAGCCACAACTCCACATCCCCGCGTTTTTGTGCGTGGAGCGGCACTGAGGAAAGCACTTGCGCGCAAATGAACGCAGCTAAGCCTGCACGTGACTTCATAAACCCTCAGGCTGCCTGGGGCCGCCAGGCGAGCGAGAAATCTCTCAGCAACACTGCGAAATCGGGCCTGCCACCCTTACCGGCCGGCAATCAGGCTGTTCCGCACCTCTTGGTTCATCGCCATGTCGATGCACGTCCACGCCATCGCTAGCGCTCCGTCCTCGAGCGCCTTGTCCGCATCGACCGTCACGCAGTGCGCCGTAAATTCCGGCTGGTGATTGACGGCCGGCAGCGAATTTATTCCGATCATCGGATGGATGGACGGCATCGCCAACGACACATTCCCCATGTCCGTCGAACCCGTCGGCCGAGTTTCCCATTCGCCCAGATTGGGGAATCCACGTCCCAGCGCTTCCGAGTTCTTCCTATACAGTGCGGCCATCGTCTCGTCATGCCGCATCTCTGCATACGGCTTGTCCCCGCCGGTAATCGCGATTTTCGCCCCCGTCGCAAGCCCGCCCGCCTCGAAGCACCGGTAAACTTTCGGCCGCAGTTCCGCGAGCTGGTCCAGAGTCTCCGAGCGAATGATGTACTTCGCCGAAGTGTGCGCTGGAACCACATTCGGCGCTGCGCCGCCGTTGGTCACAATTCCGTGGATTCGATCCGTCGAACGAATATGCTGCCGCATCAAGCCGATTGCTGTCTGCGCAATCGTCAGCGCATCCGCCGCGTTCACTCCTAACTCCGGAAATGCCGACGCATGCGACTCCTTCCCGGTGCAATGCACCTCAAACATCGAAGCCGCAATAATCTTTGCCCTCACAATGTCAAACGGCGCCGGGTGTACCATCATCGCCGCATGAATACCCCCAAAGCCGCCGCGTTCCAGGAGCAGTATTTTCCCGCTGGCGTTTCCCACCTCTTCTGCCGGCGTCCCGATGACGCTCACCGTCAAGCCCGCCTCGTCGGCCACTTTTGCCACAGCCAGCGCCGCTCCGATTGCTGACGCCGCGATGATATTGTGACCGCAGGCGTGTCCAATCCCTGGCAGCGAATCATATTCGGCGCAAATTCCGACGTGCAGTGGACCAGAGCCCGCTCGCGCCCGGAATGCCGTCGGCAGCTGGCAAATCCCTTTTTCCACCGCGAACCCCGCGTCCGCCAGCGAATCGCACAACCAGGACGAGGCCTGCTCCTCCTCGAATCCCAGTTCGGGATGCGCGTGGATCCGATGGCTTAGCTTGATCAATCCTTCTCGCGCGGAAGCAAAGCGCTCTCGCGCCGCCGATTTTGTGTCCATGGTCGCCTCCCTCTCTATTTCGTTTCGAACTCGAATTGTTTGCCTTTTGCGGCTGAAGGATACCACGCTCTTCCCGCACTCTGCCGCTGTCCGCTCTCCACGTTCAGCATGGGGCTTCCGCTTGGCTGCTTCGTCACAATTTGTTCCATCGCAGCAGGGCTTCAAATACTAAGCCCTTGCTGTCTCACAAATCGTCTCAACGCACGCGGCGCGCCGATGACCTTGGAAGGACGCGAAAGCAGCAGCTCTACTTGGGAGTTGTCAGGGATCTCGTCAGAACAGCCGGGCTACATACTCTCGCATCTGGTGCTTCCAATAAGGCCAATCGTGCCCACCCTCCGGGCCCCAGTTATCCAGCGAGTGCCGGATTCCTTTGCTCGAGAGGATTTCGGACAAACGGTACGTCGGCCCGCTGTTCTCCCACATGCCCGTGCCCGTGGTCAGATGGATATCGCAGCTCTGGATCTGTTCGTAGAACCACGGATCGCTCATATTTGAGAGGTAATCCACCGGATTGTTAAAATAAAAATTGTCGTTGTACATCCCGTCCATGAAATTCCGCACGTCGTATACGCCGGACATCGCAAAGCATCTCTTGATTACGTCTGGATGCTTGAAAAGCGAGTTCGCCGCATGATACGCCCCGAACGACGCGCCCATCGTGGAAATGGGGATCCAGGGGCTTTGGCAGTTGTCCCATATGAATGGGACAACTTCTTCTCGAAGGTAAGAGTCAAAAACGGATTGCACGTAGCTGCGGTGAAAAGGATGAGCACCCTTGTTATAAAAGCTCAGTCCGTTGATCGAGTTGATGCTGTATACCTTGATCTTCCCGCCTTCGATAAAATCCGCCAGCGCGCCGATCATGCTCATCCCTTCCAGCTCCGTCTCGTCGCCCGCGCTTGTCGGAAATCCAAGAATCGGATTTCCCCAGTGGCCGTGGACGATGACGCCAAGGTCGAGTCCCAGGCGCGGAGAATGCCAGCGGTGATATTCGCGTTTCATGATGTGTCCCTCGCACGTTTTGCGGGGGAGGGAAAGTATGCCAGCGCAACGGGGCCCGCGGCAACGGAATTGAGCTAGGAAGCGAGCACCCTGCTGGGTGTATATTTGACGGAACGAAATTCAGCCCACGGAGGCGACATTTCCAATGGCCACACCTTCCGTAACGAATCGCCCGACACCGGAACGCATCTTCATGACCATGAATGCTTTCCAGCAGACTGAAGCGCTAAAATCCGGAATCGAACTCGACGTTTTCACCGCCATCGGTTCCGGCGCGGATACTCCTGAACTTCTGGCCGCAAAGACCGGCGCTTCGGCGCGCGGCCTGCGCATCCTCTCCGATTATTTGACGATTTTAGGTTTCCTCGCAAAAACAAACGGGCATTACGCCCTCACGGAAGAATCCGCCCTCTTTCTCGACCGCCGCTCGCCCGCTTGTCTCTGCAGCGTGACCGGATTTCTTGCCAGTCCCTGGCACAAGAAAAACGTGGAAGCGTTGACCGCAGCCGTGCGCAAGGGCGGAACGGCAGGAGTGCAGGGAGACAATTCGAAGCCGCAGGACGAAGTTTGGGTGGCATTCGCAAGATCGATGGCGCCCCTGACGATTCCGGCCGCGAACTTCATCTCGGAAATGATCGGTGCCGCGGAAGGCAAACCTTGCAAAGTCCTGGATATCGCCGCTGGGCACGGCAATTACGGAATCACCGTTGCCAGAAAAAACCCCAATGCGCAAATCGTTGCCGTGGACTGGCCGTCCGTGTTGGCCGTCGCCACGGAGAACGCGGAAAAAGCAGGTGTTTCCGCGCGATACACCCCGCGTCCGGGAAGCGCTTTTGATGCGGATTTGGGCAGCGGATACGATTTCGTTCTTCTGACGAATATCTTCCACCATTTCGATCAGCCCACTTGCGAGAAGCTGATGCGCCGCGTCCACGCAGCACTCAAACCCGGCGGAAAAGCCATTACTCTCGAATTTGTTCCCAACGAAGATCGCGTTACGCCGCCCGCGGCCGCGGCATTCAGCGTTAACATGCTTGTCGGGACCGACGCCGGCGACGCCTACACGCTGTCCGAATACGAAAAAATGTTTGGGAATGCGGGTTTTGCAAACACGACTTTGCACGCTGTGGTGGGAATGCCTCAGCAGGTGCTCATCTCGGAAAAGCAAGCATGAAAAAGAAAAAATCACGGGTGAAAACGGCGAAAAAGGTTTCGAGGAAGCCGTCTCAAAATACGGACGCCGCGCTGCGCGAGCAGTTGGTCTATTTATTGAAAGGCGGCGGCGCTCACGTCCACTTCATGGACGCACTGGATGACTTTCCTCCGGCAAAATTTGGGACCTTTGCGAATGCCCTTCCGCACACCGGCTGGCAGTTGCTCGAACACACGCGTCTCGCGCAATGGGATATCCTCGAGTTCAGCCGGAACCCGAAACACGTCTCTCCGAATTTCCCGGACGGCTACTGGCCGAAAACACCCATGCCTCCGAATGAGAAGGCCTGGGGCGATAGCGTGGCGGCGTTTCAACGGGATCTGCAGGAGATGGTCCGTCTGGTGCAAAACCCGCGCACCGATCTGTTCGCCAGAATCAGGCACGGACAGGGCCAAACCATTTTGCGCGAAGCGCTCTTACTCGCGGATCACAACTCTTATCATCTAGGCCAACTCGTGGATTTGCGCCGCGCCATCGGCGCCTGGCCCGAGTCTTAGCCTCGCGCATTTGAGACGTCCAGGATTAGCAGTACGATGTTGCAGCAAGAAAGTGCCGGGGATTTCGAGCACCACGCGGAGGCTCCATGATCCATATTGAAAACATCTTCAAGGATGAGCGCGAGTGCGTAAACAGCCGTAGGGATTTTCTGAAAGGCATGTTGACCGCTGGGGCCTTTGTGCTAGGCGTCTCCGTAGCGCCGGAGCGACTCTTTGCGGCAGGAGCCGCCCGAAACGCGGGCGATCCATTTCCTCCGGCGGATGAGGCCCCGCTAAGCCCGAGTGTCTATCTGGCGCTCGATACGGATGGAACGGTCTATATCGTTGCGCATCGCTCGGAGATGGGGAATGGCGTGCGGACTTCCTTGCCGCGCATCCTGGCCGATGAATTGGATGCGGACTGGTCGCGCGTGAAGGTCGTGCAGGCCATCGGCAGCGAAAAATACGGCGACCAGGATACCGACGGCTCGCACTCCGTGGTCAGCTTTTTTATACCGCTGCGCGAAGCGGGCGCCACGGCGCGTCTCATGCTCATGCGGGCAGCGGCGAAGCAGTGGGGCGTGCCGGAAGCGCAATGCTCGACGCATTTGCATCATGTGTTTCACAAATCGTCCGGAAAAACGCTTCCGTACGGCGAACTGGCCACAGCGGCCTCGAAGCTTCCAGTCCCGAAGCAGGAAGAACTGAAGTTGAAGCCCCGCAGCGCCTGGCGCTACATCGGCAAACCCGCCCCGGGTTATGACTTGACCGACATGTGCACCGGCAAAGCCAAGTATGGCCAGGACGCGCGCATGCCCGGCATGCTCTACGCAAGCGTCGCGCACCCGCCCGTGCTCGGCAGCACCGTGAAATCGCTGGACGATTCGGAAGCGTTGAAAGTAGCCGGCGTCAGCCAAACGCAAACCATCGACACCTTCAAGCCACCGGTTCTTTTCCAGGCCCTCGGCGGCGTCGCCGTCCTTGGCGATAGCACTTGGGCCGTTTTTCAGGGCAAGAAAAAGCTGAAGGTCGAGTGGGACAACAGCTCGCACGCGGATTTCAATTCGGATCCATATAAAAAGGAGTTGCAGGAAACGGCGCGCAAGCCTGGAAAGATCGTCCGCGAAATCGGTGACGTGGATGCTGTGTTTGCGAAGGGCGGCAAGATTGTCGAGGCCGAGTACTATGCTCCGCTCCTTGCACACGCACCCATGGAACCGCCCGCAGCGCTGGCCGTCTACCGCGAGGGAAGAGTGGAAGCGTGGGCTCCTACGCAAAGTCCAGTGGGCGCGCGAGATGCCATTGCGGCGGCCGTCGGAGCGAAAAAGGAAGACGTGACGGTGCACGTCACGCTCCTGGGCGGCGCGTTTGGCCGGAAGTCGTTCCCCGATTTTGCCGTCGAAGCCGCTGTACTGTCGAAAAAAACAGGCAAACCTGTAAAAGTGGTTTGGAGCCGCGAGGACGACATCAAATTCGATACGTACCATTCCGTCTCGGCGATGTATATGAAAGCGGCGCTCGGCGAGGACGGTAAACCATCCGCGTGGCTTCAGCGGACGGTGTTTCCGCCGATCGGATCAACGTTTGACGCCAGCGCCGTGTATTCAGCTCCGGATGAGCTTGGGCTCGGCTTCAGCGATCTGCCCTACGCCATTCCGAACCAGCGTTCCGAAAACGGCCCGGCTACGGCGCATGTGCGCATCGGGTGGCTGCGCTCCGTGGCCAATATTTATCATGCGTTCGGAATTCAGTCCTTCACGGATGAGCTTGCTTACGCGGCCGGAAAAGATCCCGTCGAGTACGCGCTCCAGCTTTTGGGACCGGATCGCATCATTTCGAAGAGCGAACTTCCGAAGGATTACACAAATTACGGCCAGGACTACGGGCAGTATCCAATTGACACGGCACGATTCAAGCGCGTCGTCGAACTGGCCGCCGAAAAATCAGGATGGGGCAAGAAGAAATCGGGCAACGGCGCGGGAATGGGCATCGCTTTCCATCGGAGCTTTCTGACCTACGCCGCTTCCGTCGTCCAGATGCACCTCGATGACGCGGGCCGCGTGCGCGTCGACCGCGTGGACTCCGCTCTTGATGCCGGAACGGTCGTAAACCCGGATATGGTCCGGAATCAGTTTGAGGGCGCGGCGGTGATGGGAACGAGTATCGCGTTCTATGGTTCTATCACGGCGACGAACGGAGCGATTGACCAATCGAATTTTGACAGCTTCCCGATGGCGCGTATGAACACCGCGCCACGCGAAATTCACGTCCACATCGTCGAGAACGACGCGCCTCCTGGGGGCGTCGGCGAGCCGGGCCTGCCCGCGTTCGCGCCCGCGCTATGCAATGCCATTTTTGCCGCTACCGGCAAGCGCATCCGCGAACTGCCTCTTTCCAAAGCGGGCCTGGCCTGACGTGTTTAAGAGAGGTTTGCTCGTTTTCGCTGCGCTGATCGTCGCGGTTTCACCCGCTGCGGCGCAACGCAAGCCTGTTCTTCCGCAAATCGACCTTCCGCATCCTTATTATTTCCGCGAAATGTATTTGCCACAATTAACCAGCGGCCCCAGCAGCGTGGCCTGGTCGCCGGATTCGCAAGAATTGGTCTATTCGATGGCGGGCTCGCTCTGGCGCCAGAAAATTGACTCAACGGTGGCGCAGCAGCTCACGGATGGTCCGGGATACGATTACCAACCGGATTGGTCGCCCGACGGGAGAAGCATCGTCTACGTTTCCTATCAAAAAGATGCGATGGAACTGTGGCTGCTGGATCTGGAGTCCGGAAAATCGCAGCAGTTGACGAGCGGTGGCGCAGTAAACGTCGAGCCGCGTTGGTCGCCTGACGGAAAACGTATTGTTTTTGTTTCGACTTCGTATCACAAGCGATTTCATATTTTTCGTGCCGAGGTAAGTGACGGGAAACTCCAGAACGTAGTGCGGCTCACCGGGGAAACAAAAAGCGATCTGCCACGCTACTATTACAGCCAGTTTGATATGGAAATCAACCCGGTATGGACTCGCGACGGAAAGGAGATTTTATTTATCTCGAATCGCGGGCATATTCATGGAACCGGCGGCTTCTGGAAAATGAAAGCAGAACAGGGAGCAGAAGCGCGCGAAATTCATTACGAAGAGACCAACTGGAGAGCGCGGCCGGACTTTTCGCCGGACGGATCTAGGATGGTGTACAGCTCGTACCTCGGTGGCCAGTGGCACAACTTGTGGCTGATGCCGGCGAGTGGAGGCGATGCATTTCCGCTGACGTATAACAACTGGGACAGTACGAATGTGCGTTGGTCGCCGGACGGAAAGACGCTTGCGTTTATCACCAATTACGGTGGCGGAGAGGGGACACGCATCGAGTTTCAGAGTGTACCCGGTGGCCCATCGGGAGATTTGAAAATCGGGCAAAGGAATTATGTGAATTGGCGAGCCACGCTGGAGTTGCACGTGGCCGACGGCAGCGGAGCGGACACGCCGGCGCGCGTTTCAGTAACCGATGAAAGCGGAAGATTCTGGGCTCCCCCTTCGGCATGGGTGCACGCGGATGATGGATTCGACCGGAGCAAGCAGCCCTTCGAGGCCCACTATTTTCACCTGACAGACAGAGAAAACATCGTTGTTCCCGAAGGCAAGATCAAGATCGAAGTTACAAAGGGGTTTGCATACAAGCCCTTTTCGGAAACTGTCGAAGTGCACCGGGGAGATTTGAACCGGGTCGAAATCAAACTGGCGCTGCTTGACGATGCGTTGCCCGATGCAAAGAACTGGGTCAGCGCGGATCTGCACGTACACATGAATTATGGTGGCACCTATCAGGACATCATGGAGCGTCTGGCGGAGCAGGCAAAGGCGGAAGACTTGCGGGTCATCAACAATCTCGTCGTGAACAAGGAGCAGCGATTTCCGGACGTCGCCAGCGTTGGAGAAAACCAGGAAAGATTTGACGAAAGCAGTGTGGTGATCATCAATGGACAGGAGTTCCACACGAGCTATTGGGGCCACCGCGGAATCATTGATCTGAAGGGGCCACTTCTCTTACCTGGATATGCGGGTTATCCAAACACGGCAGCGGCAAGTCTGTATCCAATGAATGCGGACGTGTACGACATGGCGCATCTGCAAGGTGCGCTGGTTGGGGCGGTTCACCCGTTCGATGAGGTGCCCGATCCGTTCGCGAATCCGCCGCAAAAGATTATGGACGAGCTTCCCGTGGATGTCGCGCTGGGTAAATTGGATTACATGGAGATTGTGGGATTTAGCGACCACCGTTCGACGGCAGACGTGTGGTACAAACTGCTCAATCTGGGATTCAGGCTGCCGGCTGGCGGCGGAACCGACGCAACGGCGGATTATGCGGCTCCGATTCGTGGCCATGTAGGTTTTGACCGCGTGTATGTGCGAGTGGCTGAACTTCCACCCACGGTGGATTCCTGGAAGGAAGGATTGAAGGAGGGGAGAACTTTTGCGACGAACGGGCCGCTGGTCGAATTCACATTAGGCGGACGGCAGGTGGGGGACGAACTGAAATTCGATAGCGCGCCGGCGGTTGTGTCATTCACAGCGACACTTCGGTCGATTGTGCCAGTGGACCACTTTGAAGTGGTTTGCAATGGCCGAATCGCGGCGACAATGAAACTCGAGGGGACACGCGGTTCCGCGGACGTTACGGGCACGCTTCCTATAAAAGAAAGCGGATGGTGCGTGCTGCGCGCATCGAGCGATCATGACGAGTATCCAGTTCTGGATAAATACGTTTATGCGACGACGAGCCCGATATACGTGACGATTGCCGGCAAGCCGGCGCGTTCACCGGAAGACGCCAGATATTTCATGGCTTGGATTGGCCGGACCATTGATGTGACTTCCCACTACCCCGACTGGAATTCTCCTACCGAAAAAGCCTACGTGCTGAAAAGGCTAGCCGACGCAAAAGCGATCTACGAAAAGTTGAGCACTCAACTTCCTTGAACAATCGGCCGAAGAAAATGAGGAACAATCTCTTAAGTAGTGGTTGAGCGCCGAGGCGCGGCGGGGGAGGAACCACGCAAGCAAAACACCTGTCGCAACTCGGTTGAGTGTGGGTCGCCCCAAGCGAGCTTAACGGAGGAGGTAACTTGAGCGGCCCGACAGGATTTGAATCTGGGACCAACGGGAGTTTTGAGAAAAGTTATGTTGTTGATTCTTCTAGCTTCTTGCTGCGTCATGGATCACGATTTTGGCCCTATTTTGGGGGTTTTGTTCTCGATGTGTTCTCGAATTTGAACCCATAATTGAACCTCCGCCCTTTTTGGCGCGCGTTTTGAGGGTTTTGTTCTCGAATTTGAGTCTGCGATTGAACCTTAATTCTGTCTGGCCGCTTCAAACGGAATCTGAGCAGTTCCGTTCTCGGTTGGTCGCGACTTCGAACCTGTAGACGAAAGAATATCCGGACGACGGCTGAAATAGCTTGGCGCTGGAACCGTATGCACTGAAATAGATAAGGAGATCCTTCGATTGCGCTTCTCCATTCTTCAATGCTGGGACCTTCCACCGCGCGTATAGATTCCGAACCGTGCATTCTTCGCATCGGCAAATGGCTGAACATACCGTAAACGACCGAGGTTCAAACTGGACTAGCAATTCGCTATGAACAGCGCGGCAGATGTTCCGGATCAGAAATTCGGGACCCAAAAGAAGAAAAGACGGAAGGCAGTGTGTGAATAACCGAACGGGAGGAATCGCGAGGAAGTGTGGAGCAGCTATCGGGGGATTGTTCGGGGTGTCGGACAGGTGCTGGGCGAAAAAATGAACCCAAGAAAAGGGTGACTTAAGTCCACTCTACTTGGCACCGCACCCCGCAGCGCTATTAGCTGCGGTGCTATCGAAGACAAAACACCGTTTCAGTTGGACATGCCAATCGGGCAGCGAAACACCAAACGTCTGCGTCAGGTGGGAGTTTGAAAGAACTGAGTAGGCAGGACGGTGCGTGGGAGAATGAAATTCTTCCGTAGAGATGGGGATTACGCGACGAGCGATCAATGGGCGCCCATGAGTGGCCTCCACAAGCCAACCTTCAGGGCGTGGCGTGGCTCCCGCTTCCTTGAGGATGGCCTTCGCGAAGTCGTACCAACTGGTGTGGCCAGCAGCCGTCATGTGATAGGTCCCGCTAACTTCTGAAAAATTAAAGTGCCCGCGATTCCGCTCGGCTATTCCAGCGAGAATCTTGCAAGTCGTAGTCGCTAGTTCCGACGCACAAGTTGGAGAGCCGACTTGATCGCTTACAATTCTTAACTCCTCTCGCTCCGTTGCAAGACGCAAGATCGTTAGAAGGAAATTTTTTCCTTGCGTAGCGTACACCCAAGCTGTGCGAAAAATCAGGTATGGCACTCCTGAGGAGCGAATCGCCTGTTCACCGGCCAATTTGGTCTTCCCGTAAACGTTTATAGGGTTCGTGGAATCTCCTTCATCGTAGGGGGAGTTCTTGGTTCCGTCGAAGACATAATCAGTCGAGTAATGCAGAAGCGCCGCGCCGATTCTCTTCGCTTCCACAGCCATCAATTCAGGGGCTTCTGCGTTAACCACATGCGCCATCGCTTCATCCGTTTCAGCGCGATCCACTGCCGTGTATGCGGCGGCACTGACGATAAGCTGAGGTCGCACCTCTCGGACTTTTCGCCGGATGTCATCGGGTTTCGAAACGTCGAGCTGATCGCGGCCCAACGCGACTACCTCGCCCAATCGGGCCAAAAGCGGCAACATCTCCCTACCAACTTGGCCGCTCTTCCCAGTCAACAATATGACCGGCTTCATTTCGCCCTATATTCCGGAAGAAATTCGCGAGGAACTTGGGCAAGCACTGGATACTGTGCGTCTCTCATCGAAATGATCGGCTCCGCAACGCCCCATTTTATATCTAGATCGGGATCGTTCCAGGCGATGCCATGTTCGTCCTCAGGATTGTAGAAATCACTGCACTTGTAAAGGAATTGCACCGTTTCCGAAAGTGCTAAGAAACCATGCGCGAAACCGCCCGGAACATAAATCTGATTTTGATGTTCAGAGGACAGAAGCACGCTTGTCCATTTCCCGAAGTGTGGTGAGCCCAAACGAATGTCGACAGCAACATCCAAGGCTTCGCCTTCCACGACGCGGCAAAGCTTCGCTTGTGGTTGATGCAGTTGGTAGTGGAGGCCCCGGAGCGTGCCTTTGACAGAGCGGGAGTGATTGTCTTGAAGGAAGGTGTCCTTGATGCCGAGGCTGGCAAACTTCGCTTGGTGGTAAGTTTCTACAAAAGAGCCGCGGGCGTCGCGATGAACCATCGGTCGAAGCTCAATCACGCCCGGAAGCGGTGTTTCGATTCGTTGCATTGACCCCGAAGCTCGATAGCTCACAAGTCTTGTTCACCACGCGAGAGCGGGGTCCTATAAAATTCATTCCGAAGCGATTGGCCCGGCACTGGCAATTGCGTGAAGGGATTGCTCACGATTCAGGTAATATTTCTCATAGTAGTTGAGATATTCGCCGCAACGAACGCCGGCGAGCCAAGGCCCAGCATTCTTGTACCAGTCAATGGTCTGGCGGAGACCGTCTTCTAAAGAGATCAGGGGTCTCCAGCCCAACTCGTCTTTTATTTTCTTGCAGTTCAGTGCGTACCGACGATCATGGCCCGGCCGATCCCGGACATAGGACAGCAAACTCTCGGGCTTCCCGGTAAGTTGCAAAATGCGTCGAGCCATTGTTAGGTTTTCCTCGAGGTCAAGCCCTCCAATATTGTAAACCTCTCCTATTTTGCCTTGCTCAAGAACTGCGAGAATCCCTCGACAGTTGTCCTCGACGTGCAACCAATCGCGTTGTTGTCTGCCATCGCCGTAAACAGGGAGAGGCTTGTCGCTCATGGCATTTGTGATCATGAGCGGCACAAATTTCTCGGGGAACTGATAAGGGCCGTAGTTGTTCGACGACCGCGTGATCACGGCGGGAAAATTATAAGTGCGGACATACGAACGAACTAAGAGATCAGCGCCCGCCTTCGACGCGGAGTACGGGCTACTCGGCTGTAGCGGACAATTTTCGTCGGCAAAGACCTCGGGCGGAATGTCCCCATACACTTCGTCAGTGGAAATATGTACAAACCGCGATATGGAAATTTTACGGGCCACTTCGAGGAGAACGAAAGTGCCTGTGACATTGGTCTGAATTACTGGGGCCGGCTCGTAGATACTTCTGTCGACGTGGGACTCTGCGGCAAAATGAATGACGGCATCGCAACCACGCATTGCTGTTTCTACCACGGCTGCATCGCAAATGTCACCCTTCACAAACTCACAATTGGGGTTGTTTGCGATTGATTGAAGATTTGCCAGATTTCCCGCGTATGTTAATTTGTCATAGTTAACGACCGCGTGATTATATTTCTTCTCCAAGGCCTTTCGTATAAAATTGGAACCAATAAATCCAGCACCGCCGGTGACAAAAATCTTCATCGGGCTGCCTCCTGAAATAGGACCGGTGTGGATTCCTCTGCATTTGTCAATTTATTTGCCCCCGTTGTTCGATTTTCGTCTACCGCGCCGCGGCCAGTTTCACTTCTTCGGCGATCAGCACTTTCTCGCGCACCATCTTCGTGGCTCGCCACAGCGACTCAAAAGTCCCGGCGTCCGTCCACCCGCCTTCGATGAAGTCGTGGTTAAGCCTTCCTTCGTGAAGGTACGAATTATTGACGTCCGTGATTTCAAACTCGCCCCGGCCCGATGGCCTCAGTGTCCGCACTCGGTCGAAGACTGTGCCATCGTAGAAATACACGCCGATCACCGCGTACGGCGATGTGGGCACTCTTGGTTTTTCCTCGATCCGCACAATTCGATTGCCCTCAAATACCGGCACCCCGAATCGCTCCGGGTCGGGAACTTTCTTTAGAAGAATCAGTGCCCCATCCTTTTGTAGCTCGAACCTTTCTTTCGCTCCAAGCACGCTGTTCTCCAAAATGTTATCTCCCAAAATTACGCAGATTTTTTCTCCGGCGGCAAAGGGCTCTGCGAGTCGCAGTGCATCCGCGATTCCTCCTTCCCCTTCCTGGTACGCAAAATGGAGTTGCTGCAGCCCGAAGTCTTTCCCATTTCGTAGCAGCCTCAGAAAGTCTCCTGCATTGTTTCCGCCCGTCACGATCAAAATGTCCCGGATCCCTGCTTCGACAAGGGTCTGAAGCGGATAATAGATCATGGGCTTGTCGTAGATTGGCAGAAGGTGTTTATTGGTGACGCGCGTGAGCGGACTTAGCCGGCTCCCAGTTCCGCCTGCGAGCACGATACCCTTCATGTGTACCTCCCGAAATTGATCGGCTATATTTGGATCTGACAAAAGTGTTGCCTGAACCCAATCCCTTTTTGAGTGTTTGTTGATTATCTCGACGTCGAAACCTAGAACAACCGGCCGGTCTCTCCGTTGGCGGTGGCGGCCTCCAGCACTTTGCCGACTGCCCTGCATGTATCGCGCATGTCGATTTCCGCCAATGTAGGATGAACGAGAAACATCAGACTTGTTTCTCCTAACTCCCTGGCTACTCTCAATCGTTCCGTGGGGCGAAGTTCCGGGGTAAAAGCTTTTTCTAAATAGATCTCACTGCAGCTTCCTGTGAAACATGGTATCCCTTCGGCGACGGTCGCCCGTAAAATCCGGTCCCTGGTCCATCCCGTGCGCAGTTTTTCGGGACGTACAAACGCATAATACTTGTAGTAGGAATGCCCGATGTGACTTGGAGGTTGCGGCACCCGCAGAGCATCATTCTGTATGAACGCTTGCGTCAGAATCGCGGCGTTCCGGCGCCGGACGTCCACCATCTTTGGAAGTTTACGAAGCAGCGTCCGTCCAAGCGCTGACTGAAATTCGGTCAACCGCCAGTTGGTACCGAACGATTCATGGAGCCAGCGAAACCCAGACGGATATTGGCGATTATAAACGGCATCGTAACTCTTTCCGTGGTCCTTAAAACTCCAGGCCTGGCGCCAAATCTTCTCATCGTTTGTAGTCAGCATCCCCCCCTCCCCGCCAGTCGTCATTATCTTATCCTGGCAGAAGGAGAAAGCGCCCACGTCACCCAGCGACCCAACCGGCCTGTTGTTGTAAGTGGCGCCGTGACACTGGGCGCAGTCTTCAATAACCTTCAGACCCTGCTCCCGGGACAACGCCAGGATTGGGTCCATGTCACATGGCCACCCCGCCAAATGAACGACAATAATGGCTTTAGTCCGCGCAGTAATTAGGGGTCGAATGGTTTCTGCAGTGAGATTTTGGCTGTTCGGATCGACATCGGCGAGCACCGGCCTTGCACCTCGCATGACCGCGCAACTTGCCGAGGCAATGAAAGTTCTGCTTGGCACGATCACTTCGTCGCCGGGCCCGATCCCGAGAGCATGAAGCGCGAGTTCCAAAGCGACCGTGCCATTGGCCACTGCGATGCCATACTTGCAGCCTGAATACGCCGCAAACTCCTCCTCGAACCGCTGGCCTTCTTCGCCTGTCCAATAATTGACCTTGCCGGATTCTAAGACGCGAGCGGCTGAAGCAATTTCGTCCTGGTCGAAATGTGGCCACGATGGAAACGGAGTCTCCCGAATCGGTTTGGCACCCTCCAACGCGAGCTGCCCAAGGAATGTCTCACTATTTAGTGGCATGCTTTTTCCTGCCCACTGCAGTCACTGCCGACACAGCTCTAACGGTCGATGTACTCGTGCGGGCACGCCGAAGGCGACTACGCCATCCGGGATATCACGCACAACCACTGAACCTGCACCGACGATTGTCATGGCACCGATGCTCACGCAGGGGATTGTCAACGCGCCGATGGCAAGGTGCGAGAGCATTCCGAGTCGAGATGCGCCGGCTAAAACTGCTCTTGGAGAGACATTCGCAAAATTACCTATATCAACGTCATGCTCGACCACAGCCGACGTATTCACGATGGCTCCTTCCCCGATCTTCACATCCGCATTTATAGCAGCTTGAGCCATCACTACGGTCCCCCGGCCTAATCGTGCCGAACAGGAAATCGATGCGGTCGGATGCACGGCTGTAACTAACTCCACGCCCCACGAGATGCACATCTCGGCCAGCTTTTTGCGCACAAAATTATCGCCGACACCCAAGGTCACCGCAATCCGCTCCGTTGTGACTTGATTCTTCAACCACTCTCCATCTCCCAAGACAGGCAGCCCCAGTACCCGGGTACCACGCAGATCGGCTCGGTCATCTACAAAGCCGACGAAATCCAGATTCTTGCAGGCTAGCAAAATGTCCCCGACAACTTTCCCGTGTCCACTCGCTCCATAAACGAATACTTTGAACCGACTCATGATCCTAATTGGTCATTTCCCATGAACTCCGACATCGTCGCGTGGCCATGTTGTGAAATGTCCTTCCGCTTCAATACGTTTCGCACTGTCTTCCATATAATTTTTGAGTCGAGGCTCAGGCTCGAATGCTCAACATACCAGATATCAAGTCGAAATCTTTCCTCCCAATCGAGAGCATTTCTTCCGTTAACCTGAGCCCAGCCGGTCAGCCCTGGTTTAACTTCGTGTCGCCTTGACTGCTCTGGAGAATATCTAGGTAAATAGTTCATAAGGAGAGGACGAGGGCCAACTAGACTCATATCTCCAATCAGCACATTCCACAGTTGCGGAAGTTCATCCAGGCTGTAGCATCGGAGCAACTCACCTAGCTTCGTCAGCCTCTTCTCATCACTGAGCAGATTCCCCCGGTCGTCGCGCGTTGAGTTCATAGTTCGGAACTTTAGCAACGTAAAAGGCTTGGCTCTATATCCAGGCCGCACCTGGCGGAAAAACACTGGACTGCCCATCAGGAGTCGCACCAGAAGCGCCACGACGAGCGTCATTGGCAGGAGGAACGGCAACGTTGCGAGCAGCACCATTAGATCCAAACCGCGTTTGCCCCAACGGCGATAGGTCTTACTCTTTTTTTCAGATCGCATGACTGCGGCGCTTTCCATCAAGGAAACACACCGTTGTGCAAGCGTTGCCCTCGAAAATTCGCACTGCGCAAAATTGCGCCCCCGTGAGCCCATTTCTGCTGTCGCGGCACGAGAATCTGCGAGGTGTATTAGAGCATCTGCAAACGCTCCCGGATCTTGCGGGGGGACGACGACTCCGGCATTCTGAGCAGTAATCATTTCCGCCATCCAGCCGGGGTAGTTTACCAGCACCGGTAAACCGCTCGCGAGATAATCAAAGAACTTATTGGGTGAGGTTCCGTAGTAAAAGGCCGGCACATTGGCGAGGATCATCAAGCCTAGGTTCGCCCGCCGACACAGAAACTGTGCCAAAGCCTTCTTTGGCATCGGATCCACGAACAGACAGTTATCCAACTTTTCGTGTCGTGCCCGTTCAATTAGAGCGGGTTTTTCTTTCCCGTCACCAATAAAGACAAGAGCAATATCGTTCCGGCCTCGCTTGCGAAGTTCTGCTGCTCCATCCAAGACAGCACCTAAACCATTGGCGACGCCGTGAGCGCCAGCAAACGTCGCAACAAACGCTTTTGGGTGCAAACTGGGGATTTGGGGCAAGGGTTGTTCCCCGTCCGCCACAAACAAATCAAAATCGCAACCATTTGGTGCAGTAACAACGCGGCTCTCAGGAAGGCCACGTCGAGTGATGCCCCGTGCGATTCCGGGCGAGAGTGCGATGCAGGAATATGCAGAGTGGTAGGCCGCAAATTCCAGCCAGTCCATTATCAACAACATTAAAGGATTGCGGATAATACCCATTGCCCGCGGCAGCTCTGGCCAGAGATCGCGCACCTCAAAGACGAAGGGTTTGCGGCGTAACCAGCGCCCAGCGATCCCAGGCAAAGCTGCGGTCAAAGGCGTGGATGTTGCAAATACCACGTCGTAGTCAAGCCTAAGTGCTAGAACTACGCTACGAAACGCATACAGAAAAAAAGTCCAAGACCGCTGCAGGAAACCTTGGTAGTTGGAGTACGGTAATTCCAGTTCGATAACATTAATGCCGTCAACGCTCCCTTCGCGTCGCGCATTCAAGAACGGGCCAGAAAGCCCGGACTTAGATAGTACGTTCGCTCCACAGACCATTGTTACCCCGTGTCCCGCAGCCAGTAGCCGCTTTGAGAGTTCGTATGAGCGCGTGCCAGTGGATCCATCCGGGGTGGTGAAATGTTGGTGGAAGTATAATACGTGCATAACGAAGGCTAGTCAGTAGCTGCTGTAATAACAGCTGGTAATTGATCGATGTCCAGTCCCAGAATCTGCACCGCGGATTCCTCGAAAACGCCAAATTGCGGTCATTATGCAGTCCCTATTCTGCTCGCGCTGCCCTTGCCAAGGATTCGAGTATCCGAATACTGGAGCGTCCCGGGTCACCGCTTTGGACATAAAGCTTGACCATCGCACGGTTGTTAAACATCTCTGCAGAAAAGTCCTCGATCGGAGACCTTCTGACCATTTCTGCTAGCTCACGGATACCGTCTTCCAAGCTGCGCTCGCACAAGAATCCGAGCCTGCTGTGAATCTTATCAAATGAAACCCGATAATTACGGCGGTCTTCGTTCTCCACCCGCTCCACGTCGACTGTCGGAATTATTCTCGAGATGCTCTCGGCAATCTCAGATAGACGATGATTCAATTCGTATGAGCCTGCGTTAAAGATTTCCCCAGAAACTACATCCAGGTTTGCCTCCAGACACGAGACAAACGAGCGGGCGGCATCACAAACATGCATGAATGGTCGCCACTGTTCTCCGTTGAAAATTGTGATTTTACCCAAGCGAATTGCTCGTGCCGTGAGAAGGTTCACTACAAGATCGAACCTAGGACGTGGCGAGACTCCGAATAGTGTGGCCAGCCGAAGAATCGTCGGATGGAAGTTCGCACACCTCGACTCAAGAAGTAGGTTTTCGGAATCCACTTTCGTTTGGGCATAAAGAGATATAGGCGCGACTTGTGCGCGTTCATCCATCAGGAAGTCGGAAGCGCCGTAGACACTGCATGTGGAGGCCAACAGGAATCGTTGAACGCCGTGTCCTCGGCCTACGTCGATCAGCATCCGAGTTGCAGCTCGGTTTATCTCCGCCGCTAACTCCGGGTTCTCCTCGCAGGCAGGGTCACCAACAATTGCAGCCAGGTGAATTACGGCATCGCATCCCTTCATCGCTTGAACTACGACCTGGATATCGCGCACGTCACCTTGGATCAACTCATATCCCAAATGTTTCTCGACGGATTTCAGAGACTCCTTGCCAAAAAGCAGCGCGTCCAAAACCCGGACATCATATCCGCGGTCGAGGAGCATGGGCACGAGAGCTGAACCGAGGTAGCCCGCGCCACCAACTACCAATATGCGCTCCGCTTTTCTGGACGGCTGCCTGGGCTCCACTCGATAGAGTTGAAGGAACCAATGTTTCACAAAGCGGCTGCCGCCAACGGTCAAAAGCAACAACACCCAACTCAAAAAAGCCGCTCCGCGGGGAAAGAGCTCTCCGCGAAACAGAAAGTAATCCGCAAACACAAACACGATCACGAATAGAGACACCGCACGAAATACAACAAGCGCTTTGTAGCGGCGAGCATAACCGCGAGTCCGCGTGTAGAACCCATGAAGTAGGAAGACAAGCAGCGCTAGTAAGGACCACATCAGGGCGTAATCAGTCACAAAGTGTTTAAAGCGTTGCGCGAGCTCTTCAGCTCGCGGCGTCTTCAGTATTTCGACATAAAACAAGTACCAAAGCGCGAAGGCAAGGATCAGTGAAGCACTCACAGAAATCATGTCCGCACCCATCCGCAAAACTCCGTCCTTCCACGGAAACCTGCGCCCTTCATCCTTCAGTTCTTTCCATTCTCGTGAGAGCCAGTTGGATTTCACAGTTAGTCCTTTCTCATCTTTATTTGGGCCAATCGTTAGTTGTTGGAGGGAGGAACGTCGAACCAAGGGAGGAACAGGTGCTCTTGGTTCGCACACGATTTGTCTGCTGTAAACTCGGTGAGCGCGCTGGGAATTCCGAGATCAAAGTTTGTGGAATAACCGACGACTATCCATGCCAGCCAAACTGAACCCAAGCGCTTGAAGCCTTTTCCGCGAATGAGGCGAGGAACCGCAACGGCTCAGCCGGCGAGTGCCAGTAACTACTCAAGCAGCCGCCGGAACACGTCGCGCTTGCACGCTCACTTTCACCAGCTACCCCATTCATCTGGGTCGCAAAATGCAATTGGAGGTGCGAACATATATAGCTAAGGCAGTTCAACCGTCGTTGTAACAGAAGCGGGTGATTGCTCTAGTTCCACTTCCAGAACCGACAGTGCGGATTTTTCTAGGTAATGGCGTGATTCCCATCTGCTCTCAAGACTCATACGCCGGATAGGCACACTACTTTCGACTCGAATCCGCGCCGTGTCTGAAGTGCATCCCATTTCATTCTGCGACCAATTTCCGGGAGCCAAGCGCCAGCGCAGCACTGCTTTCCGCTTGAATCCATGCACTTGATCCAGCACAGTGAGTCCGTGAGCTCTAAGGGTGACCGTTCGCATATGGTGAGCTCCCCAAACATCGGTGTAACGTCCCGCCCAAGTTTGTTCATCTCCCCTTACGGTGATTTCAGGAACACCAAGAACCCTCACCCAAGCGCCATATAAAAACTGGCCTAGCCGTGGCATCTGATCGTGGTCGTCGAATTGCAGTGTGTTGTGGCCAGAAACGCTGGCGAGTTCGTTGGCCGCCGTGCCCTCATCAGCGTAGGAATAGGAGCCACCGTCCCGAAGAAGGTTCATTCCCTTCCACCATAAGTCGACGTGTAGCGCGTCGGCGTGCGCCGGACGGAACCGCCCTGTAGGCGCGCGAAGCGACACCCGCACACCTGTGTCGTTCCTCATGACTACATGGCCCCCGTCTGGAAACACATTGCTGCTCAACTCCTTCAGCCAAGGTCGCGTGGCCCCGTCAGTAGGAACTCCCAACCAACTCGCAGTCTCATCCCACGGACCGGATTCCAGCGCGGCATTATAAATAAACAGGCGCGACGCAAGCTGCAAGCTGGGTCGGAAGTCCCGGTAATCACTGGCGTCTAGGTGGTAAGGGTGCGCCCCATCATTTGCCCCCAGATTTGGGCCGTCGCCACTCAGAGGGTCAATCATCGCGCCCATCCATCGCGTTGCGGCAGCCGCCCTGGTATAAAAACCGTCGGCGAAAGGCGCCTCCACCACATATCGTCGCCATGCTTCAGCAACACTTAGAGTGTCGAGTAGTACTCGATGATAGGTGAGCGAATGCTGCGAGAAACTGCCATCAGGCAAAATGAGGCGACGGACACTACGATCAAGCAACTGGCGGCCCTTTTCGGCCCACCGTTGGCCGCGGAGTCTTGTATCTCCCACGCCATACCTCGCCAGCCAGGTGCCGCCCACGAAAAGACCTGCAGCTTCACTGGTTGCGTGATTGTTGTCCTGTGCGATTGCGTAAGACTTTGTGAGGTCAACACGACGGCAATGCGCCTCTACGAAACCTTCTAGCGCAGTTCCGGAACTCTCCTCAAGCCCTGCCAAGCGCAATGCTAGCAGCGCGTTAATCAGACGGATGGAGGTTTCCTGTCCGCACATCCAATTGGGGCCGGTGTTAGGAGGATTGCACTTCCACCAGGATTCCATCCACAATTGCATTGTCGATAGGTAACGTGCATCCCCGCTCATCCGCCATGCGCGGGCAAAGGCTGTCGCCCAATTGAACCGGGAAATCTCCCATACAATCTTTATATCTCCCGCCTTGACGCCAAAGTCCGCAATTTCGCTCCAATGCTGTGTGGGCTGCGGGTGTCGCTTATTTTGAAATGGGTTCAGGAACCAATCCGGTGGATTTCCGACGCTGTGGGTATGTGCCGAGAAATAGTTGAGCCTTCCCCCGAGCAGCTCCTCGGCTTTGTTCAAACTCGATTGGTCTGTCGATGGTGCAGGCGGCTGACCTGAAACCGGTAAGGAATCAACTCGAAGCCCAAGCGTAACCGCTTGGCGCGCCGGAAGCAGCCAGCGGTAAATCCCCGCTCGCTTACCCCAACGGTAGATCACTACGCGCAGTATGTTGGCAACACCGAGGCAAAGCGCGGTAGAAATATAAATTAGCAGCCTTCGCACAGGATGGATTGCACGCTGGCTGTCAACACTAAGGCAGCTCGGCACAATTGTTTCATATCTGTGCCCGCGAAGTCGGCCGCCTACTTCTTTCAAACATTTCTGGGTTGCACCCCCAGCTAAAGGTCTCGTGGGAAGGTTCCCCAGGGCTGAACTTCCTTCCTTGTCCATTAGTGGCCAGCGAAGCCTTCCACCACATCTATAGCAACTCGTGAAACCTCAAAGATTTCCTCTGCCGGAATCGGCGAAGGCGCCCCCGTCTCAACGGCTCTGAGAAACTCTTGCATACATGCGGCATGCCCCTTGTCTTGGCGCCAAGTTCGGAAGCCTCGAAATCCAGAGCAGCCAAAGCCACGCAGCATGCGGAAATTCTCCAGCTGAAGAATTCGCCCCGAGGCAAACACCTCAACACGTTCCTTCGGAAAAGAACGATGCCCGTTAGCGTAGTACTGAATGGAGGCAATCGAGCCATCATCAAACTCCAGCGAAATCTGAGCAGTATCCAGGCTGGGAGAGGCGCCATTAGAACTCCGCATTGCGCTAGCGCTTGCCTTTGTGATCCGTGCGCCTACGAGAAAACGCGCCAGATCGATAAAGTGACAAGCCTCCCCAACAATGCGTCCACCGCCAACATTCGGGTCTTGTGTCCAATGATCCACGGACATTGCCCCCGCATTCACTAAGAAGCTCAGCGACTTGGGGCCTGGCGACCCCCGAAGCACCTGGCGCATGCGCTGCATGTGAGGAGAAAATCTGCGGTTAAATCCGACAAGAAGGATAGGCGAAGCACCTTGCGTTGCGGACTCAGCGTAGGCGCGCTCAACCTCGGCGAGCTGTTCCCGGTTCAAGGCTAGCGGCTTTTCCACGTACACGTGCCGCCCACTGCGAAGTGCTTGCGATGCAAGCCGGGCATGGCTGTCGTGCCGCGTGGCGATGACCAACGTGTTGACTTCCTTCTGCGCAAGCAGTTCATCCACACTTGTGGATGCTTTAGCGAACCCGAACTTTCGTCCCTGATGCGCGGCATTTAGACCATTTGTGGTCACAATGGTGTGCAATCTAGCCCCGCTTTTCACCAGCGCAGGGATCAGTACTCGCCCGCCATAATTGCCGGCTCCAACGCAGCCTACCAATGGCTTGCTAGCGACACCGGGCGATCTCGTCCCGCCGAGCACGATTGTACGTGACTTTGTTTCTTTGTTCGAAGCCGCCTCGGGGTACTGCAACACGATACCCAGCGAAGGTTCTCGACTGCTCAGTACGGAATAAGCCTCTTCTGCGCGCTCGATCGGGAAGCGGTGTGTAATCAAAGGTGCCACGTTTAGGGCATTCGATGACATCAGGTCCAGAACCGCCTCGAAATTGCGCTGTTCAGTCCAGCGCACGAAACCGACCGGATAGTCTTGCCCTTTTTGTTCGTAGGACTTGTCGTAACGGCCGGGACCGTAGGAACAGGACACCTGGAAAGTAATTTCCTTCTCGTAAAAATCCTGTCGCGAGAGTTTTAGTCCGGTGACTCCCACCAAGACAATCCTGCCGCGCCTCCGGCACATCTTCGCTGCCTGCGAAACGGGCTCGGAACTTTCAGTGGATGCCGTCATCATCACGGCGTCCACACCCCGGCCACGTGAGTAATCCATGGCTCGCATCACGAGGTCGTCGCTGACGGACGAATCCACAGCATAGGCACCGAACTGGCGCGCCATCTCAAGCCGTTGCTGGTCATAGTCGATGCCCATCACCCGGCAACCTTGTGCGCGCAGCAACTGCACGGTCATCAGCCCGATAAGCCCCAAGCCCGTTACCACGACAGTTTCACCAAGCGTCGGCTGCGCCAAGCGCAGGCCCTGGAGGCCGATCGCGCCGAGCACCGTAAACACGGCCGTTTCATCTTCGACCATGTCGGGGATGCGCGCGCACAGATTCTTTGGCACGCTCACAATCTCCGCATGGCTGCCATTGGAAACTACCCGATCTCCCACTCGAAATTGCGTAACTCCTTCCCCCTCCTTTATCACCGTGCCCACGTTGCTGTAGCCCAATGCCAGCGGCTGGTCAAGCTTGCTGCGTACTGCTTCTATCGCAGCCATTAAGCCGTCCGTCCGCACCTTGTCGAACAGCATCTTGATCTTCTCCGGCTGTTGCCGCGCCCTCTCGAACATCGAAGCACGCCCGAAGTCAATCAGCATCCGCTCCGTGCCCGCCGAGATCAGCGTCCGCTGTGTTCGGATCAACACATGGCCTTGCTGGAGCAACGGGACCGGAGCGTCAATTAACGACGTTCCCCCTGTTCCCATGTTCAGTAGCACTTGTTGCATCGAATCTCTAAAGAGAACACCCTGTTGACCTTCCTCACACTGCAGCCTTACTCACGTGTGGCACCAGCGCATCCTTTTCCGTCCGGTTCGGGTAATTGATCAGAACTGCCCGATAGCTCCCCTTGAACACAAACAGACTCCCCGCTGCGGCACCAATCGTTCCAAATAATTCAATCAGAGTTGCAATATCTTTCAGTGACCCTGCCCCTCCTAGAATCGTGATCGGAAGGTTGGTGGCCCCGCGCACCTTTCTTGCGAGATGAAGGTCATACCCCCTCATTTGACCGTCGCAATCTATCGAATTGATGATCAGCTCCCCCGCTCCCAGATGCTCAGCCGTCTTGGCAAAGTCGACGGGATCGGCGCCAGTCCCCTTTTTACCGTTATGGATAAAGATCTCATACTGCTCACGGGCACCGGCTTTCTTCACATCCATGACCACCGCGATACTCTGGTTGCCAACGACCTCAGCCGCCTTCGCGATGAGCTCGGGATTGCTTATCGCCGCCGAACTAATCGCTACCTTCTCCACACCGAGGCTGATGATTTCTTCGACCTGCTCGACTGTTTTGATACCCCCGCCGTAACATAGCGGCATCCGGCATTCCGCGGCAAGATTTTTGATCAGCATGTAGTCGGGTTCTTTCTGCTGCACGGAAGCATCAATGTCCACCACGATAATTTCATCAACTTCCTTCTCGTTAAAGATCTTCACGGCGTTGATCGGATCGCCCACATACTTCGGATTGCTGAAGTTGACGGTTTTTACAAGGCCGCCGTTCTTAACCAAAAGACATGGTGTAATTCGTGGCCGCAACATCCTTACATCTCCGCAAAATTCTTCAGCAGCTGGATGCCCCATTGATGGCTTTTTTCCGGGTGAAACTGAACACCAAAAACGTTCTTGGCGTGAACACAAGATGCAAAAGGACCGCCGTAGTCTGAAACTCCAAGGATCATGCTCGGATCTTTCGGCACAAAATAATACGAATGTAAGAAGTAAAACCTGCCCGTCGCTCCGATGCCCTTGAACAAGCACTCCTGGCATCGCGGTTCAACGTCGTTCCATCCCATATGCGGCAGATATGCCTGCTGCGTTGCCGCCGCGCGCTCGAATTTCTTCACCTCGCCATCAATCCATCCCAGCCCTTCAAGCGAACCCTCTTCGCTTCGTTTGGCCAACATTTGCATGCCCACGCAAATCCCCAGCACTGGCCTGCATTTCGAAAGCACCAAATCGTCCAACACGTCTCGCAACCCCGAGTGATTCAGCCGCGCCATTGCCCAATCAAAGGAACCCACCCCTGGCAGAATCACTCTTTCCGCACTAGCCAGTTGCTCCGCCGTTCGTGCAATTCCCACTGGAATATTCAGACGCCTGTAGATATTCGCGATTGCCTGAATATTCCCAACCCTGTAATCGACTATTGAAATCACCTTTTCGCTGCTCTTTCCTCCAGCCCCATCATCTGCATCACGCGAGCGCCCACCAGAAACAAGTACAGTTGATTCCTATAGTCCTTGTACGACCTCCCCGGCGCTTCCATGTACCCTTGCAGCTCGGCGACGGATATCCCAAGCTTCGTCGAGATGTACTCAAAATCATGTCCAATGGTTTTCTCGTCGTAGGGCAGTTGCGCCAGGTCCGCCAGGGCCTCCTCACGCGTCATTTGCCCGGTCAGTATCAAGCTCGAATACTGCACCCTACGCGTATCGAACCCGAACTTAACCGGCAGCCAATATCCCTCGTAGAATTTCGTAAATCGTGACTCAAAGTGTTTGCGCGCATAAATCTGCCATCCGAATCTGTCGCTGAGCAGCTTCATCGCATCCTTCTTGATATACGGCAAGTAGTCCAGCGGCTTGACCACCTCGATTCCCTTGAAATACCTCAAATAAACCTTGTGCCTCAGAATCCCCGATAACGGAAAATTCACCAGCGGCGCTTGCCCGAATTTCCCGTGAATATCCCGGATCTGCCACAAATCCGTCCCATAATAAAAATAGTCCAGCGGATTCCTCACGCACTCCGTCGAAATATTCCCGCCGGTCAGGATGTACTTGACCCTATGTTTTTCCGCGAATTTATACATCGTTGCAAAAAATGCATGATCTTGCGGCAAATCGATATGCGGCACGCCCGACTTAAAAAACGCCAGTTGCAGGTCCCGCATCTCTTTCCAATCTATCACTTCGGTGAACAATTCCAGCCCCAGGTTGTCAATCAACTTCTCAATGTTGTTGACCGCGACCTGCGAGTTCCACCCGCCATCCACATGAAACACCAGCGGCCGTAGTCCGAACTCCACTTTCGCCAGATACGTCAAGTACGAACTGTCCGCTCCTCCGCTGATCCCGATGATGCAATCGAAATCCTTTCCCGCTCCCGCTTTCTTGATATGCTCGATCTTCTTCTCGAGAACTTTCCTCCCCACCTCGTTCGGCTGCCATTTCGGCAACACGCTTTTATAAAAACTCGCGCAATGGTCGCACCTCCCTTGCCCGTCAAACGTAATTTTGGGATCGGACGTGTCCATCACGCAATTTGTGCAGATTTGATAGCGTTTCACGGCACTCCTCAGCTCAACCAAGGATCCTCACGTGCTGCCGGTAAATCTTTTGTGCCGCCCGCCCAGCTTCCCAGGCTTTCCTGCTGGTAATTGTGGCCATGGCCCCGTGGCAGCAATGCTGGACTTTAATCGACGGCTCGTAATAAACGCTCATTCCCTTATCGCTTAACTGTTTGCTCAAAAAGAATTCCTCGTGCATCAGAAAGGACGGCGCCCATAGCTCTTCGAAATGGCGGAAGAATACCGGCCCAAGTACGTAGCACGCTCCATAACCCTGGTAAATTTCCTGCGCAACGTCGTGGTAAGTCTCGTCTCGCCTGTCCGTGAAGCTCCGCGTCAGCTTCGCCAGCTTCCGGATGCCGATCGCTAGGTAATAGTTTGCGTAATACAGGTTGTAAATGAACTCGCGAAACTTGCTGATCCTTTGGATGACGTGCGGATTTTGGTGTACCCCATCCAGCGTTACGATGTCCGGTGAAACCACAGGATACTTCTCAAATAGCGTCAAGTTCCTGCGGATTGCCTCGGCAAATTCGGCCGGAAACACCAAATCGTTGTTCCCGACAACCATCATCTGGATATCCGGTTGACTGGCCCTCAAATGCCGTATGCCGTCATTCAGCCCCCTGAAATAGCCCACATTCTCTTTGTTCAATAGCAATTCAACGTTCTGAAATTCACTGGCGACGCTTTTCAGCTCCTCGACATTCTTGCTGTCCGAATTGTTGTCCACTACCACGATTCGATATTCATTCTCTCCGTCTTTCAGCAGCGAGCTCACTGCCTCCCGCGTGTACGCTGAATTCTTGTAGTTCGTGCACACGTAACCGATCTTCATTCGGCGCGCCCCACGTACGGCCCGTCCTTCCGTGCGGCATAGTCCCACAAGCCCCTCGCGACAGCTCGATAACTCGCAAGCGGACTGGCGTCCAGAACGCCGATGAGCAATAGCAGGAGCACTGAGGAGATACCTAGCTTGAAAATGAATCCCGGGAATGTGAAAAAATGCCGTTCCGCCGTATACATGAAATTGCGATACATGTAGTAGCGCCGGACCGGTGAATGCCGGGCGTAGTACTTCTGCACGCCTTTGGGCAGATCAACCGAGTCTCCCAACTGATGCTCCATCAACGCACCAGGCACCCGATATATCGAATATCCGGCACGCCGGAGACGCAGACAGAAATCAAAATCGATGCAGTCCACAAAGAAGCCTTCGTCATACAATCCGATTTGATCGAACACGCTGACGCGCACCAGATTGCCTGAAGTAATCGCGTAACTGATTACGCCGCCGAGCGTATCCTTATTGCGGCTTCTTGCGATGAGCCGCGGCGTCAGACATACCATCCCCTGATCCTGTTCGAGCGCTCTCCGGTACGCCTCGACCATCGAGCCATCCACCACACTGTCCTGGTCCATCGTCAGCAGCCAGGTACAACCCATCTCTCTCGCGCGCCCCACCCCGCGATTCAAAGCGTACCCAATCCCGCGGTTTTCTCCTAAACGCTCCACGCCAATTCCCGGCTCACGCTCCAACTCCTCTAGCACCCCAAGCGACTCCGCGTTTGACCCGTTATCCACGATGTGAATGTGTCCCACTTGCCCTCGCAGGGCCTCCACGGTCTGCCTGGTCTTTTGCAAGCCGTTGTAACTGACAACCACCGCCAGCACGTCCTGGGAATTCACGAAGCTTGGCGGTCAGACCGGAACGGACTAGTCCTCAGCGCTTCCCGCAACGTCTCTCCGTCTATCGAGCGGGCTGCGGTCCCAGCAAGAGGCTTTCGCGCCAGCACTACGATGTGGTAGGGTTCCAACCCTTCCGCAGCCAATGGCTCAAACCCGGCATGGAACACGGCATCCACTGCCAGACGCATGTCAAACACATGGTGGTGGAGGCTTCTGAACTCAGGATTTCGCTCTGCCCGTTCGCGGAACGCCCCCGCATCGGCTACTCCCGGATCCTTTGCCAGGTCGTGCAGTTGCAACACTTCTGCAAGATGCGTGAGGTCGTCCTCACCCACGTTTCTCTCGTAGTCTTCAATCAGATGCGACAGTGTAGTGATCGGCCGCCGGTGGTCGAATGCACCGTCCCGTGCGGGCACCACCAGAACCAGTGCCCCGCCCGGCTTCAGCACTCGCCTCCACTCCCCCAGGGCGCGCAACGGGTTTGCGGTATGTTCGAGCATGTGCGACGACAAGACGAAATCGTACTTGCCGCTCGGAATTGCGTTGAGGTCGGCTCCTTCGCCGATGAATCGCTGTCCGGGCGCTTTCCTTGAAGAAAAGCGGAACGAGTTGCCTTCTCTAGTCCCATCTTCCCAGATTGTCTTACTCGCGAAATTGACGTTGTCAATCCGGCTGGCGTGCGGGTACACCGAGATGAGGCCGCCCCACGCAAAGATGGAGCTCGGGCCTCCAATCTCAACGCCTGTTCCTTCCCTCACCAGTTCTCGGCATACGGCAAAGCACCGGGCGTGTGGCGTGCGGATGCGGCGCGCAGCAGCGTTCAGCACAGCGCCTACGCCGCCGGCTTTAAGAACACTAACAACGCGTTTGACGATCAACGTACGGCTCTCGACTTTCAGTCTATGTCTGCAGTTGGGGCACCGTACCGGCTCGGTCCGGCAATGGGACAGACTCTAACTTCGCGGCCCGGACGAACGAAGCGGCTGGTAACGAATTGAGATAAATCACGAAGGCTGGCAGCAACAGGTATGTGCGCGAATAGGTGATTACTGAAAAGCCGACCTCGGCAACGAGGATGACAAAGAAAAGCCTGTAGCACTCCCACCTATCACGGAGATTGCGCCGAAGGAATAGAAACAGGCCAGCGTAAATCAGAAAGACTAGGATAAACGAGCCTCGAAGGAAATATAGAAGGGGACCGGAGTCAGTTTGAGCGCCTTCATCGAAGAGATTATGCGAAAACATTAGGCCGATTGGTGAGAATGGATGATGCTGGATGTAGGCAAACGCACTTGCCAAGGTACCGGTCCCCACATAGCGTGCACGAAAGCCTCCCCCCTCGCGGAACCAGATGTCCGAGAGAAATAGAGTGCCAATCGTTTCTTTGAGTGATGTCGGAATTAGGAAATATGCTGCAATAGCGGACAACGCGGATGACCAACGGAAGTTCCAGGCAAGTTCCGCTATGGCCAAAACTGCGAATCCAATTGAAGTTATTGACATCAAGGCGATACAGATTGCGATCTGAAGAATCGCCAGAGCAAGATGCAGCCTGTTCCCCGTTTTCTGGTAGGTGCGGAAATTCAGCCAGAAGAATAGGTATGAAAACGTGCCAGCGAGCGAGTGCGTTGCAAAAGTCAGGACCGGCTTATTGGCCGCGATCATATCACCCACCAACCCGTCGATGAAATCGTTGTAGTGTGCCGCCATAAAGTTTGCTACCGAACCAACCGTGAGCATGGCAATCCCGAGGCACACATTAGCGATGCTCACGACTATCAGAACGCGAGTGAGATTCCCGCATCGCAACTTACCTACTTGAACTGAAAGCAAGAATGCCAACGGGCAGAAAATGGCCAAGGGCGAAACCGTGAGGACAGAAAGCTGAAACAACGCCGGCAGAGTGCATAAACCCAGCCAGATCACGATCGGACCACTAAACCAAAGGAGAATGTACTCATCAACGCCGACGCGCAACGCTAGAATGACGAGAACGATTACCGACACCGCAAACGATGCACGATACAGCGAGACTGACAAGTCTCCGCCAACGGAACTAGGGAAATACAAGCCGAGCAATAGCATGAGAGCGAACAGCGTGCGGTTTGAGAGGTGTCGCATCGCAACGTCGGTCTGTCCGGCTTTCGTCAAGCATCCGCCGCTGCTGGCCTGCCAAGTAGAGGGTGCGACAAGCGGCGGCGTTGCCCGATTTAAGGATATTTTTCTCACAGTAGAAAGCGATCTAGACCAGCAGATCCTTAGCAACGCTCCCGATCCCGTTGGAATATCGCCAGTAACGGTACGTAGCGATTTCGCGAATGAGAAGCGGGAGCCGCAAGAACTTGGAGTTTGGCAACCTTCCTCGCGTCTCTCGGTGTCTGATTTTTTGCCGTATCAGACGCAGCGCGTTAGGATGTGGATGAAACATCTCACTGCGACCGACCAGGCGACCACAGATTTCGTTGAACCTCTCGACCTCGCCAAAGTACCCATCGCGTCCCGCATCCGTTGAGAGACGGATCATTTGCCAAAGTGAGTCGGCGCCTGGACCAATCTGTTGATCCGGATGTCTCCGGTATCTCACCAGAGGACTCCTAATGGGAGCAATTTGTGAAACAGAGGCAATAAGGAGAACGATCCAATGGTCGTGAACCTGCTTTGGCGGGATCGGAAGTATCAAGCCTCGGAACCCACCTCGGAATGCCATGGTCGCGCCTGTAACCGTGGCATGCTTAAGAAGCACTTTTAAACCTTGCCCCCGTTCGAACTTCTTCTGCTCGCTCGAACTGAAAAGAAACGAACTCCACAAAGTCCCGGGTAGCGGCAGAGAGTCGTCGTCGATTAACCCAGCGTCACTGAAGACCGCGCCGACGCGCTCATTATTCTCGAGAACGCTGGCAATGCTTCTCAACTTCTCGGCATGCCACGAATCATCTTGGTCCGCAAGCGCGATGATTTCTCCGTGGCAAAACCCGATGGCCTTTTCAAAATTCTTCGTCGAACCCAAGTTCCCTTCATTGATTTCGAGCCGGACTGAAAACGGCGCATCACGGGCAAAACCCTTCACGATCTCAACGCTTTCATCGGTGGACCGGTCGTCGCACACCACCAGCTCATCGGGGAGCCTTGCCTGAGCGGCGATGCTTTCCAACTGCTCGGGCAGGAAGCGCGCACCGTTGTAAGTGCACATCGCCACCGAGATGGGGAGCTTCCTCATGCTCTCGTTATCTTCTAGGTCCCTTAAATGAAATTCAACGCAAGTTCCCGCTCTTCCGGTGAGAGCACCTTAAACCACGCAACCAGCACAAAGCCGAGAATCGTTACCAGTAGGAACGCGCTCTTTACTAGCAGCCCCTGCGGCAGGCTAGCCAGCGCCAGCGCCGCTAGCCCCAGGGCTGTCAGCAATGCGGTTTGCGGCCGCCAAGAAACTTCGATTGGCAGCAATCGCCGCGCCATTATGAAGAGAATCAAGGCATCAAGAGTCACTCGACCTGTCCAGGCGATCGCAGCACCCTCAATACCGTATGCCTTGGTCAGCCAAACCAGCGCTGCCAAGTAGACCGGCAACTCAAGAACTTGCAGCTTGGCTGTTAAGTCGGGCCTTCCCACTCCCTGTACGAGCGCGGAAGGTACGAGAGCTAGGCTATTGATAAATACTCCGACTGCAAGCCACTGAACCACGTGGACGCTGTGCGTCGCAAACTCAGCCCCAAGCCAAATTCTTAGCCCATCCCGCGCCAAAACAATAAGCAAAAGAACTAACGGAAACAGCGCCAACAATATGCACTTCACGCTCCGGCGAAAAAGAACGGCGGTCCGGTTGCGGTCTTGCGCCGAGCTGGTTGAAAACGCCGGAAACATCACCCCGACCAGTGCCCCTGGGATCAGCCAAAGCTTTGTCACCACCTCATAGGGCGTGGCGTAATAAGCGACCGCGGTCAGTGTGACAAGCGCACCGATCAAAAAGCGGTCGATCATGACCATCAGTGCGCTGACCAAATTGCTGACGGTCATCCAGCCGCCGAAGCGCAGCAGCGGGCCGGCTGCAGAGTGGTCCCATGCAATAGCCCGGCCCAATTCTGGCAGAACCCCCAGGCAGAGCAGAAGATGAGCGGCCCACGCAACGATCCTTCCCGCAACCAGCGTAGCTACCACTGGAACTAGGCTCTTTGAAAACGGTAGGACCAGCAACGGCCCGGCAAACGTGAACACCCCCATCGGAATCCTCAGCACGTTGATCAGACCAAAACGCTGGTGAGCTTCCAACAAGCCGCGCAGACCCGCCGTCGTGATTACGAAAGGAAGCGAAAGCCCCAACAACCAGAACGATTGCAGCGTCTCCCGCTGCAGTGCGCCTGGCACATTCAGTGCGCGATGAACAAGCCACGGCGAGAGGATACCGATTCCAACAGCGCCTACCACGCCAAGTAGCAGCATCAGCAGCAGGGACGTCCACGCCAGCGCCGGGACTTCCCGGTCTTCCCCGGCGCCGAGTTTCTTGGCCACCATTTGCGTGAGCGCCCGGCCCAGCCCCAGGTCAAACAGGCTCGCGTAGCCGATCAGCGCCCAGGCAAGCGTCAGAACTCCAAAGCGCTCCGTACCCAATCCTCGGATCAGAATAGGAATGCAGAACACTGCCACGATCATTGGCGCGCCGCTGCCCACCAGGTTCCAAATCGTGTTTCTCGCCAGCAGGCGCCCGCCGGTCAGGTGTCCGATATGCCCCTTAGGCCCGTCTGGCCCGTTGAGATTATTCGGCGTTTCGTTCATCTCCGCTTTCCGCAGTAATTTCGTAAACCCCTCGGTTGCTCTTCCCGTAATCCCGTAATCCCTGCCGCGCTCTGCTCCGATTTCGTACTCTTTTGGTGCTTGACAACTTTGTACTTAGGCGTTAACATATTGAATGTTAAAAGTCGCCTCGCCCCGTAAGTCCTTTGGAATCCGCACTTCCGCAAAATCTCCCTGTAACCTCTATGGAATGAACACTTCCAAAACGTTGAACTTAAAACCCTTTGGAATCAACACTTACGAAAAAATCCCTGGGGGAGGGGGTGCCCCGCTTATCCAACCGCTGGCCGAACGTCCGCGGCATCCACATCCACTGCCAACGACCGCTGGATCAGCTCCAGCGAAACGACAACCCGCAGATTCCCCTTTTTTCGTTTCAGGATCCCTTCGAGCCCTGCGAAAGGACCACCGCAGATTCGCACTCGCCGGCCAACCGTCAAAAAAGGATGCGGTTCCGCACGCAAGCTCTGGCAAATTCCCGAACGCAGAATTTCCATCTCCCCATCCGGCAGCGCTGTGGGCAGACCAGTGAATCCGACCAGCCGCACGACGCTCGGAATCTGCACCACGCGCAGCCGGTCCCGCAGCGCCAGCCGCACAAACACATATCCCGGAAACAGGGGCAGCTCCAATTGCACGCGCCGGTCCTTCCACCGCCGCACGGAATTGTACAGCGGGAGGAAGTGTTCCACCTCGCGTATCCCCAGTTCCGCCGCGACACGTTTCTCATGCTGAGCGCAGGTGTACGCCGCGTACCAGTGCTGTTCCGCCCAAGCCGCTGGCAGCGCAACCCCACGGGGTTGCGCTGTCGTCATGCCTACAGCGATCGTCGATGCTGAGAACACCATGTCCAACTCCGGATACAGCTTCGCCCCGTCAGCCACAGGGCCAATTCATACTTATCCTATTTATCTACAACACGTTACAGACGATTCGAGGCTATTTATCCTTCAAATCGCTGTCCCGCCCAAACTTATCTTCCTGACTACGCGCGTCTGCTGCGGTCGCCCCTGCTCCGTTCGGACTGGTTCCATTTGTGTGCATCCATGGAATCCGCGCTTTCAGCGTACCGCTCACTTCCTGAACGAATACCTTGCGCGGATCTTGCGGATCGGTCTCTTCCCAGCGCGCCGCTCCGAGCACCCACACCACAGACATGGCGCAAACCAAGAAAGTGCCTAGAAACATGATCACCAAGCGTGGAGGAAACGATTTCCTCTCCGGAACTTTGGCCGGGTCCAGCACTTTGACGCTGGGAGTTTCCTTTGCCTCTTGCACTTTAGCGAGTTCGTACTGCTCGGTCAGCATCTCGTAGACGGTTTCCTGAATTTTCGCGCGGCGGTAATAATCCGCGTACTTCGCACCCAGCAAAGGCAAATTGCGAATCGTAGGAAAGGGCATGTCCCCGATCTTGCCTGACGACAGTACGCCGGCAGTTTGCCCTGGGGGCGGATCGGCGCCGAGTGCAGCAGTACGATTCCCAGCGGCGGCGGTTGCGGCGTTGCCTTGCGTACCACCAAGTTTATCGAGCTGTTTGCGAAGTTCCACGACGCGCGCGTTTAAGGCACGAACACGAGAATTATTGTCGGTGTATATCTGCCGGAGACCTTCGAGCTCCGCCTGCGCGGCGATCAGCTGTCCTGCTAGAGTACCCGCCGCGTCGAGCATAGCTTTGCCTTCGGTCTGTATGTCGAGCGTATTGTTCTTGCTGGAAAACTGCGCGAGTTGGTTAGAAGCTTCATCGAGATCGCGCTTTGCGACCTCGAGCCGCTCCTGGAGAAACACTCGTTCGCGGTGAGCGGATGAAGTGGAGAGTTCGGAAACGAGCGTGTTCAACTCATCTACGTAAGCACTTGCGAGGGCTGCAGCACGCTGAGGACTGTGATCGGTAACACTGATAGTGATGATGCCGCTCTTACGGTCTTCCGAAATCGATGTGTTCTCATCGAGTCTCAGCCTCGCGTCCACGACTAGGCGAACACCGTAGACTCTCATCAAGTCGAATTGTTGTATCAGGCGGTCCTGCGACGTTTGACTTCTCAGAACGCCAATAAACAAGGCACCCGAACTCTTAAGACCAAGCAGATCTCCCGCTACGCCTGCCAAGCCTCCACCCTCTCTTGCTGCCATCGCCGCCATCATCGCCATCCCCGAGGTGGATTGAGGATCCGGCGGCATGAGCTGCGTAGTCGAGGTATAGGATTTCGGAATCGAGAACGCGACCAGCGTTGAGACGAGGAGGCCCGCTCCCACAGCTCGGAAAAAGAACCGGCGACGTCTCCAGAGTAGACGTAACTGCGCCGCTTGCCACTCGCGCGAATCCTCGAGCTGCATTTCCGGGAGTGAAACCTCTCCCCCAACCGGTTCCTGTGCGATCTCAGGCTGCTGTTTGGTGGCCGTCTGCATCACGCTTCTTCTGAGCCTCGTACTTCCCTTCGCTGTCTTCCGCTCCCGGGATCGAATGTTCGCTGCATCCCAGCCAGCTAACGATTCCCATCTAAAATTTCCAAGACTGCGGACAGAAGACCAATTGCAAGGAAGTTGTTAAGTTAGTCTGGGCTCCAGGAACGATGATCGGGAATAGCCAACGCTCGTACTGGATAGTGCCAGACACGCTTAAGTCATCGCGTAGCCAAAAGTCAGTTCCTACTGATACATCGGTTAGCGTGCCCCCGCCTGGCATAAATTGCTGGCTGACCTTTTGATGCCTGAAGCTGGCCTGAATAAAACTCCGCGGGCTAAATCTATAGTTACTCCATGCTTGCACGCCCTGACTCTGTCTGCCCATCCAATTTCCGAGAAGATAGCCATCATTCAAATAGGATCCCTCGGGATATCGATCATTCTGGTAGAAAATCCCAGGCGTGTAGTGGGAGGTAGGAGTGCCATTCTGGAGGCCGCTAGGAAGATCCGTATAGCCTGCCTCGACTCGAAAATCCAGCTTGTTGAGCTTGGGAACTTGCGCTAAGTACAACCCAGACCACGTCGCGGCATTGCGCCAATATGCGATGGGTGAAAACTCGTCTTCAACAAATGCTTCCGAGTAAAAACTCAACCCATCTTTCACGCCCGGGATTCGGAATGTAAAGTCGAGTCCAGATCGGCGGTCCCCTGGGTCCTCGCTGGTGCCAGTGGAGCCCAAAGTTCCTTGTCCGGCGGAATAGGACTTAAGGAAAGTGTGTGTAGTTAAAGGAGTGGGACCACCTGCAAAAACCACGGTGAGGGAAAACCCTAACTCAAAATTCGGCAAGGGCTTAAAACTGAATCTGGTTCCGTCTAAGAAGGGCTGACGACCTACGGGTTGGCCAAACTGGCCCACCAGGCCCGTGTTGGTCTGGAAGACGAAATCATGCCCTGTCAGCTGTCCGAGAAACGTCTCCAAGCGCCACGGTCCCAGCCAACCCAAGATGCTAGGAAGCTTGAACGGCGAGACGCGATTGATGCGAAGCATGTTTACGGGAGTTGCGTCATCACTGAACATCAGTGGCCCGCCGAGACTGGGGCCCCACCACAAAGTTTGCGGGCCGAACGTAAATTGCCAGTTGGAAAAATTCAGACCAACATAAGAGTCCAATAGTTGAAACCGATTCACGCTGGCGAATGGCGTGGGAGGAACAATGGGAAGACTGTTGCTGGTGGATATGAATTGTCGAGCGCTTGCGGATAAAGCAGGAGCTGACGGGGCATGCTGGTATTCCGCGCGCACGTAAGCTACCAAGTGGCCTTCAGTGGCCCATGCAGAGAATCCGTCGGCGGAATTCAATCCCTCTTGGTAAGGTCTGCCGTAGTTGCTGACAATTGTCTGTCCAAAGTTAAATCCGTCTGTGAGGGGCTGACCCGAGATACCGGCGAAACGGGAGTAGAGCGATTCCACCTTCGCCGATCTGTTGTCGCCTGCACTCATCTCGCGCATCTCGCCTGCAAATTCGTTCGAGAGTTGCGCAAATGCTTTTTCGACTTCGGATGAGCTGCTGTATTCGATGTTATGAGCTTGGGCTTCGTTGAGCAGCCGGACGCATTCCAGGCGTGTCCACGGGCGCATACCTAACATTCCGCTCTTCACATAACCCATTGCCGCGAGGCGATCAAATGCGGAATAGACCCAGCTGTCCATGGGGACATAGGGCGAGCCCATATTGCTTGGAGTGAGATTTCCATTGGTGCGAAAGAGCTGGCTGACGGAGCGCCAAGCCTCGCCGCCAAGTTCGGGGTCGTGGTTTCGGCTGTAGATATTCTGTGCGATCAGATTGCCCATCATGCTGCCGACGAAGACATCAGAAGGAAAATGCTGGCGTGCGCGAAGTCGCGAGTAGTCCACAAGTGACGCCAGACCATAAGCCATGATTTTGACGAAAGGACTGGGATATTCATGTGCAATGACGCCTGCAACAGACCAAGCTGCAGCAGCATGCTCCGATGGAAAAGAGGTTCCACCACTCTGAAAAAATGGCCCGGTTCCATCGCCCTGGTAAGGCCGCTCACGCCGCAGCGAATACTTAAAGGATTCGACTGCTACCAAGCTATTCAACGCGGCTTCACCGGCAAGGAAGCCCGTTTCGCTCCAGTGGTCGTTGTGCTTCACGTGACCCAACAACCACATCCCACCTGCACCGCCAACGAGGGCTCCTATTCCGGCGTTCGAAAGATTCTTGTAGCGGCTGATGGTGCTTGGGCTGTTGGAAATGTGCCTGCTGTAATCGCTATCGGTCACGAAGAGCCCGGCCGTTATGCCGCTCAAAGGCACGAGCCATTGCGTATCCGAAAGCCGTAGCTTTGCCGGACTTGTCCAGATCTGTTGTTGATCGAGCAAAAACTCCTTTCCCAACGCTTTCACCCCGTGTGGCCGTGGAGGAGGAGAAGACGGGTCCTGGTCGTCTGCAGTTTTCTCTTTCGTATTTTTCCCCTTTGCGTCTGCATTCGAAGCACCAAGTTTCGAACCTCCGCCGTCCTGCTTCTGCGCTTGCGGCATTGCAGGTCTGGCAACTGTCGCTGTCAGCGTCAGATTCGATGTTGCCCAGCTAAACGCCAGCAAGATAAGACACCTCCGCATTCTGGACACCCTTCATCACGGATGAATGTACGCAGCTGCAAGAGCTACAGACGCAGCCACCTGCGCCGTTTGCATGATCAAGGCCCAGTT
>Ga0335083_10000255_pt1 | contig 86556 bp, 80 predicted proteins | sample Lox_Sample_42_FD_206716 | JGI IMG/M metagenome (GOLD analysis project Ga0335083, IMG submission 206716) | Soil microbial communities from Loxahatchee National Wildlife Refuge, Florida, United States - Lox_Sample_4.2 | ecosystem: Environmental > Terrestrial > Soil > Wetlands | place: USA...
TCACCGAATGGACCGGCGGCACCGGGGCGATGACCAACAGCGGCTGCAACACCTCCGAACACACCAGCCCCAACTGCGAAGCCGGCCTGGCCGAATCCTCCTCGGGCACGATCAAGGCGAAGTTCGCCACCAGCCACGGCACGATCACGATCGAAGGCGCCGGCACCGGCTCGGGCGAAGTCACCGGCGGCGGCCCGGGCGAACCGCTGCACTGCGTGATCACCGCGGGCGTCGCCGCGGCCACCGGCTGCACCACCTACGGCGCCGGCGAAGTCGAATTCCACGCCGCCCCCGCCGGCGGCTCGACCTTCACCGAATGGACCGGCGGCACCGGGGCGATGACCAACAGCGGCTGCAACACCTCCGAACACACCAGCCCCAACTGCGAAGCCGGCCTGGCCGAATCCTCCTCGGGCACGATCAAGGCGAAGTTCGCGGCTCCGGCCTCTCCCACGCCCACCTGTACCGCGACCAATCCGACCAAAGGACCGACCGAAGGTGGCAACGAAGTAGAAATCACCGGTACCAACCTGACTAATGCCAAAGAAGTGAAATTCAGCAACAGCGGTGTCGTCTCCCCGCCATTCCTGGAAAATTCCCCTACCAATCTCAAGGTTTACGCACCACACCATCTCGCAGGGTTGGTCACTGTGAAAGTCATCACGGCGGGGGGAACCGCCAGCTGTCCATCCCAATATGAATACGTCGAACGGCCGACCGTCACCTCAGTCAGCCCCAGCCAGGGGCCAACTGGGGGTGGCCAGACGGTGACCATCACCGGCAACGAACTTGCAAATGCAAGCGCTGTTCACTTCGGGACTGCCGAAGTGAAAGAAAGCGAATTCAAGTCCGACAATGCCACCCAAGTCGTAGTCGAAACGCCGATTGAATCCGCTGGCACGGTCGACGTCACCGTAACGACGGCTGGTGGAACCTCTTCGATCAGTCGGCCCTCCGACGAATACACTTACTTTGCTCCACCGATCGTCACCAGCGTCGTGCCCAGCGAAGGCCCTCTCGCTGGGGGTAACACGGTCGTTATTCATGGCACTAATTTCGGCGGTGCAACCGAAGTCTCCCTCGGATCTACCGCCGTCTCCTGTCCACAGGCCTCGCCGCACAAGTGTGTGGTCAATGCCAACGAAATTGAAGTTGAAACCCCCTCGGGCTCGGCGGGAGCCGTCGATGTCACTGTCACCACTCCGGGTGGGACCTCGGCAACCAGCGCCGCCGATCAGTACAGCTACGTTGGCGAACCGACCGTCACCTCGGTCGTGCCTAACGAAGGGCCGACCGAAGGTGGCAACGAAGTAGAAATAGAAGGCACCAATCTGAAGAACGCGAGCCTTGTCAAGTTTGGCTCCACGCTAGGCACCTCGGTGATCTCGGTCAGCTCCACGAAGCTGACTGTGAAAACTCCTCCAGGCTCCGTAGGAACGGTGGATGTCGTGGTCACTGCTCCCGGCGGCACCTCGGCGATCTCCCCTGCCGATCACTACACCTACGTCATAAAGCCCACCGTAACCTCGGTCACTCCGCGGGAAGGTCCGACCTCGGGAGGCACCTTGGTGACGATTGCCGGCTCCGACTTGAGCGGCGCAAGCAAGGTTGAATTTGGCAACAAGGAAGTTAAGTGCCCGAAGGCTACTGCGCCTGAAAAGTGCGTCGTCAAGGGCGCCAGCGAAATCGAAGTGGAAGCACCAGGGCACGCGGCCGGCACGTTCGACGTCACCGTCACCACGCCGGGAGGCCCGTCTCTTGCCGTGCCGATGGACGAATTCACCTTCGTCGGCCCACCGGTCGTGACCAAGGTCAGCCCTGCCAAGGGCGCCACCTCCGGGGGCGAAGTGGTCACGATCACGGGCAGTCAGCTGACGGCGGCGTCCGATGTCGCCTTCGGCACTGCCGAAGTTCCTGCGGCCCAGTTCATCGAAGGTACGGCCACGCAGATCAAGCTCCATGCCCCCGCCCACGCCGCCGGGGCAGTGCATGTCCAGGTGACGACGTTGGGTGGCACTTCCGGCAAATTCGCGGCCGACGAATACACCTACGTCGCGCCGCTGACGCTCAGCGTCACCAAGGCAGGTAGCGGCTCGGGCAAGGTCAGCTGCGATGGCGGGCCATGTGCGTCCAGCTATCCCTACGGCTCGACGGTGACCCTCACCGCCGCGGCTGACCCGGGATCTACCTTTGCCGGCTTCTCCGGTGCCTGCGCCGGCACCGGCTCCTGCACCCTGACTCTTGAAGCTGATGCGGCGATTACCGCCACCTTCAATGCGCAGGGCGGAGGCAATGGAGGCGGGAACGGCGGTGGGGAAACGCCTCTGTCACCGGCGGCGCAGTGCATCGTGCCAAAGCTCGCGGGCAAGACCCTCAAGCAGGCCAAGTCGGCTCTGAAGAAGGCTCAATGTGCTCTCGGAAAGGTCACCAAGCCGAAGAAGCATACGGGCAAGCTTGTCGTCAAGTCCTCCAGTCCGGCTGCGGGTGCCAAGCTGGCCGCCGACAGCAAGGTCGCAATAAGGCTGAAGCCGGTGCCTGCGAGCAAACCCAAGAAGAGCCACGACAGGAGGCAGGGGTAGATGACGCGCAAGGTCAAGGCAGCACTTGTCCTGGCTCTCGCGGCCGGAATCGGCCTGATCGTCGTGCCGGGGGCATCGGCCGAATGGTTGTTCAAGGAAAAACTAGGCGAACACACGACTGAACCAAGCTTCTCCCGCGCGGTGGCGTTGACCGTCGACCCGGTCAGCGGCGACGTTTTGGTCGCCGATTCCACGGCCAAGACGATCAGCCGCTTCAAGCCCAATGGTGAACCTGATCCTTTTTCCGCGCTTGGCACCAACGTCATCAGTGGGGTTACCATTTCTACGAATGTCAACGCGGCGCAGGTGGTGATCGCGCCCCCGGGTTCGGCCGGCGGCACCGCCGGAGACATCTATGTCGCTCAAGCGCCTAGCCATATGGTCAGCATCTTCGCGGCCAGCGGCGAATATCTTGGCTCGTTGACTCAGTTCAACGAAGGAGAACATGCCACGGGCGGGTCGGCCCCTCTCGGAAGAGTGACCGGCGTTTCCGTCGACTCGTCGGGCACCGTGTACGTCAGTGACGAAACCAATAACGAAATCCATAAGTACGGGCCGACGGCAAATCCGGCGACGAACGCAAACAACAGCGCCAACTTCATCTATTCGAAACCGATGGTGCAGGTCGCCGGCGCCGGCCCTTCCCAAGGAGCCATCTTCGTCGAGAACAGCAGCGGGGTGGTAAAAAATCTGAATACGTCGAGCGGCCAAGAATGCCCAGGCGAAGGATTGTCCGGCGTGGCGAATCTCGCGCTGAATCGCGAGAACGGACAGCTATTGGCCAACCTCGAACTCGGGGGCAAAGTGTTGGAATACGACGGCGGATGCCCTCTGAGCCTCCTTCCTGGCTCACCATTCCAACCTGGATTTGGAATCTCCACCACTGCCGTTGACGGTGCCCACAGTTTTCTCTATGTCGTAAAAAACCTAGAAACCGTTGTTGTCTATCGCGAAGTCGGACTTGCCCAGGTGAAAACTCTGCCTGTGACGTCTGTCGGACTAACCTCGGCTACTCTGGAAGGTGTAGTCAAGCCCAACGGTGCGCTGGTCACCGAATGCTTTTTCAAATGGGGTGAATCCGAAAGCTACGGGCACACCCTTCCTTGTGCCGAATATGAATCAGGAGGAATCTGGCACCCTATCTCCGCACTCTCGGAACTGGGAACTGGAAGCGCGTTCATCCCGGTGCGGGCCCAGATCGCGCCTGGAGGACTCAAGGTCGGCACCGAATACCACTTCCAGCTGTTTGCTGCCAACGCCAACAATGAAGTTGGGCACCCCTCGGCGGGTGGTGACAAGAAATTCCTCACCCTCGGCCCAAGCCTCCGCGCCGAAGCCGCAGCCGAAGTCGGCGAAGAAGCCGCGATCCTCTCTGCTGAAGTGAACCCCAACGGCAAGCTCACCAGCTACCAAGTCCAGTATGTCAGCGAAGCGAAGTTCGCAGTGTCCGAATGGGATGAAGCTGAAGCCGTTCCGGTAACCCCTGCTTCAGTCGGTCAAGGCAGTGAATTCTCTACTGTCTATCAGCATGTTTCCGGACTTGCCCTCGGCACCAGCTACCGCTTCCGTTTCCTCGCCACGAATCCCGACGGCTCCAACGAAGGCACCGGGGGGAGCTTCACCACGTTCCCGGCTACGCCCGAGGATCTTCTCGATGGGCGTGCTTACGAGCTGATCACCCCGGTGGAGAAGAAGGGCGAGCCGATCCCGCCTGAACCGGACGTCGAATTGGGCGGCAGTTGCGATCCAGTCAATCCATGCCTGCCGGGTGCTTTCGAAGCGGGCCAGTCCATGCAGGCTGCCCCGGACGGAGAATCGGTGCTTTACTCGGGCCAGGCTTTCGCCGCGGGCTTCGCCTCCGGTAGAAACACCTACGTTTCGAGCCGCGGTCCTTCGGGATGGAACTGGGGTGGTATCAGCCCGAAAACTCAGACCGGCACCTGGGAAGCCTGTTCCTCCTCTCTCTCTCGGTGCGTGCTCGCACAGACCGAACCTCCCCTTTCGCCCGAATCTCCGGTTCGGGGTGGCGAGGCGTTCGCCAATCTCTATCTACGTGATCAGAGCGGCATCCTTACCCCATTGGTCACGGCTGAACCTCCCAACCGTGATCCGGGTGGAGCGAATGACGATTTCACCATCAACTTTGTCGCAGCAAACTCCGGTACCACCGGTCCGGGAGGCGTGGGTGCCTTTACTGACATCGTCTTCGAAGCCGATGACGCGCTGACGCCGGCGGTCGCCGGGATCGCCCCTGAAGCACCTCCCGTTCAGGCGGGCTTATGCGCCGAATCTAACTTGGCCGGTGTTCCTTGCGATCTTTATAAGTGGTCTGATGGGCATCTTTCGCTTGTCAATGTGGCCCCCGGAAACAGCTCTGCTTTCGGAAAGGCCACGATCGGCTCAGGACGGCTGCTGGAACTGAACCGGGGCCTAGAAGCCCCTGCTGTCGACAACGCAGTCTCTGCCGACGGTCGTACGATCTTCTGGACCTCTGAAGAAACTGGTCAGGCCTATGCCAGGATCGACGGTGAAAGTACGCTCGAAATCCCGGGCCCGGGCACCTGCAAGGCGAGTGTGTCGCTCTCTTCGCGAGCCTGCTTTCTGACCGCCTCCCAGGATGGTCGTGAAGTTCTGCTTTCAAACGGTGAACTGTTCGCCCTCGGCGGGGGCGCCTATGGCTTCAAGGAAGATCTGACCGAAGGAAAGGGGGGATTCAAGGGATACCTGGCAACCGGAGAAGAAAGCGGTGGCATCACCCGTGTCTACTTCGCGGACTCCAAGGCTCTGTCGGGAGCCCCGACGCCTGAAGAAGGCTACGTCAATCTCTACTACTGGCATCAAGGGGTGGTGCGCCTCGTCGCCTCGTTGCCGGAAGGCGACGAGAATCTCTTCGTCGGTTTCGGCGACTGGCGCGCGCCACAGGCCGACCGCACCGCCCAAGCGACGTCCGATGGACGTTACCTCACCTTCATGTCGCGGGCGCCGCTGACGGGCTATGACAACATCCGTCCAAGCGGCCCTTGCTCGGGACGAGACTCGCGCTCTGTCTGTGCCGAGGTCTTTGAGTACTCGGCCGAAGACGGGACGCTCACCTGCCCCTCCTGCAATCCGACTGGCGAGGCACCTCTTGGTTCCTCCAATCTGACGCGGCTCTGGGTAGGGCCAACCCGCGCTCCTGACTTCCGCCAGCCCCAGAACCTCCCCGCTGAAGGAGAAGGTCGGATCTTCTTCGAAAGCCAGGACGCACTGTCTCCACGAGACCGAAACGGCAACATCCAGGACATCTATGAGTGGGAGCCCAAGGGGGTTGGCGACTGCGATTCCGAATTTGCTGAAGGCGGCTGCGTACGGCTGATCTCGAGCGGGCGGAGTGAAACCGACTCCGCCTTCCTCGATGCCACGCCGTCCGGGGACGACGCCTTCTTCATCACCCGCTCGAAGCTCCTGCCCGTCGACAAGAACGAACAGCTCGATCTTTACGACGCCCGCGCCCCTCATACGCCCGGCGAAGCGGTTGGTTTCCCCGAAGTACCCAAGCCAACGCCATGCGAAGGCGAAGCCTGCCTAGGGGCGACGAGCGAAGCTCCTTCGCAGCCCGGTGGGGCTAGTGGAACCCTTGTCGGGGCCGGTAACCCACCCCCTACGATCACCTGTCCGAAGAGTTTCACCGCCAAGAAGAACAAGTGTGTCGCGAAGCCCAAGCACCATAAGAAGAAAAAGAAGCACAAGCAGGGCGGCAAAGGGAAGAAGAAGGGCCGACGAGCCGATCGTCACGGGAGGACCGGCCGATGAGATCTGCCAAGTTGTTCGCCCTATGCATCTGCCTGGCGGCCCTCGCGGCGGCCCTCGCCGCCCCTGTCGCTGCACAGGCGTCCTTCGGCATCAAGTCGCTCTCGATCGAACCGCTGAACGAAGGGGGCACCCTCGACTTCCAGGCTGGTTCCCATCCGTACGAGTGGACGCTCAAGATCGAGATGAACCAGGACGGAGGTGGGAAGCCGGAAGGCAAGCTGAGCAGCCTGACCGTCGCCCTGCCGGCGGGAATGGTCGCCAATCCCACCGCCCTCCCGCGTTGCCCTGCGGCGGCCTTCGAGGGTATCCAGGCCCGCTGCCCCGGAGATTCCCAGGTCGGCGTGGTGAATCTGGAAGTCCTCGGCCAGATCCCCGGTCCCAGCGGCGCCGTCTACAACCTGACCCAACCCTTCGGCGTGCCGGGCTCGATCGGCTTCAGCGCCGCCAATTACAACTCCTTCCAGGAAGCATCGCTGCGCAGTTCGACCGACTTCGGGATCACCGCCGGCGACACTACGATCCCGACCGCCCTGCAGATCCAGTCGATTGAAGAGACGATCTGGGGCGTCCCGGCTGCTCCCGTCCACGATGCACAGCGCCTCTGCTTCGAAAATGGCTTATTCGTCCATGGCTGCGCCTCTGGCGCCCAACCTCCGAAACCTTTCTTCACGATGCCGACCTCCTGCGGGGCTCCGCTCGCGACCACGGTCACGGTCGAATCGCTGGAAGGAGAAACGGACCAGCGCACGATCGAATCCGAAGCGGAAGGCGGCGGTCTCGAAGGGCTCTCCGGCTGTAATGCTGAGACCTTCGAACCTTCGGCCTCTTTCCAACCGACGACGAACAAGGCCGACAGTCCCACCGGCCTCGAAGCGAACATCGAACAGCCGCAGGACGAAGACCCGGAAGGTCTCTCCTCGGCGCATCTCAGAAACGTGACCGTGACCCTACCCGAAGGCTTGGTGGTCAATCCCTCTTCGGCCAATGGCCTCGAAGCCTGCTCGGAGGCTCAGATCGGCTACTTGGGCACGGATGCCACCGGTCCGCACTTCTCTGAAGCTCCTCAGAACTGCCCGAACGCATCGAAGCTCGGCACGATGGAAGTGACAAGCCCGCTGCTCGGCGAATTCGACGAAACGGGGAACGCGACCGGCCCCAGGCCCCTGCACGGCTCCGTATTCATCGGCAAGCCCTTCGACAATCCGTTCGACTCCTTGGTCTCCCTCTACCTTGCCGTCGAAGAGGAAGAACTGGGCATCGTCGCCAAGCTCGCGGGCAAGGTGACCCCCGATCCGAGCACCGGCCGGCTTACCGCCGTGTTCGAAGAAAACCCGCAGTTGCCGCTGGAAGACATCAGGCTGCACTTCTTCGAAGGTGCCCGCGCCTCGCTCACCACGCCGTCCACCTGCGGCACTTACACCACGAGCACGACGCTCACCCCTTGGTCGACGCCTGAAGGTGCCGACGCTCACCCAGGCTCCAGCTTCCAGATCGCGGCTCCTGCGGGCGGAGGCGCCTGCTCCACCTCGGAAGCCGGGATGCCAAACGCCCCGAGCTTAGAAGCGGGCACCGTCTCGCCACTGGCCGGTACCTACTCGCCGTTCGTGCTCAAGCTGACCCGTGAAGACGGCTCGCAGCAGATAAGAGCTTTGAATCTCAACCTGCCGGTCGGCGTGGCAGCCAAATTCACCGGCAGGGCGGAGTGCTCTGACGCCCAGATCGCACAGGCCGAAAGCCGCAAGAACCCAGGCGAAGGAGCCCTCGAGCTCCAGAGCCCCTCATGTCCATCGGGGTCGGAACTCGGCACCGCCACCGTCGGCGCCGGTTCGGGCACCCCGTTCTATGTGACCGGCCACGTCTATCTCGGCGGCCCCTACAAAGGCGCCCCCTTCAGCGTCGTCGCGATCACCCCGGCCGTCGCCGGACCCTTCGACCTCGGGGTGGTGGTGGTGCGTTCGGCGCTCTACGTCAACGAAGAAACCGCCCAGGGTTCGGTCAAGACGGACCCGATCCCGACGATCCTGCAGGGGATACCGCTACAGGTGCGCTCGATCGCGATCAAGGTCGACAACGGCGACTTCACCCTCAACCCGACCAGCTGCGAAGCGAAGTCGATCACCGGCGAAGCGATCTCGCCCACCGGGAATGTGGCGCAACTCTACAACCACTTCCAGGTCGGCGGTTGCGAAAGCCTGGCCTTCAGGCCGAAGCTGCAGCTGAGCCTGAAGGGCTCGACCAAGCGCACCGGGCACCCGGCCCTGAAGGCGGTGCTCACCTATCCGTCGGGTGGTGGCTATGCCAACATCGCCGCTGCCCAGGTCAACCTGCCCCATGCCGAGTTCCTCGATCAGGGCAACCTCAACAAGACCTGCACCAAACCGGTCCTCCTGGCAGGGAATTGTCCCGCCTCGACCATCTACGGCAAGGCGAAGGCCTGGACGCCGCTGTTCGAAAAGCCGCTCGAAGGAAATGTCTATCTGGTCGGCGGCTACGGCTACAAACTTCCTGCCTTGGTCGCCGAACTGAAGGGCCAGATCAGGTTCCTTCTGGTCGGCAAAGTCGACTCCGGCCCCAACAAGGGAATCCGTAACACCTTCCTGACGGTGCCCGACGCCCCGGTCGAAAAATTCGTCCTCGAAATGAAAGGCGGCAAGAAGTACAGCCTGCTTGAAAACTCCGAGAACCTCTGCGCCAAGTCCCAGCAGGCCATCGCCCGTTTCACCGCGCAGAACGGCAGGATCGTCGTTCTGCGTCCCAAGATTGCCAACAACTGCGCCGGTGCCTCGAAGCATAAGCACCACTCTTAGTTCCATCAGTACTGAACTTTTGCCACCAATGCCACCCACCCAGTCCTATTCCCATAGCTAACAAGGAAGCGACACAAGGAAAGGTTAGACATGAGGAAGTTCATAGTGGGAGGCCTGATGGCGGCTCTCGCGGCTCTGGTGCTCGCACCGGCGGCGCTGGCCTCATCGCATCATCCGACGGGGGAATTCTCCAATTTCGGTGAGTGCCCGTTGAGTAACGCAAAAGTCGGTACCTGTATCTACTCGAAAAGCAGCAGCGGGGAATTCAAGATCGGCAACAAAGCGGTGCCGCTGGTCAATCCCGTCACCCTGCAGGGTGGGCTGATCGGGTCCGGCGAAGCGGCTGAATTCGTGGGAGCCGAGAATGGGGAAACCCTTTCCAAAACGCCCCAGCCGGTGCCCGGTGGTCTGCTTGGCATCAAAGCGCCTACCTGGTGGCCGCTCTTCCTTCAGAATTGGTTCAACAACCAGATCAACGAAGGGTTCACGGGTGTTACCGCAACGGTCGAACTGGCGAAGCCCGCCAGCGCGGTCAAGGTCAACGTCAACAACCTGATCGAAGAAAAAGGCACGGCCCTGGGCCTTCCGGTGAAGATCAAGCTCAGCAACGCGATCCTCGGTAGCAGCTGTTACCTGGGCTCCAGCTCCAGCCCGGTCCAGATCAATTTCACGACCGGGACCAGCGGCAGCCTCAAAGGCAGCCGTGGGACGGCTGAATTCAACGAAGAATTCACCCTCGTCACCCTCAAAGGTGGCAAGTTGGTCAACGGCACCTACTCGGCGCCGGGCGTCAACGGCTGTGGGGGGATCTTCTCCTTCTTGGTCGATCCGCTCGTCGAATCGATCCTCGGCGTTCCTGCCGGTGAAGGCAAAAACAGTGCGACCCTTGAAGGCGTGCTCCAGTCCGGCGCCCGCTTCGCGGTCGAAGAAAGCGAATAGCTTTCTCGGAGTAGTGGCTTCGAAGGGCCCGTCGCGTCAGCGGCGGGCCCTTCGGCTTTCTGAGGCTCTCAGAGCCCGGCTGGGTGGCGCACCGCGAACTTCGGCAGGATCGACGCTTCCGGTGCGGCCATCTTCCAGCGGGGGCCGCTGACGCCTTCGGGGTCGTTGCGGGTGTCGAAGCGGAGGCCGGCGACGACCATGAAGACGTGCTCGGCGTTGGCGTAGATGGTGATCCACCTGCCGGGGCCGGGGGAGCCCCAGCCGGCGAGCTGGCCGGAGACCATCGTGTAGGAGAGCAGGCCGGCGCCGTGGAGGGCGTAGCTCACCGCGCCTGAGCAGTCGTAGCCCTTCGACTCGAAGCTGGCGTGGCCGCCTCCCCATATATAGGGGCGACCGTCGATTTCATTTGCCGCGACGATCACGCGCTTGACGAGGGGCGGTGCGCCGGGTGGTGGTATGGCTTCGCCGTCCACCAAGGTAGCCCCGCAGTTGGCGGCAGTGCGTTGGGAGGAGGCCGCCGCCGGTTCGCATCCGGCGCCCCAGGGCACGTTTGGAGCCGACGCGGGATAGCTCGAGCTCGCCGCGGCATCCGACGCGCCGGCGACCCAGAGCGAGGCGACCGCCAGGATCGCGATCAGCAAGATCGAACGACGGGGCACGGGGAAAGGGTAGCTACAGCTAGGCGATTCCCGACGGGCGCCGCCAGTTGGTCAGGCCCGGGATCTCGACGAAGCCCGCCCTCTCCAGGTTGGTGACCGCCTCGGGGGTGGTCGGAGGTCCGTCGCAGACCTCGGCGATCACGCTCTCGCAACCTGCCCGGGCGGCGTCGGTGAGGCGCCTCGCGATCAGGGCGGTGTGGCAGCCGCGCCGGCGGGCTGCGGGAAGGGTCGCGTCGAGGGTGAGCAGGCCGAGTGGCCCGATCACCATCAGGGAACCGCAGGCCGCTTCCGTGCCGTCGACGCTGGCGGCGTAGCAGTGCCAGCCCTCGCGGTCGGGCAGGCCGAAGAGCAGGACCGTCGCCAGTCCTGGGAGCTCGAAGGTTTTCGCCACGACGTGGCTCATGCCTTCGGTCTGCAGGGCGTGCAGCTCGCGAATCGTCACGCCGGGTGGGAAATCGGCGACCTCGGCCGTCGGCTTGCGGGCGAAGCGGCGGACGGTCGAGCCGCGTTCGTAGTCGCGGGAGCGGAGCCAGTCCTCGGCGCGCTCCGTGCCGGGGCGGTCGGCGGCGACCGAGATGCGGAAGTCGACCTCGCGCGAGCGCGCCCATTCGATCGCCTCGATGAGGTGCCCTTCCTCGACCGCCCCGGGCTCCGCCGCTCCCTGGACGACGTTGAGCGGCAGCGCGTCTGGCAGGTCGCCGAAGACCGCCGCGTGTACCGGGCCGAAACGGCGGCAGCGCACTTCCGCCTCCTCGACCGCGTCGGTAGGCGCCGTCTGCCACAGGTCCTCCCAAAAGCGAGTTTCGGCTGCGGCGATCGCAGATCCATCCAACATCGGAGCCTCCCCGGGCCGTCCGTTCCCTGGAACCAGACTATATGGAGGAATGTTCCTTATTGTCCAGCCAGATTCTCCCTTTCGAGGCCAAGAAGAAGGGCGGCCCGGAGGCCGCCCTTCGTACCGCTGCTCTCGTAGGAGAGCTTTGCCTTGAAGGCTCAGCCCTTCGGCGTGCAGGCGCGGATGATTTCCGTTTCCGCTTTGGTCCCGTCTTCGAATTTGGCGAGGACGTGGACTTTGAGCTTCCCGTCGGTGCACTTGGCGCTGATCGGGTTGACGCCCTTCACGCTCTTTTTGATGTTCAGGTTGAACGAGACGATCGAGCCGCTGCCGCCGACGATCTGCGGGATCTTCGCCACCGCGAGGGTGCCGAAGCGACCGTGCTTGTGCTTGGTGATGGTCACCGTGGTGACGATCGCGCCCGAGATCGGGTTCGAGAAGTAGGCGTGCACGTACCAGGTGATCTTGCCGCCCTTTTCGCCGCCGTTGAAGAGGAGCAGCTTTGAGGGGACGTTGATCGGCTTCTGTTCGGGGAACTGGACCTGGGCCGTGGTCTGCCCTTCGCCGATCAGAGCCGTCTTGCAGGCCTTCAGCGCGGCGGTGGTGTCGGTCGCCTGTAGCTGACCCGATTTACAGGTCGGGATGCCCTTGACGTGGACTTCGGCGTTCTTGTCGCCTTCGATGATGATTTCGCGGGCCGCCGGGGGATGGGTCCCGTCCAGCGTCGCGACCGATCCGGAAGCTTTGAGTTCGATCGGCGTCTGCTTGGTCTTCGACAGCGCCGTCGGGCTGAAGCCGCCGTTCGCCGTCAATTTCAGGTTTCCGACCGTGACCGTGACCGGCGTTTCGCCGCCGGCGGCGGTGGCGATCCCGACCGCCGAGACGGCGATCAGCGCCCCCAAGGCGAGGACTATCAGCACGTGCTTGCGCATCCCTATATCTCTCCTTTAAGCGGCCTACCCATCGGGGGCCCTGGCCGTCGAAAGCTTGCGTTAAACCATGGAACGGTTTCTGCGCGGGTCAACCTATACCACCCGCCTCCACTCTATAAACCCCTGAATGGCCTGAAAAGATCGCTGCCGGCTATTCGATCCAGACGACCTGGTCGCGTGCCGGCCCGACGCCCGCCAGCTTCACCGGCACCCCGGCGAACTCGGCGATGAAGCCGAGATAGTCACGCGCCGCAGTCGGCAGGTCGGCGGCGCTGCGGCAGGCGCCGAGGTCGACGTCGAAGCCGGGCAGCTCCTCGTACTCGGCGCTCGCCGAGTGGAGGATCGACTGGTGGTAGGGGAACTCCTCGAGGATCGCTCCCTCCTTCGACCGGTAGCGGACCGCGACCCGCAGCGGCCCGATGCCGCTCAGCACGTCGAGCTTGGTGATCGCCAGCGCGTCCATCCGGTTCAGCCGCACCGCGTAGCGCAGGCCGACCAGGTCCAACCAGCCGGCCCGCCGGCGGCGGCCGGTGGTGGTGCCGAACTCGTGGCCCTGCTCGACGAGCTGGTCGCCGATCTCGTCGTGGAGCTCGGTCGGGAACGGCCCGGCGCCGACCCGCGTCGTGTAGGCCTTGGCGATCCCCCAGACTTCGTCGATGTCGGTCGGGCCGACCCCGGCCCCCACCGTCGCCGCCCCGGCGATCGGGTTGGAGGAGGTGACGAAGGGATAGGTGCCGTGGTCGAGGTCGAGCAGGGTCGCCTGGGCGCCCTCGAAGATCACCGTCTCGCCGCCGTCGAGCGCGTCCCAGCAGAGCTTCGCGGTGTCGGCGATGTGCGGCTCGAGCCGGTGCCCGTAGTTGATGTGTTCCTCGACCATCGCGTGCAGGTCGGGGCGGGGATCGACAACGCCCCCCATCGAGCCCTCGGCCGCGGCTTTCGCCTCGTCGCCAGCTTCCTTGCGCAGTTTGCGCCGCTGCACCGAGAGTTCGCGCAGCGCCTGCTGCTTCGGCTCGAGCGCGGCGCGGATCTTCGTCCGCAGGATCTTCTCGTCGAGCAGGTCCTGGACGCGGATGCCGAGCCGCAGCGCCTTGTCGGCGTAGGCGAGGCCGATCCCCCGCCGCGTCGTCCCGATCGAGTTCTTCCCCAGTTTCGTCTCGCTCGCCGTGTCGAGCAGTACGTGGTAGGGCATGATCAGGTGCGCGTTGGCGGAGATCCGCAGGTTGGCGACGCTCACCCCGGCCCGTTTCAGGTCGTCGATCTCGGCGAGCAGCACGCGCGGGTCGACGACGACCCCGTTGCCGATCACGCAGATCTTGTCCGAGTGCAGGATCCCCGACGGGATCAGGTGGAACTTGTACTCGGTGCCGTCGTGGACGATCGTGTGGCCGGCGTTGTTGCCGCCCTGGAAGCGGACGATCGTGGTAGCTCGCTGGGCGAGCAGATCGGTGATCTTGCCCTTGCCCTCGTCGCCCCACTGGGCGCCGACTATGACCACGCCTGGCACTGGGTGGATTCTGACGTGTGCGGAGGTCTGATGCGGTGCTGCACGGTGTTACACTTGTCCGATGCCGACCACCAGGCCTCGCCACACGATCACCGAGACGCCTCCTGTGCAGGCTGCGCTGGACAAGCTTCGGGCGAGGCTGGGGGAGGCGGAGCGGATCGACTTCGCGGAGCTGGTCACGCTCGGGGCCGAAGTCAAGGCGCGGCGGCTGGTGGACGAGAGCGAGGAGGCAAGACTGGCGCGCCGGGAGATGATCGACTGGATATTGAACGGTGGCGGCCCCAAGGTGGACCTCGATGCGGCAGAGGAGGTCAAGCACCTCGGCCTGATCGCCCGCTACGACGACGAGTAGCGTGCTGCTGATCGACAACTCGGTGTGGTCGCGTCTCCTCTCCGGCGTGGTGCCGCGGGCGCATCTAAATGCGGTCGTCGAGATGCTCGACTCGGAGGAGATCGCCACCTGCCTTCCGTTCCTGCTCGAGGCTGGATATTCGGCCCAGTCGGCGGCAGACCACGAGATGACCGTGGATCGGCTCCGGACGTTGCCGTCCGTGTCCATCGACGCCGATATCGAGGCGACCGCGCGCAAAGCGCAGCGGGAGCTCGCCGCCCGCGGCCACCATCGCCTCTCGCCGATCGACTTGATGATCGCGGCCTGCGCCCACGAGGCCGATGCCGGAGTGCTGCACTACGACAGCGACTACGACGTGATCGCGGAGCTGACCAGCCTTCGCTTCGAGAGCGTCTGGGTCGCCCCGGCAGGGACGCTTTAGGTTCGGTCCTCAGGCGACGCGCGAGATCGAGCCGTAGCGTCGATCGTCGCCGAACAGCGGCACTTCGTCGCAGATCTCGGTCAGTCGTGAGACGGTGCGCGAGCCGATCTGCTCCTCCAGTTCCTCGTGGCCGAGGTTGGTGGTGATCACCACCGAGCGTTCGGCCTCGTAGCGCTCGTTGACCAGCGCGTAGAGCTGCTCGAGCACCCAGTCGGAGCGTTTCTCGGCGCCGAGGTCGTCGATGTGGAGGAGGTCGACCGAGGTCAGCTTGTCGAACAGCGAGAGGTAGGAGTCGCCGCCTGGTTCCGAGTCGTAGGTGCGGCGGATGCGGGCCAGCAGTTTCGGCAGCGAGTAGATCGCGACGCTGCGCCCGGCCTCCAGCGCCGCCTTCGAGATCAGCATCGCCAGCGTCGTCTTGCCGGTGCCGGTGTCGCCGAAGATCCAGAGGCCGCGGCCTGCGGCGAGCCTGCGGTCGAGGTCGTCGACGAAGCCGCGCACCTCGGCGACCGCGGCCTTGGTCTGCAGGTCACGCGCCATGTCGGCGACCGGTGGGCGGTCGAAGGAGACGCCGCGGTAGCGGGGCGGGATCACCGAGGAGATGCCGCGGTTGTGGCCGCGGTTCAGCCGCTCGGCCCGACAGTCGCAGGGGCGGGCGACATCCTCGGGTCCGAGGATCCAGCCGCTGCCGTCGCAGATCCCCAGGGTGCAGACCTGATCGCGGAACGGCTCGGAGCGGGCGACGGCCACCGGTCGGCCTCTGTCAGAAGTCGGGGCCCGCCACGGCCTCTTCGTAGGGCGGTGGGTCTTCGCCGACCGGCTGCTCGATCGGCGCGTCCTGACCGCTGTAGTCGGCGAACTTCGGGTAGCGGTCGAGGAAGACCAGGTCTTTGGTCGCGATCGGGCCGTTCCGGTGCTTGGCGATGATCAGGTTGGCGAGGCCGTCCGGCTCCTCGTCGGGATCGCGGTAGTAGTCCTGCCGGTAGAGGAAGGCGACGAGGTCGGCGTCCTGCTCGATCTGACCCGACTCACGCAGATCGGAGAGCTGCGGCTTCGGCGGCGAGCGCTGCTCGGGCGCGCGCGAGAGCTGGGAGATCGCCAGCACCGGCACCTGCAACTCGCGGGCGAGGATCTTCAGGCCGCGGCTGATCTGGCCGACCTGCTCGACCCGGTTGGCGCGCGGGTCGTCGGAGCGCATCAGCTGCATGTAGTCGAGGATGATCAGGCCGAGGCCGCCGCGGTCCTGTTCGGAGGCGTGGAGGCGCCGCGCCTTCGCCCTCAGGTCGAGGATGCCGAGGTCGGAGGAGTCGTCGAACCAGAGCGGCGCCTGCTCGAGTTCGTTGCAGGCGCGGACGACCTTCGGCCAGTCGCGCTGGGAGACCTGGCCCTTGCGCAGTTTGTCGCCGGGGATGCGCGCGCGGCAGGCGATGAAGCGCTGGGCGAGCTCCACCTCCGACATCTCGAGCGAGAAGAAGGCGACCGGCTTGCCGCGCTTCACCGCGACGTTTTCGGCGATGTTGGCGACCAGGGCGCTCTTCCCCATCGCCGGGCGGGCGGCGACGATGATCAGGTTGCCGGGCTGGAAGCCGCCGGTCACCGCGTCGATGTCGCGGAAGCCGGAGGGCGTGCCGGTCAGCTCGGTCTCGCCGGTGGAGAGCTTCTCGAGGCGATCGACCTCGTCGTGGAGGATGTCGCCGAGGATGCGGAAGTCGGAGGCCTGCTCTTTGTGGGCGACTTCGAAGAGGAGTTTCTCGGCCCGCTCGGAGAGTTCGCGCGGCTCGCCGTCGCGCTCGTTCACCCAGCCCTGGATTTCCTGGCCGGCGCCGAGCAGCCGGCGCAGCAGCGAGTTCTGCTGGACGATCTCCGCGTAGTGCTTGGCGTTGCCGGCCGCCGGGACCTTGGCGGCGAGCTCGGAGACGTAGTGCTTGCCGCCCGCGGTCTCGATCATGTTGCGCTGGGTCAGCGCCTCGGCGACGGAGAGCTCGTCGACCGGCTTCGAGGCCGCGTAGAGGTCGTGGATCGCCTCGAAGATCGCCCGGTGGCGGTCGAGGTAGAAGTCGGCGGAGTTGAGCTTGACCTCGTCGATCACCCGGGTCAGGGTCGGCTCGGCGACCAGCATCGCGCCGAGGACCGACTCCTCGGCCTCGATGTTCTGCGGCGGGACGTGGGTGGCAGGGGACGGAGGCATCAGGGAGTGGGGATCGGTTTGGACGACCAGCAAGCATTGCGCGCCGGTCGGATCGATCAAACCAGAGGCGGGCTCACGGCCGAAGGGGCGAGGACGCAAATACGTTGGAAAAGAAATTCACGCTTCCGACACGAAGCGCGGCAGTTGCGAGAGGCCTCTCCCCGGCCTGACTGTGCAGCTGTTCCTTATGCGCCTCATAGGCGCATAAGGAACAGCTAGAGGGAAGGCCCACAGTGGCGACGCGCGGGCGCGGCGGCTATTTCTCCTCGCTGATGATCGTCTTGACCGCGGCGATGTTGCCGTCGCCGAGGTCGATCTCGACCATGAAGGTGCCGAGTTCCCTCAGTGGCTGGTCGAGCATGACTTTGCGTTTGTCGATCCGCAGGTCGCGGGCGTCGCGCAGGGCGTCGACGATCTGCTGGGGGCCGACCGAGCCGAAGAGGTGGCCGTCCTCTCCGGCGCGCTCGTGGATCGTGAGCACGGTTTTGGAGAGCAGGCCGGCGGCTTCGGCTTCGCGGGCGGCGCGGGCCGCGGCGGCGCGGTCGGCGGCCTCGCGGCGGCGCTGCGCTTCCTCGAGCGCGCCTGGCGTCGCGGGCTGCGCCAACTTGCGCGGGATCAGGTAGTTGCGCAGGTAGCCGGGCGAGACGTCGACGGCCTCGCCGCGCTCGCCGAGTGACTCGACGTCGGCCAGCAGGATCGCCTGCGCCATCAGCGCTCTCCGACGTAGGGCAGGAGCGCGATTTCGCGCGCCCGCTTCACGGCCACCGAGAGCTGACGCTGGTGGGCGCGGGAAAGACCGGTGACCCGGCGGCCGCGCGTCTTCCCCTTGTCGGAGAGGAAGCGGCGCAGCAGGTTGAGATCCTTGTAATCGACGACTTCGGAGTTGACCCGCGTGTATTTGCGGGGCCGGGCACGGTCGGCGCCACGGCGGCCACGGCGGGCGCCTCCGGTCGATGAACTCTCACGTGCTCTGGGCATAGGCGACGGCACAGGTTACAGATCGACCACCGTAGGCGCGTTGGCGTCGACCGGCCGAACTGCCGCCGCCGGCCGACGCGGAACGAATCCCTAGAAGGGGATGTCGTCTTCCTGACCGCCGCCGCCGGCCGGAACGGCACCGAAGTCCGATTCGTCGGCGGGGACGTCGCTGGGCGGGGGGTTGTACGGCTGCTGCTGCTGTGGTTGACCGCCGCCGTTGCCGTTGGGCGCGCCGCCGCCGTCGCGCGAGCCGAGGAACTGCACGGTGTTGGCGATGATCTGGACCGCCTGCCGTTTGCCGCTGCCGTCTTTGGCCTCCCACTCGCGCCAGTCGAGCCGCCCTTCGACCGCCAGGGGCCGACCGCGCTGCAGGTAGGTCGCGCAGTTGTCGGCCTGGGCGCCGAAGACGACCACGTCGAAGAAGTTGGGCTTGTCCTCCCACTGGCCGGTCTGCCCGTTTTTGCGGCGGCTGTTGACGGCGATGCGCATCTCGCAGACGGAGGTCCCGCCGCCGGTGCTGCGCAGTTCAGGGTCGCGCGTGAGGTTCCCGGTGATGACCACCACGTTCACGTTGGAAGCTGCCAAGAGAGTTCACTCCTCCGAAATCGTTGTCGTAGTCCAGTCTAGGTGCGAGGACGGCGCGATCCTTCCCCTCTGCGGAGAGCGTTTCGCGGAAAGAGCGGCGGCTACGCGAAGACGAGGCGGGCGCTACTCGCCGGCCGGCTCGGCCGTGACGGCGGGCTCGGGCCGATCCTCACGCGGGCCGCGGTCGCCCGGGGCGCCGGTCCGCTCGCGCGGCCCGGGGGCGGCGACGGCGGGCGGCACGATGGTCGGCGTGCCGGCATCGACTTTGAAGATGCGGAAGCGCAGGACGCCGTCGGCGATCTTCAGGTTGTGGTCGAGCGTGTCGAGCAGATCGGTCGGCGCCTCGAAGCGAAACCAGCGGTAGTCGGCCTCGGTGCGGCGGTTGATCTCGTAGGCCATCTTGCGTAGGCCCCAGGTGTTCTCCTGTTTGAGGCTGCCGGAGGTCTCGATCTGTCCGCGCGCCTGCTGCGCCAAGGCATCCCGGGCAGGGGCGTCGAGCTGGGGATCCAGCATCAGGACAAGCTCATATTCACGTGGTGCGGCCAAAGCGGCGAGTGACTATAGCGGGGTCAGTGCGGAGCGAACTCCTCGCTGCCATCGCCAGGCACGGCCGGTGGGGCCGGGGAGGGTGCGGGAGGAGGTTCCGGTGCCGGTTCGGCAGGCGGTTCCGGGGCGTATTCGGGGATCGGAGGGGGAGCCGATTCGACGGCGATCCCGTGGTGTGGGGAGGGCCGGGTCGCCTTCCCGGCCTCGCGGCGACGGCGGTGGGACCCGATCACCGCGGTGGCTGCCGGCGCGTCCGGGACGATCCGCGGCCGAGCCTTTCGGTGTGGCCTCGCTTTCCGATGCGGCTTCGTCCGATGGTGTCGCGGGCGCGAGCTCGCCGCAGGCTCGACCGGCGCGGTCTCGAGCGTCGTCGCCTTCGGCAGCCCGACGTCGGCGGCCAGCGGCGGAGGCTCGGGCGCGCTCAGCAGTCTCGGCAGGAGATGCAGCCCGATCAGCCCGACGAAGACGATCGCCGCCACCCGCACGACGCCCCGCCACCTGATCCGTACGCCTCCCATCCCTACCTAAGGGACGGGCTCCCCTTGTCTCTCCCCGGCTGTTCGGCCGTCCGAGGTGCGGACGTGAAGGTCCGCAGGGAAAGAGGGCATTGACACGGTCGTGGTGGGCCTGACGAGGAAGACGCAAGGAACCGTGGACTTACCTGGGTCTTCGTCACAGATCCCAGGCCTTCGTGGAGGAACACGCGCCTCTCCCCCCGGAGCACGCCGATCCCCACGCCCTCTCCCCGAACCCGGCGTCCCTTCCCCGTCCCACGGAGATCCCACTGAGCTCGTGGGATCAGCCGTCTACGCCCGGGTGGCGCGGGCCTTCTCGATGTCGGCGAGCTGGTCGTCGACCCAGTCGCCGGGATTGCGGGAGAAGATGATCTCGCGCAGGCCGCGGGCCCATTCGGCCTTTTCTTCCGGATCCATGGTCAGGGCGCGGTAGATCGCGTCGGCCTGCTCCTGGATGTCGAAGGGGTTGACCGAGATGACGTAGTCCCAGAGCTCCTGGTGGGAGCCGGTGTTCTCGGAGAGCATCAGCACCCCGTCGCGGGTGTTGACCGCGGGCGCCTCCTTGGCGACCAGGTTCATCCCGTCGAAGATCGCGTTCACCATCAGCAGGTCGTAGTGCTTGTAGCGCGCCACGGCGTCCGGGAAGTTCTCGTAGATCCGCAGGTCGATCGGCATCCAGTCGGTGGTCCCGTGGCGGTGGTTGACCACCGCGACCAGCGCTTCGATCCGCTCCCGGTACTCGGCGTACTCGACCACGTCCTGGCGCGAGGGCTGCAGGTGGGCGATGAAGGTCACCTCTTCGCGGAACTCCGGGTGCTGGGTGAGAAAGGTGTCGAAGGCGGTGAAGCCGCGCAGCACGTTCTTCGAGAGGTCGGCCCGGTCGACGCGGATGATCAGGTGGCGCCGGCGCCGCTCCAGCACCTCGCGCTCCGCCTCCGCCACCTCCGCCGAGGCCGCCGCCCGCCGCAGTCGCTCGGCGTCGATCCCCAGCGGGTAGGCGCGCGCCAGGGTCGTGTGCCCTTCGTAGGTGACCTCGGCGTTCACGTAGTCGACCTCGGTCCCCTCGAGCATCTCGTCGCAGCAGCGCAGGAAGTTGATGCAGTAGGCGTGGGTGTGGAAGCCGATGATGTCGTTGGCCAGCATCCCCTCGTAGAGCGCTTCGCGGATCCGTCGCGGCAGCACCCGCCAGCTGTCCGGCTGCGACCAGGGGATGTGGACGAAGTGGTGGAGGAAGGCGTCGGGGCGCTCCGCCCGGATCATCCCCGGCGCGGTGTAGAGGTGGTAGTCGTGGAGCATCACCAGCGGCGACTCCTGGTCGGCGATCTGCCCCACCACCGCGGCGGCGATGTCGCGGTTCACCTGCTGATAGCCGTCGTCCCAGGCGTCGAGCTCCTCCTGGCGGATGTCCGGCGCGTTGGAGAGGTCCCAGAGGTAGTGCTGGATGAACCAGAGGATCGGGTTGGCGATCACGTTGTAGAAGCGGTCGTAGGCATGCGGGTCGGACTCGACCATCAGCACCCGGTAGTCGATCCCGTCGATCGCCAGCGAGACGGGGCCGCCTTCTTCTTCGGAGACGACGATGTCCTCTGCGGTCATCGCCGAGGCGATCCAGAGCGCATCGCGGTGGGACACCAGGCCGGCCAGCGCGGTGACCAGGCCGCCGCCGCCGCGCCGCACGGTCCGCTCGCCGTCCTCGCCCCGCTCGAACTGGGCCGGGCCGCGGTTCGAGACGATGATCAGCGGCTCGTCGGCCATCGCCACGAAGGTTACGTGGTGGGGGAAGGCGTCGGCCGGGTGCTCAGGTGCCGACCCGCGTCAGCAGGTCGAGCCAGTCCCGCAGAAGGCGGGGCGAGAGGAACTCCCGGCGCGCGTGCTCCTTGCCTTCACGGCCGAGCTGCTTGCCGAGCCCCGGGTCCTTGAGGATCTCGAGGCTGCGCTGCGCGCACTCCTCGGCCGAGCTGACGAGGAAGCCGGAGATGCCGTCCTCGATCTGCAAGGGGATGCCGCCGACGTTGCCGCCGATCGTCGGCCGCCCCTTCCAGAGCGCCTCGGTGACGGTCAGCCCGAAGCCCTCGCGGATCGACTTCTGCAGACAGACGTCGGACTGGGACTGGAAGGCGTTGACCTCGATCGCGCCGACGTTGTTGAGGTTCGAGAGGATCTTGATGTCCGGGTCGTTGTCGGCGTATTCGTACGTTTTCTGGAAGTACTCGCGCCCCTCGGGGTCGTCGGTCGCCATCGAGCCGACCATCGCCAGCTGCGCATCGGGCACCGATTCGGTGATCTGGCGATAGGCGTCGATCACGCCGATCGGGTCCTTCCACGGGTCGAAGCGGGAGACCTGGGTGATCAGCGGCCGCTCCGGGTCGATCCCGAACTGGTGGCAGATGAAGGCGGCGTCCTCGCGCGAGAAGGCCATGTTCTTCGGCGAGAGCGGGTCGATCGCAGGGGGGATGATGTTGACCCCGGCGCGCGCCCCGTCCATGTCCTTCGGCACGTACTGGTCCATGTGCCAGACCGACGCGTCGTACTCTTCGATCAGCGGCAGCAGGCGGGCGATCGGCGCCGGGTTGGGCGTCGAGAGGTCGATGTGGCAGCGCCAGATCCAGTTGCGCGCCTTCTCCTCGGCGCCCCGCCGCATCCCGATCGGCTGCGGGTCGTGGACGATGATCGTGTCCCAGTCGCCTTTCAGGCCGTCGGCGTTGATCTGGTTGATTTCGTCGAAGATCGCCCACTGCTCGTCGGAGAGGGTCTCGGGCGCGCCCTGCAGCGAGTTGTGCAGGAGCTTCGTCGCGTTGAAGAACTCGTCCTTGCCGAAGATCACGTGCCAGTGCGCGTCGAGGCCGACGTCGCGCATCAGCGGCACGATCGTGTAGAGGATCTCCGAGACCCCGCCGCCGAACGCCGTCGCCGAGACATGGAGGACGCGCTTGCCCTTCAGCGGCTCCGCCAGCTCGCGGATGCGTTCCATCGTCTCGCGACCGACGATGCTGCCGTAGTCGGCGAGTGACTTCTGCCCGATTGCGACTTCCTGAAGCAAGGCCGGAGTTCTACACGCCCGGCCGGTTGAGTTGTTTCACGTGGCGGGCTGTGTGACGAATCCGCGTTAAGCGGAGGGGTGGGCAAGGCGTCGTGGGCGCGGCCTATTCCGGTTCGACCTGGTCGGGACGCTTGCCGAGCGTCACCTCGACCTGCTTGCGCCGGTTGTCGCGGAGGATCGTCAGCTCGACCTTTTCGCCCGGCTCCTTTTCGTCGATCAGCTCGATCAGCGTGTCGGGTTCGGTCACCTTCTGACCGTCGACTTCGATGATCGCATCGCCGCCGGTTTCGTATTCGACGGCCTGGAAGCGGATCGTGCCGTCGCCGCCCTGCAGGCCCGCCTGCGCCGCCGGCCCGCCCGGCACGACGTGGGCGATCAGCGCCCCGAATTCGGTGTCGAGGCCGAGCTTTTCGGCGAGCTCGGGGTAGATCGGCTGGGTCGAGACGCCGAGGTAGGCGTATTCGACCGTGCCCGTCTCGCGGAGCTGCTTGACCGAGCGCTCGATCGCCGTCACCGGAACGGCGAAGCCGACGCCGTCGTTGGCGCCCGATTCGGTCTCGATCTGCTGGTTGATCCCGACCACCTTGCCCTGCGCTTCGAGCAGCGGGCCACCCGAGTTGCCGGGGTTGATCGAGGCGTCGGTCTGGATCGCCCCCTCGATCACGAACTGGGTCAGCGACTTGACCGCGCGGTCGGTGGCGGAGACGACGCCGACCGAGAGCGAGCGCTGCTCACCGAAGGGGCTGCCGATCGCCGCCACCGGCTCGCCGACCACGAGCGCGTCGTCGTCACCGAGCTGCAGCGGGTGGAGGGCGAAGCCCGCCGGTTCGACCTTGAGCAGGGCGACGTCGGCGAACGGGTCGAAGCCGACGATTTCGGCTTCGAGCACGTCGCGATTGGAGAATTCGACGAAGACTTCCTTGGCCGGCACGCGGCTGCCGTTTTCTTCTTCGGTGACCACGTGGGCGTTGGTGACGATTTCGCCATCCGCGTCGAGCACGAATCCCGATCCCTCGGCACCGCCCTCGGCGCCACCGAAGACGGAGCGGATCGTGACCACCCCGGGCGAGGCCTCCTGGTAGATGCGGGCGGCGTCGAAGCCGGGCGATGAGGACTCGATCACCACTTCGGGCGCGGTCTGGGTCGCGCCTTCGGGCGCGGTCGACCCGGCTTCTGCCTCGGTGCCCGACCCGCCCTTGTCCTTGAAGATCACCGTCGAGGTGCCGCTGCCACAGCCCGCCAGGAGGGCGGCCGCGAAGGCCGCGGCGACCAGGAGTAGCGCCACGGTCGCGGCGCGACGGGCGCTCACTGCGAGGCCTTGACCAGGGAGCGCGGCGGAGCCGGCGCCACGGGCCGGGCCGGTGGCAGCTCCAGGGTGAAGGCGGTGAAGCGACGGCTTGAGCTGATCGTGATGCCCCCGTCCATCCGCTGGGCGAGCTCCGAGGCGATCGCCAGGCCGAGGCCGGAGCCGCCGGAGGAGTCGCCGGTGTAGAAGCGCTCGAAGAGGCGTCCCTGCACCCGCTGCGGGATGCCGGGACCCTGATCGGAGACGATCAGCTCGGCGCGGCGACGGCTGGAGGTGTTGGCGGTCACGGATATTTCGGTGCCCTCGGGGGTGTGGGTGAGGGCGTTGTCGAGCAGGATACGAACGATCTGCCTTACCCGTTCATGGTCGGCGAACGCGATCACCGGCCGTTCGGCGGTGCGCAGCTGCAGGCGCGAGCCGTGCGCCTCGGCCCGCGGCCCGAACTCGCGAGCCGCCTCGCGGGCGAGGTCGCCGAGGTCGACGTTGCCCGCGGCCATCACCATCGCCCCGGCGTCGAGCTGGGAGAGGTCGAGCAGGTCGGTGGTCAGCTTCGTCAGGCGCTCGATCTGCCGGCGCATCGTGCGCACGAACTCTTCGCGCTCGGCCGGGCTCGGATCGTCCTCTTCGAGCAGCTCGACGAAGCCGCCGAGGCTGAAGATCGGCGTGCGCAGCTCGTGCGAGGCGTTGGCGATGAACTGTTTGCGGGCGATGTCGAGCTCGGCGAGGCGGCGCTGCATCTCGTTGAAGGTGCGGGCGAGCGGCGCCAGCTGGCCGACCGAGGCAACCGGGATCGTCGTCTCGAAGTTGCCGTCGGCGACCTTGCGGGCGGCCGCCTGCAGGCGGCGCACGTTGGAGGCGGCGAGGTTCGCGTAGTAGATGCCGATCGCCAGCGCCAGGGCCGCGGCGATCAGCCCCCCGACGACGATCTGCGCCTTGACCGCGCCGAGGCCCGAGCCGGCGCCGCCGATCGCCACGACATATATGTAGACGACGGCGACCGTGCCCAGGCAGATGCCGAGGGTGGTGAGGGCGATGCGCCCGCCGAAGCGGATACGTCGCAGGCGGCGTTTCATCTACTCGACGAAGCGGTAGCCGACGCCGCGCACGGTGAAGAGAAACTCGGGCTCCTTCGGTTCGCGCTCGATCTTCTCGCGCAGGTGGCGGATGTGGACGTCGACCGTGCGTGGATCGCGGTACTCGGAGTCGCCCCAGACGTGCTCCAGCAGTGTCTCGCGGGTGAGTACGCGGCCCGGCGAGCGGGCGAGCGCGCCGAGGATCTCGAACTCGACGTAGGTGACCCGGATCTCCGCGCCCGCCAGGGTGACGAGGCGCCGGTCGAAGTCGATCGTCAGCTCACCGTGGACGATCGGGCCATCGTCGCCGCGGCCGGGTGCGCCGGCCATGCGTGAACGGCGCAGCGCCGCTTTGACCCGGCTGCGGAACTCGCGCATCGAGAACGGCTTCGTGATGTAGTCGTCGGCACCGACCTCGAGCCCGGCGACCTTGTCGGACTCCGAGCCTTTCGCGGTCAGCATGATGATCGGCACCTGGCTGCGGGCACGCAGCTCGCGACAGACCTCGACCCCGTCGCGGCGGGGCAGCATCAGGTCGAGGACGACGAGGTCGAAACGGCCCTCGTCGAAGCGCTGCAGGGCTTCGGTGCCGTCGAGCGCGGAGGTCACGTGGTATCCCTCCTTGCGCAGCGGATAGCTGAGCAAGGTCTGGATCGACTGCTCGTCGTCGACGAGGAGTATGCGGGCAGACCCATTTGCCACAGCCCACAGGGTAGAGCGCGGGCAAACGTGGGCGTACCTTGGACGCATGTGTGAAGCGCCGAGCTAAGGATCGACCCGGGAGGGTCGATACAGATCTCGGATGAAGGCGTCGGAGCTGAAGAGCCACGTCGAAGCGGGCACCTACAAGCCGGATCTGGGCCTCGTCGCGATCGCGATGCTGCGCAGGCGGGCGATGCGGGAGCTGCTCACCGGGGCTCGGGCGGGCGCAGCTGATCAAAGCCGCGGCTCCGGCGGATTTCGCCACCGGCCAGTCTGATCTCGGCCCGTGGGGGGGTGCCGGCGAGGTCCTCGACCGCGCCGACGACGGTGAGCGGCGTGCAGATCGCGGCGAGGGCCGCGCGTGCCGGCTCGACCGCGGCAGGCGGCAGCGCCGCGAGGAGCTCGTAGTCCTCGCCGCCGGAGATCGCGAGCTCCAGCGGGTCGCAGGTCGCGGCGGCGGCGACCGCGTCGACCCCGGGGGCGATCGGCAGGGAGTCGGCGGCGATCGTGAGGAGGACGCCGCTTGCCGTGGCGATGTGATTCGCGTCGCCTGCGAGCCCGTCGGAGAGGTCGATCATCGCCCTCGCCCCTGCCGCGGCGAGGGCTCGGCCCGCGGCGAGGCGCGGGGTCGGGTCGAGCTGGCGACGGATGAGGGTGTCGGCGATCGGGGCGTCGACGGCGTCCGCCGTGGTCCCGGCGTCCTCGAGCAGGAGAAGGCCGGCCGCGGCGCCGCCGAGTTCCCCGGTCACGACGAGGACATCGCCGGGACGGGCGCCCGCGCGGGTGACGAAGTCCTCGGCGCAGGGTGCGTGGCCGGCGACGGTCACCGCCAGGGTCAGGACCGGTGCCCGGGTCAGGTCGCCGCCCGCGAGCGTCGTCCCGGTCTCCCGGGCGACCGCGGCGAGGCCCTCGCCCAGCTCGAGCAGCTCCGCCTCGCCGATCGTCGGGGGCGCGCCGAGCGTGACGTAGGCCTCGCCCGGCTCGGCGCCCATCGCCGCCAGGTCGGAGAGCGCAGTGGAGAGCGCCTTGCGGCCGATCTGGTGCAGGGACGCGGTCTCGCGGCGGAAGTGGACGCCCTCGACCAGCGCGTCCACCGAGGTCGCCACCGCCCCGCCGGGGACGCTGATCGCCGCGTCGTCGCCGCTGCCGAGCCGCACTCGCGGCCCCGGCTCCGGCAGGCGCCCGCGCAGCGCCGCCAGCAGCTCGAACTCGCCCATCGACTGACTATCCCAGAACCTCACTAACCTGAGGAGGAGTGGCGCGACAGCAACCACTCCTCCACCGGGTCGGCGAGGCAGGAGCCCGATTCGGCACCAGACCACCGCGCAGCAAGAGGGTGCGGCTCGCGCTGCAGATCGGGCTCGCGGTCGTCGTCTTCGGCTTCCTCGTCCTGACCGTCATCGACCAGTGGTCGGAGATCCAGAGCGAAGGTGTCCACTTCCACGTCCTCTGGCTGATTCCAGGGTTGATCATCCTGACCGTCTACTTTGTCTTCGCGGCCTTCGGCTGGGACCTGATCCTGCGCAGCCTCGGCTACCGGATCGGCTTCGGCCGCGCCCAGGTCGCCTGGGGCCAGCCGCTGCTCGCCCGCTATGTGCCGGGCAGCATCCTCTACGTGCTCGGCCGGGTGCTGCTGTCGGAGCGGGCCGGGGTGCCGCGCCGCATCTCGCTTGCCTCGATCGTCTACGAACAGGCGATCTCGGCCACCTCGGCGATCGTCGTCGCCGCCTACTTCATCATCAAGCACCCGGACCTGCAGGGGGACCCGATCCGCTGGGGAGTGTTGCTCCTGATCCCGCTGGCGATCCTGATCCTCAGCCCGCAGGTATTTCGGCCGCTGTCCAACAAAGTGCTGGGCGCGTTCGGCCGCGACCCGCTGCCGGTGGTGATGTCGCTGCGCGACGTGATCGGACTGATCATCTACTTCTCGTTGACGTGGATCCTGGTCGCCTTCGGCATCTACAGCGTCGCCCGCTCGGTCACCTACATCCCCTACGACGACATCCTGCTGGTCGGCTCGGCGCAGGCGATCGGCTACTTCGCGGCGCTGGTGACCCTGGTCGCGCCTGCCGGGCTGGGCGTCCGCGACGCCGCCTTCGCCTGGGCGGTGAAGGCGGCGCTGCCCGGCCGCAGCTTCGCGGTCGGCTCGCTGATCGCGATCGCGGTCCGCGCCGTGATGACTGTCTCCGAATTGATCTACGTCGGCGCGGTGACCGCGATCGGCCGCCACCAAGGCTGGACGATCCACACCGGCATCCTCCACCCGTCGGCGGAGGAGGCGGAGGCCGACACCGGTGAAAAGCCCATCCACGCCCCGGAAATCCTTTAGCCGGCTGATCCCGGGACCGCCCTACGGGGCGGCCGGCGGGTGCGGCCGTCCGAGATGCGTCCCGGGCGTCTCGTGGCGACCCCGGCAGGGTGTGGCCGCCACGAGACGCCCGGGACGTGAGGGTCTCTCAGGGAAGTCCACGAAGGCGTGGGAGAGATGCCGGGGACGTCACGGATACCCATGCGTCCCGCCACAGGTCCGGAGGGCCCCGGCGACGATCGTGCACTTGAGCCTCCTATAGGGGGCACAAGTGCACGATCGTGATGACCCCTGTCGAGGAACACGTAAGGAATCGTGGACTTGCCTGAGCCTTCGTCACAGATCACAGGCCTTCGTGGAAGAACACGCGCCTCCTCCACGCGCCTCTCCCCCTGAGCGCGCCGATCCCCCACGCCCTCTCCCCGAACCCTCGGCCGTCCCGGCCACGGCCACACCCTGCGAGGGTCGTGGCCGGGACGGCCGCGTCCCTTCCCCCCGGGCGTCGTCCCGACCTTCCCCGTCCGCCGCTCCGTGCTCAGAGAGGGATGCGGGCGCCGAGCTGGTAGGCGGTGAGGGCGAGGAGGACGAAGGCGAGGAGGCGGTCGCGGGCTACCGCGGCGAGGGGCAGCGGCCAGATCAGGTACCAGGGGAGGAGCCAGGAGGTTGCGAGGAGCAGGCCCGTCCCGGCCCAGGTGGCGGCGCGGATCCAGTCGCCACCGCGCCAGGTCCAGGCGAGGAGCCAGGCGAGGGCCGCAGCGAAGAAGGCGAGCGCCGCGGCCCGCACCGCCCCCTCGTCGATCCCGGTGAGCCGGGCGAAGGTGACCGGGATCGACATATGGCTCGTCCGTCCCTGGTTTTCCCCGGCGAGCCCGAAGGCGTGCAGCCAGTGCCACCCGAAGCCGAGGTAGCCGGCCACCCCGATCACCAGAGCGGCCATGAGCGCCCCCACCGCAAGGGCACAAACCGGTCGCACCCTCCTGCCGAGGGGCGGTGAGGAAGAGGGACGGGAGGCGCGCAGGGTTGTGACGAGGGCGAACGGGGCGACGAAGAGGGTGGCGGACTTGATGGCGGCGCTCGCCACGAGGGCGGTGCCGGCGGAGTACTCGCGGCGGACGACCAGGGCGGCGACGCCGAGGGTGGCGAGGAGGATCGCCAGGCCGTCGTTGTGGGCGCCGCCGACGACGTGGACGAGGACCAGGGGGTTGAGCGCGACGAAGGCGGCGGCGCTCGCCGGGTCGACGCCGCGCCAGGCGGCGAGGCGCGAGACCACCCAGGCGAGGCCGAGCACCGAGGCGGCGGCGACCGCCTTGAGGATCGCGACGGCCGCCCACACCGGCAGCCAGGCGAGCGGGTAGGTCGCGAGGGTGAAGAGCGGGCCGTAGGCGCTCGGCGTCTCGGTCCAGGTGACGTGGGCGAAGGCCGGATCGGCGGGCGCGGAGTCGGGGGCGCTCACATAAGGGTCGAGGCCGTGGCGCACGCCGAGGCGGGCGTAGTCGACGTAGCTGAAGACGTCGTGGGAGAGGAGGACCGGGGCGCAGGCGAAGACGAGGACGGCGACGACGATCAGCGCGCCGACGGCACGGCCGCCCAGTCGCGGCGCCGTCGCGAGCACACCGAGGTAGGCGAGGAACCCCGCCCAGATCAGGCCGTAGGCGAGCCCCGGGGCGATGTGCCGCTACCCGCCGCCCGCGGACGCTTCTTCGCCCGTCCCGATCCCCTGTTCCGGCCCGCCATCCTCGGGCGGCAATGGCGGCACCGGAGCGGGTTCCTGTCCCACGCCGGGCGCATAGGCGTTCGGGTTGTAGCCGCCGACCGATGACTGGCCCGGGAGTTCTTCTCCGCCGCCCGCGCCGCCTCCTTTCTTCGCCTTCGAGCTCCGCGACCCCGGCGCCGGCGCGGTGAACTGGCCGTCGCCCGGAGCCCATTCGATTTCTTCTTCCGGGACGTCGAATTCCTCGCATGGCACCCCCGCGTCCGCATACAGCGAGTGCCAGATTTCGGCCGGGTAGGTGCCGCCGAAGACGGTGATCCCGTTGACGTCGGTCATCGAGATCGCGTTCGATTCCGGGTAGCCGACCCAGACCGCGGTCGCCAGGTTCGGCTGATAGCCGGAGAACCAGGCGTCGGTGTATTCGTCGGTCGTCCCGGTCTTGCCCGCCTGCCCGACGCAGCCGGTGTAGGCGGCGGTGCCGGTCCCTTCGGTGATGTTGTCGCGCAGTAGGCGCGTCACCTGCCAGGCGACGGCCGGGCTGAGCACCCGCTTCGGCTGCGGGCCCTGCGGGTGTTCGACCTTGCCGCCGGGGCGGACGACCTTGGCGATCGCCACCGGCCGATGCCGCACGCCACCGGACGCCAGCGTCGCGTAGGCGTCGCTCAGTTCGAGCGGGCTCACCCCGTACTTCAACCCGCCGATCCCTTCCGCCGGCAGCCCCTGCAGGTGCGTCGTGATCCCCATCGACTTGGCCGTCGCGGCGACGTTCTCCGGCCCGACGTCGAGGTCGAGTTGGGCGAACACGGTGTTGTCGGAGGTGACCGTCGCCTGTTGCAGGTTGATCGTCCCCTGGTAGCCCTCGTCGGCGGTGTGGACTTCCCAGTGTCCCCACTCCGGCAGGTTCAGGTCGAGCGGCTTCGATTCGTAGTAGGTGGTGTAGGGGTCGATGCCCTGCTTGATCGCGGTGGTGAGGACGAAGGCCTTGAAGGTCGAGCCGGGCTGCCGGTGTCCCTGGGCCGCCAGGTTGAACTGATCCTCGCCATAGTCGGTGCTGTTGACCATCGCCCGCACGTCGCCGTTGCGGGGGTCGATCGAGACGAACGCCGAGGCCGGGTTTTCGGGATATGGCAGCGCCGCCGTGATCGCCGCGCGCCCGACCCGCTGCAGCTCCGGGTCCAGCGTGGTGTGGACCTGGAGGCCACCGCGGCGCACCGTCTGCGCCCCGTAGTGGGCGATCAGCAGATGTTCGACATAGTCGAAGAAGTAGGGCTCGCGGTGGGCGAAGTAGCCGTGGCCGACGCTCAGCTCGAGCCCCTTGCGTTCGAGCGCCCGCGCCCGCGCCGGCGCCAGGTAGCCGAGCTTCGCCATCTTCTGCAGGACCTCGTTGCGGCGCGCCTTCGCCGCGCGGGGGTAGAGGAGCGGGTTGTATTCGGAGGGCGCCTGGGGGAGGCCGGCGAGCAGCGCCAGCTGCTCGGTGTCGAGCTTCCAGACCGGCCGCGAGAAGTAGAAGAGCGAGGCGGCGCCGACCCCGACCGCGGTCGCGCCTGCGACGGTCCCATAGGTCGCGGTGTTCAGATATTGGCCGAGGATCTGGCGCTTCGAGTGGTGTTCGGAGTACTCGAGCGCCAGCTTCGCTTCCTCGATCTTCCGTTCGATCGTCTTCGCCGGGTGCTCGATGCAGAGATTGCGGACCAGTTGCTGGGTGATCGTCGAGCCGCCCTCCACCGCTTCGCCCGCTTCCAGGTCGGTGACCGCGGCGCGCAGGATGCCGAGCGTGTCGAGCCCGCCGTGCTGGAAGAAGCGCTGGTCCTCGATCGCCACGGTCGCCAGCTCCAGCTTGCGCGGGATCTTCGCCCGCCTCACCGGGGCACTCGCCACCGGCGAGACGATCGCCCCCAGCCGTTCCCCGTTCGCCGCGTAGATGACCGAGTTGCCGCGCGCTTCGGCGTGCCTGCAGCTGGCCAGCGAGGGCGCCTCGGCGGCGACGTTCAGCACCCAGCTGGTCACCCCGATCACGGCGATCGCGATCAGCGCGAGGAACACCCCGGCGGCGATCGCCACCTTGGTCCAGATGCTCCCGCGCCGCCGCTGCCGACGCCGTTCCCGCTGCGTCATGCCCGCAGCCTAAGCCCCTAAGCGGTGGTGTCGGCCCCGGAGTGGTTGTGGACGATGCCTTCGACCAGCATCTGGTTGGGGATCACGACGCGGCTGCCGTCGCCGGGGTCGACGAAGGTGTAGGAGAGCGTGATGTCGGTGACGCGCCCTTCGCGTTCCTCGAAGCCGATCCGGTCGCCGATCCTGATCGGCTGGGTGACCGCGATCAGCACCCCGGCGATGATGTTGGAGATCGTGTTCTGAGCGGCGAAGCCGATGATCAGCCCGAGCACCGCGGTCGAGGCGAAGATCCCGGCGGCGAGCTTCCCCAGCGAGGTGAACTGGGCGAGGACGATCGCCGCGATCACCAGGAACGCGGCGAGCAGCAGGAGCCGGCGCAGGATCGTCAGCCGGGTCCGCGTCGAGCGGGAGACCTGTGAGACTGCCGACGCCATGGATGCCAACCTAGCCGGCGGCGGCGTCGTCAAATCCGAGCGCTCCTTCCCCTACTCGAACTGGGGACCGTGGGCGGCGCTGCTCGGCGTGGTCGCGGCGCTCTTCGTCGGCTTGATGCTCAGCCTGCCGAGCCTCGCCTTCACCGAAGGGTCGAAGGACGAACTGACCACGGTCGGCAACATCATCGCCCAGACGGCGACCGAGCTCGGCTTCCTCACCGTGCCGATCGCGCTGGCGATGATGCGGGGGGCGCGGACGCCGCGCGAGGTGTTCGACCGGCTCGGCGTGCGCTGCTTCGAGCCCGGGGCGCTCGGCTGGGCGGTGCTCGCCTTCGTCCTCTACCTCGCCTTCACCGTCTTCTACTCGCTGGTGATCACCGAACCGAAGCAGAAGGACATCGCCGAAAGCTTCGGCCCGACCGTCGTCCAGATCCTGCTGATCGTGATCGCCGCGCCGATCGCCGAGGAGACGTGCTTCCGCGGGATGCTCTTCGGGGGGCTGCGGGAGAAGATGCCGCGCCTGCTGGCGGCGCTGATCACCGGCGTCGTCTTCGGCGGGCTGCACGCGCTGACCGGGGTGACCGCGGTGCCGCCGCTGATCGTCTTCGGCTTTCTCCTGGCGCTGCTCTACGAGAAAACCGGGTCGATCGTCCCCGGCATCCTCCTGCACATGCTGAACAACTCGATCGCGCTGCTCGGCCAGTAGCATTTCCGCCGTGATCCGCCGCCTTGCCCTCGTCGTCGGAGCCGCCGCGCTCCTGGTGGTGCCCGCGACCGCCGCCGCCGCGAACGGCAAGGAAGCGCCGAAGCCCGCCAAGCCCCCGGTGCCGGACGCGACCGTGAAGATCGACGTCGGCGGCCTGCACGGTGGCAAGGCGACGATCCTCGACACGGTGCCGGTGACCGGCACCGTCGCGCCCTACGTCCCCGGTCAGCACGTCGCGGTCACCTTCTACCTCGACGGCAAGCAGCTGCTCACCCGCAACGTCGCGGTCCAGCAGGGGCCGAACGAAACCGGCACCTTCGAATCGAGCGTCGTGCTCAAGGAAGGCGGCCGCTACGCGGTCGGCGCCAAGCACGCGGCGACCGCGACGCTGGGCGCCGACTCGACCGTGCGCAAGAGCTGGGGAGTCAGCTACCCGAAGCTGAACCCAGGCGAATGCAACGCCGTGGTCGGTGGCTTCAAGTCCCATCTGGCGAAGATGGGCTATGTCAGCGGCGGCGGCAGGTGCTTCACCTCGCGGCTCGGGCGCGAGGTGCTCGCCTACCGCAAGGTCAACGACATGGACCGCACCAAAAAGGCCGGGCCGGGGATCGTCAAGTCGGTCTTCGAAGGCAAGGGCGGTTACCACGTCAAGTACCCGGACGCCAGCGAACACGCCGAGGTGCCGCTCGAAAAGCAGGTGCTGGTGTTGATCAAGGACGGCAGGCCGTTCGCGATCTACCCGGTCTCCACCGGCAAGCCCTCGACGCCGACCGTCACCGGCCACTATAGCTTCTACCGCCAGGAACCGGGCTACAACTCGGAGGGGATGTACTACTCCTTCTACTGGCACAACGGGTACGCGGTCCACGGCTACGCCGAAGTCCCCAACTACGCCGCCAGCCACGGGTGTGTGCGGACCTTCATCGCCGACCAGCCGCGGATCTACGAACAGCTGCACTTCGGCGAGTCGATTTTTGTCTTCTAGGAGTTGACGGTGACCGATCTCGACGCCGCCAAGGCGACGCTGCTGAGCGAACTGCGCGAGCACTCGCTGGTGATCGGCGAGGTGACGTTGGCCAGCGGTGCGGTCGCCCAGTACTACGTGGACGCGCGGCGGACGCTGATGCGGCCGGGCGGGTTCCGCGCGGCGGGTGAGCTGATCGCGGCGACGGCCCACGAGGTCGGCGCGGAGGCGGTCGGCGGACCGGCGACGGCGGCGATCCCACCGAGCTGCGCGGCGCTGGCGGTGCCGGCCGGGGACGACCTGCTCGCCTTCTTCGTCCGCGGTGAGAAAAAGCAGCACGGGCTGCAGCGCTGGGTCGAGGGCCCGGTCGAGGCGGGGGTGAGGTGCCTCGTCGTCGAGGACACGGTGACCACCGGCGGCTCGACCGCGAAGGCGATCGAGCGCTGCCGCGAGGAGGGCCTCCAGATCGCCGGCGTCGTCGCTGTGGTCGACCGCCTGGCGGGCGGGGCGGAGCGGATCGAAGCCGCCGCCGAGGCGCCCTATCGCGCCCTCGTCACGATCGACGAGCTCTACCCCGAGCGGCCTGACCGCGCCTAGCCGGCCGGAGCGCGCGTGCCCGCCGAGCCCGATGCCGTCGAGATCCGCGTCGTCGCCTGCCTGATCGAGAAGCAGCGGACGACGCCGGACGCCTACCCGCTCTCGCTGAACGCGCTGCGGCTCGCCTGCAACCAGTCGACGAACCGCGACCCGGTGGTCGACTACGACGAGGCGACCGTGTCGGAGGCGCTGCGACGGACCGCGCTGCGCGGCTGGACGCGGCTGGCGAGCGGGGCGGGCTCGCGGGCGCGCAAGTACCGACATCTGCTGGGCGAGACGCTCGATGTCGACGCCGAGGAGCAGGCGTTGCTCGCGGTGCTGATGCTGCGCGGACCGCAGACGCCGGGGGAGCTGAAGCAGCGGACCGAGCGCTACGAGGGTCAACTGGGCGCCGGTCTCGGCGCGGTGAACGAGGTGCTCGAGCGGCTGATCGGCCGCGGCTTCGTCATCCGCCATCCCCGCCGCCCGGGCCAGAAGGAGGACCGCTACGAGCAGGTCCTCGGCGGCGACGACGCCGTGGAGCTGGTGGCGGACGAGAGCGCACCGGGGGCGCGGTCGACCCTAGGCCCTGATGACGGGCCAAAGGACGACCGCGGGGCTGAGACCGGGCCAAAGGACGACCGCCCTTCGGTCGAGGAAGAGACGGCGCGGCTCGATCGGCTCGAAGGTGATCTGCTGGAGCTCAAAGGCGAGATCGCGCGGTTGCGCGAGGCGCTCGGCGAGTAGCCGACCGACGCGCCTAGAAGCCGCCGGTCCCGGCCGATTCGGGCTTGGGCGTGGCGCGGATGCGGTGCTTTTTCCCGGTGGCTTCGAGCGGCAGCCCGACGGTCCGCTGCCCGCCGGGGATCGAGGCCACCAGCTGCGTCCGCAGCTTGCCCCGCTCGAGCAGCAGCTTGCGCCCGCCGGCCGACAACGGCAGCACGAACCTGTGCCATTTCGCGCCGGTCAGGTTGAAATCGCGGCGGGCGATCGAGCGGGTCACGGAGTGGATGCGCGGCTTCTTGTGGCGGCGTGGCGTCGCGACCTTGTAGGTGGTGCGCAGGCCGAGGTGGCCCGGGCAGGCGGTCCCCGCCGGCCAGACGCAGGCGACGTTGACGGCGATCCCGGAGCGGGTCGCGCGTAGGCCGGAGAGGGTGATCGCGACCGGGATCGTCGTCGTCCGGCAGCCGAGCAGGCGATTGCCGCCGAGCGCCAGGTTGACCGCGTAGACGCAGATCGGCTCGGGCCCGGACTTGACGGTGACGAGGCGGGCGTCGAAGCCGTGGTTCGGCCCCGCCGTCGTGTGGGTCGCGGCGACATCGGGGCGGGCGAGGTTCGCGATCGCCCCCAGTTCATAGCGTTCGACGCCTTTCTGGCCTTCGCGGCCGCCGACGTAGACGTCGATCGCCAGCGTTTCGGTCGGCGCGTCGGGGTCGAAGGCCCAGCCTTTGACCCGCACCTGACCCGCACCCGGCGCACCGGTCAGTTCGAGCTTGCCGACCGGGTCCGATTCGCCGACCGGCGGCGTGCCGACCCCGACCGTCGGACCGTCGACGTAGTCGCTGTCGACGTTGATCGTGACCCCGCCGTAGGTGTCGTCATGGCCGCCGCGGTACTGGTGGATGCGCTGGTGGTTGGCCCAGGCGTTTTCGGGGAGGGAGGGGTCGGTGGTGCTTTCCTGGTTGTTCCAGTTGGCGAACCAGATCGCGTCGGGGAGCTGGTAACCGGTCCCGACCTGATGGGCGAGGTCGCTGATCCCGGAGCCGGTCGAGGAGTAGACCCCGGACAGGTAGCCGAGCTGGTGGAGCTTCGTCGTCCAGGCTTCGAGGAAGGCGAGGGCCGCTTTGGTGGCGCTGGTGGTCGGCGAGTAGGCCTCGAGATCGAAGTAGATCGGGCTGCCGGCGCCGATCCCGATCGCGCTCGCCTCGGCGACCGCGTCTTCGGCCGCCGCCGCCCCCTGCATCCCGGCCGCGACCGTCGTCATCTTCGCGCAGCTGCTGCAGCTCGAGGTCGTCGCCTGCAGGCCGACGTAGGTGGGGATCAGATGCCAGCCCGCGGTCGTCTGCGCGCTGACCCAGCTGGAGCTCAGGTTGGGCTGTGAGCAGGCGCTGTTTTCGCCGCCGATGTAGATGCCGATGCCGCGGAAGGGAGATTCGGCCCAGGCCGCCATCGCCTTGCTCGACGGCGCGCTGCAGGCGTCGAAGCCGAGCCCGGTGAAGATCGCGCCGCTGGTCGAGGCGGTCGCGACCGCGCCGCCGTGGGCGCTGCTCGCATGTGCCGTATCCGGACGCGCGGCGCCCGTCTCGGCCTGCCGCCGGTGGTGCGGGGAGACGACGATCGCCCGCCGTCTGCCGAGGACCGGCCCGGCCGGGCAGCGCTGTTCGGTGGAGGGCGCGCCGAGGTAGACGACGCGCCGATCGAGCCGCACACAGGTCAGCGGACGGGGCGCGAGCCGCACCACCCGGTAGCCGGCCGGGACGTGGACGGAGCGGCCGTCGAAGTGGACGGTCCGCGCGGACCCACCGGCCGCCTGCGCTCCGCCCGCCGTCGCCGCCAAGGCGGCGACGAGGAGGATGGCGCCCAGGAGATGACGGGCAGGAAGACGTTTGCCGTGTCCGGTGATCACAGGCCTTGGCCATTAAACGACCCGCGGGCGCAGAAGTTGCTGCGTCGGCATCGTCGGCAAGACGCCTTGCCGACGATCGCGGCCGGCTAGAGTTCGGGATCGATGGCCGCGCCGTCCGACGACTTCAATGCCTCGGTGATCGAGGAGTTCCGCGCCAACGGCGGCAAGGTCGGAGGCATGTTCGAGAGCATGCCGTTGCTCCTGCTCCACAGCGTCGGAGCCAGGTCGGGCGCCGCCCACGTCACCCCGGTCGTCTACCTTGCCGAGGGCGGCAACCACGTCGTCTTCGCCTCGAAAGCCGGGGCGCCCGTCAATCCCGGCTGGTACCACAACCTGAAGGCCGACCCGAACGTCTCGATCGAGGTCGGCGCCGACACCCTCGACGTCGTCGCCGAGGAGGCGACCGGCGAGGAGCGCGACCGCCTCTACGCGACCCAGGTGGAGCAGCAGCCGCAGTTCGCCGAGTACGAGCAGAAGACCGATCGGAAGATCCCGGTCATGGTCCTCAAGCCGCGCGGCTGAGCGGCGAGCTGCCAGAGCGGCATGCCGCTCTGGCAGCTCACGAGCTGAACCGCGTCGCCTCCTCTGACCCACCCGTCGCGTTGCCGGAGCTGTAGGAGTGGGCTCCTGCGCCGGCCAGGCCGCCACCGTCGACGATCAGGTATTCGTCGCGGATCGGCTTGCCGGCGAAATGGCACTCGAGGATCTCGCGCGTGCCCGCCGCGTAGCGCGCCTGGGCGGAGAGGGAGGAGCCCGACACGTGCGGCGTCATGCCGTGGTGGGGCATCGTCCGCCAGGGGTGGTCCCGGGGCGCCGGCTGGGGGAACCAGACGTCGCCGGCGTAGCCGGCGAGCTGTCCCGACTCGAGTGCGGCGACGATCGCGTCGCGGTCGCAGATCTTGCCCCGTGCGGTGTTGATGAGGTAGGCGCCGCGCTTCATCCGCCCGAGCATCTCGGCGTCGAAGAGGCCTTCGGTCTCGGGGTGGAGCGGGCAGTTGATCGTCACCACGTCGCAGACCTCGACCATCGACTCGACGGTCTCGTGGTGGGTGAGGCCCAGTTCCTCCTCGACCGCGGCGGGCAGGCGGTGGCGGTCCATGTAATGAAGGCCGACGTCGAAGGGCGCCAGCCTGCGCAGCACCGCGGTGCCGATCCGCCCGGCGGCGACGGTGCCGACCTGCATGCCCTCGACGTCGTAGGAGCGGGCGACGCAGTCGGCGATGTTCCAGCCGCCGTCGACCACGGTCTGCCAGCTCGGGATGTAGTTGCGGACGAGGCCGAGGATCATCATCACGACGTGCTCGGCGACCGAGATCGAGTTGCAGTAGGTGACCTCGGCGACGGTGACGTCGGCGGCGGCGGCCGCTTCGAGGTCGACGTGGTCGGAGCCGATCCCGGCGGTCAGCGCGAGCTTCAGCTTGGGCGCCTTGCCGATCCGCTCCGCGGTCAGGTAGGCGGGCCAGAAGGGTTGGGAGATGACGACCTCGGCGTCCGGCAGATGGCGCTCGAACTCCGAGTCGGGCCCATCCTTGTCGGCGGTGACGACCAGCTCGTGGCCCGCCGCCTCGAGGAAGGGGCGCAGGCCGAGCTCACCGGAGACGCAGCCGAGGAGATCGCCCGGGGAGAAGTCGATCGCCGCCGGGGTCGGCGCCGTCTGGCCGTCCGGATAGCGCTCGATCTTCGGGATGCCGTCCCGCGCATAGGCGGGCGGGTAGCCGTCGACCGGATCGTCGTAGAGAACACAGAGCACCTTCGCCATCTCATCCCTCCATCTTCGGACTCGCCTGACCCAGATCCAGTGCCCCGAGCTGGATTCGAACCAGCGGCCTATCCCTTAGGAGGGGATCGCTCTATCCAGCTGAGCTATCGGGGCCCGAGGCGGGATTTTGGCTTACGGGAGAGATTTGTGGCAGAAAAGTTCCAAAGTGCGCGCCACGTGTGCGGATTTCGGAGCCATGATCGGTTGCATGAGAACCAGCCAGATTAGAGAGGTGTCCTCCACGAGGTTTAATGTGGTGGACATGTCCAAGATGATTCAGGTCAGAAACGTTCCGGACGAGATGCACCGGATGCTGAAGATGAGGGCCGCGGCGGAGGGGATCTCCCTGTCGGACCTGATCAAGCGCGAACTCGGTGCGACGTCGGGGCTGCTCACGTTCGAGGAACTCGACGCCCGGGTGCGGGCGCGCGGGCCTTCGAAGGTGAAAACGGCCGATACCGTCCGCTATATCCGCGAAGCGCGGGGCGACTGATGAACGTCGTCGACGCCTCGGTCCTGGTCGAGTATCTGGCCGGGGGAGAACATGTGGAGGCGGCCCGCGAGGCGATCGGGCGGGAGCGCTGGGTCTGGGCTCCCGCCCTGGTCGACGCCGAGGTCGGCAACGCGCTGCGGCGGCAGGCGCGGGCGAAGAAGCTCGGCCCGCGCAAGGCAGGCGCCGCGCTCCAGGACTTCCTCTGCATGCGGGTGCAGCGGATTCCGCATACAGCCCTGGCCGATCGAGCCTGGCAGCTGCGCGAAAACGTCAGCTTCTACGACGGGCTCTACATCGCACTGGCCGAGACTCTCGAGACCCCGCTCCTCACCTTTGATCAGCGGCTCACTCGGGCACCGGGCCTGCGTACCGACGTCGAGCTGATCGGGGCCTAGGCCTCGTCGGTGTCCGGCTCGTCCTCGTCGACTGCGGCGTAGAGGCTCTCGGCGGCCAGCTCCATCGCCCGCCGGCTCCACAGCTTGACCTCCATGAAGACGTCGTCGCCGTAGGCCTCGAGGGCGTCGAGCGCGACCAGGGTGAAGCGCTCGCGGACGATCTCTTCCTGGTCGACGACCTCCCCGTCGAGCTCGGCGGTGGCGGCCACGGCGCCGCGCACCAGGGGGCGTCCCCAGACCAGGGTGACCGCGCCGGCCCGACCGTTCTCGCCGCGCCAACGGCCGATCACGTCGTCGTTCAGATCGATCTTCCAGTCGGCGTTGTCATCGGCGAGGACGTCGGTGAAGTCGGCGGTGGCGGCAAAGCCGGTCGGGTCGCCATCGCCGGTCGGCAGCTCGTAGGAGACGTGGCCGAAAAGCTCCAGCGTGCCCTCGTCGCTCTCGGTCAGCACCGAGCAGGGCACCCAGACCCGGCCGCCCCAGGTGCGCTCCGGGAACCAGTCGACCTCCTCGGGCACGTCGGCTCCGGCCGGCAGGTCCTCGAGCTCCTCCACCGCAGCGACGAATGCCTCCCGCAGCCGCGTCGCGAAGCGGCCGCCGGCGATGCCCTCCTGGCTCGTGTCGGCGATGAAGCGGGGGATCGGTCGCGGGTTGGGCGCCACGGCCGGCAGACCCTACAGGGCCGCCGAAGCTAGGCGGCCTGGGGGACCGGGTCGGGGCGACTGCGCAGGAGGGTGACCGCGGCGGCGACCCCGGCGAGGCAGAGGCCGGCGCCGATCAGGAAGGCGATCTTGTAGCCCTCGGTGAAGGCGTCGAGTGAGCCGGTGCCGCCCGCGAGCAGGTCGTTGGTGCGTGAGGTGGCCACCGTGGTCAGGATGGCGAGGCCGAGCGTGCCGCCGAACAGCCGCGAGGTGTTGACCACGCCCGAGGCAAGCCCGTTCTGCGCCGCCGGCACGCCTTTGACGGCGACGATCGTCGCCGGGACCAGTGACCATCCCGCTCCGAGCGCGACCAGCATGCCGCCAGGCAGGATCGCCACCTCGTAGGCGCTCGTCGCCTCGACCGTCGCCAGGACCAGGAAGCCGATCGTCGCCAGCGACATGCCGATGGTCAGGGTCAGCTTCGTCCCCAGACGGGCCACCAATCTGGGGGCCGTGGCCGAGCCGGCGAAGATCAGCAGCGTCATCGGCAGGAAGGAGATGCCGGCGACCAGCGCGTTCTCACCCTTCACTTCCTGCAGGTAGAGGGAGACGAAGTACCACATGCCGAACATCCCGGCGAAGAGCAATGCGACGATCAGGTTGGCGGCTCGCAGCGCGGGCATCTTGAAGACGTCGAGCGGGATCAGCGGGTCGGCCGCGAGCCTGCCCTCGACCAGCGCGAAGAGGCCGAGCAGGACGATCCCGATCGCCAGCGGGGCGAGTGCGCCGACCGATCCCCAGCCGAGGGTGTCGGTGCGGACGATCCCGTAGACGATCGCCGTCAGCCCGCCGCTGATCAGCACCGCGCCTGGGACGTCGAGCTTGCGCTCGTGGGCCACCGCGGGCTCGCGTGGGATCACGCGCCGGCCGGCGAGGACGACGGCGATGCCCACCGGGACGTTGATGATGAAGACGGCCGGCCAGTCGAAGCCCTGCGTCAGGGCGCCGCCGAGCAGGACGCCGGCGGACCCCCCGACCCCGCCCATCGCGGCCCAGAGGCCGAGCGCCCGGTTGCGCTCGGTGCCCTCCTTGAAGGAGCCGGTGACGATCGCGAGGCTGGCGGCGGAGATCACCGCGGCGCCGAAGCCCTGGATCGCGCGGGCGCCGATCAGGACGCCCTGGCCGTCGGCGAGCGCGCAGCCGAGCGAGGCGAGAGAGAAGAGGCCGACGCCGATCAGAAAGATCTGGCGGCGGGGGAGGAGGTCGGTGGCGCGCCCGGCCAGCATCAGGAAGCCGGCGAAGGTCAGCGTGTAGGCGTTGACGACCCACTGCAGGCCGGTGTCGGAGAAGCCGAGCGAGGAGTGGATCTTCGGCAGCGCGACGTTGACGATCGAGATGTCGAGGATCACCATGAACTGCGCAAGGCAGACGGTGAGGAGGAGCGCGTCTTTCTGGAATCTCTTCATAGTTCGACGGTCACCGTACCACAAAGTTCGACGATCGTCGTATCATCATCTCCACGATGACCTTCGAGATACCCGATCGCGACGAGATCGACCTCTCCGCCGTCCTGCATGCGCTGAGCGATCCCCAGCGGCGCGGCATCGTCGCCGAACTGGCGGCGAGCGAGGAGCCGCGTCCCTGCGGCAGCTTCGCCCCCGAGATCACCAAATCGACCCGCACCCACCACTTCTGCGTGCTGCGCGAGGCCGGCCTGATCGAACAGTGGAAGGAGGGCACCTCCAAGATGAGCCGGCTGCGTCGCGCCGACATCGACGCCCGCTTCCCCGGCCTGCTCGACTCGGTGCTCAGATCAAAGGCAGTCGCGCAGGTCTGATGCCGCCTGCTCGGGCGGGTAGATGTTGATGTCGACGCCGGTGCCGAGCTCGAAGCCGGCCTTGATCGTCAGCCGCGGCGCGATGTCGACGTGCCAATGGAACAGCTCGGCGTCCTTCGGGGCGGTGCGCACCCAGAGATTCAGCTCCGGCGGCGCGCCGAAGCGGGCGGCGAGGACCCGCATCGCGGTGGCGATCATCGCCGCGCCGCCGCCGTCCTCCTCGAAGCGACCGACCTCGCGCCGCGGGATCACGCGCAGCTCGAAGGGCGAGCGCGACGCCCAGGGGCAGATCAGCGCCGCCTCGTCGTCGATCGCCACCAGGCGGTCTTTGCGGCGCACCTCCTCGACCAGGACGTCGGCGAGCAGCCCGGCACCGGCGGTCCGTTCGCCGTAGGCGCCCGCCCGCTCGCGCTCCCGCGCGATCGCCGCCGGCACGAACGGCAGCGCGTAGAGCTGGGCGTGGGTGTGCTCGAGCGAGGCGCCCGCGCCGCCGCCCTCGTTGACGATCAGCTGCAGGCAGGCGGCGTCGCGGTGGGAGCGCATCCGCTCGCGCCAGGTCGCCACCGCGTCGGCGAACTCGGTGTCGTCGAGTTCCGCCATCGCGGTCACGTGCCGCGGCGAGTTGATCAGCACCTCGTGCGCCCCGGTCGCCGGTCGTGAGCTGAAGAGGTCCGGTTCGCCGGAGCGACGTGAGGTCAGCAGCGGGTCGCCGCTGGAGGAGAAAGAGCCGGCTTCGGACTCGGGGCTGCCCCCCGGCGCCGAGTCCGCCGCGGCTCCGAGCGCCGGGTAGAGGTTGGGGACGACGCGGGTCCGCCAGCCGGGCGTGTCGGGGGCGCCCCCGTCTGGACGCAGCGCGTAGAGCTCGGGTGGCGTCTTGTCCTCGTTGCCCTCGCAGAACGGACAGCCCTCCGGGCCCTTCGGCGCCGAGCGCCGCGTCGTGAAGTTGTCCGGCCGCGCCGCGCGCCCGGGGGCGAGGATCGTCCTCAGCCCGCTCAGCTGGTCGATGCGGATCTCAGGTGACGGAGGGGTCGCGCTCAGGTCCGGGAGGGTGGCAGATCCGGCTTGTCCGGGTCAGCTGGGACGGGCGGCTCCGGGGCGGGCGCTTTCGGCGGCGGTTTCGGTTTGTGGCCGTTGCCGGTCATCCCGCCGACGAACGGCTCGAGCACGTCCATCGGCAGCGGGAAGACCACCGTCGTGTTCTGGTTGGAGCCGATTTCGAGCAGCGTCTGCAGGTAGCGCAGCTGCAGGGAGGCCGGGTTGGTGCTGATGATGTCGGCCGCGTCGGTGAGCTTCTGGGCGGCCTGGAACTCGCCCTCGGAGTTGATGATCTTCGCCCGCCGCTCGCGCTCGGCCTCCGCCTGGCGCGCCATCGCCCGCTGCATCTGGTCGGGGATCTCGACGTCCTTGATCTCGACCGCGGTCACCTTCACGCCCCACGGCTCGGTCGACTCGTCGATGATCTTCTGCAGGTCTTCGTTGAGGCGCTCGCGGTCGGCCAGCAGTTGGTCGAGCTCCGCCTTGCCGAGCACCGAGCGCAGCGCCGTCTGCGAGATCTGCGAGGTCGCGACCAGGTAGTTCTCGACCTCGACCACCGCCCGGTTCTGGTCGACGACGCGGAAGTAGGCGACCGCGTTGACCCGGCAGGGGACGTTGTCGCGGGTGATCACCTCCTGCGGCGGGATGTTCAGCGTCACCGTCCGCAGGTCGACCTTGACCATCCGGTCGATCAGCGGGATGAGCAGGATCAGGCCTGGCCCCTTGGTGGAGATCAGCCGGCCGAGGCGGAAGATCACGCCGCGCTCGTACTCGCGCAGCACCCGCACCGACATGCCGAGCGCGATCAGCCCGAACAGGATGATGACGATGATCACTGCACCGACTGCGGCCATTTCAGCTCGCTCCTTGGTGTGGGTTGACGACCTGGGACTGCGGGGCGGGGGCGGCGACCGGTCGCACCACGAGCGTCAGCCCGTCGACCGCCTCCACCCTGACCCTATCCCCGAAGCGGACCGGTTCGACTCCATCGGCGAGGCGGGCGGACCAGAGCGTGCCCCGCATGAAGGCCTGGCCGGTCGGGTCGATCGAGGAGCGCGCCTCGGCCTCGCCGCCGACCATTTCCTCGGTGCCGGCCCGCGGCGAGAGGTCCCCGGTCGTGCGGATCACCTTGCGGGTGATGAAGAAGAAGGTGATCGCGGAGAGGACGGCGAGGGTGAGCAGCGCGGCGCCGACCCAGTCGGCCGAGCCCGATTCGGAGCCGAGCGCGACGATCCCGCCGACCACGAGGCCGCCGATCCCGAGCAGGGCGAGGATCCCGCCGGTCGGCAGCAACAGCTCCGCCGCCAGCAGCCCGATCCCGATCAGAGCGATGACGACGTACGCTTCCATGCCTTGATTATGCGCCTCTACGCGCCTTCGAGCGCGTATTTCTTGATGTCTTCTTCGAGTTCGGCGGCGTCGCCGTACTCGCCGAGCCTGGTGTAGACGACTTCCCCGGCGCGATCGTAGAAGACGGTGTCGGGCAGCCCATTCGCCTGCACCGAGGCGGCGAGTTCGTGATGGGGGTCCGTGTAGCTCGGATACGGCACCGGGTGGCCGTCGAGGAATTCTTCGGCATCGGAGTCGATGTCTTCGGAGTCGACGCCGATGAAGCCGACCTTCTTGCCCCATTTGGCCGCGGCGTCCTGGAAGAGCGGGAACTCGTGGCGGCATTCCCCGCACCACGACGCCCAGATGTTGGCGACGACCGGATGGCCGAGAGCGGCGACGCGCTTTTCCACGGCTTCCTTGCCGCCGGGGAGGAGCCGGTCCGCTTCCCCGTAGAGCTTCGCCAGCGGCGCGGGCGCTCCGGAAAGTGCCTTCGCGTAGTCCGGATGGGTGGTGTCCGCCCCCCCGGAGGAGGAGCCACAACCGGCCGCGAATGCGGTCAGGGCCAACCCCGCCATGAGGGCGAGCGCGAGTGTGATCCGCCGTCGCATCCGCTCCTTGATTACAATACGAGGACGTTCGGTTCGCGGTTCGCGAGCCACACTTGAGTTCTCGGGAGGACGGGCAGCCGACTCCCGCAGCCCTCGTTCACCTCGCCTCCGGTCGCTCTCCTGTTTGCGGTCGCGGCAAACCCAAAGCCTTCTATGGCCAACACCACCGACGTTGCCGCTGGCGCGGCAGTCCCATCAAGCGCCGATATCGAGCGTGCGTCCGCGTTCGTCCTCGAGCCGTTCCTGCTCGACGGCGAGGGACCCGAGGCGCTCGCCCCCGGCACCGCCCGCCGCCAGGCGCTCGACGCCGCGCTCGCCGAGATCGACGCGGGTGCCGAGCACCCCTCGGTCGAGTGGCGCCGCAACTACGCGCTGCTGCTCGGGCTGGAGCGCTTCCTCGCCGACGAGCCGCCGACCCTGCGCGACGGTGCCGAGCTCTCGCCGCACCAGGTCGACGCGCTCTCGGGCACGCTCGCCGAGCTGATGGCCCAGGCCCAGGTCGGCTCGGCCGAGGCCGGGGCCGAGCTGTCCGCCGGCGAAGCGGACTCCGAGGAGCCCGACACCGAGGAAGCGTCGATCGAGGACGACGCCGCCCCCGAAGGCGCCGAGGAAGACGAGGCGGCCGAGGAGGGCGAGGAGGACGAAGAGCCGCAGGATTGGGCCGAAGCCGCGCCCGACGACGAAGACGAGGTGGTCGAGGAGGCGCCCGACGATCCGGGCGCGTCGCGCCGCTTCTGGTTCGAGCACGCGACCGGCGCCGGCAAGACGGTCGCCGCGGTCGGTTTCATCGAGGCGACCCGGACCGGCGGCGTCCTGATCCTCACCCACCGTCGCAACCTGGTCGACCAGTTCATCGGCGAGATCTCCGACCGCGGCTACAAGGAGTGCCTGCGGCCGCCGCTGCTCGGCAACCGCGACGACGCCGAAGGGCCGGTCACGGTCGAGACCTACCAGTGGTTCGTCCGCAACCACAAGAAAGTCTCCGACGCCTACTCGGTGGTGATCTGCGACGAGGCGCACACCGCGCTGGGCGAGAAAACCAGCGCCTGCATCCGCGCCTGGCCCGGCCCCGTCTTCATCGGCATGACCGCGACCGGCGCGCTGATCGCCCGCCACGTCGCCGACCTCTTCCCGACCCAGACCTCGCGCTTCGATCTCGCCCAGGCGGCGCGGCGCGGCGTCATCTCGCCGCTGCGCTGCCTGCGCATCCCACCCGGCCCGGGGGTGCGGACGATCGCCAAGGTGCCGCTGCGCAAAGGCGAGGTCGACCAGGACTTCGACCAGGAGGAGCTGGCCGCGCTGCTCGACCAGGGGCCCTTCAACTTCGCGATCGCCGACCTCTACAAGTCGCGCTTCCGCAAGACGCCGGGCGTCGTCTACACCGCGGGCGTCAAGCATGCGCACAACGTCGCCGAGGCGTTCCGCGCGGTCGGCATCAACGCCCAGGCGGTCTCCGGCGAAACGCCGAAGCGCGAACTGGCCGACATCCTCGCCGGCTTCGAACGCGGCGACGTCGACGTCCTCTGCAACGCGCAGCTGTTGGCCGAGGGTTGGAACAGCCCGCGGGCGACGATCTGCATGCACCTCGCGCCGACCGCCTCGCGGCGGATCTACCAGCAGCGGGTCGGCCGCGTCACCCGGCGCGCGCCGGGCAAGGAGGCGGGCCTGGTGATCGACTTCGTCCACCCGGCGACCACCCACGACGAGACGATCGTCACCCTGCACAGCCTGCTCGACCGCGACGTCTACCGCGGCGGCGCGATCGTGGTCGGGCCGGTGCGGCGCGGGCGGGGACGCAAGGTGCGGGTGGAGCGGCGGATCGTGCCGGTCTCCGACATCGAGGAGAAGCGGATGGAGGTGCTCGAACGGGAGATCTGGCGGATCGCGGTCGAGAACCTCGACTATCCCGAGCAGCACGCCTGGGCGGCGCTGGCCGGGGCCCGGGTCAACACGCAGGGTTGGCGGCGCGCCCGCGCGATGCTGCAGAACGACCGCACCAAGGAGCTGCGCCGCCGCTTCCTGCTGACCTGTGTGCAACGCAATCGGAACGCGCAACTGCGGCTGAAAGCGCTGGGCGAGATCGCCGACCTCGGCGACGCCGACGCCTTCGACGACGCGATCGACATCGTCGGCACCTGGAGCCGCGAGGACAAACGGGCCGGGACGAAGACGATGCTGCAGGCGCTGATCGACAAGCGGATCGGGCGGCGCGACCAGGCGCAGGCGTGGGTCTGGCGGCTGGCCGGCTACACCCGTGAGCTACACGAGGAGTACGCGGTGCAGCGCTGGCCGGAGACGAAGCGGCTGCTCGGCCTGCTGGTCAACTCGAGCGGCCGGGCGCACGGGCGGAACGCGCGCCGACTCGTCCACGCGGCGCGCAAACAGGACCGCCGGCTGGCGGTGGCGCTGCTCGCTGCCGCCGTCTCGCACACGCCGGAGGGCGAGGAGGTGCTGCGCGGGGCGCGGATGCGGATGGCGCGGAAACCCTCTGCGGTCGCCCGTGAGCTGTTGCGGAACTTCCCCAAAGGCGGCAAGCGGCGGCGCAAGCGCAAACGCGGCGCGGGCGGAAACGGCGATGGCGAGGGCGGCGAGAACGGCGGCGCTGCCGAGGCGGTGCAGAACGCACCTGACAACGGCGAGACGCCGGAGCTCGAGGAGGCGGCGCCGGATGGTGGCGACGACAAGCCCGCCAAACCGAAACGCAAACGGAAAGCGAAAGCGAAAAAAGCCGCGCCGGTCGACTCAGAAGCCGGTGAGGTGGACGTCGCCGGCGCCGAGGACGACGCTGTCGCCGTCGGCGAGTCGGACGATTAGGTGCCCGTGCTCGTCGATCCCCTCGGCGACGCCGTTCCCTTTGTCCCAGGTCACCTCGCGGCCGCGCAGTGCGTCGCGGGTGCGCCAGGCGGCGAGCACCGCAGTCGGCTCGGCCTCGAGCCACGTCGTGAGAGCTCCATCCAGCGTCACCCTCGGCGAACTGTTCCTTATGCGCCTGATAGGCGCATAAGGAACAGCTGACAGGGGGTCGGCTGCGGCGGGAGGGAATAGTGATGTTGCGCGGTCGCGGAGCTCCGGGGGGAAGTCCTCGGCGGCGATCGTGAGGTTGAGGCCGATGCCGATCACGGCCCAACCGTCCTGAGGGCGGGCCTCGATCAGGATCCCGGCCAGCTTGCGGCCGTCGAGGTGGACGTCGTTGGGCCACTTGACCTGGCATTCGATCCCCGGTCGCAGCTCCTCCGCGGTATCGCAGATCGCCAGCGCGACGGCCAGCGGCAGGAGAGCGTGGCGAGGCTCGAGCGGGCGGAGCACGGCCGAGTAGAGGAGCGCGGCGCCGGCGGGCGCGGTCCACGCGCGCCCTTGCCGCCCGCGCCCCGCCGTCTGCTCGTCGGCGGTGACCACGGTGCCGTGCGGCGCGCCCGCGGCGGCGAGCTCACGGGCGACGGTGTTGGTCGAGCCGACGCGGCGGAAGTGGCGATGGGGCGCTCCGAAGCGTGCCGTGGAGCCTTTCTGTCGCATAGCGACAGTTTCGCTCCACACCTAGCGCGTGGCGGCGTCGGCGAGCAGCGCGGCGAGCAGCCCGTCGACGTCGTGGCGCTCGGCCTCGACCGCGACCTCGAGGCCGGCCTCGCGCACGGTGTCGCTGGTGACCGGGCCGATCGAGACGATCCGCGCGTCCGGTGGGAAGCGGTCGCCGAGTGCCTCGGTCAGGTTGCGGACGGTCGAGGAGGAGGTGAAGGTGACGTAGTCGGCGCCTCGTGCGGCCTCGACGGCGTCATCGTCGGGTGTCTCGCGCACCGTCTCATAGAGGGCGACGACGTCGACCTCTGCGCCCCGCTCCCGCAGCGCCTCGGGGAGCACGTCGCGGGCCTCGGCGGCGCGGGCGACCAGCGCGCGCCTGCCCTCGACCTTGACGCCTGCGAGCGCCTCGACCAGCGCCTCGGCGACGAAGCGCTCGGGGATCACGTCGGCGACGATCCCGTGGGCGGCAAGGGCACGGGCGGTGCCCGGCCCGATCGCCGCGACCGTCGCTCCGGCCAGCGCCCGAGCGTCGCGTCCCGCCGCTGCCAGCGCGTCGAAGAGGAGGCCGACCCCGTTCGGGCTGGTGAGGCAGACGAGGTCGTAGTCGCCGATCGCCGCCGCCATCGCGCGCACCTCCTCGCTCTCGATCCGTGGCTCGATCCGGATCGCCGGCAGCTCGACGACGCTCGCGCCGAGCCCGCGCAGCGTCGCCGCCAGCCCGCTCGCCTGGGCCCGTGCCCGGGTGACGACGACGGTGCGGCCGTGCAGCGGTCGTCGCTCCAGCCAGGCCAGCGCCTCACGACGCGCAGCGACGTCGCCGATCACGATCAGAGCCGGCGCCTTGACCGCCTCGCGCCCGACCGTCGCCGCGATCGTCCCCAGGGTCGCCGTCACGGTCCGCTGCCCCGGCCAGGTCCCGCGTTCGATCGCCGCGGCCGGCTGCTCGGGGTCGCGCCCGGCGGCGATCAGCGCCGCCGCGTTCTCCCCGAGCCGTTTCACCCCCATATAGAAGACGAGCGTGCCGGGGAAGACCGCCAGCGCCTCCCAGTCGAGTGCCGTCTCGGCCTTCTCCGGGTCCTCGTGCCCGGTGACGAAGGCGACCGCGGAGGCGTCGTCGCGATGGGTGACGGGGATGCCGGCGTAGGCGGTCGCGGCGACCCCGGCCGTGACCCCGGGCACGACCTCGAACTCGACCCCGGCCTCGCGCAGGGCTTCGCCCTCCTCGCCGCCGCGGCCGAAGACGAACGGGTCGCCACCCTTCAGCCGCACCACGCTGCGCCCGGCGCGCGCCGCCCGGGTCAGGCGCTCGCCGATCTCCTCCTGCGGCACCGAGGGCACCCCCGGCTGCTTGCCGACGTAGATCAGCTCGGCGTCCTCGCGCGCCCCGTCGAGCGCCCCCGGCGGGATCAGCCGGTCGTAATAGATCGCGTCGGCGTCGGCGATCAACTCCAGCGAGCGCGCCGTCATCAGCCCCAGGTCCCCCGGCCCCGCCCCGACCAGGTAGACGACTCCCCGGCGCGCGCTCACGTCGCCTCCGCGGCGCGGGCGAGGAGCTCGCCGGCGCCGGCGCCCAGCAGGCGTCTCGCCAGCTCGCGGCCGGCGGCCTCGGGGTCGGAGGCGTCGGCTTCGAGCTCGTCGCGGACCCACTCGCTGCCGTCGGGGAGGCCGACGAAGGCGCCGATCCGGAGCGTCGGCCCGCTCAACTCTGCGTGGACGCCGATCGGGGTCGAGCAGTCGGCCTCGAGGCGGGTGAAGCAGGCGCGCTCGGCGCGCAGCGCGGCGAACGCGCCCTCGTCGCCGACCGCCCGCACCGCCGCCGCGGTCTCCTCGTCCCCGGATCGCACCTGCACCGCCAGCGCGCCCTGGCCCGCCGCCGGGACCATCCGCCCGGTCGGGATCCGGAAGCCGATCTCCGCCTCGCGTCCCAGCCGCCGCAGCCCGGCGGCGGCGAGGACGACAGCGTCGTAGTCGCCCTCGGCCAGCTTGCGCAGCCGGGTGTCGACGTTGCCGTTCAGGTCGACCATCTGCAGGTCCGGCCGCGCCGCCAGGAGCTGTGCCCGCCGGCGCAGGCTGACGGTCCCGACCCGCGCGCCCTCCGGCACGTCCTCGAGCGACCCGCCTGCCCCGATCCAGGCGTCCGCGGGGTCCTCCCGCGCCGGCACCGCGGCGATCTCCAGCCCTTCGACCTCCTCGCCCGGCAGGTCCTTCGCCGAGTGGACGCCGAGGTCGGCGCGCCCGTCGATCAGCGCCGCCTCGACCGCCCGTACGAAGCGCGACTTGTCGCCCGGCTCGCCGTCGGAGGAGACCTCGACCAGCTCGGCACCGCCGAGCATCCCGGCGACCATCCCGGCCTGCGTCAGGGCAAGCGCGCTACCGCGGGTTGCGATGCGTAGGGCCAAGCAAGCTCAACCCTGGCCGGGCCGCAGCTCGGTGACCTTGCCCGCGGCGTCGGCCTCCGACTCGACCTCGGTCTCGACGTCGAGACCGAACAGCTCGCGCAGCGCGCTCACGTACTGGTAGGCGTCGTCGTGTCCGGCGGCGCGGCGAATTCTCCGGGTCGGCTCGTGCAGGATGCGCGAGGCGATCGCCTTCGCCATCAGCTCCACCCGCGCCCGGTCGGCCTCGCCGAGATCCTCCCAGCGGCTCTCGTTCTCGGCCAGCACGCGGCGTACGACCTCGTCACCGCGCTCGCGCAGCGCGGTGATCGTCGGCACCACTTCGAGCGAGGCGAGCCACTGTTCGAAGCGCTCGAGCTCGGTCTCGATGATCCGCTCCGCCCGTGTCGCCTCCGCTTCGCGCACGCCCGCGTTCCGTTCGACGATCTGCTGGATGTCGTCGATGTCATAGACGCTCACCCCGGACAGTTCGCGGCAGGCGGGCTCGATGTCGCGCGGGACGGCGATGTCGATCAGCACCAGCGGGCTCCCGTCGCGGTCCACCATCACGGCTTCCAGCCCGTCGCGCTCGATGATGTGGTGCGGCGAGTTGGTGGTGGAGACGACGACGTCGACCTCGGCCAGCTGTTCGGGCAGGCTCTCGAAGCGGATCGCCTCGCCGTCGAAGCGCTGGGCGAGGCCGAGGGCCCGATCGTGGTGGCGGTTGGCGACGAAGACGGTCTCGACGCCGCTCGTGACCAGCGCCCGCGCGACCAGTTCGGCGGTGGCGCCGGCGCCGATCATCAGCACCTTGCGATCGGCGAGGTCGCCGAGCGCGCGCTGCGCCACCTCGACCGCGACCGACGGGATCGAGACGCCGCGTTCCCCGATCGCCGTCTCGGCGCGCGCCCGGCCACCCGCGGCCAGGGCGCCACGGAAGAGGCGGTTGAGGATCGGCCCGGTCCCGCCCTCGACCAGCGCCAGCTCGTAGGCCCGTTTGACCTGTCCCTGGATCTCGGCCTCGCCGACGATCATCGAGTCGAGCCCGGCGGTGACCCGCAGCAGGTGATGCGCCGCGTCGACGCCGCGCAGCGAGTAGAGGTGGCCGAGCAGCTCGGTCGGCCGGATCTCCGCCTTGCGGGTGAGCACGCCGAGTGCCTCCGACTCGGCCTCGACCGGGTCGGAGACGACGAGGTAGAGCTCGGTCCGGTTGCAGGTCGAGATCGCCGCCGCCTCGGCGATCTTCCTGCCATCGGTCAGCTCGCGCAGCGCCGCGACCGCCCGTCCCTCGGTCAGCGAGAGGCGCTCGCGCAACTCCAGCGGCGCCGTCTTGTGGGAGACGCCGAGCGCCAGCAGCTCGGACATCAGGCGCCGCCTCCTCTGCTCCCGTGAGGAGCCAGAGAATCAGATATGGATGGCTCCTCACTCCCGCGTCCGGGGGCGGCTTGGTCGGCGTCCGCTTCGGCTTTGCGAGCTTCGGCGATCTCGGCGACCTCGCCCAGGCCCTTCTCGATCCGGGCCAGTTTCGCGGCCATGATCGCGACGTAGATCAGCAGCAGGAGGATGAAGACGATGTAGGCGGCGGCGACATAGTGGCCGCCGATGTCGTTCGGCACGGCCGGGGTCGCGACGATCCAGCCGAGGACGCCCATCAGTTGACCTCCGGGGCGATCCGCGAGGCCGGCGGGCCGCTCGGCGCGTCGAGGGCGCGACGGAGCCGCTTCAGTTGTCCCTGAGCGCTCTTCGCCGAGAGCTCGAACTTGACCAGCGTCGTCCACAGCAGCGCCATCGAGGCGAGCGCGCAGAGGAAGGTGAACATCATCGATCCCGGCAGGCCCCCTTCGGCGGTGGCGAAGACGCGGGGGTGGACGAGCGACGCCGACATCCGCACGGCGAGGAAGTTGAGCGGCACGAAGGCGCCCGCGGTGATCGCGAAGACCGAGGCGTAGCGCGCCTGGCGTTGACGGTCCTCGATCGCGTAGCGGAAGGGGTAGTAGGTCGCGTAGAGGAGGAAGACGATCAGGAAGCTGACCAGCGTCGGTTCGTTCCAGACCCACCAGTGCCCCCAGGAGCCCTTCGCCCAGATCGAGCCGGTGATCAGCCCGCCGACCGCGAAGATCACCGAGATGTGGATCGCGACGTAGGAGTAGGCGTCCCAGCGCGGGTCGTCGCGGCGCAGGTGGAGGACGGCGAAGATGCCGCCGATCACGAAGCCGCAGAGGGAGACGATCGCCAGCGGCACGTGCAGGTAGAAGATCTTCTGCAGGAAGCCCTGGTCGGCTTCGATCGGGGCGTAGAAGAAGACCAGGGAGAGGGTGACCGCGAACATCACGACGGTCGCGATCGAAAGCGGTCTGAGTCCTTTGCCGTACATGCTGGATCCGTCCCGGCTGCCGGGTGGCGGCGGCTCAGTCCTCGAGCAGGAAGTCGAACACCGCGTAGCCCAGCAGGGCGAAGATCAGATCGTATAGACCCAGGATCATCAGCCAGGTCCCGAAGCGGTGGTAGGAAACTCCGCCCAGCAGCATCAGCGGTTCGGTGGCGGCGGTGGCGGCGATCATCAGCGGCACGACCAGGGGAAGCAGGACCAGCGGCACGAGCAGGTCGCGGGCGCGCGAATTCACCGCCATCGAGGAGATCAGCGTGCCGGTCGCGGCGAGCCCGACGTCGGCCAGCGCCAGCACCAGGATCAGCGGCGGCAGCGAGGCGGCGCTGCTGAGGAAGAAGAGGGCGAAGATCGGCACCGCGACCAGCTCCAGCGCCGCCAGGTAGACGATCAGGGCCGCGGCCTTGGCGGTGAAGAGGGCGCTGCGGTCGATCGGGGCGAGGCGGATCGCGTCGAAGCCGCCCTCCTCGCGCTCGGCGACGAAGAGGCGGTTGATCGCGAGGACCGCGGCGAACAGCAGCGTGACCCAGAGGACGCCCGCGGCGAGGCTGCCGGCCAGGTGGCTGCGGTTGAGGCCGAAGCGGAAGATGACGAACGAGGTGGTCGCGAAGAGCGCCATCGCGGGCAGCGACTGCAGGGTGCGCAGCTCGGTCCGCAGGTCCTTGCCGAGGATCGCCGCGAAGGCGGCGCGCGAGGGGGTCATCGCAACTGTTCCTGCTTCGCTCGCTGCACGAAGAACCAGAATTCGACGTTTGCTCGCTCCGCGCTCACTGGACGGTCGCCGCCTCGCCGATGCCGAGCCGCAGCACGCGGTCGGCCTCGGGCAGGAAGCGCTCCGGGTCGTGGGTGACGACGACGCGGGTGTGGCCGGCGCCGGGGCCGATCAGCCCGTGGGCGATCTCACGGCCCTCGATGTCGAGGTTCGAGTCGGGCTCGTCGAGCAGCAGCAGTTCCGGCTCGTGCAGGACGCAGCGGCAGATCGCCAGGCGCTGGCGCATCCCGGCCGAATACTCGTAGGTGCGCTCGTCGGCGCGGTGGGCCATGTTCACGGCGGCGAGGAGCTCCTCGATCCGGGCCTCGGCATGCGCGGCGGGGACGCCGTGGAGCTTGGCGTGGAAGCGGAGGTTCTCGCGGCCGGTGAGATCGCGGTAGAGCAGCGGCTCGTGGCCGAGGTAGCCGATCTTGCCGCGCAGCTTCCAGGCGTCCCCGGGCAACGAGCAGCCGAGCACCTCGACCTCGCCGCCGGTCGGCCGCAGCAGGGTGGCGAGGATCCGCAGCAGCGTCGTCTTGCCCGCCCCGTTCGGGCCGAGGACGACCAGCGAGTCGCCCGCCGCGACCTCCAGGTCGAGCCCGTCGAGCACGTCGCGATCGCCGTAGGCGCGCCGCAGCCCCGCCAGCCGGATCAGCGGCTCGTGGTCCGTTGCCATGTCGCGATTCTGTCGGGTTTTGCCCTGGTCCCTGTCCTTTGTAACCCTGTGGGTGACAAAGGACAGGGACCCTCAGCCGCGGCGGACGGTGCGGCGGCCGACGCGCAGCAGGGGGCGGGCGCCGGCTTGGAGGGCCCGGGCGCGGACCTCACCGCGGCCGTAGAGGAGGCGGGCCGAGTTGCGCACCGCCTCGCCCAGGGTGCGGTCGTAGGGATGCCACCAGAAGTCGCGGGTGAGGCCCGGCTCCCAGGCGTTCATCTTCACGTTGACGCACTCGTAGAAGCCGAATTTGGAGTGCGAGCGGCCGAGGCCGGAGCTCTTCACCCCGCCCCACGAGCACTGGCAGGCGCCGTGGCTGAAGGAGTGGTCGTTGATCCAGACCATCCCCGACTCGAGCACCCGGCTGATCCGTTCTCCCCGCGCCCGGTCGCGGGTCCAGACCGAGGCGCCGAGCCCGAACTCGGAGTCGTTGGCGAGGTCGATCGCCTCCTGCTCGGAGTCGACGACGACGATCGGCAGTACCGGCCCGAAGATCTCCTCGCGCATGATCCGCATCTCGTGGGTGACGCCGGTGAGGACGGTCGGCGCGATGAACTTCCCGGACAGGCCGGGCACCTCGGTCGGCCCGCCACAGAGCAAGGTCGCCCCGGCCGCGACCGCGTCGTCGATCAGCTCGACCACCGTCTCGTATTGGGAGTCGGCGCTCATCGGGCCGATCTCCGTCTCCCAGGCGAGCGGGTCGCCGAGCCGCAGCCGCTGCGCCCCGGAGACCACGCCGGCGAGGAAGCGGTCGGCGACCTCGCGCATCACGTAGACGCGCTCGATCCCGGAGCAGGTCTGTCCGGCGTTGGCGAAGCCGCCCCAGACCGCGCCCGGCACCGCGTTGCCGAGATCGGCGTCGGCGCAGACGATCATCGGGTCCTTGCCGCCCAGCTCCAGCACGCTCCCCTTCAACTCGTGCGCGCAGACCTCACCGACGTGGCGGCCGGTCTCCACCGAGCCGGTGAAGAAGACCTTCGCCACGGAGGAGCGGCAGAGTGCCTCGCCGACCGCGCCGCCGCCGTGGACGACCCGCACGAGCCCCTCCGGCAGGCCGCCGCGCTCGAACACCGCGCGGATCTTCTCGCCGAGGAGGGGCGTCAACGAGGCGGGCTTCAGCACCACGCCGTTGCCCGCCATCAGCGCGATCGCCACCTCGCCGAAGGGGATCGACCAGGGGTAGTTCCAGGGCGCGATCACCCCGACCACGCCGAGCGGCTCGTAGGAGAAGTGCCCGCTCTTGGAGAGCGTGAACGCCTGGGTCATCCGCACCCGCTCGTCGGCGAGGATCCTCGGGCCCGCCTTCGCCACCCAGTGCAGCGCGTCGACGGTCGGCAGCAGCTCCATCGTGTAGGCCTCGACCCGCGGCTTGCCCTGCTCGCGGACGAGCAGCTCGGCGACGTCGTCGAGCTCGTCGAGCAGCACGTCGGCGGCGCGCAGCATGTAGCGCGCCCGATCCTTCGCGCGCAGCTGTGCCCAGGCGGGCTGGATCCGCGCCACCTCGTCGACCACGCCCTGGACCTGCTCCGGGCGCAGCGTCGGGACGCCGCCGATCACCTCCCCGGTGGTCGGGCTGCGCGACTCGAGCATGTCGGTCGACGGCGCGGCCTGGGCGGCGCTCTCCATCGGATGAGCGTACAGCGGCTCCCTCATACTCCGGGGATGAGCGATCAGCTCTTCGACACCGGTGACGCGCGCTCCGGCGAAACTCCGGAGGAGGCCCCGGTGGATGCGCCGCTCGCCGTGCGGATGCGCCCGCGGACGCTCGACGAGGTGGTCGGCCAGGAGCACATCGTCGGCACCGGCTCGGCGCTCCGGGCGGCGATCGAATCGGGCCGGCCGCACAGCGCGATCCTCTACGGGCCGCCCGGCACGGGGAAGACGACGCTGGCGCGGATCGCGGCGCAGATGGCGGACGGCGCCTTCGAGGAGGAGTCGGCGGTCAACGCCGGGCGGGCCGAGATTCGCGCGGTGATCGAGCGGGCGCGTGAGCGCCGCCGCGGTAACGGGCGCGGCACGGTCCTCTTCCTCGACGAGATCCACCGCTTCAACAAGGCCCAGCAGGACGCGCTCCTGCCGGCGGTCGAGGAAGGGCTCCTCACCTTGATCGGGGCGACCACCGAGAACCCCTACTTCGAGGTCAACGGCGCCCTGCTCTCGCGCAGCCAGGTCTACGAGCTGGCGCCCCTCTCCCCGGCCGACGTCGAGGATCTCCTGCGTCGCGCGCTCGCCGATCCCGGGCGCGGCATCGCCGACCCGCCGCCGGTGACCGACGCGGCGCTGGCGATGCTCGCCGAGCGCAGCGGTGGGGACGCCCGCGTCGCGCTCGGGGCGCTGGAGCGCGCGGCCGAGCGGGCCGCGGGGGGCGAGGTTGACGTGGCGGCGATCGAGGACGCGCTGCAGCGGCGGGCGATCGACTACGACCGCCAGGGGGACCGCCACTACGACTTCATCTCGGCCTGGATCAAGTCGACCCGGGGCTCCGACGTCGACGCCTCTCTCTACTACCTCGCGGTGATGCTGGAGGGTGGCGAGGACCCGCGTTTCATCGCCCGCCGGATGGTCATCCTCGCTTCCGAGGACATCGGCAACGCCGACCCGATGGCGCTGCTCGTCGCCGACGCCGCGGCTCGCGCGGTCGACCGGGTCGGGCTGCCCGAGTGCGCCCTGAACCTGAGCCAGGCGGCGATCTACCTCTCGTTGGCGCCGAAGTCGAACGCGGCGACGACGGCGATCGCCGGCGCCCGCGCCGAGGTCCGCGCCCACGGCGCCGGGACGCCCCCGGACGCCTTGCGCGACGCCCACTATCCGGGCGCGAAGACGCTCGGCCGCGGCGACGGCTACCTCTACGCCCACGACCAGCCGGGGGGCGTCGCGGCCCAGCAGCATCTCCCCGACGGCCTCGTCGATCGCCGCTTCTACGAGCCCACCGACCGCGGTCGCGAGAAGGCCCTCGGCGAACGTCTCGCCGAGCTCCGCCGGCGCCTTGGAAAGTCCTGACGGAACGCCGCAACTTCTTCTACGGCAAAGGTTTCTTATGGGCGGCTTTCCAAGCTAAGCCAGGGAGAGCCACACACCGACCGGAGGCTCGGACTGGGGGTCTCCGGTCGGGATAAACAGGGGGGAGAGGGCGCTGAGATCCTTGGGCTCGGCGCCCTCTCTGTGTTTCGGCGCGGCGAGCCATCTCGTATCGTCTGGTCGATGGCGGCGGGCGAGGCGAAACCGAAGAGGCTGCGACTCGGCGGCATGGCGCTGCGCAACGGCCTGCTCGTCCACGGCCCGACCCACTGGGCCGCCGCCGTGCGCCGCCCGGACGGCTCGGTCGAAGTCGCCTCCGAACGCAAGCCGGAGCTCGCCCCGCAACTGGTCGCGAAAATGCCCGGTCTGCGCGGGCCGGTGAAACTCGCCGAGGCGATGCTGGTGCTGCCGCTGGTGCGGCGGCGGATGCGTGCCGCCCGGCTTCCCTTCGAGGACCGCCGTGTGCTCGTCGCGAGCGCCGCCGCGATGGGCCTCTCCGCTCTCTTGCGCCGGCGTGGCCGGCCGAGCCCGGCGCGCGAGGCCATCGTCCAGGCGATCGGCGTCCTCCCCGCCCTCGTCGCCCTCTCCGACCGCGACCTCGCCGCCTATCACGGCGCCGAGCACAAGGCGATCGCCGCCTACGAGCAGGGCCTCGAGGACGCCGCCGCGGTGCCCAAAGAGCACGACCGCTGCGGCTCCAACCTGGTCGTGCCGATGATGCTCCTCTCCGCCGCCGGGACGATCGCCCTCGAGCGCCTGGTCGAGCAGCCGAGCGGCGCCGCCCGCACCGTCGTCGGCCTGGCGGGCGCCTCGCTCGCGGTCGAGGCCTTCGCCTGGAGCGACCGCCACCACGGCGAGCCGCTGGCCGAGGCCTTCCACGCCCCCGGTCGCGAGATCCAGCGTCTCTGGGCGACGAAGGAGCCGAGCCCCGAGCAGCTCGAGGTCAGCCTCGCGGCGATGGCCGAGATCCTCCGGGTCGAGCCCGCCCCATAGACTCCGGCGCGTGTTCGGAAGGATCGACCACATCGGGGTGGCAGTCGAGGATCTCGACGTCGCGCTCGCCCTCTACGGCGAGAGCTTCGGGATGGAGCTCGCCCACCGGGAGACGGTCGAGTCCCAGGGTGTCGAGGCGGTCCTGCTCGACGTCGGCGAGGGTCACGTCGAGCTGCTGCGGCCGCTCGGGCCCGACACCGCGGTCGGCAAATTCCTCGCCCGCTCCGGCCCCGGCCTCCATCACGTCGCCTACGCCGTCGACGACATCGACGCGGTCCTCCCGCGTCTCGCCGCCGCCGGCGTCGACCTGATCGACACCGAGCCGCGGGTCGGCATCCGCCGGAGCCGCGTCGCCTTCCTCCACCCCCGCTCCACCGGCGGGGTGCTCACCGAGATCGTCGAACCAGCGAAAGGGCACTGATGGCAGAGGCACAGCGTGTCGAGATCGGCTTCGAAGGCGGCCAGGTGATCGCCGCCCGGCTCGCCGACGACGACCTCAAGGACCTTCGCAAGCAGCTCGAGAAGGGCGGCTGGCACGACCTCCACACCGAGGACGGCGTGATCTCGCTCTACCTCGGCAAGGTCGCCTTCCTCCGCGTCGCCTCCGGCGACCACCGCGTCGGCTTCGGCTCGGTCGACTAGCGCCGCCGCCGACCTCTAGCTCGTCTGCGCCAACCGGGCGATGTAGATCGCCTTGGTGTGGTCCTCCTCGCTCATCGGCCGGTGCGGCACCCCGTCCTGATGGTGGCCGTAGACCTCGAGCAGCTCCAGCCCGGCGCCGGAGATCGCCGCCCGCACCTCGGCCTCGGGATGGTGGCGCTGGCGGTGCAGCTCGGGCGGGATCGACGGTCCCGTCCCCGGCTCCAGTGGCTCGACCGTGAAAGTCGCTTCGGCGATCTCCCCGGGCTCGATCTCGCCGCCGTTCAGACCGTCCCAGATCAGCCGCCGGCCGTTCATCTCGACCTCGACGTGTTCGGCGAAGAAGCCGCGGTAGTTGGTCATCGTGTTCGAGTCGAAGATCAGGATGCCGTGTGGCGCCAGGTTGGCGGCCAGGCCCCGCAGCGTCTGCTCCAGTTCGGCCGCCGAGTGCAGGTAGTTGACCGCGTCGTCGAGACAGCAGACGAGGTCGAAGCTGCCGTAGACGGGCAGCTCGCGCATGTCGGCGACCTCGATCTGCGCCGCGCCCCCCGACTTGACCCGCGCCAGCTCGGCCATCGAGGGGGAGATGTCGGAGGCGGTCACCTGCCAGCCCTGCTCGAGCAGCGGCAGGAAGCTCTTGCCGGTGCCGCAGGCGACGTCGAGCGCGGTGTCGCCGCGCAGGCCGTGGGCGGCGCCGAGCTCCAGCAGGGTGTCGATCCATAGTCGGTAGTCGTGGTGGGCGGTGAAGTCGTCGTAGACGGGCGCGATCGCCTCGTAGGCGACCTCGGCGTGGCGGGCGTCGGGCTGGGTGGATGCGCTGGTGGTCTTCATGTCAGTCAGGGACCGGGACCGTGTTCAGGAGAGTTTCAAACGATCTATCCGCGTATTCCGATCATGTCTTTCTTGCGATGGTCGAGTTGGTTATCGGGGTCGGATAAGTTCGATCCATCGACTCTCAGAGGGACCATCTGACCGAAAGTGACGATGGCTGGGAGTGGGGTGAGGCACGGGTGATCTGCCTGCGGCAGGCCTACCGCTACGCGAGCAATCCGAGCGAGGCGGAGGACATCGCGCAGGAGGCCTTGCTCCGCGCCTGGCGTCGACGCTCGACTTTGCGCGACTCCGGCAGCCGCAGGCGGTGGCTGTCGACGATCGTCCGCAACGAGGCCTTCCGTCACTACTCGCGGCCACGGCCGGACCCGACCGACGAGGTCGAGCACATCAGCGGCGACGGCGACGAGCAGGTCGTCGCGACGGTCGAGCGGGCCGATCTGCAGGCGGCGCTCGAGCGCCTCTCGGAGCGCGAGCGGGTACTGCTCTCGCTGCGCTACGAGGAGGACATGACCCAGCCCGCGATCGCCGCCCATCTGGGCATCCCGGAGGGGACCGTGAAAGTGCAGTTGCACCGGGCGCGGAAGAAGCTGCGGCGCACGTACGTTCGCTAGCCGGCGTGCGAAATCCGCCCTGTACACCGGGGCGAGCGGGGCGCCTCCAAGTTCGGACGGCTGGATAAGGACGCCGAACCGCCGCCGGCCGACTATTTAGGTACGTGAAGACGGCCCCCCGACAGATCGTCGCCTTCGGCGGAGGAGGGTTCTCGATGGAGTCGGGCAACCCGCTGCTCGACGACTACGTCCTCGGCCTGACCAAGGCGGAGCGCCCGCGGGTCTGCTTCCTGCCTTCTGCCTCGGGGGACGCCGACCACTACATCGTCCGCTTCTACCGGGCCTTCTCGGCGCACCGCTGCGAGGCGAGCCACATCTCGCTCTTCCGCCGCGAGCAGGGCCCCGAGGACATCGGCCGGCACCTTCTCTCGCAGGACCTGATCTACGTCGGCGGCGGCAGCGTGGTCAGCCTGCTCGGCGTCTGGCGGGCGCATGGCATCGACGAGATCCTGCGCGAATGCTGGGAGGCGGGGGTGATCCTCTGCGGTCTCTCGGCGGGCTCGCTGTGCTGGTTCGCCGAGGCCGTGACCGGTTTCCACGGCGCGCCCAGACGGCTCGAGGGCCTCGGCCTGCTGCCGTTCAGCAACTGCGTCCACTACGAACGCAAATCGAGTCGTCGCGAGTCCTACCATCGCTTCCTGCGCGAAGGGATGCGGCCGGGGTACGCGGCCGAGGACGGTGCCGCGCTCCACTTCATCGGCGAAGAGCTGAGCCAGGTCGTGGCCTCTCGTCCCGAGGCGCGCGGCTATCGGTTGGATGTTTCCGGGCAGCGGGTGGTGGAGATGAGGATCGCCACCAATTTCCTCGGCGAACGCGGGGTCGTGCCGGCCCCGCCGCTGCCCGAGGCGCTGTCCACCGCGGTTGCGGCGCCCTGATGGCGATGGCCGGCAACGGCATCGGGGAGAACGGCGCGACCCCGGGGACGACGACGCCGGTGCGTCGCATCCTCACCCTCGGTGGCCACGACTTCACCTCGCGACCGCCCGACCGCGCCGTCTGCGAGTTCCTCCTCCGACTCGCCACCGAACGCGGCGGCACCAGACCCCGGATCTGCATCCTGCCGACCGCCAGCGGCGACACCTCCGAGCAGATCGGCCGCTTCTACCAGGCCTTCGGGGATCGTCCCTGCGAGCCCTCCGACGTCTCCCTCTTCCGCCTCGGCCGGCGGCCGATGGCGCTGCGCGACCACCTCCTCTCGCAAGATCTGATCTACGTCGGCGGCGGCAGCATGGTCAACCTCCTGGCGGTCTGGGAGGCGCACGACATCGCCTCGATCCTCAGCCTCGCCTGGCGGCGCGGCATCGTCCTCGCCGGCCAGAGCGCCGGCGCCATGTGCTGGTTCGAGGCGGGGATCACCAAGTCCTCCGGCAAGCCGCTGGCGGCCGCCGGCCTCGGCCTCCTCTCCGGCAGCCTCTGCGTCCACTACAACAACGAGCCGGAGCGCCGCGCCGCCTACCTCGAGGCGGTCGCCGAGGGGATGCCGAGCGGCTACGGCCTCGACGACTACGCCGGCCTCCTCTGGGAGGGCGAGGACTCCCCCTCGGCCGTCACCGCCCGCCGCGGCGCCCGCGCCTACCGTGTCTCCGCCCGCGACGGCGAGGTCGGCGAGAGCCCCCTTCCGGCCCGCTTCCTCCCGGCCCCGGCCCCGGCCGCCCTGCGCGAGGACATCGCCGAGTTCCGGCGGATCAAATCGATGCGCCGGCGCGCGGGCTGGCTCGGGTAGAGCTCCGGCTGACGCTGTTCTTCAGGGGAGCGCCCGGGGAGACCAGGGGAACCGCCTCGGCGGAATTGGGTCGCGCACCCTTCGGGTGCAGCTCGGCGAGGTTGCTGCGCCCCTATGGGGCGCAAATATCAGATTGCATATCGCCGCTTTCGCGACATTCCGGCGAGTCGGTTCCCCTGGTCTCCTCCAGCCATTCCGACGGGACACTCGTGAGTCCACTCTCGTCCCCGAGCGCCCGCCTTGGCTTGGAAGCTGAAAGGCGAGGGTCGCCGCCGTAGCGAGCCTCCGGAGCACGGTGGTGGAGGGGTGGGGGACCGACTCGCCGGAATGTCGCGAAGCGGCGGAAATGCAATCCGATTCCTGCCCGCCATAGGCGGGCAGCATCATCGAGAGCTGCACCCGAAGGGTGCGCGAAGCAATTCCGCCGAGGCGGTCCCCCACCCCTCCCTCGGAGAGGGTCTGAACTAATCCGACCCGTCGGCCGCCGGCGGGGCGGTCGGGTCGGAGCCCTCCTCGCCGAGGCTCTCGCGGGCGATGAACTCCTCGGCCAGCAGCAGGTTGTCCTTGGAGCGCTCGACCACGTTCAGCAGGTCGCCCATCAGCGAGACCTCCTCGACCTGCTCCTTGACGAACCATTGGAGGAACTGCTCGGCGCGGTAGTCCTTCAGCTCGCGGGCGAGCTCGAAGAGGGAGAAGATCTCGTCGCTGACCCGCTTCTCCTGGGCGAGGGCCATCTTCACCGGCTCGGAGCCGTCGGCGTAGGTGGTAGGAACCGCCTTGACGTCGGGGATCTCGACGGCCTCGCCGACGTCGAGGAGGTAGCGGATCATCATCATCGCGTGCTCGCGCTCCTCGAGCGCCTGGCGGTAGAAGAAGGCGGCGAGGCGGGGCAGCGTCTCGGCGTCGTAGTAGACGGCGGCGCCGACATACTGCTGGGAGGCGGCGAACTCGTTGGAGATCTGCTCGTTGAGGGCGGCGGCGAAAGATTTCTTCTTGGCCATCGTCATGGCTCCTTTGATGTGTTGTCGCTGACGGCGAGCGGCTGAGACGAACCGCGACCAACGTAGCCGAAAGCCCGAATTCGGTTGCCCTACCTACGAATTCGGCGTCCCTAAGCCGTTTGCCGGCGGAAGCCGAGCTCTTCGATGCGTGGCTCCAGCGGGCTCGACGGCAGCCCCGGCGCGGTCGCCTGGGCAGGGTCGTTGTAGCCGCCCGGCGCGGTGTCGTTCGGCGTGTCCGGGTGGAAGATCGAGGCCAGGTACTGGATCTGCCCGCGGCCGGGGCCGAGCTCGGTCTGGCCGCCGCCGTAGGCGCCGATGCCCCGCTCCTCGCAGTAGTCGTAGGTGGCGAAGAGGCGGGAGATCGGGCCGAAGCGGGAGGGCTTCACGTTCACCGTCTTCGGCGGCGACCAGGGCATCGCCTCGATGTCGGCGATCGAGTGGATCGGTGCGTCCCAGGTGACCCGCTCACTGACCGGGTCGAGGAGCGGCCGGGTCTCGTCGGTCACGTCGGGGTCCTCGAGCCAGGCGTCGGGGAAGGCGTCGATCAGCTTCGCGTAGAGCTCGGGGTCGGTGACGACGTCGACCGGCGTCCCTTTGTAGAAGCCCTTGAGGTCGAGCGAGTCGACCGCACCGGTGGCGACCAGCGCGGCGATCAGCTCGTCGTCCCAGTCGTTGAACGGGTCGAGCTTGAAGCGCAGCGTCGGGTAGACGGCGAGCCGTTCGAGGACCGGCTTGATCGAGGACTTCGCGGACGGGTCGAAGCCGGCCAGCCGCAGCGAGTTGACGAAGTTGAGCGGCTGTGGCTCGCGGCCGAGCACCGCCGCCAGGTTCGTCCCCGCCTGCCGCAGCGCCAGGTCGAGCGCCGCCGACTCGAACGCCCAGCGGCGGTAGTCGCGCGAGACGTCGCCGCGCTCCGGCGCCCCGGCCGGGAAGAGGTCGATCCCGTCCAGCTTCTTGGAGAACTCGTCGAAGGTGCCGGAGTGGGCGAGCCCGTCCGGCGGTCCGTGGCCCTGCTGGCCGATGTGGTCGACCGCGTCGTAGACGACGTCTTCGCCGACGCCCTCCTCACCGCCGCCCTGCAGCTTGACCACCGTGGTGAACCGTTCGAATTCGCCGAGGCTGAGCTCGAGCCCGTCGAAGGAGCAGGACTCGATCGTCAGCGGCAGGTCGGCGATCGCGTCGTAGGAGGCCATCGCGGCAACCTAGTGGCGCGCCCGGTCGAGGGCGACGCGCAGCGTCTTCAGCTCGCGGTCCGAGCCGCCCCGCACATAGCCGCCGTGGGCGATCGACTCGCGGATGTAGGAGAGCGTCTCGGCGGTCAGCCGCTCGCCCGGCAGCACGTTGGGGATGCCCGGTGGGTAGGCGGCGAGGCCCTCGGCGGCGACCCGTCCGGCGGCCGCGTCGAAGGGGATCACCTCCTGCGGTCCGAGGAAGGCCTCCCGCGGCGTCATCACCAGCTCGCCCCAGGGCGGCGGTGGCGCCAGCTTCTCCTGCGCCGGGCCGGGCTCGGCTTCGAGTTCGCCGACCGCGGCGCGCATCGCCGCCACCAGGCGCTCGCCACTCGCCGCGGCGGGCTCGCCCAGCCCGAAGATCCCGACCACGACGTTCTCGGAGTAGAGCTCGAGGTCGATCCCGTGCGAGTAGAAGATCTTTTTCGCCAGCCGGTAGCCGGTCGAGCCGGTGCCGCGGACGTCGATCGAGAGGCGCAGCGGGTCCCAGCCGGCGATCCCGGCGCGGCCGACCATCGACTCGTCGAGGACGGCGAGGCCGGGGATCTCGACGATCGCCTCGCGGGTCCTGGCGATCGCGGCGAGCGTCTCGCCGAGCAGCTCCTCGCCGTGCACCGCGGCCTGGCGCCGCGCCGCGTCGAGCGAGCCGGAGAGGAGGCCGCTGGGGCTGGTCGTTTCGACCAGGCTGACGCAGCGGTCGACGACCGCGGCGTCGATCCGGTCGCCCTGCCCGAGGTGGAGCATCGCCGCCTGGGTGAGGCTGCCGACGATCTTGTGGGTCGAGGAGGTGACCAGGTCGGCGCCGCTCGCCAGCGCGTCGGGCGGCAGGTCGGGATGGAAGTGGAGGTGGGCGCCCCAGGCCTCGTCGACGATCAACGGCACGCCGCGGGAGTGGGCGACCTCGGCGAGCGCCGCCACGTCGGCGCAGGCGCCGAAGTAGGTGGGGGAGACGACCATCGCGGCGACCGCGGCCGGTGTCGTGTCGAGCGCCGCGGCCAGCGACTCGGGGGTCAACCCGTGGGCGATGCCGAGCTCGGGGTCGAGCTCCGGCGCGACGAAGGTCGGCCGCATGCCGTTGAGGACGAGCCCGTCGATCACCGAGGAGTGGACGTTGCGCTGGACGACGACCTCCTCGCCCATGTGGCCGAGCGCCATGCAGGTGGCGTGGTTGCCCTGCGAGGCGCCGTTGACGAGGAACCAGCTGCGCCGCGCCCCCCAGGCCTCGGCGGCGAGCAGCTGCGCCTGCTGGAAAGGGGTCGGTTCGGGGCCGATGTCGACGCCCTCGGTCACCGAGGGGATGTCGTTGACGAGGCCGATCATCCCGACCAGGGCGACCATCCCCGGGTCGGCGGCGATCCCGCCCTTGTGTCCCGGGACCTGGAAGCGGCCCGGCTCGCGCGCCGAGTAGGAGAGCAGCGCGTCGACGTAGGGCGTCGTCTCCTGCTTCGGATCGGGCATCTCAGCGAGTCTAGGCGAGCCCCTTCCGTCCAGCTGTTCCTTATGCGCCTCTGGGGCGCATAAGGAACAGCTGGACGGGCGTTCCGCAAGACTGGAGGGATGGAGCACGATCGTCTCGGCTACTGGATCGAGGAGGCGGGCGAGGTCACGCCACGGCCGCCGCTGGGCGAGGATCGCGACGCCGACCTGCTGATCGTCGGCGGCGGCTACACCGGGATGTGGACCGCATGGCACGCCCACCAGCTGGCGCCGGAGGCGCGGATCGTCCTGCTCGAGTCCGAACCGGTCTGCGGCCGCGGGCCGAGCGGGCGCAACGGTGGCTTCTGCGAGGCGATGTGGACTTCGTTGGCCTCGATGCGGGGTCGCTGGGGGGACGCGCCGGCGCTCGCGGTCGGCCACGCAGCGGAGGCGGCGGTCGGGCGGATCGAGGCCTTCTGCGTCGAGGAGGACGTCGATGCCTGGTTCCGCCGCGCCGGCTATCTGCAGGTCTCGACCACGCCCGCCGACGACGGTGTCGGCCGCGCCGCACTCGAAGCGTGCCGCGATCTCGGGGTCCCCGACAGGCTCCGCGACGTCCCTGCCACCGAGGCCCGGTCGCGCTGCATGTCGCCTGACTTCCGCGCCGGTGTGATCGAACCCTGTGCGGCCACCCTTCAGCCCGCCCGCCTCGCCCTCGGCCTGCGCCGCCGCCTGCTCGAGGAGGGCGTCGAGATCTATGAGTCCTCGCCGGTGCGGCGCTTCCGCGAGGCCGCCGACGGGGTCGAGGCGACCACCGCGAGCGGCGCCCGCGTCCGCGCCCCGCGCGGGGCGCTGGCGATCGGCGCCGCCGCCAAGGCGCCAGGCGGGCCGCTGCGCCACCGCCTCACCGTCGCCTCCTCGCACATCGTGATCACCGAGCCGGTCCCCGACGTGATCGAGAAGATCGGTTGGACCGGCGGCGAGGCGATCACCGACAGCCGCGCCCTCGTCCACTACTTCCGCACCACCCCGGACGGCCGCATCGCCTTCGGCTGGGGCGGGGGCCGGATCAGGATGGGGGCTCGCACCCACGGCCGCGCCGAGGTCGACGCCGACGCCGTCGCCGCCCAGCGCCGGCACATGGTCGAGTACTTCCCGGACCTCATCGGCCGCCGTGTCACCCACGCCTGGGGCGGCCCGATCGACGCCTCGCCGACCCACCTGCCGGCGGTCACCTCGCTGCCCCGTTCGCGCGCCTGGGTCGCGGCCGGCTACACCGGCAACGGCGTCGGCCCGACCAACATGGTCGGCCTCACCCTCGCCTCGCTGGCCCTCGACCGCCGCGACGAGCCCACCCGCCTCGCCTTCGTCGATGCGAAGATCCCCCGCGTCCCCCCCGAGCCCTTCCACTGGATCGGCGGCGAATCGATCCGCCTGGCGATCGCCAAGAAAGAGGAAGCCGAGGCCGACGGCCGGAAGCCAGGCCATCTCTCGCGCGCCGTGGCCAAGGTCCCCGACCTGCTCGGTTTCCACATCGGCCGCTGACCATCGCCACGGCTGGTTGAGGGGAGTGGGGTGACCCCCGAACGAACCTCCCCGCAGTTCGTGAGAGAGGGGGTCACCCCACTCCCCTCCCCGCAAACCTCAGGCGATGCCCGGCAACACGATGTCCGACTCCTCCTGCTCCGGCCGGATCGCGGTCATCTTTTCCGCGCGACGCTGCTGCCAGGTGGCAAAGCCCATCGCCACCACCGTGACGAAGAAGAGGAGCATCGCCACTACATAGACTTCGACCGGTATCCCGCGCTGGGCGGCGCCGAAGATGTAGAGCGGGAAGGTCACCGTCGTCCCCGCGTTGAAGTTGGAGATGACGAAGTCGTCGATCGAGAGCGCGAAGGCGAGCATCGCGGCGCCGAAGATGCCGGGCAGGATGAGCGGGAAGGTCACCAGCCGAAAGGTGGTGAACGGGCCTGCGCCGAGGTCCTTTGCCGCCTCCTCGAGGCTGCGGTCGAAGCCGATCAGGCGCGATCTCACCACCACCACGACGAAGCTGATGCAGAACATGACGTGGGCGATCAGCAGGGTCGTGAAGCCGAGGAGGCTCTGGTCGAGGATGAGGAAGAAGGAGAGCAGCGAGGCCCCCATCACCACCTCGGGCGTCGCCATCGGGATCACGATCAGGAAGTTCGCGATCCGTCGCCCGGCGAACTTATGACGGACCAGGGCGATGGCCATCATCGTGCCGATGATGGTCGAGACGACCGTCGCCAGCAGCGCCAGCTTGATGCTGGTCAGCATCGCGTTGGTGAGTTCGCTGTTGCTGAATGGATGGGCCCAGTGCTTCAGCGTGAAGCCGACCCAGGTGAAGTTGTAGCGCCCGGCCGGGTTGTTGAAGGAGAAGACGAAGATCACCACGATCGGGATCAGCAGGTAGAGCACGACGAGGACCGCGACGATGTTGACCGCGTGCTCGCGCAGCCAGCGCCAGGCGCGGGCGGCGCTGGTCTCGGCGCTCAGCGAGCCGCGCCCGGGGGTGGTGGCGGGGGTGGCGCTCATACGGCCTCCTGTCCCATCAGTGCCTCGGAGCCGGCGAATCTGATGTAGACGAACACGACGATCATGATCACCGCCATCAAGACGAACGAGAGCGCGGCGGCCGCCGGATAGTCGTTCTGGGTCAGGTAGAGCGACTGGATCACGTTGCCGATCATCCGGTTGTTGACGCCGCCGAGGAACTCGGCGTTGACGTAGTCGCCGACCGCGGGGATGAAGGTGAGCAGCGTGCCCGCGACGACACCGGGGAGTGACAGCGGCAGGGTCACTTTCCAGAAGGTCGAGGAAGCGCTCGCGTAGAGGTCTTTGGAAGCCTCCAGCACACGGGTGTCGATCCGCTCCAGGCTGGCGTAGAGCGGCAGCACCATGAAAGGCAGGAAGTTGTAGGTGATCCCGGCGATCACCGCGAAGCCGGTGGCGAGGATGTGTCCGCTCGGCGCCAGCCCGATCGCGTGGAGGAATTCGGTTACCGGGCTTTCGTCGGAGAGGATCGTCTCCCAGGCCAGGGTGCGGACCAGGTAGGTGGTGAAGAACGGCGCCACCACCGCGAACAGCATCAGGTTTCGCCATCTCCCCGCCTTGAAGGCGATCACGTAGGCGAGTGGATAGGCGATGATCAGGCAGAGGAGCGTCGCGATGCCCGCATAGATGAAGGAGCGGACGAACTGCGTGTCATACAGTTCCAGCGCTTCCTTGTAGTTGGCCCAGTGCCAGACGAATTCGTAGTGGAGGGTGCCGGGGATTTCGACGTCGAGCGAGAGCTTCGCCATGAAGTACAGCGGGATGACGAAGAAGATGACCAGCCAGAGCGTCCCCGGCGCGAGCAGGGAGTAGGCGGAGATACGACGGCGGATGGCTTCGCTCATGACCGTTCCCCCTTATCCGTTGAGGACTTCGTCGAAGGCTTTGATCACGTTCTTTTCCTCCTTGCCTTCGAGGGTCGGGGTCGGTGAGCAGTTCTTGGTGAACGAGGCGCTGGGGAAGATCAGGTGGTTTTCGGCGATTTCCGGTTCCGTCTTCTGGAGGACTTCCTGGACGCCTTCGACCGGGGTCACGTAGTTCACGTAGGCGGCGATGTTGGCCTGGACCTCGGGCTTGTAGACGAAGTTCATGAAGGCCTCGGCCGCGGTCGGGTTCGGCGCACCGACCGGGATGATCATGTCTTCCGACCAGAGCATGCAGCCTTCGGTCGGCATCCGCCATTCGAGTTCGGGGTTGTCTGCCTGCAACTGGACCGCGTCGCCTGACCAGCCGATCACCGCCACCGCGTTCCCGTTGGTCAGGTCCTGGGCGTAGTCGTTACCGGTGAAGCGCCGGATCTGACCGTCGGAGGCGGCTTCCTTGATTTTTTCGATCGCTTTCATCCAGTCCGCTTCGGTCGCTTCTTCGGTGTTGACGCCTTCGCACTTCATCACCAGCGGGACCGTTTCTCGGACTTCGTTCAGGAAGTCGACTTTGCCCTTGTACTGGGGGTCGAAGAGGTCACAGATCGAGTGGACTTCGGGAGCCTGTTCCTTGTTGACGATGATCCCGGTCATGCCGCTCTGCCACGGCACCGAGTACTGGCGTTCGGGATCGAACGGTGGGTGGCGCAGACTCTTCGAGAGGTTCGCTTTCACTTCGGGCAGCGCCGAGTGATCGAGTTCCTCGAGGTAACCGAGCTTGATCATTTTCGCGACCATGTAGTCGGCGAGGACGAAGATGCTGCGGCCACCGGACGAGCCGGAGGTCAGCTGCGGCGCCATCTTGTTGAAGAATTCTTCGTTGGAGTTGATGTCTTCGAAGTATTCGACTTCTACGCCGGTCGCCTTTTCGAAGTCGGGGACCGTCTTCTTGTCGATGTAGAGCGGCCAGTTGGAGATCACGAGCTTCCCGCTCGGCTTGTTTTCCAGTTCGACCTTGGCGGAGGTGGTTTCCACCGGACCTTCGATGCCGCTGCCGCAGGCCGCGATGCCGATCGCCAGGGCCAGAACGGCGATCGCCACGGCGATCGTGCGCGTCGGCCTCATCGGAGCCTCTCGATCCCCACGCTCATCCCTTACCGTCGGCCGGCGACGCGGTCACCACGTGCATGTGCTCGGGCGCCCAGCTCAGCGTCACCTTGGCCCCACCGCCGGGCAGTCGCTGTCGTTCCGCCTCGTCGGCGTTCGGGATCAGGACCGTCATCCGCACGTCGCCGCCGAGGTTGACCGCGATCTGCGTCGCGGTCCCCAGATAGAGGGAGCTCTCGACCACGCCTTCGACCCGCGGCTCGTCGGCCGCCGGGCCACTTTCGCCGGGCAGCGACACCTTCAGCTTCTCCGGCCGCACCACCGCGGCGCAGCCTTCGCCGGGTCCGAGCTCGCCGGTGTCGGCGGAGATTTCCGGCCCCGAGTCGAGCTTCACCCGTCCCGGCCCGACGATGCTCGCCGGCATCAGGTTGGAGACGCCGATGAACCCGGCGACGAAGCTCGTCGTCGGCCGGTCGTAGACCTCCTCGGGGGAGCTGACCTGCTCGACCTGGCCGCGGTTCATCACCGCGATCCGGTCGCTCATCGTCAGCGCCTCCTCCTGGTCGTGGGTGACGTAGACGAAGGTGATCCCGACCTCGCGCTGGATCCGCTTCAGCTCCACCTGCAGGCCCTTGCGCAGTTTCAGGTCGAGGGCGCCGAGCGGCTCGTCGAGCAGCAGCACCTTCGGCAGGTTGACCAGCGCCCGGGCCAGCGCCACCCGCTGCTGCATGCCACCCGACAGCTGTGAGGGCCGCCGGTTCGCCTCGCGCGCCAGCCCGACCCGCTGCAGCTCGGTCGCCACCCGTTCGGCGATCTCGTCCTTGTCGACCTTCTTGCGTCTGAGGCCGAAGGCGACGTTCTTCTCGACGCTCAGATGGGGAAAGAGCGCGTAGCTCTGGAAGACGGTGTTGGTCGGCCGCTTGTGGGGCGGCAGGGCGGCGACGTCTTCGCCCTCGATCGCGATCTCGCCGCTGGTCGGCCGCTCGAACCCGGCGATCATCCGCAGGGTCGTCGTCTTGCCGCAGCCGCTGGGGCCGAGCAGGGTGAAGAATTCGCCATGCCCGAGCTCGAGCGAGAGGTCGTCGACGGCGGTGAAGTCGTCGAAGCGTTTGGTGACGTTGCGCAGGACGACGCTGGGCGAGTCGGAGCCGACGTCCTCGACGACGGCGGTCGGGTCAGGTCCAGTCATCTCTCCTCCTTTGGTGCCACCAGCACCGGCCTGTCGGCACTCTCCATCGGCCCGACGCTATGCCCATGTGGACCGAGTCGCAAGTGGCGGATGTCCTAAAAGGACAGGCCAAGCTTATACCTGGTGTATAAACGGATGACCGGGACTTGACCCTGGGGCCCCTTGCGCGCCCGGGGGAAGCTCTCTAGCGTTGTCCAGAACGTCGCAAGCGTTTTGAGAGGAGAGCGGCATGGCGACCGCACCGCAGGTAGTCGATTCTGAACTTCAGCAACTGGCCCGCAAGCATCTCTGGATGCATTTCTCGCGGATGGGCGCGTACGGCCCCGACCACGAGATCCCGCTGATCACCAGGGCCGACGGGTGTTACGTCTACGACGAGCACGGCAACCGCTACCTCGACGGCCTCTCGGCGCTCTTCTGCGTCAACGCCGGCCACGGCCGCGCCGAGTACGGCGAGGCCGCCGCGCGCCAGGTCGAAGAGCTCGACTTCTACACCCTGTGGAGCTACGCCCACCCGAAGGCGATCGAACTCGCCGCGCGGATCGCCGATCTGGCGCCGGGCGAACTGAACCGCGTCTTCTTCACCAACGGCGGCTCGGAGGCGGTCGAGTCGGCGCTGAAGCTGGCCCGCAACTTCCATCGCGCCCATGGCAAAGGCCAGAAGCACAAATTCATCGCCCGCGAGGTCGCCTACCACGGCACCTCGCTGGGGGCGCTCTCGGCGACCGGGATCACCGAGCTGCGCAACCAGTTCGAACCGCTGGTCTCCGGCGCCTGCCACGTGCCGAACACGAACATCTACCGCTGGCCCGAGGAGCGCGACCCGCTCTGGGCGGCCGACGCGATCGAGGAGCGGATCGTCTTCGAGGGGCCGGAGACGGTCGCCGCGGTGATCCTCGAGCCGGTCCAGAACGCGGGCGGCTGCTTCGTCCCGCCCGACGGCTACTTCCGGCGCGTGCGCGAGATCTGTGACCAGTACGACGTGCTGCTGATCTCCGACGAGGTGATCTGCGCCTGGGGCCGGCTCGGCCATTACTTCGGCTGCGAACGGTTCGGCTACCAGCCGGACATGATCACCACCGCCAAGGCGCTGACCTCGGCGTACGCCCCGATGGGCGCGGTGATCGCCTCCGACCGGGTCTTCGAGCCGTTCAGCGAGGGCAACGCCTCCTTCGCCCACGGCTTCACCTTCGCCGGCCACCCGCTGGCGGCGGCGATCGCGATGGCCAACCTCGACGTCTACGAGCGCGAGGACCTCTGCGGCCACGTGCAGGCCAAGGAGGGGGAGTTCCGGGAGATGCTGGAGAGCCTCCGCGACCTGCCGATCGTCGGCGACGTGCGCGGCGCCGGTTTCTTCCAGGCGATCGAGATGGTCAAGGACAAGGAGACCAAGGAGACCTTCGACGACGAGGAGTCGGAGAAGCTCCTGCGCGGCTTCCTCTCCGGGGAGCTCTACAAGCGCGGCCTGATCTGCCGTGCCGACGACCGCGGCGACCCGGTGATCCAGCTGGCGCCGCCGCTGATCAGCGACACCGAGCAGTTCGAGGAAATCCACGACGTCCTGCGCGGCGTCCTCTCGGACGCCTGGGACCACCTGGTCGGGTAGGCCTCGCGAGGAGGATGTGTGCTCACGGTCCAGAGCCTGCTCGATGAGCTCGACCTAGAGCTGGCGACCGGGGCCAAGGCGGCCGCGGCCCCGGTCCGCTGGGTGCACATCTCCGAGCTGCAGGACCCGACGCCGTGGCTGTCGGGCGGCGAGTTGATGCTGACCACCGGCATCCCGCTCGACACCGCCGAGAAGCAGCGCCAGTTCGTCGCCGACCTCGCCGAGCGCAACCTCGCGGGGCTCGGCTTCGGCACCGGCTTCAGCCACAAACGGCTGCCGAAGGCGCTGGTCGAGGAGGCCGAGAAGCGCTCCTTCCCGCTCTTCGAGGTGCCCTACTCGACGCCGTTCATCGCGATCACCGAGAAGGCCTTCACGCGGCTGGTCAACGAGCAGTACGAGGTGTTGCAGCGGGGGCTGGCGATCCAACGGCGGCTCGAGCGGCTGGTCCTGGAGGAGCGCGGGCTGGAGGAAATCGCCGCCACCGTCGCCTCCGCGGTGGGCGGGACGGTGGCGATTCTCGACGGCCGCGGCGAACGCCTCGCGGGGCGCGGCTTCCGCCGCCAGCTCTCCGCCGAGGCGATCGGCGGGATCCGCCGCGAGGTGCTCGGGCACGCCGGCGACGGGCACCCGTTCGTGCCCTCGCACCCTTCGCTGGCGGGGCGGGCGCTGGCCCATCCGGTCGTCTCGCCGGGCGGCGGGCCGCCGCAGGCCTGGGTGGTGATCGTCCGCGATTCGGGCGGGCTCGGGGACTTCGAGCGGCTGATCCTGCAGCAGGCGGTGGCGATCGTCGCGCTCGAGCTGATGCGCCGGCGCGTCGCGCGGGAGACCGAGCGGCGGCTGGCGGGCGACGTGCTCGCCGGAGCGCTCGGCGGGCGCATGGAGCCGAGCGAGCTGCGCCGCCGGCTCGAGCCGTTCGGCATCGGCGAAGACGCCGCGGTGCTCGTCTTCATCGTCGACACCCCGGCCGCCGCCGCGGCGACGCTGGAAGCGGCGCTCGCCGGCGCGGGCTGCCCGTCGGTCGTCGCCCCGCACGAGATCGGCGGCCGTGAGCTCCTCTGCGCGGTGATCGACGCCGCCGACCGCGATCCGATCGAGGTCGCGGCGCGCAGCCGCGAGGCGCTGATCGCAGAGGGCGCCGGGGTCCGCGCCGCCGCCAGCCGCGTCGCGCCGCCGGAGGCACTCCGTCACTCCTTCCACGAGGCGCGCTGCGCCCTCGAGGCGACCGCCTTCGCCAACGGCTCGGCCCCCGAGGTCGCCTCCTGGCGGGACCTCGGCGCCTTCACCCTGCTGCTCTCGATCCAGGACGACGACGCGCTCGCCCTCTACTGCGACAGCGTGCTCGGCCCGATCGAGGAGGGCGACGAGGAGTACGGCGGCGAGCTGCTGCGCTCGCTGGAGGCCTTCATCGAGCAGAACGGCCAGTGGGAGCGCGCCGCGCGCCAGGTCTACTGCCACCGCCACACCCTGCGCTACCGGATGCGCAAGGTCGAAGAGTTGACCGGCCGCGACCTCTCGCGCGCCCATGATCGGATCGAGTTCTGGTTGGCGCTGCGCGCCAGAGAGTTGGTGAGCCAATGAAGGTAGGAGTCCCCACCGAGATCAAGTCCGACGAGTACCGCGTCGCGATCACCCCGGCCGGGGTGCGCGAAATGGTCGAGCACGGGCACGAGGTGCTGATCCAGGCCGGCGCCGGCGAGGGCAGCGCGATCTCCGATCAGCGCTACGAGGCGCAGGGGGCGCGGATCGTGCCCGACGCGGCGGCGGTCTTCGGCGAGGCCGAGATGATCCTCCACGTCAAGGAGCTGCAGGCGTCGGAGATCGCGATGTTGCGACCCGACCAGTTGCTCTTCACCTACCTGCACCTGGCGCCGGACCCAGAGCAGACCCGCGGCCTCGCCGCCTCCGGGGTGACAGCGGTCGCCTACGAGACGGTCGAGGACGGAGCGGGGCGGCTGCCGCTGCTGGCGCCGATGAGCGAGGTGGCGGGGAAGATCGCGACCCAGGCCGGTGCCTACATGCTGCAGAAGCCGGAGGGCGGCCGGGGGATCCTGCTCGGCGGGGTGCCGGGTGTGGCGGCCGCCAACGTGATGGTGATCGGCGGCGGCGTGGTCGGCATGAACGCCGCCTTCATCGCGATCGGGATGGAGGCCGACGTCTTCGTCTTCGACCGCTCGATCGACCGTCTGCGGGAGCTCGACGTGATCTTCAACGGCCGCTGCTCGACGGTCTACTCGACCACGCTGGCGGTCGAGGAGATGCTGCCGCGGGCCGACCTGATCATCGGCGCGGTGCTCGTCCACGGCGCCCGCGCGCCCTACGTCATCACCCGTGAGCAGCTGAAGCTGATGAAGCCGGGCGCGGTGATGGTCGACGTCGCGATCGACCAGGGCGGCTGCTTCGAGACGTCGCGTCCGACCACCCACCATGAGCCGACCTTCGAGGTCGACGGGATCACCCACTACTGCGTCGCCAACATGCCCGGCGCGGTGCCGATCACCTCGACCCAGGCGCTGACCAACGCGACGTTGCCCTACGCGATCGCGATCGCCGACCACGGCCTCGCGGGCGCGATCGAGCGTATCCCGGGGCTGCGGCCGGGGGTCAACGTGGCGGCGGGCCAGGTCACCCACGCGGCGGTCGCGGAGGGCGTCGGTATGGAATACGTCCCGGTCGAGAGCGCCCTCGCCCTCGGCTGATCGTGAGCGCCCGGCCGCCTGCGCACGCGCATATGCTGCCGAGGTCGTGGGTCGAGGCCGGGGCAAGCTGAGGGGGGCGCTGGTGCTCTCGCTCGCCGTCTTCGTGATGCTGGCCGCCGCCCACGCGGTGGCGCTCGCGGGAGGCGCCGGGGGCGGCGAAGAAGTCCACCGTTGCCACGGCAGGCGGGCGACGATCGTCGGCACCTCCGGCGACGACGTCATCCACGGGACGCCGGGGCGCGACGTGATCTGGGGCGGGCCGGGCGACGACACGATCTACGGCCAGCTCGGCAACGACCTGATCTGCGGCGGCGCCGGGGATGACGTGATCCACGGCGGCCGCGGCAACGACGAAGTGTTCGGCGGGCCGGGGGCGGACCGCGTCTTCGGCGACCTCGGCGACGACAAGGTGGTCGGCGGCCCGGGCTCCTACGACGACGTCGCCGGCGGGCTCGGGATCGACACCGTGAACGGCGGGCCGGGCAACTACGACCTGGTCCACGGCGACTACGGCTACGACCGGATGTCGGGCGGGCCCGGGAAGCACGACATCGCCTCCTTCGCGACCGCGGTCGCGGGCGGCAAGGGGACCGGGGTCTGGGCCTCGCTGCGCAGACACGAAGCGCGCGGCGACGGTCACGACAAGCTCTTCGAATTCGAGGACCTCGAAGGCTCGGCCTTCCGCGACACGCTGATCGGCGACGGCGGTCCGAACGAGATCGACGGTGGGCCAGGGAACGACACGCTGATCGGTGGCGGTGGGCACGACACCCTCGACGGCGGCCAGGGCACCGACGGCTGCCGCGGCGCGCCGGGGCGGACGGTCTCCTGCGGGCCGGAAGCGCCGCCGAAGGGGAGCGCCTACGTGCAGGTCGATGCGGTGGCGAACGGAGGTGGGGGAGTGCAGATCGTCGGCGGCGCGGGCCGTGACGACCTCGCCGTCTCCTTCGATCCGAAGACCGAGACGCTCTCGGTGGCCGCCGCCGCGGCCCTCGCGGCCGGGCCGGGATGCGAACACCCGCGCCGCGAACCGCGGCGCGTCCTCTGTCAGCTCGACGGCCCGGCGCGCTGGCTGATGGCCGACCTCGGCCCCGGCAACGACAGCTTCCGCGTCGTCGGTTCGCTGGTCGCGGTCGGCAGCATCCGGGTGAACGGCGGCGAGGGGAACGACATCATCCACGGCGGGCCCGAGGACGACCTCTTCGAGTCCGGTCCGGGTGCCGACCGGCTCTACGGCGGGGCCGGCGCCGACGGCCTGGTCGGCGGCACCCCCGGCCCGACCTACCTCTTCGGCGGTCCCGGCGGCGACCTCCTCGCCGCGGGCGGTGGTTGTGCGGGGGGCGCGCTGGTCGGCGGCAGCGGTCGCGACGATGCCTCTTTCGCCGAGACCGGCTACCACCCCGGCGTGCTGGTCGTCTCCTTCCCTAAGCACTCCGCCTGGATCACCACGATCCCCGGCTGCCACCACGTGCACCTCTCGCCGACCGACGAGGACATGGAGGGCTCCTTCGGCCCCGACATCCTGATCGGCAACCATCGCGCCAACGCGATGCTCGGCCAGCCCGGCAAGGACATCTTCATCGGCAACGGAGGCGACGACGTGATCGACGCCCGCGACGGCGAAATGGATCACTCGATCCGGTGCGGCCGCCACCGTCCCGAAGGCCGCGCCCTGATCGACAAGGTCGATCCCGCCCCCACCGACTGCGCCGCCGTGGTCCACGGCACCCCTGTCCCCGGCCTCCACGGCTAGGGACAGCCGGGGGGAGAAACAAGGCACCCTCTGTCCTTTGTCGCCCTGTGGGCGACAAAGGACAGAGGGTTGGGCATGGGGAGTTGGCGCGGCTGGCGACCATGCAGCATGGGGTGGTGTCGACCAGGCAACTGGCGGCTCTCGGATATACGCGGAGCTCTGCGTCGAAGGCCAACGGGGTGGGACGCCTGCATCGGATTCACCGGGGTGTGTACCGGGTCGGACATCGGGATCTTTCATGGCATGGACTTTGCATGGCGGCGGTGCTCGCTTCGGCTCCCTCCGTCGCCAGCCACTGGTCCGCCGCGTGGCTGTGGGGCCTGCTCCAGTCGCGGCCGGGGACGCTGCACGTGAGCTGTCCTAGGTCTCGTCGCGCGGATCGGCCTTTCGTGACGCATACGGCGGACCTGTCGCCGGCTGATCGTGCAGTGCGCGAGGGAATACCTGTCACCTCGTTGTCTCGGACCGTCCTCGATATGGCGATCGACCGCCCGGTTCGCACGGTCCGGCACTACATCGCGCGCGCCGACGACGCCAAGCTCTTCGACCTCAGGGCGATGCACGATCTACTCGATCGCACCACGGGCCATCGTGGACACGCGACCGTCCTTTTGGCACTGGAGACGTATGAGGAGCGACCCGTCTTCACCCGCTCCGGGCTCGAGCGGCGATTCCTCGAAGTCGTGCGCGCCGCCGGTCTCCCCGAGCCCGCCATGAATCACTTCGTCGCCGGATACGAGATCGATGCCTATTGGGAGGAGGCGCGGTTCGGGGTCGAACTCGACGTCTACGCGACGCACGGCTCCCGGCTCTCCTTCGAGGAGGACAGGGAACGGGACGACGCGCTGCTCCTCGTCGGGATCGAGACCACGCGGGTCACCGGCATGCGCCTGGACCGCGAACCGGAGGCGGTCGTCGAGTCGCTGCGCAGGCACCTGGCGCGGCGAATAACCTAGGTCCGTGGCCGAAAAGACCGCGACCGGAGACGAGGCGGCGGCGATCGCAGCGGCGATCGCGCGCTTCGAGTCGGAGTTCGCCGTCTCGCCGACGGCGACGCCGCCGGACCCGATCGGGCCATGGCAGCGCGCCGCGCTGCTGGAGGGAGTGGGCGCCAAGCAGACGATTCAGGACCCACAAGGAGGAGGAGCGAGATGGCAGTCGTGAAAATCATCGAGCTCGTCGGCAGTTCCAAGACCTCGACCGACGACGCCGCCAAACAGGCACTGGCCCAGGCTCAGGCCTCGCTGCGCAACATCCGTGCCGTCGACATCGTGTCGACCGGGATCCGCGGCGAGAAGCTGGACGAGTACCGCGCCCATGTGCGCGTCGCCTTCCTGATCGAGGGCTCCGAGGTCGAGTGATGGCCGACGCCTCGGACGGGGCGCCGAAGATCGTCTCCCGGGCCGAGGCTCGGGAGATGATCGAGGCGGGCGCCCAGCTGGTCGATGTGCGCACCGACCATGAGTGGGACGCGGGCCGGCTGCCCGGTGCCACGCACATCGCCCTGCCGGAGCTCGCGGCCCGGGCCGGCGAGATCGACAAGGATCGCCCGGTGGTCCTCTATTGCCGCGGCGGCAGCCGCTCCGACATGGCGACCGTCGCCCTCGCCGAGGCCGGCTACGACGCCGTGAAGCTGGGAGAGGGCGCGACCGGCTGGGAGGAAGAGGGGCTTCCCTTCGAGCCGGAAGGCGGATACGTCGCCGAGTCAGGTGAAGCGGCGGCGGTTCTCGAGGCGCGCAAACGCGCTTCCTGAGCCAAATCTGACGTAGTTAGAAAACCCTCTCGGAGAAATACCCTAATCCCGGTCAGGGTTTTGCTAATTTCCTCCCATGGAGGTCGTGGTCGCCGAGAACAAGGAGCAGAAAGGCAAGGGCAGGGTCGGCACCCTGGAGAACCCCGAGGCCTACGCCAACGTCCCGGGACACATCATCCCGATCATCGAGCACGAGTTCGAGGACTTCGACAACGAAGCGGAGAAGTTCCTCGCCGACCAGTTGCCCGAGGACCAGTTCATCGGCTTCCGCCTCAAACAGGGCGTCTACGGACAGCGCCAGCCCGACGTGCAGATGGTCCGCGTCAAGCTTCCGTTCGGCGGCGTCACCCCGGCCCAGATGGATTCCTTCGCCGACGTCGTCGAGCGCTGGGCGCCGCTGAACAAGGGCCACATCACCACCCGCCAGAACGTGCAGATCCACCACGTCCCGCTGCGCGACATGGAGGAGCTCATCAAGGTGATCTCCGAGTCCGGGCTCTCCTCGCGCGAGGGCTGCGGCAACACGGTCCGCAACGTGACCGGCGACCCTTGGGCGGGCATCGCCCCCGACGAGATCTTCGACCCGACCTCCTACGCCGGCGCCTACGTCCGCTACTTCGTCCGCCACCCGACGACGCAGCTGATGCCGCGCAAGATCAAGACCGCCTTCTCCGGCTCCGACGAGGACCGGGCGATCACCGGCATCCACGACATCGCCTTCCTCTCCCGCGAACGGGACGGGGTGAAGGGCTTCGAGGTCCGGGTCGGCGGCGGCACCTCGATCATGGCCCGCGTCGCGCCGACGATCTGCGACTTCGTCGAGGCCGACAACGGCGACTATCTGAAGGTCGCCGAGGCCGTCTTCCGCATCTTCGACCGCCAGGACTGGCTGCGGGTCAATCGTGCCCGCGCCCGGATCAAGGTGCTGGTCGACAAGATCGGCGCCGACGCCTTCCGCGAGCTGCTCGACGAGGAGCTCGAAGGGGACTGGGTCGAAGAGCGCGAATTCGGCCCCGAGCTGGTCGAGCGGCTGCGCTTCGAGGACGACGAGGAGGCGCGCGCGCCGCAGTCGCCGCCGCGGAGCGCCTCGCCGAACGGCGACCGCCAGGCCTTCGAGCGCTTCCTCACCACCAACGTGCAGCGCCAGCGCCAGGAGGGCTTCTCCGCGGTCGAGGTGAAGATCACCCGTGGCGACCTCACCCCGGAGCAGTTTCGTGGGCTCGGCCAGATCATGCGCGACTTCAGCGGCGGCAACGCCCGCTCGACCGTGCAGCAGAACCTGGTCCTGCGCTGGGTCCGCGACGACTCCGTCTACGACGTCTGGACGCGGCTCACCGAGCTCGGCCTCGGCGACGCCGGCGCGCGGGAGATCACCGACGTCGTCTCCTGCCCCGGCACCGATAGCTGCAAACTCGGGATCACCTCCTCGATGGGCCTCAACCGCGCCGTCAAAGAGCGGGTCGACGAGATGCGGATCGACGACGAGCTGACCCGGCAGATCCACATCAAAATGAGCGGCTGCCCGAACGGCTGCAGCCAGCACCACATCGCCAACATCGGCTTCTACGGCGCCTCGCTGAAGATCGGCGACCGCCAGATGCCCGCCTACATCCCGCACATCGGCGGCAACTACGAGGGCGGCGAGGTGATCTACGGCAAGCGCCTGAAATCGCGGCTGCCCGCCAAGCGCGTCCCCGAGGCGGTCGAGCGGTGGATCAAGCTGTACGAGGCCGAGCGGGCCGCGGGCGAGGAGTTCAACGCCTTCGCCGAGCGGGTCGGTGCCGAGCGCTTCGAAGCGGAGGTCAAGGACCTGACGATGCCGGCCGAGTTCTCCCTGGAGACGATGCAGCAATTCATCGACTGGCAGCGCGCCACCCCGTATAAAGTGGAGCGGGGCGAGGGAGAGTGCGCGATCTAGCTCGCGCCCTGCGAGAGCCATGAAGCCGCCGCCCATCACCCTCTCCGGCAACGTGCCGACAGTCACCGACCTCGACCACGAGGCGATCGCCGACGAGCTCGAGGGGCTGAGCGCGCGGGAGACGCTCGAGTGGATGTTCGACCAGTTCGGGCAGGACCACTACATCGCCTGCTCGTTCCAGAAAACGAGCTCGGTCACGGCGCACCTGGCGAGCCAGATCAACCCTGAGGCGCGCTTCTTCTACCTCGACACGGACGTCCTCTTCCCGGAGACCTACGAGACCCGCGACCGGCTTGCCGAGGCGCTCGGGATCGAGTTCGACCGGTACCACAACCTCACCCTCGAGGAGCAGGCCGCCGAGTACGGCGACGAGCTCTGGAAGCGCGACCCGGATGCATGCTGCGGGGTGCGCAAGGTCGAGCCGATGCGCCGCGCGCTCTCATCCGTAGACTGCTGGGTCGCCGGCGTCCGCCGAGCGGATTCCAGCTCGAGGGCCGGGTCCCCGAAGTTCGCCTGGGACAAGAAATTCGGCCTCTGGAAGCTGAACCCGCTCGCCGACTGGACCGAGCGAGACGTCTGGAACTACATCCATGAGCACCGCCTTCCTTACAACCCGCTCCACGATCGCGGCTACCCGTCGATCGGCTGCACCCACTGCACGCAGCCGGTGGGCCCCGGCGGCGATCTTCGCGACGGCCGCTGGGCCGGCGTCGAAAAGACCGAGTGCGGCATCAACTAGGCGGGCGTCTCCCCTGCGGTGCGGTCGCCGGCGCGGCGCAGACGGTCATGTCTTCCCCGAATTGTTGATGATGTTGGTGCACTAATGGACGAGACGACGAAAGTGCGCCCCGCCTCGGTCGAGCTGGGGGACCTGGACACGCTCGAGGCGGAGTCGATGTTCATCATCCGCGAGGTCGCCGCGGAGTTCGAACACCCGGTGATGCTCTTCTCCGGCGGCAAGGACTCGGTGCTGATGCTGCAGCTGGCGCGCAAGGCGTTCGCGCCCGCGCCGGTGCCGTTCCCGATCATGCATGTCGACACCGGGCACAACTTCCCCGAGGTGATCGAGTTCCGCGACAAGGTCGTCGACGAATACGGCCTGCGGCTCGAGGTCGCCTCGGTCCAGGATCTGATCGACCAGGGGATCATCAAGGTCGGCCACGAACTGGAAAGCCGCAACCGCCACCAGACCCGGGCGCTGCTCGACGCGATCAAGGACGGTGGCTTCGACGCCGTCTTCGGCGGTGGCCGGCGCGATGAGGACAAGGCGCGCGCCAAGGAGCGGGTGCTCTCCTTCCGCGACAAGTTCGGCCAGTGGGACCCGAAGAACCAGCGGCCCGAGTTGTGGCGCCTCTACAACGGCCGCCACCGCAAAGGCGAGCACATCCGCGTCTTCCCGATCTCCGACTGGACCGAGCTCGACGTCTGGCGCTACCTGGCGCGCGAGCAGATCGAGCTGCCGCCGATCTACTTCGCCCACGAGCGCCAGGTGGTGAACCACGACGGCCTGCTGATGGCGGTCAACGAGTACTTCCCGCTCCCCGAGGGCGCCGAGCCGCACGTCGAGATGGTCCGCTACCGGACGGTCGGCGACGCGACCCTGACCGGCGCCGTCCCCTCGCAGGCGACCGACTACGCCGCGGTGATCGAGGAGACCTCGGTCTCGCGGATCACCGAGCGCGGCGCCACCCGCGGCGACGACCGCTTCTCGGAAGCGGCGATGGAGGATCGCAAGCGGGAGGGCTACTTCTAGTGGGCGTCGTGGCGGGGAAGGCGATGCGCTGATGGCGGAGATGCTGCGGATCGCGACCGCGGGGTCGGTCGACGACGGCAAGTCGACCCTGATCGGGCGGCTCCTGCACGACACCAAAGCGATCTTCGAAGACCAGCTCGAGGCGATCGAGCGGACCTCGGAGAAACGCGGCGACGAACAGACCGACCTGGCGCTGCTGACCGACGGCCTGCGGGCCGAGCGCGAGCAGGGGATCACGATCGACGTCGCCTACCGCTACTTCGCGACGCCGAAGCGCAAGTTCGTGATCGCCGACACGCCGGGCCACATCCAGTACACGCGCAACATGGTCACCGGCGCCTCGACCGCGAACCTGGCGCTGCTCCTGATCGACGCACGCAAAGGCGTGCTCGAACAGACCCGCCGCCACGCGCTGCTGTCCTCGCTGCTCGGTGTTCCCCACCTGATCCTCTGCGTCAACAAAATGGACCTGGTCGACTACTCGCAGTCGGTCTACGACGAGATCCGCGAGGAGTTCACCGCCTTCGCCGCCAAGCTCGACATCACCGACCTCGGCTTCGTGCCGATCTCGGCGCTGCAGGGCGACAACGTCGTCGACCGCTCGACCAACATGCCCTGGTTCGACGGCCAGCCGCTGCTCGGCCACCTCGAGGACGTCCACATCGCCTCCGACCGCAACCTGGTCGACAACCGCTTTCCGGTCCAGTACGTGATCCGGCCGCAGTCGGCCGAGTACCGCGACTACCGCGGCTTCGCCGGCTCGGTCGTCGGCGGCATCTTCAAGCAGGGAGACGAGGTGATGGTGATGCCGTCGCGCAAAGCCTCGAAGATCGCCACGATCGACACTCCCGAAGGCGAGGTCGCCCAGGCCTTCCCGCCGATGGCGGTGACGCTGCGGCTGGAGGACGACGTCGACATCTCACGCGGCGACATGATCTGCCGCCCGACCAACCAGCCCCAGGTGAACCGTCGCTTCGACGCGACGATCTGCTGGTTCGACGACACCTCGCAGCTGCGCACCGACATCCCGTACCAGCTGAAGCACACCACCCGCTGGGTCGCGGCCGAGATCGACAAGCTGCACTACCGGCTCGACGTCGACACCCTGCACCGCGATCTCGACGCGGAGACGCTCGAGGTCAACGACATCGGCCGCATCTCGATCGAGACCGCCTCGCCGCTCTTCTTCGACACCTACCGGTTCAACCGCACCACCGGCAGCTTCATCCTGGTCGACCCGGGGACCGACCTGACGGTGGCGGCGGGGATGATCATCGGCTCGGGCGGCGACCCGATCACGACCGAAGTGGCGGCCGTGACCCCGGTCGCCGAGAACATCACCTTCCACCCGAGCAAGCTCTCGCGCGAGGAGCGCTGGGGGGCGCTCGGGACCGGTGGCGCGACGATCTGGATGACCGGGCTCTCGGGCTCGGGCAAGTCGACGATCGCGACCGCGATCGAGCACACCCTGGTCTCCGCCGGGCGCGCCGCCTTCATGCTCGACGGCGACAACCTGCGCCACGGGTTGAACTCCGACCTCGGCTTCTCCGAGGAGGATCGCAACGAGAACGTGCGGCGGGTCGGCGAGGTGGCGAAGATCCTCGCCGAGTCGGGCACGGTGGCGATCGCCTCGCTGGTCAGCCCCTACCGGGGGGAGCGCGACCGGGTGCGGGCGATCCACGCGGAGGCGGGCGTCCCCTTCTTCGAGGTCTTCGTCGACACGCCGCTCGAGGAGTGCGAACGGCGCGACCCGAAGGGCCTCTACGCGAAGGCCCGGGCCGGGGAGATCAAGGACCTGACCGGCGTCGGCGCGCCCTACGAGGCCCCGGAGCGCCCCGACCTCGTCACCTCGCCGGACCTCGAGGAGGCCGTGCGCCAGGTCCTCGCGTTGCTGGGCTGACGCCTGCGTTCGCAGTTCGTTCCGCTATCCGGAACTAACTGCGAACGCACTCAGGGGCGTGCGGGGACTTGGGGCTCGCCGAGGCCGTAGGTCTCGTAGGCGCCGAAGCGGGCGAAGGTCTTGTGGGTCGGCCCGTGGTAGTCGGAGGAGGCGGTGGGGACGAGGTCGAGCTCGGCGCAGAGGTCGAGGAGATGCCTCGTCTGCTCCTCGCTGTGGGTGGGGTAGAAGGTCTCGACCCCGTCGGCGCCGAGTGAGCGGATCAGGTCGTCAACCTCGCCCGGCTCGGAGATGTCCCAGTAGGGGTGGGCGATGACGGCGACGCCGCCGGCGTCGCGGATCAGCGCGATCGCCTGCTCGGCGTCCGGCCAACGCCGCGGCACGAAGGCTTTCGCCCCCGGCACCAGGTACTCCTCGAAGAAGGGGCCGAGGTCTCCGGTCGCGCCCGCGGCGCGGGCGATATGGGGACGGCCGATCGAGTCGGCGCCGCCGGCCTCGCGGATCGCGTCGTCGAGGGTCAGGTCGAAGCCGAAGCCGCGCAGGTTCTCGACGATCTCCGCGGCACGGGCGCGGCGCTCCCCCTGGGCGCGCTCGCAGGTGGGCTCGATCGCATCGAGGTCGACCCAGTAGCCGCAGATGTGGAGGTCTTCGGCGTACTCGTGGACGCAGGACATCTCCACCGCCGGAACGATCTCGACCCCAAGCTCGCGCCCCGCCTCCTCGGCCTCCGGCACGCCGGCGACCGAGTCGTGGTCGGAGAGCGCGAGGGTCGTGACCCCGGCTTTTGCAGCTTCCGCGACGACCCCTGCCGGCGCCAGCTGCCCATCCGAATGGGTGGAGTGGCTCTGCAACTCGATGAGAGACATGGCCGCGCAGCCTAGCTATGCCCGGTGGGAGGGAGCCGGGGGCGCCAGCCCCGGCCCCAACCCGCGGGAAAAAGGGCGGGGGCC
>Ga0335083_10000256_pt1 | contig 86535 bp, 81 predicted proteins | sample Lox_Sample_42_FD_206716 | JGI IMG/M metagenome (GOLD analysis project Ga0335083, IMG submission 206716) | Soil microbial communities from Loxahatchee National Wildlife Refuge, Florida, United States - Lox_Sample_4.2 | ecosystem: Environmental > Terrestrial > Soil > Wetlands | place: USA...
CTCAAGTGCACGGTCGTCGGCGGCCTGACGAGGAAGACGCACGGAACCGTGGACTTACCTGGGTCTTCGTCACCGATCACGAGCCTTCGTGGAAGAAAACGCGCTTCTCCCCGGAGCACGCCGATCCCCACGCCCTCCCCCGCACCCTCGGCCGTCCCGGCCACGGCCACACCCTGCGAGGGTCGTGGCCGGGACGGCCGCGTCCCTTGCCCTTCGGGCGCCAGCCAGGAGAAGCACCGGACGATCAGATCGTCCGGTGCTCTACGCAGAGAGGCCCCTTTGGCGCTCTAAAAGTGAACTATCGGGATGATCAGGATCGCGACGATGTTGGCGACCTTGATCATCGGGTTGATCGCCGGGCCGGCCGTGTCCTTGTAGGGATCGCCGACGGTGTCGCCGGTCACCGAGGCTTCATGCGCAGGCGAGCCTTTGCCGCCGTGGGCGCCGTCCTCGATCAGCTTCTTGGCGTTGTCCCAGGCGCCGCCGCCGGCGGTCATCGAGATCGCCTGGAAGAGGCCGACGACGATGACTCCGATCAACAGCCCGCCGAGCGCATCGACGCTGAGGATGCCGACGATCACCGGCACGATGATCGGGATCAGCGCGGGCAGGATCATCTCTTTCTGCGCCGCCAGGGTGACGATGCTGACCGTTTCCCCGTACTCGGGTTTTTCGGTCCCGTCCATGATCCCGGGGTGCTCTTTGAACTGTTTCCTGACCTGCTCGACGACCTGGCCGCCGGCCCGTCCGACCGCCTCGATCGAGAGCGCCAGGAACAGGTAGACCATCATGCCGCCGATGATCAGGCCGATCAGCACGTCAGGACTGGTCAGGTGGAATAAGGAGTTCAGGTTGTACCCGGCCGGCGCTTCGTCGGCCAATTCGCTGCGGAAGGCGGCGAAGAGGACGAGCGCGGCCAGCGCGGCCGATCCGATCGCGTAACCCTTGGTCACCGCCTTGGTCGTGTTGCCGACCGCGTCGAGCGGGTCGGTGACGTTGCGCACCTCCTCCGGCAGCTCCGCCATCTCGGCGATCCCGCCGGCGTTGTCGGTGATCGGACCGAAGGCGTCGAGCGCCACGATCAGGCCACAGAGCGAGAGCTGCGCGACGACCGCGATGCCGATCCCGTAGATCCCCGCCAGCTGGTTGGCGGCAAGGATCGCCCCGGCGATCACCAGGGCCGGAGCCGCGGTCGACTGGAAGCCCTGCGAGAGGCCGGCGATGATGTTCGTCGCGTGCCCGGTCTCCGAGGCCTGGGCGATCATCTTCACCGGCCGGAAGCGGGTTGCCGTATAAAATTCGGTGATCCCGAAGAGCAGCGCGGTGACGGCGACCCCGATCACGGCGCAGAGCCAGAGGTCGGCCACGCTCACGGACTTCGCCGCGGCGGACGCGAACCCGAGCCGCAGCGGATCGCTCATCATCCAGTCGGTGATCGGGTAGAACGCCGCGACCGAGAGGATGCCCGAGATCAGCAGGCCGCGGTAGAGCGCGCCCTCGACTTTGTCGCTGGTCGTGCGCACGGTGAGCGCGCCGATGATCGAGGCGATGATCGCGATCCCGCCCAGGACCAGCGGGTAGATCGCCACCTCGCGCGCGTATTCCGGGTTGAAGGTGAGGACGCCGAGCAGCATCACGGCGACCGAGGTCACCGCGTAGGTCTCGAACAGGTCGGCGGCCATGCCGGCGCAGTCGCCGACGTTGTCGCCGACGTTGTCGGCGATCACCGCCGGGTTGCGGGGGTCGTCCTCGGGGATACCCGCCTCGACCTTGCCGACCAGGTCGGCGCCGACGTCGGCGGCCTTGGTGAAGATGCCGCCGCCGAGCCGGGCGAAGACGGAGATCAGCGAGCCACCGAAGCCGAGACCGATCAGCGCGTCGACCGCCTCCTTGTCGCTGGAGCCGGTGATGATCAGGATCCCGTAGTAGCCGGCGACGCCGAGCAGGGCGAGGCCGACGACCAGGAGGCCGGTGACCGAGCCGCCTTTGAAGGCGACGTCGAGCGCCGGCGGGACGCCGCCGCGGGCCGCCTCGGCGACGCGCGAGTTGGCCCGCACCGAGACGTTCATCCCGATGAAGCCGGTCGCGCCCGAGAGCGAGGCCCCGATCAGGAAGCCGATCGCGGTCTGGTAGTTCTGCAGGATCAGGAGCAGGATCGCGATCGGGATCGCGACCGCGCCGATGATCGTGTACTGCCGGGTCAGGTAGGCCTGTGCGCCTTCCTGGACCGCGCCAGAGATTTCCCGCATCCGGTCGTTACCGGGCGATTTCGACAACAGCCGCTGGGTGATCAGAAGGCCGTAGGCGACGGCAGCACCCGCACACACAAGTGCGACGACCACGCCATATTCCGTCAAGAAGCTCGTCAAGTCACATTCCTCCGGTGGATTTTCCCGCGCGGCAGCCTATATGAGCGGTCGGAGGCGCGAGTACGTGGCAGCGGTCTCGCCGACCGCCTCCCGATAGACGTCGGTCAGCGAGATGCCGTCCTCAAGCGCCGCACGCGCCCGCTCGGCACCCCCCCGTTCGGGCAACGCCACCTCGATCCCGAGCTGCTCGCGGGCGGGCTCGGTCCAGGACAGGAGGCGCTCGAAGACGGCCCGCGTCTCGACCTCCTCCCCGGCCCGGAAGTCGATCATCCTGCCGCCTGCCCCGTGGCGGATCGCCCGCCAGAGGTTCTCCTCGACCTCGCGGTCGCCGAGCGGCTCCCAGGCCGCCGTCCCGCGCTCGTCGAGGTCGAGCGCCGTCTGCGCGACGCAGGCGACGATCAACCCGGCCAGCGCCGTCGCCTCCTCGCCACGCGTCTGGGCGTCGCAGATCCGCACCTCGACCGTGCCGAAGCTGTGGTGGGGGCGCACGCTCCACCAGAGCTGGGTCGACTCGACCACCGAGTTGGTCCGCTCCAGCAGCCGGACGAATTCCTTATAGGTCTCCCAGTCGACGAACGGCGAGGGCACCCCGCAACGCGGGAAGGTGCGGGTGAAGATCTCCGTCCGCACGGTGGCGAGGCCGGTGTCGCGTCCGTCGAGAAAGGGTGAGTTGGCGGAGGCGGCGAGCATCGCCGGCAGCAGCTCGCGGACCCGGTCGCAGACGGCGATCGCCCGGTCGGCCCCGCGCACGCCGACGTGGACGTGGAGGCTCCAGGTGTTGTTGCGCTGGGCGACGTAGCCGAGTTCCTCGCGCAGCCGGTTGTAGTGGGGCGTGTCGATGATCCGCTGGTCGAGGTAGTTCGCCCACGGGTGAGTGCCCATCGCCCCCAGCGCCAGCCCCATCGAGTCGACCAGGGCGAAGAGCCGCCGGCGGCGCTCCTGCTGCGCGGCGACCGCGGCGGCGAAGGTCTCACCGCGGCCGGAGCGGATCTCCACCTCGGAGGCGATCAGCTCCCCCGCCGCCGACTCCGCCAGCACCTCGTCTTCGTCGCAGGCCGCCTTCACGTCCTCGTAGCGGTGCGCCAGCTCCAGCGTCCCGGGGTCGAGGATCGCGAACTCCTCCTCGATCCCGACGGTGAAGTCGGTGGAGGCCTCGAACCGCTCGCGCGCGCCGTCGAGATCGAGCGTCAAGAGATCAGCGTGGGACGGGGCTAGGCCAGGTAGAAGTACAGCGCGTAGAGCAGGTCGACGGCCGGGCTCGAGGTGTGGACGGTGACCTCCGGTGGCACCTGCAGCAGCTGCTCGGAGTAGTTGAAGATGATCTTCACCCCCGCCGCGACGAGCCGGTCGGCGACCCCCTGGGCGGCGGCGGCGGGGACGGCGAGGACGCCGACGACGACCTCCTCCTCGGCGACGACCCGGGCCAGGTCATCGCCCAGCGCCCGCACCGTGACGTCGCCGATCTCGGTGCCGACCTTCTCCTCGTCGACGTCGAAGACGGCGACCACCTGGAAGCCGTGGTCGGCGAAGATCGCCGAGGAGGCGATCGCCTGGCCGAGATGACCGGCGCCGAAGAGGGCGATGTTGTGCTGGCCCGCGGTGCGCAGGATCTTGCGGATCTCCGAGACCAGCGAGTCGACGTTGTAGCCGACGCCGCGCTTGCCGAACTTGCCGAAGCCGGAGAGGTCGCGGCGGATCTGGGTCGGGTTGATGTGGGTGTACTCGGACAGCTCCTGCGAGGAGATCGTCTCGCGACCCATCTTGCGCGCCTGGGTCAGCACCTGCAGGTAGCGCGAGAGGCGCGCGGCGACGCCGAGCGAGAGGCGCTCGCCTTCGGTCGGCAGCCCGGCTGCCTCGATCTCGTCGATCACGTCGGCCATGCCCCCACAGTATCGAGCCTGGCGCGCGCGGCCGGCCCGTCGAAGAGCAGCTCGGAGGCGACGATTCCGTCGATCTCGACCACCGGGATGCGCTCGAGATACCGGCGCAGCAGGAGGTCGTCGCTCTCGATGTCGATCTCGTGCAGGGCGAAGCGGTAGCCCTCGCCGTGCAGGGCGACCAGTGCCTCGATCGCTTCCTCGCAGAGATGGCAGCCGGGTCGCGAGTAGACGACGACCTCGGTCACGCAGCCATCCGTTCGCCGGTGGCGAAGGCGTCGTAGCCGAGGTAGTCGGGATACGGCACCGGCTCGGCCCAGCGCGCGGCGGAGCCGATCATCGCGGCGTTGTCGGTGCAGAGCGAGATCGGGACGAGCTTCAGCTGCACGCCGACGCTCTCGCAGAGCTCGCCGACCGCGGCGCGCAGCGGCCCGTTGGCGGCGACGCCACCGCCCAACGCGACCGCGTCCCAGCGCCCCTTCTTCAGCGCCCGGCGCAGCTTCGCGACGAGCTGGTCGACCACCGCCTTCTGGAAGGAGGCGGCAAGGTCCGCGCGGCGCTCCCGGACACCGTCCTCGCCGAGCTCACGGCAGCGGTAGACGAGCGCCGTCTTCAGCCCTGAGAAGGAGAAGTCGAGACCCGGGTCGCGCTGCATGGCGACCGGCATCTCGAACGCCTCGGGATCGCCGCGCTCGGCCTCCTTCTGGATCAGCGGGCCGCCCGGGTAGCCGAGGCCGAGCAGGCGCGCCGACTTGTCGAAGGCCTCGCCCGCGGCATCGTCGAGGGTCTGGCCGAGGACCTCATGCCCGGCGTGATCGCGGACCGCGGCGAGCAGGGTGTGCCCGCCGGAGGCGACGAGGCAGAGGAAGGGCGGCTCGAGCGGCTCCGGCTCGAGGAAGTTGGCGGCGACGTGGCCCTGCAGGTGGTCGACCGGGATCAGCGGCAGCCGGCGCGCCGCGGCGATCGCCTTCGCGGTCGAGATGCCGACGAGGAGGGCGCCGATCAGCCCCGGCCCGGCGGTGGCGGCGACCGCGTCGATCTCGTCCAGCGTCACCCCCGCCTCGCCCAGGGCGGCCTCGACGACCGGGGCGGCGAGCTCCAGATGGTGGCGCGCCGCGATCTCGGGGACGACGCCGCCGAACCCGGCGTGGGCGGCGGCCTGCGAGGAGATCACGTTGGAGAGGATCAGCCCGCCGTCGAGGACGGCGGCGCAGGTGTCGTCGCAGGAGGTCTCGACGGCGAGGATCAAGGTGCGCCCCTCTAATCCAGCCACATGATCAGCGCGTCCTCGCCGTTGTCGTGGTAATAGCGGGGACGGACGCCGGCCGAGCGGAAGCCGAAGTGCTCGTACATGCCGATCGCGCGGTTGTTGGAGACGCGGACCTCGAGCGTGAACGGCAATCGGCCGTCGCCCTCCTCGAAAAGCCGCCGCAGGAGCGCCCCGGCGACCCCCTGGGCGCGGTGGTCGGGTGAGACGGCGACGTTCATCAGGTGCCAGACCTGGTCGTAGCGGGAGCAGACGACATAGCCGGCGAGCTCCTCACCGCGGGTCGCCGCGAGGCAGATGCCGGAGGGCTTGGAGAGCTCGAGCACGAACATCGCCAGCGACCAGGGGGTCGGGAAGGAGCGGCGCTCGATCGAGATCACGTTCGGCAGGTCGCTGTAGGCGAGCCGGCGCACGACGAGCCCCTCCCGGGAGGGGCGCTCAGTCTGCTCTCTGGAAAGAATCTCGCTCACGCCAACGCTCCGCGTCTGGAGGTCTGAGGTAGATCGGTTCGAGCGACTCGGAGCCCTCCCCCGCGGCCGCCAGGGCACAGATGTGGCGGGCGGCGACCCGGTGGACGGGATCGGCGTCGTCCGGGATGCGGATGCCGCCGGCTCCTTCCAACTCGTCACGAAATCGTATCGCCCCCGACCCGGCGACCGAGGGGGGCGCGGCGACCTGGGACAGCCGCTCCGCCAGGGCCTCCGGGCGCATCACCGCGGGCTCCCAGACGCTGCCGCCATCGCCGTCGTAGAGCGCGACGAAGACCTCGCCGCGATAGCCGTCGAGGACCGCCAGCCGGGCGCCAGGGACCCCGGCGGCGGCGATCCCGGCAGCGAGCGCGTCGAGCGTCGAGACGCCGCGGCCGGCCAGGCCGAGGCTGACCGTCAGGCCTTTCGCGGTCGCGATCCCGACCCGCAGGCCGGTGAACGACCCCGGCCCGAGACCGACCGCGACGAGGTCGACCGCCCCCCAGCCGCCGGCCGCGTCGGCACAGCGCTCGACCTCGGCGAGCAGCCCGGTCGCGTGTCGCGGCCGGCCCCGCTCGGAGAGCCCGAGGTGGGCCTCGGCGATGACCTCACCGTCGCACCAGGAGCAGGCGGCGGTGTCAGGGGTCGCGGTGTCGAAGCCGACGACGACCAGGATGCGCTCACTTGACGCGAAAGGCGGTGGTCCCGACCTTCTCGCCTTTGACGAACCAGGTGACCTCGTAGCGGCCGACCAGCGTCGAGCTGATCTTGTTGACGTAGAGCTTCCCCTTCTTCCCCACCTGCGGCGTTTCGGTGCAGAGGTGTTCGTTGTTGGGGAACTTCACGCAGAGCGTGTATTTGACGTTGGCCTTGACGCTTTTGAAGAAGGCCCCCTTCTTGCCTTTCACCGGACAGACGTGGGCGGGCTTAGCGTCTTCGGAGAGACCGCAGGCGACGTAGTGCCTGTAGGCGGGCGTCTTCGCGGGCGGGACGGCCGCCGACGAGCCGGCGCCGACGAGCGCGGCGACCACGGCGCCCAGCGCCAATATCGACAGCATTCCTTTCCTCATCCGCAAGACCCCCTGTCTCGATCCGCGCCGACGCGCGCCTGGCTTATCAACCCCATCAGCATACGAACGGAGCGCCTGCGCCGAGCCGCCGTGCCTGGACGATCGATCCCAGGAGCTCCGTGGGACGGGAAAGGGACACGGCCGTCCCGGCCACGACCCCGGCAGGGTGTGGCCGTGGCCGGGACGGCCGAGGGTTCGGGGAGAGGGCGTGGGGATCGGCGTGCTCCGGGGGGAGAGGCGCGTGTTCCTCCACGAAGGCCCGTGATCGGTGACGAAGACCCTGGTAAGTCCACGGTTCCTCGCGTCTTCCTCGTCAGGCCGCCGACGACCGTGCACTTGAGCCGCCTATGGGCGGCTCAAGTGCACGGTCGTGGCAGGGCTTCTGTGTCGGTGGGGAGACGCATGAGGACCTGTGACGTCCTCGGCGTCTTCCATACCTCCGTGTGAACTTCCCTGCGGGACCCCTCACGTCCCGGGCGTCTCGTGGCGGCCACACCCTGCCGGGGTCGCCACGAGACGCCCGGGACGCTTCTCGGACGGGCGCGCCCGCCGCGAACTACCTACCACCACCTACCTACCTACCTAGTTGTCGCTGCCTGCCCTATCCCAGATATAGAGCTCGACCGCCTCGACGGCGAGCTGCATCAGGCGCGGGGGGGCGAGCAGGCCGAGGACGAGCTCGAGCGCGTCCTCCTCGGTGACGCCGGCGTCGACCGCCTCCTCACCGCGGAAGCCGGCGGCGAGCTTCAGGGCCTCGCGGCGGTTCTCGCCGAGCGAGCCGAAGGCGCCCATCAGGAAGTCGCGGTTGGGGACCGGCTGGCCGACCTCGAGGGAGCCGTGCCAGGCGGCGAGCATCGAGAGGTCGTGCTCGTCGAGCTCGGCGATCGCCTTCGCGTAGTGGACCTCGAGTTCCGAGTCCGGGATCTCGTCGACCCAGGCGCGCACGGCCTCGCCGAGAAGCTGGCGGCGCGCCTCGCGGCCGATCGAGTCGGCTATGGCACGGATCGCATCGGCGGGATCGACGAAACAGAGGGACATGTGATGAGGCGAATCTAGAGGGGTCGGGGGACGGCAAAATGGCGGCCGGAATGCCGAGTTTGCGGCGTGGTGGGCGGGGCTATCAGGAGGCCGCCCGAGCGGAGCGCGCCGCATCGACCCATAGTGTGAGTCGGTGCCCCTGAAACTGATCCTCGGACCGCCGAACTCGGGGCGGGCGGGCGTCGTCCGCGAGCGTTATCTGGCCGCCCTCGAGCGCGACCCGGTGCTCGTCGTGCCGACCGTCGACGACGTCTTCGCCTTCGAGCGGGAGCTCTGCGGGGAGGGCGCGGCCCTCGGCGGCGCGGTGCTCACCTTCGGCGCCCTCTTCGGCCAGATCGCGACGCTCGCGGGCAGCCCGCCCGGCGCCGTCCTCTCCCCCACCCAGCGCCGACGCTGCGTCGAGGTCGCGGTCGAGGATCTGATGCCGCGGCTCGGGCCGCTCCGCCGCTCCGCCGGGCGCCCCGGCTTCGCTGCCGCGTTCGCCCGGCTGCTCGACGAGCTGCAGGCCGCCGCGGTCGGTCCGCAGGAGGTCGAGGCGAGCGCGGGGACCCTTGAAGGCTCCGCGTATCTGGCCGACATCGCCTCCCTCTTCGCCGGCTACGAGGCGGCGCGCGAGCGCAGCGGCCGCCTCGACGCCGCGGCGATCGCCCGCGAGGCGATCGACCTGCTGCGCGACGACCCCGGTCCGTGGGCCGGGCGCCCCGTCTTCCTATACGGGCTCGACGACCTCACCCCGGCGCAGCTCGACCTGGTCGAGGCGCTCGCGGCCGGCACGGTGGTGACGATCGCGCTTGCCTTCGAGCCCGGCAACGAGGCGCTCGCCGCACGCGGGGAGCTGCTGGGGCGGCTGCGCGAGCGCCTTGCGGTAGCCGACGCCGACATCGAGACGCTCCGGGCCGACCCGGCCAACACCGAGAGCACCCAGCTCTATGCCCTCGCCCGTGGCTTCGGCGTCCCCGACCTGCCGCCCGAGCCGCTGCCCGAGCGCTCCGACCTCACCCTGCTCCGCTCGGCCGGCACCCGCGCCGAGGCCGAGGCGATCGCCGCCGAGGTCTCGCGCCTCGTCCATGCGGGGGGCTCCCCGGACGAGATCGCGGTCGCGCTCCGCGATCCGGGCCGGCGCGGGCCCGCCGTGGAAGCGGCGCTCGAGGCGAACGGGATCGCGGCCGCCCTCGAGGCGGAGGTTCCGGTCGCCATGACCTCGGTCGGCGGTGCCGTCGTCGCCCTGCTCGAGGTGGAGTTCGGGACGCGCCGCGCCGCCGATCTCCTCCGCTACCTGCGCGGCCCTTCGGGCTTCTCCCCCGGCCGGATCGACTGGCTGGAGCGGGTGATCCGCCGCGAACGGATCGAAGGCGCGGAGACGGCGCTCGCCCGCTGGCGCGGCGAGCAGGGCGAGGACCCGCGTGACCTGCGTCGCCTGCGCGAGGCCGCCGCGCAGGGCGGACCGGCGGCGCTCTGCGCCGCGACCGCCGGGCTCGCCGCGACGATGGCCTCGCGCCCTTTCGGGAGCGAGGAGGACGGGCCGCGGCTCGGCCCCGGCGACGGTCTCGAGCTGCGCGCCGCCGGGGCGATCGCCGCGGCGCTCTCCGACCTCGCGGCGCTCGGCCCGCTGGCGCCCGCCCCCGAGCGCCTCGCGGAGACGGTCCGCGCGCTCGACTTCCGCGTCTGGAGCGGCCCGGTCGAGGGCCGCGTGCGGATCGCCGACCCCTACCGCCTGCGCGCCGCGCGCTTCGACCACGTCCTCGTCGGCTCGCTGCAGGACGGCGAGTTCCCGCGCCGCGCCCGCGGCGGCGATCCTTTCCTCTCCGAGGCGCAGCGCGAACGGCTCGGGCTCGACCCGCGCCGCGACACCGAAGCCGAGGAGCGCTACCTCTTCGGCGTCTGCCTGGCGCTGCCGCGCCGCAGCCTCTTCCTCTCCTATCGCGACAGCGACGAGAACGGGGTCGCCGAATCCCGCTCACCGCTGCTGGAGGAGGTGCGAGCGTTGATCTCCCCGCCGCCGCCCGCCGACGGCGGGCCGGACCTGGTCGAGGCGACGATCACCCGCGAACGCGGGCTCGCCGACGTGGTCGCGCCGCTCGCCGAGGCGCCCTCCGCGGACGAGCTGGCGCGGGCGCTCGCCGCCCACGGCCCGAACGCCGAGCTCGGGGCGCTGCTCGCCGCGGTCGGGATCGGTGGCGAGCTCGCCGCCTCGCTGACCGACCGCCTCCGGCGTGCCCACCGCGCCGAGCGCGCCGCCCGTGCCCCCGGCCCGCTCGCCAACCCCGCGGTGCTCTCCTCCTTGGCCGCCGTGGAGGCCTACGGCGGCACCACGCTGGAGGGCTTCGACGAATGCTCCTACCGCTGGTTCGCGGGCCATGAGCTCGACCCGCAGCCGCTCGACCCGGTCCCCGACCCACTCGTCCAGGGCGGCCTGATCCACGCCGTGCTGGAGCGCCTCTACCGCGAGCGGCCCGGCGGCGACCCCCTCCCCCGCCCGGGGTCCCTGACGACCTGGATCGAGCGCGGCCGCGCCCTCCTCGCCGAGCAGCTCGCCGAGGCAGAAGTCGGCGGCCACCCGGCGGAGCGGGCGATGGCGCGCCGGGTCGAGCGCCTGCTCGAACGCTTCCTCGGCGAAGAGGCGGCCCGCGACACCGTCGGCTTCGAGCCGTGGCTGCTGGAGGCGCGCTTCGGGATCGGCGAGGAAGCCGAGCGGCCGAGCCTCGACCTCGGCGGCTGGGGACTGCACGGGGCGATCGACCGGGTCGACCGGGCGCCCGACGGCCGCGCCCTCGTCCACGACTACAAGCTGGCATCGAGCGTGACGCCCGCCGACAAGTTCGAGGAGCGGGCGAAGCTGCAGCTGCCGCTCTACCTGCTTGCCGCGCAGATCCACTGGGGCGCCGAGCCGGTCGGCGGCATCTACCACCCCCTGCGCGGGACCTCCAACCGGCGCCCGCGCGGCGTCGTCGCGGCGTCCGCGGCGGGCGACCTCGCCGGCTACGACCTGGTCCGCGGCGATGTCGTCGAGGACGACGCGATGGAGGAGCTCGTCGAGGAGACGCGGCGGCGGGGCGGCGAGATCGTCGCCCGCATCCGGGCCGGGGAGATCCGCCGCGACCCGGGCCCGCGCGAGGGCCTCCGCGGCCATGACCAATGCCCGACCTGGTGCACCTTCGCGCCGATCTGCCGACGTGACCGGGCGCCGTCATATGTGGAGCGCGAAGAGGCCGAGCAGGGGTGGGAGCGGTGAGCGAGGCGGCGGCCGAGCCCGCGGTCGAGCGCTCCCCGACGCCGGAGCAGCGCGCCGCGATCGGGGTGCGCGGCCGCGACGTCCTGCTCGAGGCGGGCGCCGGCTCCGGCAAGACCGGGGTGATGGTCGAGCGCTACTGCCGGCTGGTCGTCGACGAGGGGGTCTCCCCGGACGCCGTCCTCGCCTTCACCTTCACCGACAAGGCGGCGGCCGAGCTGCGCGCCCGGGTGCGAGCGGAGCTCGCCCGCCGCGCGGCGGGGACGGGCGCCGACGCGGTGCGCGCCGCGGCGCTCCTCGCGACGATCGGCGGCGCCTGGATCACCACCATCCACGGTTTCTGCAACCGGGTCCTCGCCGCCCACCCGGTCGCCGCCGGGGTCGACCCCGGCTTCCGCGTGCTCGACCAGCCCGAGGCCGAGCGCGCCGCCCGCGAGGCCTTCGACGCGGCGCTCGTCGAGTTCCTCGCCGGCGGTGAGCCCGCCCGCGAGGAGACCGTCGCCGCCTACGACGTCGAAGGCCTGCGGGCGGTCGTCGCCGCCACCCACGACGAGCTGCGTAGCCGCGGTGTCGCCGAGCCGTCCCTGCCCGAACCGCCCGCCTCCGATCCGTCCGAGGCGCTGGCAGAGACGATCGAGGCGGCGGGCGAATGCCTCGAGGAGACGAAGGAGGGCGATCCCCGGCGCGACGCACTGGAGGAGGCGCTCGGGCGCCTGACCCAGGCCGGCCCGCCGCCGTCCCTGGCCGAGCTCGAAGCGCTCCGCCCCGGGGGGACCGCAAAGGCGCTCACCCCCTTCCGCGAGACGCTCGAGGCGGCGATCGCCCGCACCGCCGAGGCGGGCGACGGGGCCGTCGCCTACCGCCACCTCGCCGACCTCCTCCGCCTCCACACCCGCGCCTTCGAGGCCGCCAAGGCGCGCCGTGCCGGGATCGACTTCGAGGACCTCCAGATCCTCGCCGCCCGCCTGCTCGAGCGGGCCGAGATCGGCGAGGCCTACCGGGGCCGCTTCTCCCACCTCCTGGTCGACGAGTTCCAGGACACCAACCGCCTGCAGCTGCGGCTGATCGAGGCGCTGCAGGGGCCGCGCACGCAGCTGGTCGTGGTCGGCGACGAGCTGCAGTCGATCTACTCCTTCCGCCACGCGGACCTCGACGTCTTCCGTCGCCGCCGCGAGCAGATCGACGCCGATCCGGGCGCCGAGCTGATGCGCCTCAGCGGCAACTTCCGCTCCCGTCCGGAGGTGATCGGCGCCGTCAACCTGCTCGGCGGAGCGCTGCTCGGGGGCGCCTACCGGCCGCTGCGGGTCGGCGCGCCGCCCGCCGAGCCCGCGCCGCGTGGCGGCGGGCCCGCGGTCGAGCTCCACCTCACCGCGCGCGACGGCTGGGGCGATGAGGGCATCGAGCTCGCCCCCGCGATCGACGGCCGCACGCCGCTCAACTGCCTGGCCGAGGCGCGGACGCTGGCGGAGCGCCTGCGCGAGCTCCACCAGGCGGGCGTCGAGCGCGGCGCGATGGTCGTCCTGCTCCGCGCCTACACCCACCTCGACGCCTACGAGGACTCGCTGGCGCGGGCGGGCCTGCGCCCCTACGTGGTCGGTGGGCGCGGCTACTGGTCCCAACAGCAGGTCGCCGACGTCGGCGCGCTGCTGGCGACGATCGCCAACCCGCTCGACGACGCCGCCCTCTTCGGCGCCCTCGCCTCGCCCGCCTGCGCGGTGGCCCCGGACACGCTCTGGCTGCTGCGCGCCGCGGCCGGGCGGCGGCGCCACGTCTGGCCGGCCCTGGAGGCGCTGGCGCTCGGCGGGGAGGCGGAGCTCGCCGAGCCCGAGCGGCTCGAGCAGATCCCGGCCGGGGAGCAAGCGCTGTTGGTCGAGTTCGCCGAACGACTGGTGGGACTGCGGGCGCGCGGGCCGCGCCTCTCCCTGGCGGGGCTGATCGAGGCGGCGGTGACCGAGACCGGCTACGACCTGGCGACGCTGCTGCGACCGGCGGGCGAGGCGCGGCTCGCCAACGTGCGCAAGCTCTCGCGCCTGGCGGCGGCCTACGAGGAGCGCGAGGGCCGCGACCTGCGCGGCCTCCTCGACTTCCTCGCCGCCCGTGCCGAGGCCGACACCGAGGCGCAGGCCGCGACCGCCGCCGAGGGCCACGACGGGGTGCGGATCATGACCGTCCACAACGCCAAGGGGCTCGAGTTCGAGGTCGTAGCCGTCCCCGACCTGGCCCGCGGCCTGCTCGCCGGCGGCCGCCGCCCGGTGCTGGCCCTGGGACGTGAGCAGCCGCCACGGGTCGGCATGCAGTGGCGGCGACTGGGCCGCGGCGCGGTCAACCTCTACGACCACGGCGAGTTGACCCGGGACGCCGAGGAGCGCGACTCCGAGGAGGGGCTGCGGCTCTTCCACGTCGCCGCGACGCGGGCGCGCGAGCGACTGATCCTCAGCGGGGTGGTCAGGCCGGAGCCGCCGAGGGAGATGAAACCGGGGACGGCGGTGATCGAGCGGCTGGTCGAGGCGCTCGGCGTGCCGCGCGAGGAGGACTCGACCGTGCCCGTGCCCCCGGCCGAGCCGCGCCCGGGCCTCGACGCGGCATTCCCGGCCTCGGAGATGGCGGTCCGCGTCAACCTCCCCTCGCCGGAGCGCGCCGCCGAGCTCCGTGGCCTCCACCTCGACACCGCCGCCGAGCGGCCCCTCGGCACCGGCACCCCGCCCCTGGTCGAGCGCCGCCCGCCGATCGTCCCCGGTCGCCCGCTGTCCTACACGGCGATCAGCGCCTTCGAGGAATGCGGCTACCGGTTCTACATGGAGCGGGTCCTGGGCCTCCCCCCCGAACGCGTTCGCAGTTCGTTCCGCATACCGGAACCAACTGCGAACGCACTGCCGGGGGCGGGGGATGAGGGACCGTCGGCGCGGGAGGAACGGAGTGCCCGGGGGGCGGCCGTCCACGCGCTGCTGGAGTGGAGCGTCGGGAACGAGTGGCGAGAGCCGACGGCGGAGCTGGCGCGGCGGCACGCGCTGGCGGCCGGGCTGGACCTGGGGACGGCGGAGGCGGAGGAGCTGCTCGGGCCGGTGCGGGACTGGCTCGGTTCGTCGCTGCGCGCCGAGATCGCCGGCGCGGACCGCGTGCGGGCCGAGGTGCCGATCCTGCTCGGCGTCGGCGACGGGTCCCGCGGCGGCACCGTGCTGCGGGGGTCGATCGACCTGCTGGTGGAGCGTGAAGGCGCCCCACCCCTGGTCGTCGACTACAAGACCGATCGCCTCCGTGGCGAGGACCCGGCGGCCCGCGCCGCCCACTACGAGATCCAGCGCTCGATCTACGCGTCGGCGACCAAGGAGAGCCTCGGCGCCGAGGAGGTCGAGGTCGCCTACGTCTTCCTCGAGCGCGCCGACACCCCGGTCCGCACCGTCCTCACCGCGACCGACATGGCGGCGGGCCTGACCCGCATCGAGAACGCCGTGAAGGCGATCGCCGCCGGCGCCTTCTCCCCCGCCCCCGAGCCCGACCGCACCTGGGACCTATGTCGAGGATGTCCGGCGCTCGGCCGTCTCTGCTCAGGCCCGCCGGAGGTCGACTAACCGCCGTCGGAAGAGTCCAACCTCGCGGCGAGGCCGTCGAGATCGAGTTCCTTGAGGCCCTCGCCGACGGCGTCCAGCTCGCCGGCGCAGTAGTCGACAAGCTCGCGGCCCTCCTTGCAGAGGTCCAGGGTCTCGCGCAGCCCGGCCTGGCCGGAGTCGAGGCGGTCGATGATCTCCTCGAGGCGCTCGACGGCATCCTCGTAACTGGAGGGGCCGGCGTCACTCACGGTGATCTCCTCCGGCGCCGGGTCGGGAATCTGCAGCGGTTCGGGCATCGACTCGTCCATCGCTGAAGCGCAGGCTAAACCGCCCCGCGGCGGTCGCCGCCTCGGCGCTGGTCAGCGGCTCGCCGTCCGCAGCCTCGGCAAGCGCGTAGCCACGCTCCAGGGTCCGCTCGGGGTCGTGGGCGCGCAGGGCCACGGCCGCCTTGCGGAGCGCCTCGCGCCGCCGCACCAGGGCCCGCTCGGCCACCGCGTCGAGCGCCGCACCGTGGCGCCGGCCCATCTCGACGGCGTGGTCGGTCCGGTCCAGTGCCCGCCGCCGCGCCCGTTCGAGCACGATCGTCGCGATCCGCCTCTGGAACGCGGCGCGCTCGGCGATCCCCCGTTCGGAGGCGGCGCGGATCTCGCGCGTCTTCTGGTTGAGGACCGCGCGCTGGCGCTGCAGGGCCCGCGCCGGGCCGCGGGCCAACGCGCCGAGATGCCGCGCCCGGGCCCCGATCGCCCCGTCCGCCCCGCGCCGCAGGCTGAGCGCCTGGCGTCCGAGCTCGTGCCGCGCCGCCCGGCAGTCGAGCGGCACCGCCGCCTCGGCCGCGTGGGTCGGGGTCGAGCAGGCGACCGCGGCGACGTCGTCGATCAAGGTCGAGTCGCGCTCGTGGCCGACCGCGCTCACCACCGGCACCCGCAGCATCGCCACCGTCCGGCAGAGCGTCTCGTCGCAGAAGGCCCAGAGGTCGGCGAGGCTGCCGCCGCCGCGCGTCACCACGATCGCCTCCACCTCGGGCCGCGCCGCCAGGTCCTGCAGCGCCCGGGCGATCGCCGGCGCCGCGTGGCGATCCTGCACCGGCGCGAACGCCCAGACCACCGTCCCACCCCAGCCGCGCCGCGCCAGCCCGGCGAGCAGATCGCGCCGCGCCGCACCCCCTTCGGCGGTGACGACGCCGATCGTCTTCGGCAACCGCGGTCGCGCCAGCTGCTTCTGCAGCTCGAAGAGGCCCTCGGCGCGCAGCTGGGCGCGGAGCGCCTCGAGTCGCGCCAGCAGATCCCCTTCGCCCGCCAACCGGACGTGCGTCGCCCGGAAGCAGAAGCTCGGCGAGGCCGCGTCGCCGCCGGGGTAGTAGTCCGGTCCGCCCGCGATCACCACCTCGGCGCCGTCGCGCAGCGCACCCTCCGGCAGCCCGAGTCGCTCGAGGTCGTTCAGCCAGATCGCGCAGGGGATCGCCCCCTCGCCGTCGCGCAGCTCGAAATAGGCCTGCGCCTTGCTGCGCCGCATGCCGGTGACCTCACCGATCACCAGGACCCGCGCCAGCTCGCGCATCCGGTCCCTGAACGCGTGGGCGTAGCGCCCGACCGCGAACGGTCCCGGCAGGTCAGGACCCGGACGGGCGGGTGCGCCTATCGAGATCTCCGGCCGATCCACCCGATCAGCCTAGATGGCGTTCAGGCCGTCTCTTTCCAGCGCTTGGCCCAAGCCTTCAGCTCGCGGATCGCGGGGCCGAGGTCGGCCCCGGTCTCGGTCAGCGAGTAGGTGACCCGCACCGGCGTCCCCGCTTCGACCTCGCGCTCGACCAAGCCTTCGTCCTCGAGCTCGCGCAGCCGCTGCGAGAGCAGCCGATCGGAAAGCCCGGGGACCGCCTTGCCGAGCTCGCCGAAGCGCATCGGCCGGTCGGTCAGCGCGCAGACGATCGCCCCCGTCCAGCGCTTGCCGATCAGCTCGATCGCCTCGTGGAACTGAGGGCAGACCTCCGCGCAGGGCGCGGACTCCGCCATCAGCGGCGCAGATCGTGTCTCGGACAGCGTTTCCACGTCGATCGACCTTACTGAACGTAAGCCATGGGCCGGCGGAATTTCGGGACGGCGGCGATCGCCGCCCCTCAGCGCGTGCAGGGGCCCGTGCCGACGGCGGCGGTCGACGCCTGTGGGATCGCCGCGCGGACCTGCTCGGCCGGGACCGCGAAGCCGCCCGCCGGCCCGCTCGTCGTCGCCGCGAAGACGACCCCGGCCACGTCCCCCTGGCGATCAAGCAGCGGCCCGCCGGAGTTGCCGCTGCGCACGTCGCCGCCGAGCGAGGTGATCGTCCGCTCGATCGGGCCGTTGCCATAAGAGTTCTCGCTGATCGTGCTCCGGGTTTCGCCGATCCGCGCCAGCGTCACCGTGTAGGGACCGTTCTCGGGATAGCCGAGGACCGCCGCCGGTTCCCCCTGATGGCTGCCCGGGCTGATCGGCAGGGTCGGCAGGCTGCCGTCGATCCGCAGCAGCGCCAGGTCGTCTTCGGGTTCGTAGTAGACCGCGGTGGCGTCGAGCTCGACCCCGCTCTGGGTCGTCACCGTGGTGTCGTCGGCGCCCGCGACCACATGGGCATTGGTGACGATCAGGTCGGGCTGCACCGCCCAGCCCGATCCCTCGACCCCGAGCCCGCAGGCCGTGCTCAGCACCCGCACCACCGAGCCACCCGCGGAAAGGACGGCCGGGTCGGCGGCGATCGCCGGGTCCGGACGCCGGGTCGGCGTCGCCGGGCCGCTCACAGAGGGCGCCGGATCGACCCGGTCGAGCGCGTCGAGCACACTGCCGGTCGGCGGCATCACCTGATCGAGCTCCCTCAGGATCACCGAGTTCTGGACGTCGGCGCGTAGCTGGGTCGTCCCCGGGGCGTGCAGCGCCACCACGCCGAAGATCCAGGCCAGCCCCAGTGCCAACGCGCCGATCAACACCGCGCCCCCGGCGCCGTCGGCCCGGTGGATGAAGGGGTGGCGGACGACCCGCCGGCGCAACGCCAGCGCGATCCCCTCCGCGGCGACCGCCGCCAGCGCCCCGACCATCAGCGCCCCGATCGCCCCGCAGAGCGGCGCGTAGGGCGAGTCGTGGCCCTGCGAGAGCACCTGCGGGCCGATCCGGCTGCCGAGGAAGGCGCCGGCCCCGAACCCGACCAGGGTCAGGGCGCCGACGATCAGACCCTGCCGATACCCCCAGAGGGCGAGCGCGAAGGTGAAGGCGACGATCGCCCAGTCGAGAACGGTCACCGACCGAATACAAGCATGCGGTTGACCGCTCGATTACCTTTCCTTGCCGTGAGCAGGCAGTCTCCCGAGGTCGAGCGTCGTAGACGGCTGCTTACGCGCGCGGCCCCGCTCGGCGTGGTGGCGGTGGTCGCCTTCGTCGTCGGCGCTGCGACGGGCGCCCCCGGCTCGCCCGAAAAGGACGCCGCCGACCACTTCGCCGAAGCCTGGCAGCACAAGAACTACGCGGCGATGTACGCGGAGCTGAACGACGCCTCGAAGGCCACCACCAGCGCCGAGCAGTTCGCCGCCGACTACCGCAAAGCCCGCGACGTCGCGACGATGCGGACCCTGGTCGCCGACTCGGCCGAGGACGCGCGCTCCGAAGGCGACCAGACCGTCGTCCCGGTCCCGATGCGGATCGGGACCGTCGCCTTCGGCGTGGTCGAAGAAGACCTCGACCTGCCCTGGGCCGAAGGCGGCATCGCCTGGTCCCCCTACCTCGTCTTCCCCGGCCTCCGCCAGGGAGAAAGGCTGGAAGCGGAAACCGAACTGGCCGAACGGGCGCCGATCCTCGCCGAGGACGGCACCGCGCTCGCCGAAGGCCCGGCGACCGAACGCGAACACCCGCTGGGGAGCGCCGCGATCGACGTCACCGGCGAAGTCGGCGAAGCCTCTGAAGAAGAAGAGCCGCGCCTCGCCTCCTACGGCTTCCCGCCGGAAACTCCGGTCGGGATCAGCGGCCTCGAGCAGGCCTTCAACCGCCGCCTCGCGGGCAAGCCCGGCGGTCGCCTGCTCGCCGTCCCGATCAAGGCCGCCAAGGGCGCCGAAGGGCGCGTCCTCGCCGAATCGCAGCCGACCCCGGGCTCGCCGGTGAAGACGACGATCGACCCCTACCTGCAGGAAACGGCGGTCGCGGCGCTGGCCGGCCGGGCGGGGGGGGTCGCCCTCCTCGACGCCCAGAACGGCGACGTCCGCGCCCTTGCCGGTCAGGCCTTCTCCGCCCCCCAGCCCCCCGGCTCGACCTTCAAGATCATCACCACCACCGCGGCGCTGGAAAAGAACCTGGTCTCGCTCGACGACGAATTCGAAATCACCGACGGCATCAACGTCGGCGGGCGCTTCATCGAAAACGCCAACGGCGAGTACTGCGGCGGCACCTTCCGTCAGGCCTTCGCCGAGTCATGCAACGCCGACTTCCTCCCCCTCGGCCCCCAGATCGGCAACGACGCGATGGTCGAAACCGCCGAAAAGTTCGGCTTCAACTCACCGCCGACGCTCTATTCGCCGCAGATCATCAAGGAAGTCGAACCGGCCGAGTCGACGATCCCGACCGAAATCGGCGAAGAAGTCGAGCTCGCCGTCTCGGCGATCGGCCAGGGAGAAGTCCTGGCGACCCCGTTGCAGATGGCGAGCGTCGCCCAGACGATCGCCAACGAAGGCGTGCGGATGCCGACCTCGATCGTCGAGACGAAGAAGCTGCGCCCGCACGCGAAGCCGGTCCGGGTGATGACCAAGCAGACCGCCGCGGAACTGACCGAACTGATGGTCGGCGTCGTCGAGGAAGGGACCGGCACCGCCGGGGCGATCGCCGCCGGCCAGGTCGCCGCCAAGACCGGCACCGCCGAACTCGGCGCGGTCGTCGAAACCGAAGGCGGCGAAGAAATCACCGAAGAAGGAGAAGAAGCGACCCCCGAGCACCGCAAGGACGCCTGGTTCTCCGCCTACGCCACGGTCGAAAATCCGAAGCTGGCGATCGGCGTGCTGCTGATCGAAGCCGAAGCGGCGGGCGGCGAAGTCGCGGCCCCGGTAGCCAGCGAGGTGCTCAGCGCCGGCTACGAATAGGCGCCCGAGGGATGCGGGGAGTAGGCGGGCGTCAGGAAGATGCGGGGAAGTTCACTCTTCCGCCCGTGTTCTTCAGGCGTCTGAAAGACGTGACCATGGTTTGGCCCTGCTATGGCGAGGTCAACTCATGCAGCGCGTCCCGACCGGGCTAGAGGTCGAGTTTGACGATCCCGGGTTCGCCGACCGACCCCGGGATGTGGAGCAGCAGAGGCCGGTTGGCCGAGACTTCTTCGGGCAGTTCGAAGACCGCCACGGCGCCCTGGATCGGGCCCATCTGCGCGGTCGAGTCGAGCACCGGGATCTGTTCGTTTTCTTCGACCGTGCCGCCGAAGGGGAAGGCGAATTCGCTTTCGCTGGGCAGCGCCTCGTACTTGTTGCCGACCGAGTCGGTGATCGTCAGCGAGTGGACCAGCCCGAGCGTCCCGTGGGTCTTGTTCTGCACTTCGAGGAAGACGCCGAAGTAGTTCGAGCCGTTCTGCGGCGGTTTGAGGCCCTTCAGGTAGGCGGCGTCCTCGTTGTCGTGTTCGTTCAGGTAGCGGGAGAAGATCACCGTGTACTTGAGTTCGCCGACCTTGACGACCTCACCCTCTTCCACTTCGCGCGGATTGCCCGAGCCGCAGGCCGAGACGCCGATCGCCAGCAACCCCAGAAGGAGCGCGGCGAGCAGGGGCATGACAAGTCGGCGGCGGGTGGAGAACATCGGCGGCGCGCAGTCTATTAGGGGATGCCGGTCGCGTAGCGGTTCCCCCCGGCGACGGCGATCCGCTCGCCGGCGACGGGACCTTCCGCCTCGAGGATGTCGCGTAGGCGCACGAGCGCCTTCTTCCAGCCCTTGCGCTGGTAGTGCGCGCCGAAGCTGAGCGCCTCGACCGTCTTGTCGATCGGATGGCCCGGCACGGTCCAGTGGGTGACGCGCAGCAGCGTCATCCCGGCGCGCCCCGGCTCGATCTCCCAGACAGTGTGGTTCGGGATGCGATTGGAGCGGCCGCCCGCACCCCGCTCGACGATCTTGTTCGGCTCTTCCAGCTCGACCAGCGTCGTGTCCTCCCAGGGCGAGCGGAACGGGGCCTCGACCCGGAAGCGCGCCCCGGCACCCTCACCGCGAGCCTCGATCCGGGTCAGGTGGAGCCCGGTGAGGAAGTGGTCGGTGAAGGTCGGCCGGCGGGCGAGGTCAGAGATCAGCGCGAACGCCGCCTCGCGCGGCGCGTCGACCTCGATCTCGGCACTGATCGGACCCATCGGCGGGCGATTCTATTGGTCGGGCGGGGACGGAGTCCTCCGACGTGATTCCGCCTTTCGCGGGCGTAGGATCGTCGCGGGTGAACGCCGTGCCGAATCCGATCGAACCACCGTCCGAGGATGCCCAGGCGCCGATCTCACTCGCCGCCGAGCGCGCCCGCGCCCAGCTCCACCAGGAGATCGAGCGGGTCCGCACCGGGGTCGAGGAGATGCTCGCCGAGCAGAGCGCCGCGGGCGACGAAGACGCGTCGATCCGCCGCGAGCTCGACGCCCTGCGCGAGGACACGCGGCTCTACGTCAAGAAACGGGCGAAGCGGACCGAACGCAAGCTGGAGCGCCGCATCGAGGGCGTCGAGGAGCGCACCGACCGGCTCGAGGCCAGGGTCGACCAGGTCGAGGCCGAACGCGCCGCCGCCGAGGTCCGCATCCACACCGCGACCGAGCTGATGCTCGACGACCTGTTGCGCGAAGTCCGCGCCGTCGCCGACCTCCTCACCCGCCGCGACTAACGCCCCCGGCTGTTCCTTATGCGCCTATGAGGCGCATAAGGAACAGCCGGGGAGGGGCGCGCCTACTCGGTGGAGACCGAGGGGTCCGCCTGGACCTTGTGCGGCATCACCATCAGGAAGTTCGAGGTCGCGTCGGCGGCGAGGCCGAGGACGCGCTCGGCCTCCTCCTCCTGACCGGTCGCCCGCAGCTCCTCGGCGTAGCCGGAGAGCAGCTCGTCGATGTCGATCAACCCCTCCGCGTCGAGATCCTTCAACTCCACCTTGGCGCCCTCGCCGAGCCGCCGTTCGATGGCCCCCGGGTCGATCCCGAAGGCGTTGAAGCGGACGTAGACGCGGCCGCCGGTCATCCCGGCGCAGGCCCACGGCCCGAGGTCGCCGAGCACGATCGCCCGCCCCGAGGTCATGTACTCGAAGGCGAACCCCTTGGCGTTGGCGCGGTCGACGATGCAGCCGCGCGCGTCGTCGATCGGCTGCTCGGGCTCGCCGCCCAGCACCACGTCGGCGCCGGAGAGGCGGATGCAGAAACGCGAGTCGGCCGAGCCCTGGACGTAGAGCTTGCCGCGCTGGGCGCCGTAGGCGAAGGACTTGCCGACCGAGCCGTTGAGGCGCCGGCCGCCCACCCCCTTGCCCTTGAGGATCGCGATCGTCCCTCCCAGCATCGCCTTGCCGACGCCGTCCTGGGCGCCGCCCTCGACCCGCAGCGACACCCCGTAGGAGTTGAAGGCGCCGAGCCCCTGGCCGGCCACGGAGCCGCCGTTGAACTGCAGGTCGGCGAGGATCTCGTCGCTCGGCTCGGGGCCGTCCTCGAAGATCCGCGAGCGGGCGATCGCGCCCGCCAGCTCGGTGCCGAGCACGCGGTCGTTGGCGTCGGTCGGCCGCGGGAACTCGCTGCGCACGACGCTGCCGCCGCAAACTTCGGGCGCCAGCCGGGCGATCTCCGCCGAGGCCGCCTTCGCCTCCATCCGGATCGGCCGGGCGACGACGAGGCCCGCTTCGGCGCGGGTGTCGGCGGCGCCCTCGGCGACCGGCAGGTCGAGCGGCTCGAGGTCGAGGTACTCCTCCAGCGGCGTGATCAGCGGCGCCAGGTCGATCTTGTCCTCCATCGCCACCTGTTCCAGGAGGTCGTAGCGGCCGACCAGATCCTGGGCGCGGTCGTAGCCGAGTGAGGCGACCACCTGCTTGACCTCCTCGCCCATCGCGGTGAAGAAGCGGGCGCAGCTCTCCGCCGAACGTTCGACCTCCTGCGGGGTGAACTTCTTGAGGCCGTGCTGCTGGGCCTGCTCGGTCGTCTCGATCTGGGTCGCGATGCCGACGTGGCAGGTGTCGAGCTGACAGCCGCGGCAGATCGTGCAGCCGAGGCTGACCATCGCCAGCGTCCCGAAGCCGACCCGGTTGGCGCCGAGGCAGTGAAGCTTGACGATGTCGTGGCCGGTCCGGTAGCCGCCGTCGGCCCAGATCTCCACCCGGTTGCGCAGCCCCGCCTCCATCAGCGCCTGGTGGACGGCGCGGGTGCCGATGTCCGACGGCAGGCCGACGTGGCGGAGCGCGTGCTGGCGCGCCGCGCCGGTGCCGCCCTCGAAGCCGGAGAGGGTGATGATGTCCGCCCCCGCCTTGGCGATCCCGAGGCCGATCGTGCCGATGTTCGGCACCACCGGGACCTTGACCGAGACCCGCACGTCGGGGTTCACGGTCTTCAGCTCGTCGATCAGCTCGGCGAGGTCCTCGATCGAGTAGAGATCGTGGTTGTTGGAGGGTGAGATCAGGTCGGTGCCGGGCGCCGCGTTACGCGCCGCCGCGACCTTCTCGGAGACCTTCTTGCCGGGCAGGTGGCCGCCCTCGCCGGGCTTCGCCCCCTGGCCGATCTTGATCTCGGCGACGTAGGAGCTGTTGACCATCTCGGCGGAGACGCCGAAGCGCCCCGAGGCGATCTGCTGACCGCGCCAGTTGCGGTACTGCCCATACATGTCGCGGATCTCCCCACCCTCGCCGTTCATGCAGAGGATGTTGGTCGCCTTGGCCGCGTCGGCGTAGGCGCGGAAGGCCGGTTCCGACTGCGAGCCGAAGCTCATCGAGGAGATCACGATCGGGTAGTCGTGATGGCCGACGCCGGCGTCCACGGTGCTCGGGTCGACCGGTTCCCGGTCCCCCTTCAGAGCCATGATGTGGCGCATCGAGATCGGGCTCTGCTTCTCCAGTTCACGGACCTTCTCCGAGTACTCCTCGTAGGTGCCGCTGCCGTTCGCCGTCGCGATCGCGAACTTGTAGACCTTCGGGTAGAAGCGGAACGTCTTCGCCGGTTTCGCCGCCTCGTCGTCGCCGGAGAGCGCCCTGGCGCGCTCGTTGGTGTCGGCGTCGAGCTCGGCGAAGCCGGTACCGCCGCCCTCCTCGGTCGCCGCGAACGCCTTGGTCTGGAAGATCTCCGCCAGCTCCGGCTTCACCCCGATCGAGGAGAACTGCCGCGCGTAGCCGCGCACCTCGTGGATGCCGATCGTCGAGATCACTTTCTCGATCCCCTTGGTCAGCGCGTCGCAGAGGTTGCCGACGTCGGACTCGTAGTCCTCGACGCAGATCACTTCGACCATCACGTAGGGGCAGACGCCGTTGGCGCCGAGCCCGAGCGCCAGCATCGTGTCGTGCACGTTGCGGATCGCCGCCGAGCGCAGGACGATCCCGCAGCGCCGCCGCAGGTTCGTCTCGCCGCGCTCGACCTTGAACTGCTTCAGCGCCTGGTCGACCGCCGAGGTCGCCAGGTGCGGGTCGAGGTAGCGGCGCTCGCCGTCGTAGACGGTGCGGTCGGTGAGGACCAGGAGCTCGGCCCCGTCGCGGACCTTCTTCACCGCCTCGTGGCGGATCCGCTCGATCGCGCCCGCCGTCGTCTCCGACTCGAGCAGCGAGATGTCGACCGCCGCGGCGCGCCCCCGGAACTCCTCCCAGAGATCCTCCAGCAGGTAGGTCTGATGCTCCTGGGCGATCTTGCGGTAGGTCTTGTCGGAGAGCGGCGCCAGGCCATGGTGGCCACCCAGCACCACCGGGAAGGCGGTTTCGACGGTCGCCGTGTCCTCGGCGGCGGAATCGATCGACGGCCTCCGGCCGTAGAGCGTGCGGGTCGAGAAGTGCTCCAGCTCGCGCTCGCGGTCGAGCGCCGGGTTGGTGACGACGGCGACCGTCTCCTTGAAGTAGTCGGCGAGGTTCTGCCGCTCCGGCGAGAGCGCCGCCAACGGCCCGTCGTAGCCCAGCGAGCCGATCGGCTCGGCCCCGTTGGAGGCCATCTGCTGGACCAGTTTGACGTCGTCGCGCTGCCAGCCGAAGCCCGCCAGGATGCGGTCTTCGACCTTGACCGGCTCGGCCGGGCCGGCTTCCGAGTAGCCGGGGACCTCGCCGCCCTCGAGCGGTCCGCCGGTTTCCAGCGCACGCTCGTACGGCGCCACCGAATCGACCCCGTTGCGGGCCAGCCAGCGGTCGCGGACGATGCGCAGCATCTCGGCGTGCGGGTGGAAGGTCGAGGCTCGGGCGGCGCGGTCGACCATCACCATCGCCTTCTCGCCCGGCGCCATCGGCTGCGGCTCGGAGACCATCGAGTGGACCGAGACGACGCCGGGCTCGGAGCTGAAGACGTGGTCGGTCTCGGTCTCCACCTTCCACAGCGGGCGCAGGCCCATCGCGTCGGCGGAGAAGACGCACTCGTCGCCGTGGCGGGCGATCAACGCCACCGGACCCTGGGCGAACGGCCCCATCGCCTGGTGCAGGTACATGTAGAAGCCGTGGAGCTCCTCCGGGAGACCGCGGATCTCCTCGACGATCGGCGGCACCACCATCTCCATCGCCTCGGCCAGCGAGAGCCCCTCGCGGCTGACCATCGTGTCGATCGTCAGGTTCAGATCCTGGGAGTCCGAGGACCCGGGCTGCACCTGCACCGCCAGCATCTTCGCCTCCTGGCGCAGCTGTTCGATCGTGTTGATCTCGCCGTTGTGGCCGAGCACCGAGAACGGCTGCACCCGCTTGAACGAGGGCCAGGTGTTGGTCGAGTAGCGATTGTGGCCGAAGGCGGCGACGGTCTCGAAGCGCGGATCGGCGAGGTCCGGGTAGTAGGCGCCGAGCACGTTCGGCGCGCCCATCACCTTGTAGACGCAGGTGGTGCCGGAGAACGACGGCACGTGGACGCCGAGCCGGCGCTCCAGCTCGAGCAGCAGCTCGAAGACGACCGCGTCGCGCCTGCCGGCGTCGCCGACCACGCCCGCGACCTGCCAGAAGATCGGCTCCTCCTCGCGCGCGGTCGGGCCAAGCGCGGTCGAGTCGACCTTTCCCTCGCGCTCGGCGAGGATGCGGAAGCCGCCCGCCGAGAGCAGCTCACGGGCGTCGTGCCTGACCTTCTCGACGTCCTGGGAGCGCTCGATGAAGACGTGGCCGACGGCGAAGCCGTCGTCGAGAGCGAGCGCCGGGTCGTGTCCGCCGACCCGGATCTCCTCCGCCCAGATCGCCCGCGGGATGTCGAGCAGCAGGCCGCAGCCGTCCCCCTCGCCGTCGACGTTGCCGGCCCGGTGGAGCATCTTCTGCAGCGCCGGGATCGCCAGCTCGATCGGCTCATGGCTGGGCGTCGCGTCCTTGCGCACCGACGCGTAGATCGCGCAGGCATCGTTCTCCTCGACGCTCGGCGGCGAGACCAGCGGCTTGTAGGGGCGCTCCGGCGAGTAGCGCTCGGGACGGGCGCGCTCGACGCGCTCGGCGTCGGCATCACGACTGGACATATCTACCTCCCGGGATCCGCGCCTTCTTCGAGCGGGCGCGCGACGGGTTTGCGGGTCTCCGGATTATAGGGCGCCTGTGCGTTGGCTCAGCTGCCCCAGGAGGGTTCGAAGGCTCCCTTGACCAGGACCGTCTTCTTGCCGCCCTTGAAGGGGACGGTGACCACGTCGGGGTGCGAGTTGCCGCCGAAGCCGAGCCCGCTGGTACCGAGCACCATCTTGCCGTCGGCCGAGATCGCCGCCCCCTGGAAGCCGGTCTCGGCGTTTTTCGTCAGCGGCTTCTGCGCGCCGGTCACGGGGTTGACCGCGACCGCGTAGCTCTGATCCTCACCGTTGTACTCGGTCAGGAGCTGCTTGCCGGATTCCGACCAGGCGATCGGGGAGAGGCCCACTGCCAGCGGCGAGACCTGCGTGGTCGTCAGCTTGCTGATCTGCTGCCCTTCTTCGTTCATCAGGTAGAGCTCGTTCTTCGGTCCGTACTGGCGCTGCTTGGAGCCGAGCTGGCGGGCGAAGACGATCTGCCCGGTCGGCCCCCAGAGCGGGTAGGCGGAGTTGTGATCGTGGCTCAACGCGACCCGCTTGCCGCCTGCGAGCGCGTAGCGGAAGACGTTGCTCTTCAGCGGGTAGTACGTGCCCTGCGAGACGCCGTACACGATTTCGTCGCTTGCTGGGGACCAGCTGACACCGTTGACGTAGCCGGTCGCGACCTTGTTGGTCAGCTTGCCGGTCTGGACGTTGAACACGATCAGGTTGCCGGGCCCGTTGAAGCCGCCGCGCTGGGTGGCGACCATGGTCGAGTCGGGCGACCAGGCGAAGGTGAAGCCTTCGCGCCAGTTGGTGAACAGCGTCTTCGTCTTGCCGGTGGAGACCGAGTACATCTTCATCTCCGGGGCGCCGCTTTTCGTTTCGTGTTCGTAGACCACAAGTTCGCCGTTCGGCGAGACGTGGGCGCCGCGCCCTTCGCCGATCAGGTGCGGCTTCTTGCCGTTGTCTTCGGCGTAGTAGATCTTGCTGTGCCAGAAACCCCGCGTGTACTTCGTGTAGGCGAGCGTCGCGTTGGCGGCGGCCGGGAGCGCAAACAGCGCCGCGGCGACGAGGCCGGTGGCGATCAGCTTCCGCTTCGACAGAGCCACGAGGCCGACCTCAGCCGCCCCAGGAGGGTTCGAAGCCGCCCTTGACCAGCACCTTCGCCTTGCCGCCCTTGTAGGGGACCGAGACGATCTTCAGGTTGGAGGAGCCGGGGCCTTCGTAGCCGCCGAGATAGCCGAGCGCCGTCTTGCCGTCCGCGGTCAGGGCGGTGCCGACGAAGCCGGTCTCCATGTTGCCCGGGCTGAGCGAGCGTTCCGCCCCGGTCTTCGGGTTGACGGCGACCGCGTAGCTGGTGTCCTGGCCCCCGTACTCGGCGAGCAGCTGGTTGCCGGAGGCCGACCAGGCGGTCGGGAAGAGCCCCTGGGTGAGCGGGTCGACCTTGGTGTCGGTGAGCCGCTTCCCCTGCTTGCCGTCGCCGTTCATCAGGTAGAGGTCGTTCTTCGGCCCGTACTTGCGCTGCTTCGCGCCCAGTTGCTTGATGTAGACGATCTGTCCCTGCGGACCCCAGAGCGGGTAGCTCGAGATGCCGTCGTGGGTCAGGGTCGAGGTCGGGCCGCCCCCCACCGGGACGCGGACGATGTCGGACTTGGCGGGGTAGTCCTGGCTCTTGGCGAGCCCGAAGACCAGTTCCGTCGATTCGGGCGAGAAGCTCACTCCCTCGAAGTAGCCGCTCGCGATCTTCGTCAGCTTCCCGGTTTCGACGTCGATCACGTAGAGGCCGCGCACGCCCAGTTCGCCGCCCCGCTGGGCGGCGACCATGGTCGAGTCCGGCGACCAGGCGAAGGTGAACGATTCGCGCCAGGGGCTGAAGATCGTCTTCGTCTTGCCGGTGGCGAGCGAGTAGAGCTTCATTTCCGGCGTGTGGTTCTTGCCTTCCGCTTCGTAGACCACAAGTTCGCCGTTCGGCGAGACGTGGGCGCCGCGCCCGGCCCCGATCATCTTCGCCCCCTTGCCGTTGTCCTTGGCGACGTAGACGTGGGAATTGAAGACGTTCTTCGAAAAGGCGAGCGTCGCGTCGGCGGCGGCGGGGAGCGCCAGCAACGCGGCCACGACGAGGAGGGCAGGGATCAGCTTCGACTTCGGCAAGGTGGGCATGAGCGCGACTCTATCCGCGCCCTCCCGCCGTGCAAACCCCCCGGCCGGCTGTTCCTTATGCGCCTATGAGGCGCATAAGGAACAGCTGCGGGAGGTCAGAGCTCGGGGACGTCGGCGCCGAGCGGTTCGAACGGGAGCCGGCGCACCTCGGCCCAGCTCTCGGTGCGCTCCTTCAACGCCGCGGCGACGCCGCCCGCTTCCTCCCAGGTCGTCCAGACCAGGACGGTCGGCCCGGCACCCGAGATCGTCGCCCCCAGCGCGCCCAGCTCGGCGGCCGAGTCGACGATCTCCATCGAACGCGGGTAGAGCTCACGCCGGCGCGGCTGGTGGATGCGGTCGTGGAGACCGCGCGCCACGAGGTCGAGGTCGGCGCTCCGCAGCCCCAGCACCAGGAGGGCGGCGGCGGAGACGTTGGCGACGGCGTCGGCGAGCGGCAGCTCGGCCGGGATCGCCTCCCGCGCCAGTTTCGTCGAGACCTCCTCGGCCGGGATCACGACGATCCCCTCCAGCCCCTCCGGCGGATCGAAGCGCGCCGCGAACGGCTCCCCGCCGGCCGCGCAGACGACGCAACCGCCGTAGATCGCGGCGGCGACGTTGTCGGGGTGGCCCTCGATCGCGGTCGCCCGGGCGAGCAGCTCCTCGCGCGACAACGCCAGCTCGAAGAGGTGGTCGGCGGCGACCAGGCCGGCGACGATCGCCGCGGCACTCGACCCCAGCCCCCGCGCAAGCGGGATGCCGCTCTGCAGGCGGAAGCTGATCCCGTCGGCCGGATGGAGCGTCTCGAACGCCCGCACGATCAGGTTGTCGCGCCCGGTCGAGACCGCCAGCCCGCCCGGATCGAGCGAGAACTCCCCCGTCTCCTCCACCTCCAGCTCGAGGTGCAGCGACACCGCCGCCGCCATCGCGTCGTACCCCGGCCCGAGGTTCGCCGAGGAGGCGGGCACGCGGACGAGTCGGCGGCGGGCGGTCAATCGAAGACGGCGCGCTCGACCGCCGCCAGGTCGTTCTCGCAGCTGATCACGGCCGGAGCCTTGCCGAGCGCCGTGTCGGGGTCCTTGAGGCCGTGGCCGGTGAGCACCGCGACGACGAGCTCCGGCTTCGGCGCGCCGTCCACCGTCGGCAGGCCGTGGGCGAGGAGGCCGGCCACCGACGCGGCCGAGGCGGGCTCGCAGAAGACGCCGACGCAGGAGGCGAGCCAGTGATAGGCGTCGATGATCTGCTCGTCGCTGACCGCGGCGACTCGGCCGCGCGACGCGCTGAAGACCCCCATCGCCTCCTCCCAGCGCGCCGGGTTGCCGATCCGGATCGCCGAGGCGATCGTCTCCGGGTGCTCCACGGGTCTGCCGGTCACCAGCGGCGCCGCGCCCTCGGCCTGGAAGCCGTAGACGATCGGTGCCGCGCCCATCTCCTGAAAGCCCTTCCAGTAGGCGGTCACGTTGCCGGCGTTGCCGACCGGGATCGCCAGCGCGTCCGGCGCCCTCCCGATCTCGTCGATCAACTCGAAGGCGGCCGTCTTCTGGCCTTCGATCCGGTAGGGGTTGACCGAGTTGACCAGCTCTATCGGGTGCTTCTGGGAGAGCTCGCGGACGACCCGCAGGGCGTCGTCGAAGTTGCCTTTCAGGGCGACCACGCGAGCGCCGTGGATCAGCGCCTGGGCGAGCTTGCCGATCGCGATCTTGCCCTCCGGCACGATCACCGCGCCGCGCAGTCCGGCTTTCGCCGCGTAGGCGGCGCAGCTCGCCGCGGTGTTGCCGGTCGAGGCGCAGATCACCGCCTCCACCCCGCGCCCCTTCGCCCGCGAGACGGCGACCGTCATGCCGCGGTCCTTGAAGGAGCCGGTCGGGTTGGCGCCGTCGAACTTGAGCAGCACCTCCGCGCCGACCCGTTCGGAGAGCCGCGGCGAGGGGATCAGCGGGGTCGAGCCCTCCTGGAGGCTGACGATCGGGTCGTCGGGCTCCAGGTTCAGCCGGTCGCGGTAGCGTTCGATCAGGCCCCGTTCCGGCACCTAGAAGCGCTCCTCGATCACATGGATCGAGCGCGCCGGGCCGCGCAGCTCACCGAGCCCGTTGAGCGCCTCGACCGCCCGCGCAAAGCGCGATTCGAGGCACTCGTGGACGACCATCACCAGCCGCGCATCCTCACCGATGCCGCGCTGTACGACGCTCTTCACCGAGACCTCGTGGTCGCCGAGCACGGTCGCGATCCGGGCCAGCACGCCGGGCCGGTCGGCGACCTCGAGGTGCAGGTAGAAGGAGCTGGGGACGTCGGCGACGATCGGCAGCTCGGCGCGCGTCTCGTGCACCGGCGCGTCGCCGGCGAGGATCGAGACGATGTCGCCGAGCACCGCGCTCGCCGTCTGCAGGCCGCCCGCCCCGGGACCCGAGAGCGTCACCTCGTTGATCGCCGGCGCCTGGATCATCACCGCGTTGAAGGCCCCCTCGATCGGCGCCAGCGGATGGCCCGAGTAGAGGAAGCAGGGGAAGACGCGGACGCTGATCCCCGCGCCGCGCCGCTCCGCCACGCCGAGCAACTTCAGCGAGAGGCCGAGCTCCTTGGCGAAGGCGAGGTCGTCGGGCTGGATCGCCTCGATCCCCTCGTAGGCGACCTCCGAGAGCGTCACCGGGGTGTGGAAGGCGAGCCGCGCGAGGATCGCCATCTTCGCCGCGGCGTCGGCGCCGGAGACGTCGTCGGTCGGGTCGGCCTCCGCGTAGCCCAACCCCTGGGCGCGGGCGAGGACGTCGTCGTAACCGGCCCCGCTCGCCGCCATCTCGCTGAGGATGAAGTTCGTCGTGCCGTTGACGATCCCGTAGATCTTCTCGATCTCGGTCGCGGCGAAGCCCTCCTGGATCGTGCGCACGATCGGGATCACCGCCGCCACCGCCGCCTCGAAGCGCAGCTGCACGCCCGCCTCGCGGGCGACCGCGAAGAGCTCGTCGCCGTGCTGGGCGAGCAGCTGCTTGTTGGCGGTGACGACCGGGCGCCCGGCACGCAGCGCGGCGGTCACGTACTCGCGGGCGGGGTCGGTGCCGCCCATCAGCTCGACCACCAGGTCGGAGCGCTCGAGGATCGCGGCGAAGTCCCCTTCGCCGCGGGTCAGCACTCCGGCGAGCTCCGGCCGACGACCGGTCGCCGCCTGCACCGCGTCGGCGCGCTCGGCGAGCAGGTCGGCGAAGGCGCCGCCGACGTTGCCGCGGCCGAGCAGGCCGATGCGCACGGGTTTCGGCCCCTCGCCCACCTCGGCCACAGCCTCCCCCGCCGCCGTCGCCTCAGACATCGCGGGCCGTCAGATCGTCGTAGGTCTCGCGGCGGACGACGACGCGGGCCTCGCCGTCGCGGCAGAAGATCACCGGCGGCCGGGTGACGCCGTTGTAGTTGCTCGCCATCGCGTGGCCGTAGGCGCCGGTCGCCGGGGTGACGAGGACGTCGCCGACCGCGGGCGCCGCCAGCCGCGCGTCGCGGACGATCACGTCGCCGGACTCGCAGTGCATGCCGGCCACCGTGACGAGGGTGTCCGACTCGGCCGCCGCGCGGTCGGCGATCAGCGCCTCGTAGCGCGAGCCGTAGAGCATCGGCCGCAGGTTGTCCGACATGCCGCCGTCGACCGCGACGTAGGTGCGGACGCCGGGGATCTCCTTCACCGTGCCGATCCGATAGGCCGTGACGCCCGCGTTGGCGACCAGCGAGCGCCCCGGCTCGATCATCACCAGCACGTCGGGGCCGAAGACCTCGCGCACGCCCGCCACCTTCACCCCGACGTACTCGTCGATCGAGGGCGGCGCGTCCTCCGCGGTGTAGGCGACGCCGAGACCGCCGCCGACGTCGACGACCTTGCACCAGTCCCCGGCCAGCTCACCGAGCGCCGCGATCGCGAGCCGGTAGGGCTCGAGCTCGAAGATCTGCGACCCGATGTGGGCATGGAGGCCGACCAGCTCGAGCACGTCGGAGGCGAGCACCCGCTCGATCGCGCGTGCGGCGCCACCCTCGTCGCCCATCCCGAAACCGAACTTGGAGTCGAGCTGGCCGGTGGTGATGAAGTCGTGGGTCGAGGGCCTCACCCCCGGCGTCACCCGGATCAGCACCCGGGTCGGCCCGTCGAGGAGCCGCTCGCAGCGCTCGATCTCGTCGAAGGAGTCGAGGACCAGGAGGCCGATGCCGGCCCGCGCCGCCATCAGGATCTCCTCGTCGGTCTTGTTGTTGCCGTGCATGTGGATGCGGGCCGGGTCGAAGCCCGCGGCGAGGGCGAGGTGGAGCTCACCGCCGGAGGCGACATCGACCGATAGCCCCTCCTCGGCGAAGAGCCTGTAGGCGGCGGTCGCCGGGAACGCCTTGCTGGCGAAGAGGATCTCCCCGTCGACCCCGCGGCTCGCGAAGGCCTCGCGGTAGGCGCGGGCGCGGGCGCGCAGGTCGTCCTCGGCGTAGACGTAGGCTGGGGTGCCGTGCTCTGCGGCGACCTCGACCACGTCGCAGCCACCGATCTCGAGGTGGCCGAGCGCGTTCACGCGGCTGCCGATCGGCAACACTGCCGATCCCGCGATCGGGTCGCCCGCCGGCGCCCGGGACTGAAGCTGCTCCGCCATCGGCGGCATTGTGACGGTTGGCCGGGTACCCGGCTCAGTGACCGTTGGTACCGAGCGCGCCGCCGACGACTTCGCCGACCCCGTCGACCACTTTCCCGACCGCCGATTCGGGTCCGGAGACGCCGTTCACCACCGTTTCGGTGACTTCGGTGACGCCGGTCTTTTCAAGGGTCCCGCCGAGGACCTGTTCGTCGACGTTGTGGACGGTTTCGTCGACCCCTTCGGTGATCGTCTGGGACGCCTTCGGGGCGGTGGCTTCGGTCGTCGTACCGCCGCTCCCACCGGAGCCGCCACCTGAACCAGAGCCGCCGCCGGAGCTAGATCCTTCAGAGCCCGAACTCGAGGCCTGCGAGGAAGAGGACTGCGAGGAGCTTGAGCCCGAGCTGCCACCCGAGGACGTCTCGCCGCCACCGGTCGGCGCGGTGCCTCCGATCTGCGTGGCGGCCGGACCGCCACTCGCACCTCCGGTCGAGCCAGAGTGCTTCGTGCCGTGATGGTGGCGGCCGCCCCGCGCGGAGCCGGCCACGGTAGTGGCGGCGGCGGGATGCGACCCCGTCGCGCTCGCCGTGGCGCCGCCGGCCGCCCCACCGCCGGTGGCGCCGGATGCCGGGGTCCCGGAGGAGACGGCCTGCTTGTCGTCGTGCCCGCCCAGCGCCGTGATCGGCCAGTCGTGGAAGACCTGGGCGGAGACGAGCACGGCGAAGATCGCGATCGCGATGCCGATCAAGGTCACGCCGGAGAGCGCGCCCGCAAGATAGGTGTGCGCCTGACGGATCACAAGCTCTGTCCCTTATCGGACATTGTCGTGTCCAACGTAACCGCTCAGCGGGATTCTTACACCAGAAAAACTGAGTTCAGACGGAGACTGAGCACGATCTTTCAGGCCGCCGACGCTCAGAGTGAGTTCTCGACCCGGAGCAGGCCGCCGGAGGCCTCCTCCTCCATCTGCAGGGTGGTGTGCTCGATGCCGAAGCCCTCCCCCAGCTCGAGCTCGAGCCGACGGCGGATCTCGTCGCGATCGGCGCCGCGGGCGACGACGACGTGCGCGGCCAACGCCGGGAAGCCCGCGGTCACCGTCCAGACGTGGAGGTCGTGGACCGAGCGGACGCCCGCGACGCCGCAGATCGCCGCCCCCATCCCGTCGACGTCGAGACCGGCGGGCGCCGACTCCATCAGCACGTCGAAGGGCTCCTTGATCAGCCGCCAGGAGGAGAAGAGGACGAGCACCGAGATCAGCAGGCCGACGATCGGGTCGACGATGTCGGAGCCGCCGAGCAGCACCCAGGCGCCCGCGACGACGACCCCGAGCGAGCCGAGCGCATCGGCGAAGGAGTGACGCAGGACGCCCTCCAGGTTGACGTCGGCGCGCTCGCCGTGGGCGAGATAGAGGGTCGCCGCGGCGTTGCCGAGCAGGCCGAGGAACCCGAGCGCGAGGACCCCTCCGCCCGCGATCGCCGGCGGATCGGAGAGCCGGCCGATCGCGGCGATGCCGATGCCGACGCTGACCGCGACCAGCAGCAGCCCGTTGACGAGCGCCGCCAGCACCTCCGAGCGCTGATACCCGAAGGTGCGCCGGCCGGAGGCGGGACGGGCGGCAAGCCGCGCCGCGATCAGCGCCAGGACGATCGAGCCGACGTCGGAGAGCAGGTGCCCGGCGTCGGCGAGAACCGCCAGCGAGCCGGTGATGACACCGCCGATCGCCTCGGCGAGCAGCAGCGCGACGTTGATCGCCAGCGCGACGACGAGCCGCCGCCGCGAGTCCTCCCGCCGCGCCTCCAAGGCGTGCGCCCCGAAGCCGTGGCTATGCCCGTGTCCACCGCCGTGGTCGTGCGAGTGACTGTGCACGACCCGAGCTTAGAGCCGGCTCAGGCCGCGACAGGCTCCTTGGGGGCGGTCGCCTGGGCGGCGAGCTCGGCGGCGTAGCCGAGGCGCTCGGCGTACTCGCGGGCCTGCATCCGGGCGATGACCATCCGCTGGATCTCGGCCGTGCCCTCGAACAGCTGGTAGATCTTGGCGTCGCGGAACCACTTCTCAAGCGGGTGGTCGGTGTCCCAGGCGGCGGGGCCGACGAGGTCCATCAGCGTCGTCGTCGCCCACATCGTCACGTCGCCCGCCTTCAGCTTCGACATCGAGCCCTGGCCGCCGGTCATCGCCCGGCCGTTGCGGCCCATCCAGGCCGCCCGCTGAACCAGCAGGCGCGCCGCCTCGATCTCGGTCGCGACGTCGGCCAGCGTCTGCTGCACCCGCTGCGCTTTCAACAGCGGCACGCCGCCTTCTTCACGGCCTTCGAGGTACTCGAGCGTCCACTCGTAGGCGGCCTGGGCGATCCCCAACGCCGAGGCGCCGACGATCGGCCGGGTGATCTCGAAGGTGGCGAGCGCGTCGGCCGAGCGCGACTGCTGCCCGGAGCGGGCCCGCTCCAGCTTGGTCTGCAGCTTTTCCTCGCCGCCGAGCAGGTTCTCGGCGGGCACGCGGCAGTCCTCGAGCACCACCTCGGCGGTGTGCGAGGCACGGATCCCGAGCTTCGACTCCTTTTTGCCCTGCGAGAGCCCCGGCGTCCCCTTCTCGACCACGAAGGACGCCTGGCCGCGGGTGCCGAGCGCCGGATCGACGGTGGCGACGATCACGTGGACGTCGGCGATGCCGCCGTTGGTGATGAAGACCTTGGTCCCGTTCAGGACCCACTCGTCGCCGTCGCGGACCGCCGTCGTCTTCAGGCTCTTGACGTCGGAGCCCGCCTGCGGCTCGGTCACCGCGTAGGCGCCCAGCTTCACGTTCTCGGCGTCGCCGAAGCACTCGGGCACCCAACGGGCCATCTGCTCGGGCGTGCCCGAGGAGGCGATGCCGGCGGCGGCGAGGCCGGAGCCGCTGATCGCCAGGGCGATCCCGGCGCAGCCCCAGTGGAACTCCTCGGCGGCGATCACCTGCATCTGGCCACCCTCGTCGGAGGCGGCGCGCTGGATCCCCTCGAGCCCGCCGAAGCCCTGCCTCCGCGCCTCCTTGATGACCTCCCACGGGGTGCTCTCCTCGCGGTCGTGCAGGGGCGCGGCCGGGCGGATCACCTCGCGGGCGAACCGGCGGCACTCGGCCTGGTAGGTCAGCTGCTCGTCGTTGAGTGCGAAATCCACGGCGCTTCCTCTCTCTCGGTACGCGGCGGGGATCGGCCGCGCCTTCGACGGTTGATTGACTGGTCAGTCAGCCAGTCCTCACACAGCCTAGCCGACCGCCCGGCCGGCCGCTCGCCGCGCCTGTACGGTTGGGGCGGGTGAGCGCCGAACGACCGATCAACGCCGACGTGGAGGTGCCGCAGGACGCAGCGGAGCCGGTCGTGGAGGCGAAACCCGCGCCCGTGGAGCCGGGGCCGGTCACGGAGGCGCCGACCGAGCCCGCAGCAGAGGCGCCTGCCGCGACGGAGCCGGCGCCTCCCCAGGAGGAGCTGCCCGAGGAGCCATCGCCGCCCCCGGCCCCTCGCCGTCGCAGGCGCCGCCGGGTCCCGGGTCCGATCAAGCTGGTCGTCGCCCTGGTCGCGATCGCGATCGGATTCATCGTCCTCGCCGTCTTCGCCGGTGGCGGCGGCTCGAAGAAGAACGGGGTCGGCGCCGCCCCCACCCCTTCGACCACCCCTTCCCAGGCCGCCGGGACCTCGCCCACCGGAGCCCCCTCGGAAGGCGGATCGGAAGAAACGGGCGCGGGCCTCGAGGAACTCGGCTATCCCGCCTTCGCCACCTCCAACACGACCCGCATCGGCGGTCCCGACCCGGTGACCAACGCGGCCGCCACCGCCCTTGCCGTCTTCCCGTCGACCAACGCCAAACAACGGCCGGTGGCGGTCGCCCTGGTCGGCAAGGAAGACTGGGCCGGGGCGATCGCCGCGGGCGTCCTGATGGCGGAACCGATCAAGGCGCCACTCCTCTACGGCGAACCGGAAGACGTCCCCGACGCGACGGGGGAAGCGCTCGAAGCGCTGCAGCCACAGGGGGGCGCCGCCAGCGACGGCGACGCGGTGCTGGCGATCGGCGACGTCGAAGTGCCGAGCGGGATGAGCGCCGCCAAGGTCGAGGCCGGCGACGCGGCGAGCGAGGCGGCCGGGATCGCCCGCCTACGCGACCGCCTCGCCGGGTCGCCGCCGCAGGCGGTCGTCCTCGCCTCCAGCTCCGAACCCGCCTACGCGGCACCCGCGGCCGCCTACGCCGCCCGCTCCGGGGATCCGGTCCTCTTCACCGAAGCCGACACGCTGCCGCAGGCGACGGCGGCCGCCCTGCGCCGTGAGGAAGGCGTGCCGGTCTACGCGCTCGGCCCCGGCTCGGCGATCTCCGGCAAGGTGATGGGAGAAGTCGCCGAACTCGGCAGCCACGTGACCCGGATCAGCGGCGCCGACCCGGTCGCCACGGCGATCGCCTTCGCCCGCTACGGGCAGGGCAAGTTCGGCTGGCACGTCTCCGATCCCGGCCACGGCTTCGTCCTCGCCCGCGCCGACGCGCCGCTCGAAGCCGCCGCCGCGGCGCCGCTCTCGGCCTCCGGGACCTGGGGACCGTTGCTGCTCACGGATTCCGCCGATACGCTGCCGTCCGAATTGCGCGGCTATTTCCTCGACGTCAAGCCCGGCTACACCACCGACCCGACCCGGGCCTTCTACAACCACGTGTGGATCGTCGGCGACACCGGGCAGATCAGCGTCGAACAACAGGCGGAAGTCAACGAAGTCGCCGAATTGGCGAAGATCGGGGAGGCGGAATGAGCGAGGCGGAGAACCCAGAGCTGCTCGGTGGCGAGCAGGGCATCACGGTCGAGGACATCCGCGCCCTCGCCGGCCCGGCGACGCCCCATTTCTCGCTGCAGATCCGCAACCGGATCGCGCGTCTGATCGAGCCCTTCCCGCCCGGCGACCCGGTCCGCCTCGAAGGCGAACGACAGATCGCCCGCCTGCAGGAGATCTCCGACGGCAGCGGCGAGTCGCGCCGCACGCTCGGCATCGAGCACTAGCGCCGTGAAGCGGCTCGCACCAGGCGTCTGGCGCTTCAAGGAGTTCCCGGCGCCGACGATCAACGTCTACCTCGCCGAGGACGTGCTGATCGACGCCGGGCGGACCTGGGACCGGCGGCGGATCTTCGCCGAGCTGGAGAAGGTGGAGATCTCCGAGGTCGCGCTGACCCACGTCCACCCCGACCATCAGGGCTGCGCGAAGGCGGTCTGCGATGCGCGCGAGGTGCCGCTCTCCTGCCACGCCGACGATGTCGATGCGATGGAGGGGCGGCGCTCGGTCGGCTCGGGGGCGGCGCTCATCCCGCGCATCTACGACCGCATCTGGACCGGCCCGCCGCACAAGGTCGACCGGGTTCTCGCCGACGGCGACCAGGTGGCGGGCTTCCGGGTCGTCCATGCCCCCGGCCACGCGCCCGGCGAGGTGATCTTCTTCCGCGACTCCGACCGGGTCGCGATCTGCGGCGACGTGGTCCGCAACATGAGCTTCCTCACCGGCCTGCCCGGCATCCGCCAGCCACCCGACGAGATGACCTACGACCCGCCCGAGAATCGCCGCTCGATCCGCAGGCTGGCGGCGCTCGAGCCGTCGCTGATCCTCCCCGGCCACGGCCCGGCGATCACCGACATGGACGCCTTCGGCCGCTTCGTCGCCGCCCTCCCCACCGACTGAGCACGCCCCCCGAGTGCTTCCGAGCTTAGGGGGTCATATATCCCCGAAAACTCGGAAGCACGGGCGGGTGGAGGTACCATCGGCACATGGACGCTCCACTCGCACCAGAGCAAGGGGTCGACAGTCCGGAGAACGCCCGTGAGCTGGCGATCCAGCGGCTGAAGATGAAGCAGGACTTCAAAGGCGTGGTCGCCGGCGGCCTTTTCGCGGTGGTGATCGTGGTCGTCATCTGGGCGCTCGGCGAAGGCGGTTACTTCTGGCCGGTCTGGGTGATGCTCGGCGTCGCGATCGGGATCGTCGCCCAGGGCTGGAAGGCCTACGGCCCGAGCAACCGGATCAGCGAGGCCGACGTCAGACGGGAGATGGAACGCGGCTAGGTCGTCGCGCCGCCCGATGCCGGGCCGAAGGCGTCGATGATGCGGTTCTGGTACTCGCTCAGCTCCTCGGGCGAGATGAAGTAGGTCGGTGGCGTCAGGAAGAGGCCGTCGGCGCGCTCGGCGGTCGCCGCGACCCGCGCCCGCACCTTGTCGAGCGGCCCGGCGGCGCAGTAGGCCTCGACCATCGCGTCGCTGATCGCCGCCGGCACCGCGGCGATGTCGCCGCGGCGGAAGGCCTCGCCGGCGGCGTTCGCCTCGTCCGCGAAGCCGTGCATCTCCCAGACCGGCGCGTAGGTCCTCACCGTGGCGTAGAAGGAGATCGTGCGGCGGGCGAGGTCGAGCGCACGCCCCTCGTCATCGTCGATCACGCAGCAGACCGTCGGTAGATAGTCGAAGGTGGCGCGCTCACGGCCGGAGCGCCGCAGGCCCTCCTCGAAGCCGGGGACGACGACCTCGTCGATCCAGCGCAGGCTCTGGATCGGGTGACCGATCAGGCCGTCGGCGACATCGCCCGCCATCCGCGCCATGCCGGCCTGGACGGCGGCGGTGTAGATCGGCGGTGGCTCCTCGCGGGCGACCGGGTGCGGCCGCACCCAGCCCTTGATGTCGATGTCGTAGTAGTCGCCCTGGTAGCGGATCGGCTCGCCCGCGCCGGCCTGGCGCATGATCAGCCGGGTCGCCTCGATCGCCTCGCGCAGGTGCGGCGCCGGGCGACCGTACTCGGCGTTGTGCCAGGTCTCGTTGAGGCGCTTCACCCCGGCCCCCATGCCGAGTCGGAAGCGCCCGCCCGACATCTCGTCGATGTCCAGCGCGGTGACGGCCATGATGAACGGGCTGCGGGTGAAGGCCCAGACGATCCCGGTGGCGACGCCGATCCGCTCCGTCTTCGCCGCCAGGTAGGCGGCCTGGGTGTCGGCGGCGCGGAACAGCTCCGGCGCCCAGAGGCACTCGACGCCGGCCGCCTCGGCACGCAGCGCCTCCGCCTCGAGGTCGGCCACCGAGTTGCCGATCGCCGCGACCGAGATGCGCCCGAGGGCGCTCAACCCCGCTCCCACCCGCTCAGCTGTTCCTTATGCGCCTTATAGGCGCATAAGGAACAGCCGGCCGAAGGGGTCACGCCTCGGCAGGCACGAGGACCTTCTTCGCCACCTGCTCGCGGTGCCAGCGCGCGTCGCCGTACATCGAGGCGTTGGCGCGGCCGCGCTTGAGGAAGAAGTGGAGGTCGTGCTCCCAGGTGAAGCCGATGCCGCCGTGGACCTGGATCGAGGCGTCGGGGACGCGCCAGCCGGCGTCGGACGCGTAGGCCTTCGCCATCGAGGCGGCCAGCGGCAGGCCGTCGGGGTCGGCGTCCGCCGCCCAGGCGGCGCCGTAGACCGCGGAGCGCGAGTTCTCGGCCTCCAGCAGCATCTGGGCGCAGCGGTGCGACACCGCCTGGTAGGCGCCGATCGGGCGGCCGAACTGTTCGCGGTCTTTGGCGTAGGCGACGGCCATCTCCAGGGTGCGCTGGGCGACCCCGGTCGACTCGGCCGCGAGCGCCACCGCGCCGCGCAGGAAGACGCCCTCGAAGTCCGCCCCCCGGCCGGGCAGCGTCTGCCCGGCGGGCACATGAACGCCCTCGAAATCGACGGTCGAGAGCCGGCGCGTGGTGTCGATCGAGATCTCCGGGGTGACGCTGACGCCCGCCGCGTCGGCAGGCACTATGTGGCGCTTCCCGTCGGCGGTGGCAACGAGGAAGAACGCGGCGCCGGCCGCGTCGGCGACCAGCTCCTTCTTGCCATCGAGGACGACCCCGTCCCCGTCGGCCGCGGCCTTCATCGGATAGGCGCCGGGCGTCCCGGTCGAGCCCGCGTCGACCATCGCCTGGGTGCCGCGCGCGGTCCCCTCGGCCAGCGGCCGCAGCCAGCGCTCCTTCTGCTCCTCGGAGCCGTTCTCCGCAATCGCCAGCCCGACCACCGTGTTGGAGAAGAGCGGCGAGGGCGCGAGCGCGTAGCCCATCTCCTCGAAGAGCACCGCCAGATCGACGATCCCGAGCCCCTGGCCGCCCCACTCCTCGGGCAGCGCCAGCCCGGCCCAGCCGAGCTCCGCCATCTCATCCCAGCCCTGCTGGTCGGTGCCGTCCTCGGACGCGGCGATCTCCCGCATCCGCTCCGATTTGAAGCGCGAGGCGAGGAAGTCGCGGGCGGTCGAGCGGATCGCTTCCTGCTCGTCGGTCAGATCGAAGTACATCCCTAACGCATCCGCGGCAGGCCGAGCACCCGCTCGGCGATGATGTTCTTGAGGATGTCGGTCGTCCCGCCCTCGATCGAGTTGGCCCGCGAGCGCAGGAAGCCGTACTGCCAGGCGCCGTTGGCGACGGCGCCCTCCGAGCCACGGGCGAGCGGCGCCCAGGCGCCCTCGATCTCCAGCGCCAGCTCGGTGATGTCCTGGTTGATGTCGGCCCACTGCCACTTGCCGAGCGAGCCCTCCGGCCCGGGGATGCCCGACTCCATCGTCTTGGTCAGGCCGCGGTAGGCGTTGAGGCGCATCGTCTCGGCCTCGATGAAGAGCTGGCTGATCCGCTGGCGGAAATAGGCGTCCTCGGCGGCCGACGTACCGCCCTCCTCGCGCACCTCGGCGGCGAGCGCCGCCAGCCGCGCGAGGCTGTTGTGGATCTGGGCGATCGCGCCGAAGGCGAGCCCGGCGCGCTCGTTCATCAGCGTCGTGATCGCCACCGTCCAGCCGTCCCCGACCCCGCCGATGATGTTCTCGTCCGGGATCCGCGCCTCGTTGATGAAAACCTCGTTGAACTCACCCTCACCGGTGATCTGGACCAGCGGTTTGGCTTCGACCCCGTCCTGCTCCATGTCCATCAGGAAGTAGGTGAGCCCCTTGTGTTTGGGTGCGTCAGGATCGGTGCGGGCGACCAGCATGCACCACTTGGCGTACTGGGCGAAGGTGGTCCAGACCTTCTGGCCGGTGACGACCCATTCGTCGCCGTCCTTGACCGCACGAGTCTTCAGCGAGGCCAGGTCCGAGCCCGACTCGGGCTCGGAGAAGCCCTGGCACCAGATCTCCTCGCCGGTCAGGATCGGCTCCAGATACCTCTCCTTCTGCGCCTCGGTGCCGTGTGCGATGACGACCGGGCCGCCCATCGCCAGCCCGAGCACGTTGGCGGGGCTGGGCGCTTCCTGGGCGGCCGCCTCGCCGGTGAAGATCGCCTGCTCGATCATCGTCGCGCCGCGACCGCCGTACTCCTTGGGCCAGGAGATCCCGGCCCATCCGGCGGCGTGCAGCTTGCGCTGCCACTCGCCGCGGAACGCCATCACCTCGTCGAGCGAGCCCTCCGGTTCGGGACCGGGGTTGTTCTCGCGCAGCCACGTCGCGACCTCATCGCGGAACCCCTCCTCCGATGGCGACAGCGTCAGGTCCATCGAGCGCCCAGCATATAGAGGTCCCTGGCCAGGCGGCCAGGGACCTCGCGAACCTCAGACCCTCTGGATGAGAGTGCCGGTGCCGAGCCCGCCGCCGCAGCACATCGTCACCAGGCCCATCTCCTTGTCGGAGCGCTCCATCTCGTGGAGCAGGGTGGTGATCAGACGGGCGCCGGTCGAGCCGAGCGGGTGCCCGATCGCGATCGAGCCGCCGTTGACGTTGACCCGGTCCATGTCGGGTTCGAGCTCACGCTGCCAGGCGGCGACGACCGAGGCGAAGGCCTCGTTGATCTCGATCAGGTCGATGTCGTCGATCGCCATCCCGTTACGGGCAAGCAGCTTTTCCGTAGCCGGGATCGGGCCGGTCAGCATGATCACCGGATCGACCCCGACCGTGGTCATGTCGTAGATCCGGGCGCGCGGCTCGAGCCCCAGGGCCTCGGCCTTCTCGCGGGTCATCAGCAGCACCGCGGCGGCCCCGTCGGAGACCTGCGAGGAGTTGCCGGCGGTGATCTTGCCGTCCTCCTTGAAGGCGGGCCGCAGCGCAGCGAGGCCCTCCAGCGTCGTCTCTCGCAGCCCCTGGTCGGTGACGTAGGTGTCGCCGTTGACCTGGAAGGGGATCATCTCGCGCTCGAAGCGACCCTCGTCGGTCGCCTGGCGGGCGAGCTGCTGGGAGCGCAGACCGAGCTCGTCGAGCTCCGAGCGGGGGATCTCCCAGCGGTCGGCGATCATCTCCGCCGAGAGGCCCTGCGGGATCAGGTCGTAGCGCTCCATCAGCTCCTTCGAGAACGCCATGCCCCGTTCGGCCATGATTTCGCCGGCCGCGGCGAAGGAGTTTTTGCCCATGTGCTCGACGCCGCCGCCGACCACGACGTCATGGACGCCGGAGGCGACCAGCGCGGCGGCGAAGTTGACCGCCTGCTGGGCCGAGCCGCACTGGCGATCGACGGTCGTCGCCGGGACCTCCTCGGGCAGCCCCGCCTCCAGCCAGGCGTTGCGGCCGATGTTGATCGCCTGCTCGCCCCACTGCTGGACGCAGCCGGCGATCACGTCGCCGACCTCGGCCGGGTCGATCCCGGCGCGGGAGATCAGCTCCGCATAGGTCCGCGCCAGGAGGTTGGACGGATGAAGGTCCCTGTAGTAGCCCTTCTCCAGGTGGCCGCGCCCGACCGGCGTGCGGACCGCCTCGACGATCACGACCTCGCGCCCCCCGAACTTGCCGTTCCCGTTCTCCATCGTCTTCCTCCGTCTCGAATGGGCGCTTTCGGTTTCCGCGCCGAAGTTCCGAACTTTATGAGTTACACGTTACTCGCCTTGATTGACTGGTCGATCAACCAAAAAGCACCGCGCGAGAAAGCCTGATAGAAGCCCCGCCGATGAGCGACAGACAGGGGTATGCAAGTCCGGGGATCGCGGGGAGCGGCGCCATCGCAACTGGCCTCGCCGCGGTCTCGACCACCACCGCCGACACGATTCTGCTGGCACGATCCGAAGCCTCGGCATGGCGCGCCGAGGAGAAAGTGGTTGCCGCCTGCGCGAAGATCGAGGGAGCCGAGCCTTCGCGCCTGCGGGTGACCACCGATCCGAACGATCTCGCCGACTGCGACGTCGTCGTCGAGGCCATCGTCGAGGATCTGGATGCCAAGGCCGAGCTGATCGGCACACTCGACAAGGCCTGTCCGGAGGCCGATCTGGCGACCACGACCTCCTCCCTGGGGATCGGCGACATCGCCGGCAAGGCCGGCGTGCCGCGCCTCTACGGCCTCCACGTCTTCAACCCGGTGCCGCGGATGGCCCTGGTCGAGGTCTGCGTCCCGGAGGGAGCCGCGGCGGCGCGGGAGCGGGCCCTGGCCTGGTGCGCGGCGCTCGGCAAGACCGCGGTCGAGGTCCCCGACGCGGCCGGCTTCGTCGTCAACCGCCTGCTCTTCCCCTTCCTCTTCGACGGGGTGCGACTGCTCGAGCGGACGGGGATGGAGCCGGGCGAGGTCGACACCTGCATGAAGCTCGGCGCCGCCCACCCGATGGGCCCGCTGGCCCTGCTCGACTTCGTCGGCCTCGACGTCGCCGAGGCGATCGGCGACGCCCTCTACGCCGACTCCGGCGACCCGGCCCACAAGCCGCCCGGGCTGATCGTCGAGATGATCGGCGAGCAGAAGCTGGGCCGCAAGTCCGGCGCCGGCTTCTACGCCTACGACTGAGTGAGGTGACGGCAGGAGCTCGATGATCGATTCCCGGGCTCGGGGAGCTCGCGCCCGAGGGAAAGGGACGCGGCCGTCCCGGCCACGACCCCGGCAGGGTGTGGCCGTGGCCGGGACGGCCGAGGGTCGGGGAGAGGGCGAGGGGATCGACGCGCTCCGGGGAGCGAGCGCGTGTTCCTCCATGAAGGCCTGTGATCGGTGACGAAGGCCCAGGCAAGTCCACGGTTCCTTGCGTCTTCCTCATCAGGCCGCCCACGACCGTGGGCGAGTTACCCGTCCCGAACGGCCGCCGTGCTAGTCGGCCTGTGCCGTCTTCCCCTTGCCCGACATGTCCCAGATCACGTCGGCCTCGGAGATCTTCTGGCGGCGGGCGACGATTTCGACCTCCTCCCAGGGCAACTCTGCCTCGGGGAGGTCATCCCAGCGGGCCAGGTCGAGAGCCTCGATCGACCCTCGGAGCGCCGGGCCGAGATGCTCCTCGGAGCGCAGCAGCGCCCTCAACACCTCGAGCTGCTTGTCGGTCAGGCGAACAACCCACATAGGGCACCTCCAGCTTGAGCGGATCGCGGGTTGCCCGAAGAAATTAGGCATCGGCACGGACGGAAGAACCGCCCGCGGAGCTGCTGATCCGGACCGCCTCGATGCGGTTCTCGCGCACCGCCTCGACCCGCAGCGTGTAGCCGTCGACGGTGATCGAGTCGCCCCTTCGCGGTAGCCGACCGAGCTCGCCGAAGACGTAGCCACCGACCGAGTTGTAGGCCTCCGAGTCGGCGCCGGGCAGGTCGATGCCGGCGTCCTCGAGGTCGCCGAGGCTGACGTGGCCGCGCACGAACCAGTCGCCGTTGGTGAGCCTGCGCACCTCGGCGGCGCGCGGGTCGGTCTCGTCCTCGATCTCCCCCACCACCTCCTCGAGGATGTCCTCGACGGTGACGATGCCGACCGTCCGCCCGTACTCGTCGACCACCACCGAGAGCGAGGTCCGCTGCCCCTGCAGATCGTGCAGGAGGTCGTCGAGCGGGCGGGTCTCGGGGACGATCAGCGCGTCGCGGATCACCGACCCGATCGTCGCCTCCGGCCCGTCGCTCATGTAGAGGCGGGCGAGGCTGTTGTTGTGGATGACGCCCTTGACCCGGTCCGGGTTGTCGTCCTCGATCACGACCAGGCGGGTGTGGCCGGAGGTGACGCAGCGCCGCAGCGCCGCCTCGACCGACTCGTCGGCGTCGACCGTGACCACCGCCGGGATCGGCGTCATCACCTCGCGCGCCTCCTGTTCGTGCAGGTGGAAGACGCCGGCCAGATGTCCCGCCTCGCCGGGATCGAGCCCACCCTGTCTGGCACCGCGGGCGATGATCAGGCGGAGCTCCTCGGGCGAGGTCTCCTCGGCATCCTCGACGTCGATCCGCAGCACCCGTTTGACCAGGAAGTTGGCGGGCGCGTTGGTGGCGACGATCAGCGGATGCAGCACCCGGCCGAGGAAGATCAGCGGCCCGGTGACCCGGATCAGGACCCGCTCGGGCATCCCGATCGCGATCATCTTCGGCGACTGCTCACCGAGGATCACGTGCAGGAAGGTGACGATGATGAAGGCCAGGGCTATCGCCAGGGCGAGGGCGACGGCGTGGCTGAAGCCGCCGAAGAGCGGTTCGAGCAGCTCGGCCAGGGCGGGCTCGCCGAGGAAGCCGATGCCGAGCGAGGCGAGCGTGATCCCGACCTGGCTGGTGGCGACGAACTCGTCGACCCGGTCGAGCTGCTCGAGCGCCCGCCCGGCGCCGCGCACGCCGTCGTCGCGCATCTGCTCGAGGCGGGCGCGGCGCGACCGCACCACGGCGAACTCGGCGGCGACGAAGAAGCCGTTGACCGCGATCAACAGCAGCAGGAGGACGAGCAGCAGGACGCTCATCGGCTATGCGGCCCGGTACTTCGGGCTGGTGCGTCCTCGGCCATTCGGCTCATTCAATATAGCCGGCTTACCCGCGGAGCCCGGCAGAGCCGGCATATTGGCCTGCGGACGATGAAGGTCGCGACGCTCAACGAGATGCTCGAAGAGGTGGTCCGCCTCGGTGAGGTGACCGGGACCGGCGAGCAGGCCCACGAGTTGCGTGGCGAACTCGAGGGCCGCCTGGCGACCGTGCGCGCCGCCGTCGGCGGGGTCACGGTGCCGCGCGTGGTGGCGCTCGAGCGCCTGGTCGAACCGGTCCGCGTCGCGGGCCTCTGGGTGCCGGAGATGATCGCGATCGCCGGCGGCGAGGACGTCGCGGGCTCGCCCGGGCTGGCTCCCGCCGAGGTCTCCTGGGGCGCGCTCGCCGGCCTCCGCCCCGACGTCGTCGTGGTGATGGTGGACGGCTACGTCGAGGACATCCAGGCGCAGGCGATGGAGGTCTGGGAGCACATCGAGGGCCTCGGCGCCGGGTCGGTCTTCGCCGTCTCCACCCAGGCCGCCTTCGGCGACCCCAGCCCGCGCCTGATCGACGGCGTCGAGCTGCTCGCCCACCTCCTCCATCCCGACCTGATCGACGCGCCCGGGAACGTCCCCTTCACCCGCCTCCGCGCGCCGGTGCGCCGCCCGCTCGGCGCCTGACGGCAGGCTGTCGACAGCTCAGGCGACGGCGAGCGCGAGGACGAACGAGAGCACCCCGATCGCCGCCATGATCCCGGCCTCGATCGCAAGGCGGTCGCGGCTGGTGCCGTGGCCGAACACGCCGCGCTCACCGGCGACGATCACGAAGCCGCAGAGCACGCCGCAAACGAGGCCGCCGACGTGGGCACCGACGCTGATCGCCCCGTCGGAGAAGGTGAACACCAGGTTGATCAGGATGAGGATCCCGATCTGCCCGGCGATCGCGTCCAGTTTCCGCCCCCGGGCGATCACGAAGGTCGCGCCGAGGACGCCGAAGATCGCGCCAGAGGCACCGGCGCTGACCGCGTTCGGTTCGAACAGCAGGGCGACGAACGAGCCCGCCAGCAGCGAGGCGAAGTAGAGGAAGACGAAGCGCGTCGTCCCGATCGACGGCTCCATCAACCGCCCGAGGATGAAGAGCAGGTACATGTTGAAGGCGATGTGGAGGATGCTCACGTGGACGAAGCCGGCGGTGATGGTCCGCCACCAGTCGCCGCCTTCGCTCACCGCCGGCCCCCAGAGCCCACCCATTTCGTAGATCGTCTTGGTGCTGAGGCTGGTGCCACCGCCGCCGTGCGCGACCTCGATCAGGTAGACGACGACGTTGATCGCGATCAGGACGATCGTCGCCGGGAAGGCGGCGAAGCCGCTCGCCGTGCCGGTCGGATTGCGGACCACGCGGGTGCGCTGGTTGGCGCACTCGGGGCAGCGCATGCCGACCGGCGTCGGCGTCATGCAGTCGGGGCAGATCGGGCGCCCACAGGAGGAGCAGGAGACCGCGGTCTCGCGGCCGGGATGCCTGTAACAAGTTTGAGGCACGGCAGCGGAGCCTACAATCGCGCCCCATGGAGCCCGCCGGCCCTGCCCGCCTCTACGCGACCGCGGTCGGTGCGCTGCTCCTTGTCCTCGGCATCGTCGGTTTCTTCTACGGCTCCTCCTTCGGCTCGCCGGGGACCGTCGACCACACCCTCGGCGCCCTGCGCACGAACGGCTGGCTGAACCTGCTCTGGGTCGGGCTCGGCGCGCTCGGCCTCCTCACCGCCGGCATCGCCTCCCGCGCCTACGCCCTCGCCACCGGCCTCCTCCTCACCGTCCTCGCCATCTGGGGCCTCGTCCTCTCCCCCAGCGCCGCGATCCTAGGCTTCCTCCCCGCAGCAAACGCAAACGAAGCCCTTCAGCTCACCCTGGGCCTACTGGGCCTGCTGGCCTATGCAGGAACGCCCCGGAGCGCCGTCGAGACGCCTAGCCGCGACCCGTCGGGGGCGGACAGGGCGGCCCCTGAACGAACCTCCCCGCTTTTGTGAGAGAAGGGGCCGCCCTGTCCGCCCCCTCGCAAAAGCCCACCTCTAGGGAAGCCTCTCGCGCACTCCCTGGGCCAATCCCTTCAACCCACCTGCCTCGTGCCGCCCGCGCCTCCGCAGCTCGAAGAGGACGAGCGCCCCGGTGGCGATCCCGCCGACCCCGACGGCGACCACCGGCCGCACCCAGTTGCGCGGATCACGCAGCGCCCGCAACTCGGAGTCGGAGAGCTCTTCGGCCCAGTCGGACAGCTCGCTTACCGCCGCCGCCGAGAGCGCCGTGAAGGTGTCCTCGATCCGCCCCAGCAACCGCTCCGGCGGCTCGATCGGCCGCAGCGCGTCGCCGAGCAGCGCTTCAACGTCCCAGGTCGACTCGCCCTGCTCACCCGTCATCGCCCATCTCCTCCTGCAGCTGTTTGATCGCGCGATGGATCAGCACCTTGGTCGCCCCGTCGGAGCGGCCGAGCGCCCGCGCGATCTCGCGGTTGTCCATGCCCAGCGCGAAGCGCATGATCAGCGCCTCGCGACGGTCGTCGGAGAGCGTCTCCAGGTTCGCCATCACCTGACGCAGCTCCTCGCGGCCTGCGACCAGATCCTCGGTGTCGTGGCGGGCGGCGATCGGGTCGGCGTTCTCCAGCGGCGTCTGCGGCCGGCGTGAGCGGTCCCGGTAGTAGTTCGAGGCGAGGTTGTGAGCGATCCGGATCAGCCACGGCCGCAGCGGCCGGCCGCCGGACTCGCGCCGCGCCCGGTCGAAGTGCCGGTAGGCCTGCAGGAAAGCCTGCTCGGTGAGATCCTCGGCGTCGTGGTGGTTGCCCACCCGGTAGTAGGCATATGAGTAGACGTCGCGCAGATGGGCCCGGTAGAAGTCCTCGAAGGCGCGATCGAGCTCCGCCTTCGCCGCCGGGGCCAGTTCGGCGGGCTCGACGTTCTCCTCGGGGCCGCTCACCGGCCAAGCCTAGATCAGCCCGGGCGACGTCCGCCCGCGTCACGCCGCCTGCCTCGCCTTCTCGGCCCGGCGCAAACCCGCGACCCAGTCCTCGGCGACCACCTCACCGCGGATCAGCTTCGCCAGCCCCTCCAGCGCCTCGCCTTCGACCCCGGAGGCGGCGACCGCGTCGGCGAGCAGCGGCGTCGTGTCGAGCCCCTCGGATGCCTGGCCGATCAGCGCCGGGATCTCCTCGGCCGGGGTGCCGGTACCGAGCAGCTCGCCCGCCCGCCGGTTGCGCCCGGTCGGCGCCATCATCGTCGCGGTCAGGTCGCCGACCCCGGCGAGCCCGGCGAAGGTCTCGAGCTGGGCGCCGTGGGCGATCCCGCAGGCGATGCACTCACGCCAGATCTCGGCGACCGCGATCCCGGCCGCGTTCAGCCCGTGCGGCTCGGCCGCGGCGGCGGCCAGCGCGGCGGCGTTCTTGGCGGCCCCCGCCATCTCGACCCCGACCACGTCGGAGGAGCGCTCACAGACCAGGCCGGCGCGGTCGAACACCTCGCCGAGCTGGGCGCGCAGGTCGGGATCGGCCGAGCCGAGCACCAGGGCCGCCGAGCCGGAAACCGCCTCGGCCGCGTGGGCCGGGCCGCCGAGACAGGCGATCGCCCGCGCCCGCACCCGTTCGCCGACGTACTCCGAGGGCAGCTGCCCCTGTGGTGCGATCAGACCCTTGGTGAGGAGCAGGATCGAGGAGCGGTCGCCGGCCCGGTCGGCGATCGAGCCGACCGCGGCGGGCAGCGATTTGGAGGGGATCGCAAGGATGATCAGGTCGAGGCCCGCAAGCTCGATCTCGGAGGCGGGGCGGACGTCGATCGAGTCCGGCAGCCGCACCCCGGGCAGGTAGCGGCGGTTCTCCCCCGCCTCGATCAGCTCCGCGGCGGCGCTCCCGGTGCGGGCGCCGAGCTGCACCTCGAGGCCGCCGCGGGCGAGCAGCACCGCCACCGCGGTGCCCCAGCTGCCCGCCCCGATCACGGCGGCGCGCCGCATCGGCGGCAGCCCTCCCAAGTCTTCCCACTGCAGCAGCACGTTCGGCCAGATCCGCGAGGTGACCGTCACCGCGAGCGCCTGCGAGGGCTCCTCGGCGCGCGGGAAGGTCATCGCCTTGCCGCTGCGGACCTTCACCTTGCGCGGCCGGATGCGCCAGCCGCGGCGCACGTTTTCGGTGCCGATCACCGCCGTCGGCAGGACCGGCGCGCCGGTCTGCAAGGCGAGGCGTCCGACCCCGCGGCGCGGGTTGGCGAGGCTGCCGCTGCGGATCCGCGTCCCCTCGGGGAAGATGCAGAGCGTCCCACCCCGTTCGACGATCTGGCGCGCGGTCAGCATCGCCTCCTCGTCGGACTCGCCGCGGCGGATCGGGAAGGCGCCGAGGCGCGAGAGGAACCAGGCCTGCAGCGGCTTCTCGAACAGCTCGACCTTGGCGACGTAGTTCATCGGCCGGCGGAAGGGCAGCATCGCGCCGACCACGAAGGGGTCGAGGAAGCTGCGGTGGTTGGCGGCGACGATCAGGCCGCCGTCGATGCCGCGGGCGTATTTGCGACCGGTCCGCGAGAGCCGGAAGTAGACGAGGAAGAAGGGTAGGAAGATGAGGCGGACGACCACGTAGAGCGGCCAGTTGACGCTGTGGGCGCGCGTGAAGGCATGCTGCGCCGCGAGGCGCTCGTCGGAGATCACCCCAAGCGCTACACGGGCTCCCGCGACCGGTTACGTCCCCGCCGGCTGTTCCTTATGCGCCTCATAGGCGCATAAGGAACAGCTGCGCGTCAGGTCGCCTCGGTGCGGGGGTTGACGACGGGTCGCAGGTTCGGTTCGACCTCGTCGCGCAGGTGCTCGAAGGCGGGCGGCAGCGAGAGCTTCTCGCCGAGGTGCTCGAGCGGCTCGTCGACGGTGAAGCCGGGGCCGAGGGTGGCGATCTCGAAGAGCACGCCGCTCGGCTCGCGGAAGTAGATCGACCTGAAGTAGAAGCGGTCGATCTCCTGGGTCGGGTGGGCCCCCGCCGCGACCGCCTTGTCGCGCCAGGCCATGTGCTCCTCGATCGAGGACGCCCAGGCGACGTGGTGGACCGAGCCGGCGCCCTGGACACCGCGCTCGTCGGGCGGCGGGTCGTAGATGTAGAGGCCGCCGCGCTCGGCGCCGCGCGCCTCCCAACCCGCCTCGGTCGGCTCGAACTCGAGTGCCTCGAGCAGCCGGGAGCTCGCCTCCGGCGCCGCCGCGTAGGCGCGCACCGCGTGGAAGCCCTGCAGAGCGAGCTCACGCGGTATCTCCGGGTGGTCGGCGACGAGCGGCGCGTCGGGCACATCGGCGACCAGCAGCTCGTGGTCGAGCCCCTCCGGGTCGGAGAAGTGAAGGCTGTAGCCCTCGCGCCGGGCGTCGATGCCGTGGGCGCCCAGCCGTCCCTCCCAGAAGTCGAGCGCCTCCGGGGAGGCGACCCGCCAGACGATCCGGTGCACCATCCCGGCCCCCGCCCGTCCCGGCGCCGCCCCCGCGTACTCGAAGAAGGTCAGATCGGCGCCCGCGTCCCCCTCCTCGTCGGCGAAGAAGAGGTGGTAGACGGTCGGGCTGTCCTGGTTGACGGTTTTCTTGACCAGCCGCAGCCCGATCACGCCGGCGTAGAAGTCGACGTTGCGCTGCGCGTTCTCGGTGATCGCGGTGATGTGGTGGATGCCCTCTAGCTTCATGAGGTCACGTATACCATCCGGGCGATGAAGCCCTGGCGACGACGGACGGTCAAAGGGCTCGTCGTCCTCGGCGCGATCTTCGCCTTCCTCGCGATCTTCGCGATCTGGGTCGAGCGTCAGGCCCTCGACACGAACGAGTGGGTCCACACCAGCGGTCGCCTGATCCAGAACCAGACGATCCGCAGCACGCTCGCCGATTACCTGGTCGAACAGCTCTACGAAAACGTCGACGTCGAAGAGGAACTGGAATCGATCCTGCCCGGCGACACCAAGGAACTGGCCGGGGCGGCGGCGGGGGGCCTACGCCAGGTGGCCGGGTCCGGGGCGGAAAAGGTGCTGGAAACCAGCACCGCCCAGTCGCTCTGGGAAACCGCCAACCGCACCGCCCACGAACAGCTGCTGGCCGTCCTCGAAAACAAGAAAGAAGCGGTGAGCACGGCCAACGGCGAAGTGACGCTGAACCTCGGCAGCATGCTGACCAACCTCGCCGGCCAGATCGGGCTTGCCAAGGGGCTCGCCGAAAAGCTGCCCCCGGACGCGGGCCAGATCACGGTCCTCAAGTCGAACCAGCTGAAGACCGCGCAGAACATCGTCATCGCGATCAAGGGGCTGGCGCTGCTGCTCTCGATCCTCACCTTCGTCGTCTTCGGGCTGGCGATCTACCTGACCCAGGGCGGGCGCTGGGTGACGGTGCTGTTCAGCGGCATCGGGTTGATCGTCGCCGGGCTGCTGGTGGTGGTGCTGCGCCACGTCGCCGGCGGCGTCGTCGTCGACCAGCTGGTCAAACAGCAGAACGTCAAGCCGGCGGCCGAAGCGGCGTGGTCGATCGGCACCTCGCTGATGACCTCGATCGCGACGACGGTGATCATCGTCGGCGTCCTCTTCACGGGCGCCGGCTGGCTGGCATCGCCGACCGGGTCGGCGCGGGGGACGCGGCGAGTGTTCGCGCCCGCGCTCGAGCGCTACCTGCCCTGGTGCTACGGCGGCCTGGTGGTGATCCTCGGGATCTACCTGCTCTCCGCCTCCGGGATCGGCCTGCGGGCCTTCCTCACCGTGGTGGTGATCGGGATCATGGCGGCCTTCGGCCTGCACGAGCTGAGCAAGCAGGTCACCGAGGAATTCCCCGGCCTGACCTTCGGCGAGGTCTTCGCGCCGACCCGCAAGAAGATCGCCTCGGCGGTGTCGGACGCGAACCTCGGCGAGCGCGCCTCGAAGCTCAAGCTCCCGGAGGTGCGACGGCCGGCGGGCGGGATCGGCCTCCCCGACGTGCGCCGGCCGGGCGGCGGGCGCGCCGACAGCGGCGGCGGCAGTGCATCCGGTCCCGACCCCGAGGCGCCGACCCAGGTGATGAACGACGAGGACGCGCGCCTCTCGCGGCTCGAACGTCTCGGCACGCTGCACGAGAAAGGCATCCTCACCGACGAGGAGTTCATCGCCGAGAAGAAGCGCCTGCTCGGCTGACGCCGGAGCCGGCCGGCATCCTCGTCGGATGAAGTGCTTCTGCGGTTGTGGTCGGAAGGTCCCTCGCGACCTGATCGACGTGAACATCCGCCTCGGGGAAACCGCCCTCGAGATCCTCGCCTGGGACCGCTACCGCACCGTCGAACCGCCCGGTCCCCAGGATCTGGCCGAGATCGACGGGCTGGTCCACCGGGGCGCGGGGTGCCACCGCCGCCTGCTCGCCACCGTGCACGGCGAGCGCGAGGACCGCTCCCTCGCCGAGAGCGACGCCTGGCTGCGCGAATCGCGCGAGCGCTGGAAAAAGCGTCCGTCGATGACCGAGAAAGGCGGGTTCCTGCGCGGACCGAGGCTGCGACTTATCGACGAGGATCTCGACCGCCTCGACCGCATCCACCCCGAGACCAGCTTCTCCGCCCGCACAGACCCCGGTGCCGGACCCGGAGGCGACGATCTCGTCGAGAAGCTGGAGCGGCTCGGCGCGCTCCGGTCCGAAGGCCTACTGGAGGAGGACGAGTTCCAGACCGCCAAGGCCCGGCTGCTGGAAGGCTGAAGTCGTTCGTTTTTCGGTACGGTTCCGTGCGTGTCGCGTCGCAACTTGCTCAGATTCGCCCGTCAGGCCGCGGTCCTGTCCGCGGTGATCGGAGCGCTGGCGCTCCCGAGCGTCGCCTCGGGCCGCGGCGACAAGGACTGCTCGGATTTCCCGTCTCAGAGGGCCGCCCAGATCTTCTTCCTCAAGCACGGCGGCCCGCGCTACGACCCTGACCGCCTCGACGCCGATCACGACGGGATCGCCTGCGAGGACAACCCCGCCCCGTACTACTTCGGCAAGCACCTGCCCTGACGGGCCCTACGGCGCGTCGAGATGGCGGGTCTCGTTGAAGCTCCGCAGCAGCCAGCTGCCGTCGCCGTGGACGATCAGCCGCGAGATCGAGCCGTTGTCGGCATTGAGGAAGGCGAACGGGCGGCTGCCGGTCGCCATCGCACAGAGATCGCCGATCACCGCGCCGTGGACGAAGGCGACGGCCGTCGTGCCGATCGGAACCGAGCCGGCGATCTCGCCGATCGCCGCCCGCAGCCGGGCTGAGAACGCCTCGGGTCGCTCAGCGCCTGGGATCACGTCCCAGCGTTCCCGGCGAGCGGCCTCGGCCACGATCGGGTCGCCTTCCGCCACCTTGATCCGGTAGGCACCGCCCTCGAGCTCGCCGAGGAAGACCTCGCGCAGGTCGGGCAGGATCGCCACCTCCATGCCGCGTTCCGTCGCCAGCGGCGCCGCCGTTTCCTGCGTCCGCCGCAAGGTCGAGGCGAAGAGCGCGGAGAGCGACTCCGGTCCCAGCTCGGCCGCGACCGAGTCGGCCTGCGCCCTGCCAACCTCGGAGAGCGCCGGGTCTCCTTGGCCCTCGACCAACTCGAAGCTCTGGCCCGGAAGAGCCGCTTCCGAGGCGCCGTGGCGGACCAGCAGCACCTCGACCGCATCGGGCGGCGGCGCGTAGCGGTGCTGCTCGAATCCGCGGGCTTCGGTCGTCGCTGGATCGGTCATCAGGAGAAAGAGCCCGCCGCCGGGATCGAACCGGCAACCTCCTGATTACAAATCAGGTGCTCTCCCAGGTTGAGCTAGGCGGGCGCAGGCACGATGATGTGTCTAGATGGATGTCACTTTTCGCTTTCTCGGCCCGGAAGAGGGTGGCGTCCTGACCGAGGCGATAGAAGCAGCTTACGGGACCTCGTACGCCGCGCGGTGGGTCTATGACCCGGTGGAGGTCAGCGCCCGTCTGGCCGACGGCCGTTACGTCTCTTGCGTGGCGGAGACCCCCGCGGGCGCATTGTTGTGCCACGCGGGAATGAGTCTCGGGGCAGCGGGCGATGCCGTCGCCCATTCCGGTCAGGCCGTGACGCTGGAGGCGGCCCGCGGCCAACATCTCTTCACCCGCACCAAGCAGGTGCTGATGGACTGGGGCCGCGAGCACGGTCTCGCTGGGATGTACAGCGAGGCCACCGCCGTCCACCCGTACAGCCAGAAAGCAAGTATCGACCTGGGCGCCCACGAGACGGGCTTTCTGCTCGGCTGGGCACCGGGCAGCATCCACAACGACGCGGCGACCGGGCCGCACCGCAGCCGCAACTCGGCGGTGCTCCTCTACTCGAAGCTGAACGACGGCCACGAGCGACGGGTCTATGCTCCCGAGCGCCACCACGAGATCGTCGGCCAGACGCTGGCTCTCTGCCGGTTGCGCGGCACGTTGGCCCAGCCGCCGCCTGACTTCGAGTTGAACGCCAAGACCGTCGTCCACACCGAGATCGACGCCAACTACGACCTCGCCCTGCTCACTGTCACCGTGCCCGGTGCCGATCTTGCGGATGTCGTGCACGCCGAGCGCCACCATCTCTTTCACACGCGCGGCCTCGCCGCGGTCTACATCGACCTGCCGCTCGACACCCCGGCGACCGCCCTCGTCGCCGACCACCTCGAGCGGCTCGGCGTCAGCTACTCAGGGATCTTCCCCAACTCCAAAGCCGACGGCGACGTGCTGCGCATGCAGTCGCTGCACCGGGTCCGAGTCAAGGCCGACGACGTCGCCGTCGCCTCGGACCACGGGCGCGAGCTGCTGGATTACGTGCTGGCGGACCTGGAGCGACGCGACTAGACCGCCACCTCGCGCGAGGCCAGATGGGCACCGACCTTGCGCTTCACCCGCTGCAGCGCGTTGTCGACGGTCTTCGTGTCGCACTCGAGGCGCTCGGCGATCTGCTCGTAGGAGTGGCCGTCGAGGTAGAGCGACAGCACCCTGCTCTCCAGGTCGGACAGGACCCCTGAAACCCCGGACAGGCAGGAGACGAGGCTCTCCAGCTCTTCGGTGGCGATCACCTGGTTGACCGGATCATGGACGCTCGGCCCGGGCAGGATCTCGTCGAGGGTGGTCTCCGAGTCACCGGCCGCGGCCGGGGTCTGGCTGAAGGAGACGTACTGGTTCAGCGGCGTGTGCTTGTTGCGGGTCGCGGTCTTCACCGCGGTGATGATCTGGCGGGTGATGCAGAGCTCCGCGAAGTTGCGGAAGCTCGACTCACGGTCCGAGCGGTAGTCGCGGATCGCCTTGTAGAGGCCGAGGAGGCCCTCCTGGATCAGGTCGTCGGACTCACCGCCGAGGAGGAAGTACGACGAGGCCTTGAGGCGGACGAAGCCGCGGTAGCGGCGGACGATCGCGTCGTAGGCATCGGTCCGTCCGTCCTTGGCGAGGGCGACCAGATAGTGATCATCAAGCTCAGCTTGAGGGTTAGCTCGAGCGGCCAGGCTGCCGCTTCGGCCAACCATGGTCGGCCGAAATTCCTGCTTAGGCGTCGATAGTGCCACAGATCCTTCTCCTTGCTGAAGGGTCGTGGCGCCACTTACCTCCCCCGAGGCGCCCGGTTATCCGGTGGGCCAACCTCAGACTAAAGCTGAGGTTCACCCTTTATGGCGCGGCAGTTTACGCGTCCGCGGAGTTCTGTCAACCCCAAATTGCGACTTTTTGCAAGGGATCTTGCAGCCACCCCAGGCGTGCGTTCGCACTTTCCCCAATGGTTGAGGGAAAGCGCGAACGCCGGGGAGGGCGCTCAGGAGCGCTGGCGGACGGACTCGAAGAGGAGCGCGGAGGCGGCGGCGGAGACGTTCAAGGACTCGACCTGGCCGCGGCGCGGCAGGGCGACGAGGCCGTCGCAGCTCGCCGCGACCCGGGGTCGGAGACCCTTCCCCTCCCCCCCGAGGACGATCACAGTTGGTCCCGTCAGGTCGACGCCCCAGGGCGGCTGATCCCCGTCGGCATCGGCCCCCCAGATCCAGAAACCCGCCTCCTTCGCCGCGGCCAGCCAATCGGCCAGGTTGCGCACGTGGGCGACCTCGAGATGCTCGACCGCGCCCGCCGACGTCTTGCAGGCGACCGGCGTCACCATCGCCGCCCGCCGCTCCGGGATCACCACCCCGGCCGCGCCCGCGGACTCCGCCGATCTGCACACAGCCCCCAGATTCCGCGGGTCCTGGACCTGGTCGAGGGCGACGATCAGCGCGTCGGGCTTCCCCAGCATCCCTTCGGCGTCGCCGTAGGGGTAGGGGTCGACCTCGGCGACGACCCCCTGGTGGTCCGGCGAGCCGCAGAGCCGCTCCAACTCGGCGCCCGAGGTCTCCGGCGCCCGCCAGACCTTGTGCACACGCCGCCTCCCCCGTTCCGCCTCGTGGACCGGCTGGGCCCCGTAGATGATCTGGGAGGCCACGACTACGACTTCAGCACGAGCCGCGGCCCATCAGCCGAATCCCGGACCTCGTAACCGAGGGCGGCAAGCTCATCCCGGATTGCGTCGGCCCTGGTGAAGTCCCTGACTGCCCGGGCGGCCTCCCGCTCATCCATCAGGCGCTCTGCGTCCTCGTCGGCCTCGGCGCCCTCATCCGGCCTGGCAAGGGTGCCGAGGCCGACGAGGTCCAGCATCTCCGCCACAGCCTCCGCCGCTCCCGGCAGCTCATCCTCACGATTGGCTTCCGCCACCAGCTCGAACACCTCCGCCATCGCCCGCGGAGTGTTGAAGTCATCAGCAAGAGCCTCGCGAAAGGCCTCGAGGCGATCCACGATCCGCCGGTCCGATTTCGGGGGAGACCCGCCGGAACCTCCCCGCTGTTGTTCCGCCGGGTCTCCCCCGGAAGCGGACCCCCGCTGCGTCCTGAAGAAATTCCGGAGCCTTTCCACCCGGGCGACAGCCTCTTCCATCTGCAACTCCCCGAACGCCAGCGGCTGCCGGTAGTGCCCGGAGATCAGGTACGCGACGACCGCCTCCCGCCCATAGCGGTCGAGCGCCTCGCTCAGCTGGAAGATGTTCCCCTCTGATTTCGACATCTTCTCGGTGCCGACATCGACCATCCCGTTGTGCATCCAGAGGTGGGCGAAGGGCCGCCCGGCCGACTCGGACTGGGCGATCTCGTTCTCGTGATGAGGGAAGATCAGGTCGGAGCCGCCGCCGTGGATCGCGAAGCCGGCGCCCAGCTCCTGCTCGGCCATCACCGAGCACTCGATGTGCCAGGCCGGCCGTCCCGGGCCCCAAGGCGAGTCCCAGCTGGTGTCCTCCCCCTCCTTGGTCGCCTTCCAGAGCGCGAAGTCGAGCCGCTCCTCCTTCAGCGTCGCCGAACCGGCCTCCTCGCCCTGGTCCATGTCCTCGGGCCGCCGGTTGGAGAGCTTGCCGTAGCCCGCGAAGCTGCGGACGCGGAAGTAGACGTCGCCGCCGGACTCGTAGGCATGCCCCTCCTCGATCAGCTTCGCGATCAGCTCGACGATGCCGTCGATCGTCTCGGTCGCCTTCGGCTCGGCGTCCGGCCGGCCGAGACCGAGGCGGTCGGTGTCCTCGATGTAGGCGGCGGTCATCGCCGCGGCAAAGGCCGCCGACCCCTCTCCCGCCCGCGCCGCGGCCGTATAGATCTTGTCGTTGATGTCGGTGACGTTGACGACGAGGCGCGCCTTGTAGCCCTCGGAGAGAAGGAAGCTCGCGAACAGGGAGAAGATGGTGAAAGGACGGGCGTTGCCGATGTGGATGCGGCTGTAGACGGTCGGGCCGCAGGCGTAGATGCCGACCTCGTGGTCGGGATCGAGCGTCTGGACCGCCCCGCTCAGCGTGTCCCTGATCCGCACCTCGCGCATGCGGGCGAGGTTATCCGGACGGGAGCTAGTAGGTCCGGTACCCGGCGGGTGACTGCGGTTTCTGCTCGCCCTGCAGCCAGGTCGGCCCGTCGTCGGCGGCCGCCGCCTGAGCCTGGCGACGGGCGCGGTTGACGCTCGCCTGGATGTCCTCCTCGGTGGCGGCGCGAGCCCGCTCCTCGCGGCGTTGAGCCTGCAGCTTGATCCGCTCGGACTCCGCCTGAAGCTGTTCCTCGGCGCGCGCCCGGGCGCTCTCCTCGGCCTCCCGCTCGACCTTCTCGACCAGCCTGCGGACACTTTCCTCGGCCTCGCGGCGAACTTCCTCGGTCCCTTCCATGACCCGCTTCTCGATCTCGGTCTCGAGGCGGATCGCGGTCTCGTGGGCGGCCACGGCGGCGGCCTCCGATTCGGCCGCCCGCTGCTCAGCCGCGGCGATCTGCCTGTCGGCCTCCGCCTGGATCCTCAGGCGCGCTTCCTCGACGCCACGGTCGATCTCGCCGCGGACGCTCGCCCGCGCCTCCTCGACCTCGCGTTTCGCCTTCGCCGCGGCGGCCTCGATCTTGGAGGCGGCGTCGCCGCTCGCCTCGGAGGCCTTGGCGAGCGTCCGCTCGCGCTCGGCCTGCGACGTGCGACGCAACTCCTCGAAAGACTTCTCGGCCCGCTCGCGACCGGCCTCGGCGGCTGCGAGCTTCGCCTCGGCGGCGGCCTGCGCCTCTTTCGCCGCGGTGATCTGCTTGCGGGCCTGCGCCGACAGCTCGCGTAGGGCCTTCGTCGCCCGCTCTTTGAGCTCACCACGGACCTTCTCGGCCGCCCCCTCGGCGGCGGCGACCCGCGCCTCGGAGACCTTCACCCACTCCAGCGCCTGGGCGGCGACGGCGTGCATGTCGCGGTTCGCCTCGCGGACCGCCTTCAGCTGCCTCGCCGGTTCACTCATCCGCAAGAAGCCTACTCGGCGCCCCGGCCGCTCGCCTCACGGTCGCGCAGCTCCCGCTTCAGCACCTTGCCGGTGGCGTTGCGCGGCAACTCGTCGAGGAATTCCACCTCTCGCGGCGTCTTGTAGGAGGCCAGGTTGGCCTTGACGTGGGTGGCGAGGTCGGCCTCGCTCAGCGACGCCCCGTCCTCGAGCACGACGAACGCCTTCAGCCGCTGGCCGAACTGCTCGTCGTCCACCCCGATCACCGCGACCTCGTCGATCCCGTCCAGATCGGCGAGCAGATCCTCGACCTCGCGCGGGAAGACGTTCTCGCCGCCGGAGACGATCATCTCGTCGTCGCGGCCATCGACGAAGAGCCGGCCGTCCGCGTCGAAGTGACCGACGTCGCCGCTGGAGAGCAGCCCGTCGATCGCCTCTTTGTTGCCGCCGCCGGTGTAGCCCTCCATCTTCATGTCGTTGCCGACGAAGATCCGCCCGACCTCACCGCGCGGCACCTCCTTCCCGGCCTCGTCGAGGAGGCGGACGGTCGTCCCCCGCGGCGGTCGGCCGGCGGTGCCAGGCGCGGCGCGCAGGTCGGCCGGGGTGGCGATCGTCGCGAAGGACACCTCGGTCGAGCCGTAGAGGTTGTAGATGTTGTCGCCGAAGCGGTCCATCCACTCGATCGCCAGATCGCCGGGCAGGGCCGAGCCGGAGAGCGAGGCGATCTTCAGCGAGGGCAGTCGGTGGCGCGCGAGCACCTCGTCGGGCAGGCCGAGGATGCGCTGGATCATCACCGGCACCACGGCGAGGACGTCGGCCCGGGTCCGTTCGATCGCCGCCAGCGTCGCCTCGGGGTCGAAACGGCGGCGCAGCACCATCGTCGCCGTGGTCGGCAGCGAGACGACGAAGTGAAGGAAGCCCCAGGAATGGAAGAGCGGCGCCGCGATCATCATCGTCATGCCGCGCCGGTAGGGGATCATGTCGAGCAGCGAGGCGAGGGTCATCAGCCCGTCGGGGCTCGAACGCTGGGCGCCCTTCGGCGTCCCGGTCGTGCCCGAGGTGAGGATCACGAAGCGCGCCTTCTCCTCGGGTGGCTGCAGGTCCGACTCGTCGCCGGCCGCGATCAGCTGCTCGACCGTGATCGAACCGGCGGGTGCCTCGCCGTCGTGCCAGGCGATGACCCGCTGCACGCCGGGGTCGACGCCTGCGAGCAGGTCGCCGAACTCCTCGTCGTAGACCAACGCCTTCGGCCCCTCCCGCTTCATCACGTCGACCAGTTGCGGCCCGGAGAACATCGTGTTGAGGTAGAGGGCCGAGGCGCCCAGCTTGGCCGCCGCCAGCGTCGCCTCGAGGAAGCCGCGATGGTTGCGGGCCATCACCCCGACGCCGTCGCCGGCGCCGATCCCCATCTCGGCGAAGGCATGGGCGAGCGCGTTGGAGCGGCGATGGAGCCGCTCCCAGGTGAGCGAGCCGCGTTCGTCGAGGATCGCGATCTCGTGTGGGTGCTCGATCGCGGCGGTCGTCACCCCGGTCGCCGGCGAGGCGCCCCAACGGACGAAGGTCCTGCCGACCCGGAGCGCCTTGTCGGGGCGCATCGGGGCGAGGATGCCGGCGCCGTGCAGCACCCGCCCCTCGAAGAGGAGGTCCGAGACGGCCCCCCGCACATCGGTTTGACCCGCGCCTGCCATCGAGGCGTGAAGACTATTGGCCAGACGGCCGGCGGGCCATCCCGGTCTGCTTCAGATCAGCTGTCCTCGACCTGGGCGACGGCGATGCAGGCGATGCCCTCGCCGCGGCCGATCCAGCCCATGCCCTCGTTGGTCGTCGCCTTGACGCTGACCCGGGCCGAGGTGGCGTCCCCGAGGGTCCGCTCCATCTCCGCCTTATACGGACCGAGCCGCGGCGCCTCGCAGATCAGGGTGGCGTCGATGTTGACGACCATGCCGCCGATCGTGCCGATCGCCGTGCGCAGCAGATCGATCGAATCGGCGCCCCGCCACCGCTCGTCCTCGGGTGGGAAGAGGGTGCCGATGTCGCCACCGCCGACCGCGCCGAGGATCGCATCGATCACCGCGTGGGTGAGGACGTCGGCGTCCGAATGGCCGTCGAGGCCCTGCGGGTGGTCGATCTCGACCCCCCCGAGGACGAGCGGGCGACCGTCGACGAAGCGATGGGAGTCGTAGCCGATGCCGACCATCGGGCGCCTCAGCCGACGCGGGCGCCGAGTGGCTCGAGCCGGCGCCTGCGGCCCTCGAAGACGGCGACCTCCTCGACCCCGAGCTCGTCGAGGAAGGCGAGCGCCTCTTCGTAGCCGAAGCCGACCTGCTCGGGAAGGTGGGCGTCGGAGGAGAGCGCGAACGGGATCCCGGCCTCGACCACCAGCTCGGCGAAGGCGCGCGCCGGGTAGAGCTCACCGACCGGCTTGCGCAGGCCCGCGGTCGAGAGCTCGACCGCCGAACCCCCCGCGAGGATCGCCTCCACCGCGGGCTCGTAGAAGCGGCGCAGATCGCCGTCGGGGAGCGGCCTGCCCTTCCCCCAGACCTTCACCAGATCGGGGTGGGCGAGGATGTCGAAGAGGCCGGAGCGGGCGCAGCGGTCGAAGTGCTCGAAGTACCGGGTCCAGACCTCCTCCGCGTCGGCGCTCCCCTCCCAGACGTCGAAGCCATCGTGGTCGACCGCCGCGTCACCGTCGCCGACGAAATGGACCGAGCCGACCACGTAGTCGAAGTCGCGCGCCTCCAGCAGCGCCGCCGTCCGCCCTTCGGCGCCGGGGATGTAGTCGCACTCGATCCCGAGGCACAGTGGCGTCGCGCGGACGAACTCGCAGTACTCGTCGACGTCGTCGTTCGCGTTCTCCAGCCAGAGCGGGTGGCACCAGAGCTCGAGCGCCTGGCGGAAGCGGTAGACGTGCTCGGAGACGCCCAGCTCCTCGATCCCGGCGGCCTCGGCGGCGGCCCGGTAGCGCTCCACGTTCGCCGCCGTGAAGTAGCGCTCGAAGGTCGTCCCGGCCTCGTCGGGCCGCAGGTGGAGGTGGTAGTCGGTCAGCACGGGGGACGAAGCCTAGACTTCGGGAGCGATGGGCCGTCAGCTGCGCCAGTTGCTCCTGCTCGCCGCCGCCTTCCTGGTCGGCGTCTTCGCCGCGCTGGCACTGGGCGCGATCAACCTCGGCACCGCGCTCGGGGTCGGCCAGGTCTGCTTCGCCGCGATGCTCGTCTACGTGCTGATGAGCGACGGCGCCGCCCGCCGCCCGGACGACGGCGCCTAACCGCGCTCCGCCAGCAGGAACTCGGCCACGCGCAGATCCACCGGCGTGGTCACCTTGAGGTTGGGAGCGCCGGGATCGTGGAGAAAGACGGTCCCGCCCGCGGCCTCGACGAGCATGGCCTCGTCCGTCGCCGCGTCACGGACGCCGGGATCGACCTCAAGCGCGGCGAGCAGCGCTGCCAGACGGAAGACCTGAGGCGTCTGCGCAGCCCACAATTCACTTCGATCCAAGGTGGAGTCGACGACACGAGGCACATTTCGGGTCTCAGGCAACCGCAATATTCCTCGGACCTTCTTGACCGTGTCGGTGACCGGGGCCGCGGCGATGATCGCGTCCGCCTCGGGGTCCGCGACCAGCGCCGCGATCAGGTCGTCGAGGAGCTCCGGGGTGAGAAGCGGCCGCGCCGCATCGTGGATCGCGACGTACTCGGTCGCCACCGCGGCCAGCGCGGCGGCGACGCTCTCGGCCCTGGTCGACCCGCCGGGCACGGTCTCGACCCCTTCGAGGGCGTCGAGCCCGTGCTCGTATCCGACCGGGACGGCCACGACCACACCGGCGACCGCATCGCAGCCCAGGCAGGCGTCGAGGGACCAGGCGATCATCGGCCGCCCGGCGAGCGGCACGAACGCCTTCGGGCCGCCGGCTCCGAGGCGCTCCCCGGAGCCGGCGGCCGCGATGACTGCGGTCACCTCAGGCTTGGCGCCCTCAGGCAGAGGCGGTGGCGGCGAAGCGCTCCTCCAAGAGGCCGTCGAGGTATTCCTCGGCGCCCTCCTCGTCCTTGTCCAGGGCGTACATGAACTCCGAGGCGAGGATTTTCTTCGCCCGGGTGTACATCTGCTTCTCACCGGTGGAGAGGCCCTTCTCCATCTCGCGCAGGGCGAGATTGCGGACGACCTCGGCCAGCTCGAACACGTCGCCGGTCTTGATCTTCTCGCGGTTGTACTTGAAGCGCCTGTTCCAGTTTTTCGGCATCTCGGAGACGTCGTCGGTGAGGACGGCGGTGACCTTTTTGATTTCCTCCTCGTCGATCACCCGTCGCAGACCGGCCTTGCCGGCGTTCTCGCAGGGAACCATCACGGTCAGCTCGTTGTGGAGGATTTTGATCGTCAGGTATTCACGCTCGCTGCCCATCAGCTCCCGCGTTTCCTTGGTCATCACCAAGCCGGCCCCGTGATGCGGGTAGACGACCTTGTCGCCCTCCTCGAAGTCGCAGACGTACTCGACGTCTTCCTCGAAGACCTCTTCCACGGTGGCCTCATCTAGCTCGGAAATCGGTGGCTCCTTTCGTCACGCGACGGCGCTTGTCGCCGTCAACTCTGTAAGTACCGGTCCACGAGATCGACCTCCTGCAGCCGGCGCAGGCCCTCGCGGATGTCCTTGGCCCGGGTGGGCCCGACCCCGTCGACGGCGGCGAGCTCGGCGTCGGGGGCCGCAAGGACCTCCTCCAGCCCGCCCAGCTCGTGGGTGATCTTCTGGACGACAAGCTTGGGGATGCGCGGCACCCGGCCGAGCACGCGGTAGCCGCGCGGCGAGACCGGCAGCTCGAGCGTGTTGACCTTGCGGTCGTAGCCGAGCAGCTCGGCCAGCCGGCCGAAGTCGAGGACGTCCTGGTGCGGCAGCCGCGACAGGGCCTGCAGCATCGAGGCGAGCCCCTCCTCGGAATCCTCGACGGCGTAGTCGCGGATCAACGCGGTCTTGTCGGCGGCGACGCCGACCATCGTCTCCTCCAGCTGCATCTCGATCAGCCGGCCCTCGGTGCCCAGCTCGACGATGTAGCGCTCGACCTCGACCGCCATCCGGGTCACCAGCTCGGCCCGCTGGAGGACAGCGAGCGCATCGTGGAGCACGGTGCGGCCCTCGAACTCGAGCAAGGTCAGCCGCGAGGACACCTCGTCGAGGCGCTGCCGGTACTTCTCCAGCGTCGCCAGGCCCTGGTTGGCCTTGGCCAGCACCGCGGGGATGTCCTGCAGGATGTACTTGGCGCCCTCGACATAGAGGGAGACCACCTCGCGGCGCTGCGAGACGGCGATCACCAGCGCGTCGGTCTGTTTGGAGACGCGCTCGGCGGTGCGGTGCCGGGTGCCGGTCTCCGAGGAGAGGATGGTGGGATCGGGCATCAGCTGGACGTTGGCCCAGGCGATCGTCGTCGCCTCGGCGTTGAGCACGATCGCGCCGTCCATCTTCGCCACCTGGTAGAGCATCGCCGGCGTGTAGTCGATGTCGAGCCGAATTCCGCCGGACAGCAGATGGCTGATCTCGTCGAGCTCACCGACGACGAGCAGCGCGCCGGTGTGGGCGTGGACGATGTTGTCGACCCCCTCGCGTAGCGCACCGCCGGGCGCGACGACGTCCAATGCTCGCAGTAGCCGGGGATCCTGACGTTCCGAAAGCTCATGAAGCGCATCCCCTGACAATGAGGCCATCTACCCAATTATGGCAAAAAGGGCTTTGGAATGCGGTTAGGCGGCGCCGACCAGATCGCGCTCGGGGTCGATCCCCCAACGCCCGCCGACCGCCGCCAGCTCGGCGCTGAGCGGCCAGCGGTCGGGCTGCTCCTCGCCTTCGAAGCCGGGATTGGCGCCCTTCAGAGCCATGCAGCCGGTGTTGTCGCCGATCGCCCGGATCAGCTCGACCTCGTCTGGCGCAAGGAGCTCCCCGTCCGGGATCGCGGCCAGCTCGGCACGCTGGGACTCGATCGTCCGCGCCTCCGGGCCGACCTCCTGGATCAAGGTCGGGGCGATGCACTCGACCGCCGGGTGGGCGAGGTTCCACTGGCAGGCGAGGCCCATCGGGGTGAGGCCGGCGCGCTCGGCGAACGGTCGCAGCTGCGCCAGCTTGTCGAGGCCGGCCTCGATCCAACCCTGCGGGCGGAAGCTGCGATGGTCGGTCCGCGCCAGCTCCATGCCGGGACGCAGGTCGTCCCAGAAGAGACCGCCATAGTCGACCACCCTGGTGATCACCTTGACCTGGTGGCGCGCCGCCGCGTCGAGCACCAGCTCGCCCGGCCAGGGCTCGAGCGGGTTGAGGATGATCATCGCCCAGTCGATCCGGTCGCCGAAGCGCTCGAGGCAGGAGATCAGGTCGAGGGTGAAGCCGTTGGCGGGACCGGGGGCGACACCGATCCGGTCGGCGAGGCCCGCCTCGCGGAGCGCCGCCATCCCATCCCAGACGACCTCCGAGGAGTAGCCGATGCGGTCGGGGTTGTGCAGCAGCAGCAGGTCGAAGCGCGAGGCGCCGACCCGCTCGAGACTCGCCTCGGTCGCCATCCGCAGGTAGGAGGCGTAGTCGTCGGGGCCCCGCAGGGCGGGGTCGGTGAAGCGCGGGAAGCCCTTCGGCCCGTTGCGCTCGCCCGCGTAGAAATCGTGGCCGACCGCGCCGACCAGCGAGCGGCCCTCGCGGGAGACGCCGTCGAGCGCCCGGCCGAGCAGCCGGTCGGCCTCGCCCTGGCCGTAGACATCGGCGGTGAGGACGGTGTCGATCCCTTCTCCCGGGCGCAGCAGCGCCGCCAGTCGATCCTCCTCGATCGCCTCACCGAAGTGCAGGAACCGGCCACCGCTCCAGGTGCCGATCGCGCTGCGGCCAGGTTCCTTCACTGCTCTGCTTCGCTCGGTCCGGGCCGGCTCAGGACTCGGGGTCCTCGGCGCCGGACTCCTCGTCGGAGCCGTGCACGCCGTCGCCCTCGCCTTTGGCGCCGACGCCGACCTTCGGCCGCTCCTCGTCGAGCGGGTTCTTGTTGCTCGGCGGGATGATCTCCAGGCGCAGCGGCTTGTCTTCCTCGTCGCCGGAGGCGTCGCGGGTGAACATCACGGTCGAGCCAGGGGTCATCGGGCCTGCGCGCAGCACTTCGTCGGCGAGCGGGTCCTCGATATAGCGCTGGATCGCCCGGCGCAACGGGCGGGCGCCCATCGACGGGTCCCATCCTTTGTCGACCAGGAAGTCCTTGACCTCCTCGGTCAGGTCGAGCTGCAGTTCGTGCTCGGCGACCTGGACGCGGACCCGGTTGATCATCAGGTCGATGATCTCCTTGACCTCCTCCTTGGCCAGCTTGTGGAACACGATGACCTCGTCGATCCGGTTGAGGAACTCCGGCCGGAAGACCCGTTTCAGGTCGCCCATGATCCGGTTCTTCATGTCGTCGTAGGACATCCCGGTCTCGTCGGAGACGGTGAAGCCGATCGAGGTGTTCTTCGAGATCTCGGCGGCGCCGATGTTCGAGGTCATGATCACGATCGCGTTGCGGAAGTCGACCGTGCGGCCCTGGGCGTCGGTGAGCCGGCCGTCCTCGAGGATCTGCAACAGGATGTTGAAGACGTCGGGGTGGGCCTTCTCGATCTCGTCCAGGAGCAGCACCGAGTACGGCTTGCGGCGCACGGCCTCGGTCAGCTGGCCGCCCTCGTCGTAGCCGATGTAGCCGGGAGGCGAGCCGACCAGGCGGCTGACCGCGTGCTTCTCCATGTACTCGGACATGTCGATCCGGACCATCGCCTCCTCGTCACCGAAGAGGAAGTCGGCGAGGGTGCGGGCGAGCTCGGTCTTGCCGACCCCGGAGGGGCCGAGGAAGATGAACGAGCCGGCCGGGCGTTTCGGGTCCTTGATCCCGGCGCGGGAGCGGCGGATCGCCTTCGAGACGGCGGTGATCGCGACCTCCTGGCCGATCACGCGCTTGTGGAGTTCCTCCTCCATGCGGATCAGCTTCTTGGTCTCGGCCTCGGTCAGTTTGAAGACCGGGATGCCGGTCCACATCGAGACGATGTCGGCGATCTCCTCCTCGCCGACGACCGGCCGCTCGCCGTTCTCACCCTCCGCCCACTCGTCTTCGAGCTGGCGCTTACGGGTGGTCAGCTGGCGCTCCTGATCGCGCAGGTTGGCCGCTTTTTCGAACTCCTGCGCCTCGATCGCGGCCTCCTTGTCGCGCCGCGTCGCCTCGATTTCCTCCTCGAGGTCGCGGTAGACCGGCGGCGTCGACATCGACTTGATGCGCAGCCGCGAGCCCGCCTCGTCGATCAGGTCGATCGCCTTGTCGGGCAGGAAGCGGTCGGAGATGTAGCGGTCGGCCAGTTCGGCCGCCGCCTGCAGCGCTTCGTCGTTGATCGTCACCTTGTGGTGCTGTTCGTAGCGCTCGCGCAGCCCCTCGAGGATGCGCACGGTGTCCTCCGGCGAAGGCTGATCGACGCGGATCTGGGCGAAGCGTCGCTCCAGCGCCGAGTCGCGCTCGAGGTACTTGCGGTACTCGTCGAGCGTCGTCGCGCCAATCGTCTGCAGCTCGCCGCGGGCCAGGGCCGGCTTCAGGATCGAGGCGGCGTCGATCGCCCCCTCGGCGGCGCCGGCGCCGACCAGGTTGTGGAGCTCGTCGATGAACAGGATGATGTCGCCGCGCTGGGTGATCTCTTTCATCACCTTCTTGAGGCGCTCCTCGAACTCGCCGCGGTACTTGGAGCCCGCGACCAGAGCGGCCAGGTCCAGCGTGTAGATCTGCTTGTTCTTCAGCAGCTCCGGCACCTCGCCCGAGTTGATCCGGGCGGCGAGGCCCTCGACCACGGCGGTCTTGCCGACGCCGGGCTCGCCCAGCAGCACCGGGTTGTTCTTGGTGCGGCGGGAGAGGATCTGCATGATCCGCTCGATCTCGGTCTCGCGGCCGATCACCGGGTCGAGCTTGCCCTCCTCGGCGAGGCGGGTCAGGTTGCGACCGAACTGGTCGAGCAGTTTCGAAGATTTTTTGCCCTCGCCCGAGCCGCCCGAGCCCGAGCTGCCCTGGCGACGGCCGCCGGGGCCGGAGAGCATGCGGATGACCTCGTTGCGGATCTTGTCCGAGTCGGCGTCGAAGTCGAGCAGGATGCGGGCGGCGACGCCCTCGTTCTCGCGGACCAGGCCGAGCAGGATGTGCTCGGTGCCGATGTAGTTGTGGCCGAGGCTGAGCGCCTCGCGCAGGGCGAGCTCCAGCACCTTCTTGGCGCGCGGGGTGAACGGGATCTGGCCGGAGGTGACCTCCTCGCCGGAGCCGACGATGCGGACGACCTGCGAGCGCACCCTTTCCACCGTGATGTCGAGGGACTCGAGGACGCGGGCGGCGAGACCCTCCTCCTCGCGGAGGAGGCCGAGCAGGATGTGCTCGGTGCCGATGTAGTTGTGCTTGAGCGTCCGCGCCTCCTCCTGCGCTAGGACGACTACCTGACGAGCCCGCTCAGTGAATCGCTCGAACAATGAAAACCTCTTTTTGGTCGCATCCGGGAGACCCGGATTGAAGACGGCGACGCCTTGTCCTTCTTCGGATGACGCCGTTTCGTTCCCTCACTCTACCGGGCTGGGATGTCCGGCTTCGTGCGCATCTCGTGCGCTAGTAGCGGGCTTTCTTAGGGAATTCGACCGAAAGTTGGCACGATTTTTCCTGTCCGGCCCGCTTCAGGTCCGCATCGCCGGGAACAGCAACACCTCGCGCAGGCTCTGGGCGCCGGTCAGCATCATCACCAGGCGGTCGATCCCGAGCCCGACGCCGCCGGTCGGCGGCATCCCTTGTTCGAGCGCCCGGGCGAAGGCCTCGTCGTAGGGCTGTGCCTCGTCGTCACCGCGGGCGATCTCGGCCGCCTGCTGCTCGAAGCGGCGGCGCTGCTCGTCCGGGTCGTTCAGCTCGGAGAAGGAGTTGGCGATCTCGACCCCGCCGACGAAGGCCTCCCAGCGCTCGACCGTCCCCGGCTCGGTGCGGTGCGCCTTGGCGAACGGCGAGAGCTCGACCGGGTAGTCGAGGACGAAGGTCGGCTGGATCAGCCCGGGCTCGACGTCGCGCGAGAGCAGGCCGTCGACCAGCTTCCCCCACCCCTCGCCCGGGTCCGGCTCGGTGCCCATCGCCTGGGCCAGCGCCTCGCGCGTCGGGTGCTCGGCGATGTCGATCCCGGAGCGCTCGAGGATCGCCTGGCGCAGGGTGATCCGCCGCCACGGCGGGGCGAAGTCGATCTCGGTGTCGCCGCGGGCGACGACGGTCGTCCCCAGCGTCCGCTCGGCGACCTCGGCGACCATCCGCTCGAGGTCGTGGGCGGTCTTCTCATAGTCGGCATAGGCCTCGTACCACTCGAGCATCGTGAACTCGGGGTTGTGCTTGTGCGAGACCCCCTCATTGCGAAAGTCCTTGCCGAGCTCGTAGACCCGGTCGATGCCGCCGACGATCAGCCGCTTCAGGTAGAGCTCGGTCGCGATCCGCAGGTAGAGGTCGCGGTCGAGCGCGTTGTGGTGGGTGGTGAAGGGACGCGCCAGGGCGCCGCCGTAGAGCGGCTGCAGGACGGGCGTCTCGACCTCGACGAAGCCCCGCTCGTCGAGCCAGCGGCGCACCTCGGTGATCGTCCGGGCGCGGACGGCGAAGATGCGCCGGCTCTCCTCGTTGGCGATCAGGTCGAGCTCGCGGCGCCGGAAGCGGGTCTCGGTGTCCTCGAGGCCGTGGAATTTGTCCGGCGGCGGCCGCAGGCTCTTCGCGAGCAGCCGCCAGTGGTCGATCGCCAGCGACAGCTCGCCACCGCGGCGGGTCGCCATCGCGGTGCCCTCGACGCCGATGATGTCGCCGATGTCGAGGTCGACCAGGAGCGCGTAGGCCTCCGGCCCGAGCAGGTCCTCGCGCGCGTGCAACTGGATCTGACCGCTACCGTCGCGGATATCGATGAAGCAGGCCTTGCCGTGACCGCGCCGCGCCGCGATCCGCCCCGCCACGCGGTGGCGCGAGTCGGTTTCGGCACCCGGCGCGAGCCCCTCGTGGGCATCCCGCACCGCGGCGATCTCCTCGCGATCGGAGAACTCATGGGGGAACGGCTCGATCCCCGCATCCCGGATCCGCCCGAGCTTCTCGCGGCGGTCCTTCAGAACATCGGAAAGTTTCGGCTCCTCACTCACGTTTGAGACGCCGCTATCGCGGCCTCTCAGGCTTTCTCGATTTTGGTGATTTTGAATTTTTTCTTCGCGCCGCGCGGCGGCTCGACCGTGACGATGTCGTTGCGCTTCTTCCCGATCAGCGCCTTGCCGATCGGCGACTCGTTGGAGAGCTTGTGCTCGAGCGGGTTGGCCTCGGTCGAGCCGACGATCTGGAATTTCTGCGAGTCGCCGGTCTTCTGGTCTTTGACGTGGACGATCGAGCCGAAGCCGACCTCGTCGGTGCCGATCGCGCCCTCGTCGATCACGGTGGTGCGGCGGAGGCGCTCTTCGAGCGTGGCGATGCGGCCCTCGAGCAGCGCCTGTTCGTTCTTCGCGTCGTCGTATTCGGCGTTCTCGGAGATGTCGCCGAATTCACGCGCCTCTTTGATGCGGGCCGCGACCTCGCGGCGTTTGGTCGTCGAGAGGAACTCGATTTCCTCTTTCAGCTTCTCGAGCCCCTCGGGGGTGATGACAGCCTGACGACTCACTTGCACAACCTCGCTTTTGATGGAAAGAGCCCCTTACGGAGCTCCGAGACTGATGAAAAATCCCCGGAAAACGAACCTCTTTGCCTGCCGGGCTCCGGACCAGGGAGCGCGAGAGTATAGCGAGGCGCCTATGGCGGCCAGATCGGCCGGTCAGGCGACCCCGACGGGTGTCCGCGCGGCCTCGATCAGCTCCCGGGCGCGGCCCAGATCGGCGCTCTGCTGCAACTCCACGGCGGCCTCCTTGGGCATCTCGATACCTTCGACGTACCAGGGATAGAACTTGCGCAGGTAGCGCTCGGCGCGTTCGGCCCCGAGATGCTCCTCGGCGCGGTCGAGGACCCAGAGCAGCTCGGTCGCGACCTCGGCGCGGCTGGGCGGCCCGGCGCGGCGGCCGGTCAGCTCCTCGAAGACCCACGGGTTGCCGAGGCTGCCGCGGGCGATCATCACCGCATCGGCGCCCGACTCCTCGTAGGCGCGGCGGGCCGACTCGGCGTCGGCCAGGCCACCGGAGACGATCACCGGGATCTCCAGCCGTTCCGTCAATTCACGGGTGAGCGCGTAGTCGGGGCTGCCCTTGTGGCCTTTGGTCGCGGCGCGCGGGTGGAAGCCGACAGCGGCGACGCCCGCCTCCTCGGCAAGGCGGATCGCCAGGTCGAAACCCGACCGATCCCCGGACTCGATCCCCGAGCGCAGCTTGACCGTCACCGGCAGGCCGCTCCCCTCGCGCGCGGCGCGGGCGAGGGCCAGGGCCAGCTCCGGGTCGCGCAGGAGCTGCGCCCCGGCCCCGGTCTTCCGCACCTTCGGCACCGGGCAGCCCATGTTGATGTCGATCAGGTCGGCGCCCGCGGCGGCCGCGATCGCGGCGCCGGAGCGCATCACCTCGGCGTCGTGGCCGAAGAGTTGGATCGAGACCGGGTGCTCGTCAGGATGGAGGACGAGTAGCTCGCGCAGGGTGCGCTCGTTGCGGTAGTGGAGGGCGAAGCTCGAGACCATCTCCGAGACGGCCAGCCCGGCCCCGTGCCGTTTCGCCTGCAGGCGGACGAACCAGTTGCCGATCCCGGCCAGCGGCGCCAGCAGCACCCGGTTGGCGATCGGCACGCCGCCGATCTCGAACGGGTCGGTCAGCTCAGGACGAGTTGCGTTCATGGATCAGCCGCAATCCCTTCAGGGTGAGCAGATCGTCGACCGCGTCGATCGTCTCGCAGAAGGGGACGATCGCCGCCGCCAGGCCGCCGGTGGCGAGCAGCTTCGGGTCCGGCAGTTCGGCTTCGAAGCGACGCACGATCCCGTCGATCATCCCGGCGAAGCCGAAGATGAAGCCGGAGTTGATCGCCGCCCTGGTCGAGCGGCCGATCGCCGTCTCCGGTTCGTCGAGGTCGATCCTGGTGATCCGCGCGGCGCGGTCGATCAGCGCGGTCAGGGCGATCTCGAGGCCGGGCCCGATCGCACCGCCCAGGTAGGCGCCGTCGTCGGAGACCGCGTCGATGTTGATCCCGGTGCCGAAGTCGACGACCACGCAGGCCTCGCCGAAACGCTCGTAGGCGGCGATCGCGTTGACCAGGCGGTCGGCGCCGACCTCGAGCGGGTTGTCGATCCGGATCGGCATGCCGCTCTTCACGCCCGGCCCGACCGTCAGGCAGTCGGCTTCGAGGTAGCGCTCGGTCATCCGCTCGAACTGGCTGCCGAGGGGCGGGACCACCGAGGAGACGACGACCGACTCGATGTCGCCGAAATGCATCTGGCTGAGGTTGAAGAAGCCGCTGATCCGCTCACCGAGCTCGTCGCCGGTCGCGCCAGAGCGGGTCTGAAAGCGCCAGTGCTCGACCAGCTCCTCCCCTTCGAAGGCGCCGAGGTGAGTCTGGGTATTGCCGATGTCGACAGCCAGCAGCATCGTCGCGGCATTATCGCGGCCCACCGACTTATGCATAAGATCGTGTAATGGGGAGCCGCCTTTACGTCATCCCGGCCTCGCATCCGGCGACGACCGCCGCGCTGATGCTCGACTTCAAGGGCATCGCCTACAAGCGCACCGACCTGATGCCGGTCGTCTCCAAGGGCGTCCTGCGGGCGGCGGGCTTCCCCCGCGTGACGGTGCCCGCGCTGAAGATCGACGGCGAACGGATCCAGGGATCGCGTGAGATCGCCCGGGCGCTCGACCGGATCAAGCCCGAGCCGCCCCTCTTCCCCGCCGACCCCGCCCGGCGCGCCGCGGTCGAGGCGGCGGAGCGCTTCGGCGACGAGGAGCTACAGCATCCGCTCCGCCAGCTGCTCTGGTGGGGCTTCAAGCATGAAAAGGAGAACCTCCGCAGCTACTCGGAGGGGGCAAGGCTCGGCGTGCCGATCGGCCTCGCGATCAAGACCGGCGGTCCGCTGGTCGCCCTCTCGGCCCGCTTCAACGAAGCGAGCGACGCCAACGCCCGCGCCGCCCTCGCCGCCCTGCCCGATCTCCTCGACCGCGTCGACGCCTACATCGCCGACGGCACGATCGCCGGAGAGGAGCCCAACGCGGCCGACTTCCAGATCGCCACCTCGATCGCCCTCGCGCTCACCCTCGACGACCTGAAGCCCTTGATCGAACCACGCCCGGCCGCCGCCTTGGCCCGCCGGATCGCCCCGGACTATCCCGGCCACACCCCGCCGATCTTCCCGCCGGCCTGGCTGCCGATGGCGCCCGCCGCGGCCTGAGATCCCAAACGGTTTCGAAGGCGCGATCAAGGGAGATCGGGCGACGGCATGGGGTTGGGGGTCACGGATCTGTGAGAGATTCTGACCGTTAAGAGACGCGGCATCTTGTAACGAGCACGCGCCCGGCCGCCACATCCTCGGTCCGCCCCTAGCCTTCCGTCGCCTACACGAACGGGCCGCGCAGTTCGACGCGCTGCTCGCCTTCCGGTAGGGCGGCGAGGGCATCGGCGAGAACGGTGCCGTCGGGCAAGGTCAGGTCGGGGTCGAGCTCGAGCAGCGGGGCGAGGACGAAGCGGCGGTCGCGGACCTGGGGGTGCGGCAGCTCGAGGCGCTCGGTGCGCAGCACCAGGTCACCGAGCAGGAGCAGGTCGACGTCGAGCGGGCGCGGGCTGTGGCGGGGCAGATCGAAATGGCGACCGCGCTCGGCCTCGACCGCCTTGCAGGCGTCGAGCAGCTGCTCCGGGTCAAGCTCGGTGGCGATCCGCACCGCGGCGTTCAGGAAGTCGGGCTGGTCGAGGATCTCACCGACCGGCTCGGTGACGTAGAGGGAAGAGACGGCGAGGATCGCGACCCCTTCGGCGGCAAGGAGGTCTAGCGCCCCCCGCAGGTGCCCCACAGAGTCGCCGACGTTCGAGCCCAGCCCCAGATAGCCGACCCGCTCGGGCACGGTCGGGCGCCCTAATCCTCGGTGGCGTCGTCGTCGACCGCCCGCTCCTGGGTGATCTCGACCGCGACCTCCTGGATCGCGAGCGGCAGCGGCGGCTCCGGCTTGGCGGCCCGGACGCGGACCGACTCGCAGCCGAAGCGCTCGATCAGGCGCTCACCGACGACGTGGGCGAGGCGCTCCAGGGTGCGGTAGCTGCGCTCGGTGGCGACGAAGGCGACGATGTCGCAGACCTCGGCGTAGTCGACGGTGTCCTCGATCCGGTCGGTGAACATCGCGTCGCAGTCGGGGACGTCAAAGGAGATGTCGAACTCGAGCCGCTGCCCGACCTCCTGCTCGGCTTCGCTCACCCCGTGATGGGTGTAGATCGAGAGGCCGCGGAGCTCGATTTCGGCGCTCGACTCGACGCCACCGTTGCTGCCGTCGGGGTTCATCTGCGGCTCGGGGTCGGACATACCGAGGCAACCTATCCGAGGATCGCGCTCGCCACGTCGAGCGCCTGCGCCATCTCGCGCACGTCGTGGACGCGGAGGACGGAGGCGCCCGCCGCGGCGGCAAGGATCGAGGTGGCGATCGTGCCGCCGAGGCGCTCGTCGGTCGCCGAGCCGTCGACACGACCGATGAAGCCCTTGCGCGAGGTGCCGACGACGAGCGGCCTGCCGAGGGCCGCGAGCTCGCCGAGCCCACGCAGCAGTTCGAAGTTGTGGCGGTCGGTCTTGCCGAAGCCGATGCCGGGATCGAGCCAGATCCGCGATTCGTCGATCCCGGCCGCGACGGCGGCCGCCGTGCGCGCTGCGAGGAAGTCGCGCACCTCGGCGACGACATCGCCGTATTCGGGGTTGGCCTGCATCGTCCGCGGGTCGCCCGCCATGTGCATGAGGACGACCTCGCATCCACGCTCCGCACAGAAGGCCGCCATCTCCGGGTCGCCCCGTAAGGCGGTCACGTCGTTGACGATCGTCGCGCCTGCGTCGAGCGCCGCGATCGCGACCGAGGCCTTGGAGGTGTCGACGGAGATCCGCGCATCGACCCCTGCCAGACCGGCGATCACCGGCTCTACCCGCCGCCGCTCCTCCTCCGCCGGCACCGGCTCGGCCCCCGGCCGGGTCGATTCGCCGCCGACATCGAGGATCGCCGCCCCCTGGGCCACGAGCTCCTCCCCATGCGCGATCGCCGCTTCCGGATCGAGGTACTTACCGCCATCAGAAAAAGAGTCGGGAGTGACATTCACGACCCCCATCAACTTCACGTCCATCGGGCGGAGTATGTCCTAGCCCTCCTCCCCGCGGGTGGCGCGGTAGGGGGAACCATGCCGAGGAAGCTTTAGCTACCGGAGGCATGGTGGGCCCCTGCCGTGACAGGACCCGCGGGTCGGAGCGCCCGGTCCTTAACTCGCGTCGCCGCCGGCGAAGCCTGGGCGCGGGCGAGGAACAGGACGCGCACCCTCGCGCGCCGCCTTTTCGGGCTCGGGGGTCGGCTCGGCGGGCGGGGTCGACTCCTCGTCGTCGTGGAAGACCTCGTCCTCGGGCTTGCCTTCGAGCAGGGCGACGAACTCGTCGGCCTCGATCGTCTCCCGCTCGAGCAGCAGCTTCGAGATCCGCTCGAGCTGCTCGGAGTTGTCGTTCAGCAGGCTCTTCGCGGTCTGGTGGGCGCTCTCGACGATGCGGCGGATCTCGTCGTCGATCTCGCGGGCGATCTCGTCGGAGTAGTCGGGCTCGGAGGAGAACTCGCGGCCGAGGAACGGCTGGCCGCGATCGTGGCCGAAGACGCGCGGGCCGAGGCGCTCGCTCATCCCGAACCGCATCACCATCTGCTTCGCCGACTCGGTCACCTTTTCGAGGTCGTTGGAGGCGCCGGTGGTGATTTCGCCGAAGACGATCTCCTCGGCGGCGCGCCCGCCCAGGGTCATCGCCATCGTGTCGGTCAGCTCGGAACGGGTGGTGAGGAACTTGTCCTCGGTCGGCAGGCTGATCGTGTAGCCGAGCGCCTGGCCGCGGCTGATGATCGAGATCTTGTGGACGGGGTCGGTGTGCTCGAGCAGCTGGCCGACGATCGCGTGGCCGACCTCGTGGTAGGCGGTGACGAGGCGCTCCTTCTCCGACATGACCCGGGTCTTCTTCTCGGGCCCGGCGATCACCCGCATGATCCCCTCCTCGAGCTCCTTCATCGAGATCTCGCGGTTGCCCTGACGGGCGGTCAGCAGCGCCGACTCGTTGATCAGGTTGGCGAGGTCGGCGCCGGTGAAGCCGGGGGTCTGACCGGCCAGCGTGTCGAGGTCGATATGGCGGGCGAGCGGCTTGCCGCGGGTGTGGACTTCGAGGATGTGTTTGCGGCCTTTGCGATCGGGCCGGTCGACGACGACCTGGCGGTCGAAGCGGCCGGGCCGCAGCAGCGCCGGGTCGAGGATGTCGGGCCGGTTGGTGGCGGCGATCAAGATGATGTTGTCCTTCATCTCGAAGCCGTCCATCTCGACCAGCAGCTGGTTCAGCGTCTGCTCGCGCTCGTCGTGACCACCACCCATACCGGCGCCGCGGTGGCGACCGACGGCGTCGATCTCGTCCATGAAGATGATGCAGGGCGAGTTCTGCTTCGCCTGCTCGAAGAGGTCGCGCACGCGACTGGCGCCGACGCCGACGAACATCTCGACGAAGTCCGAGCCGGAGATCGAGAAGAACGGCACCCCCGCCTCGCCGGCGACGGCGCGGGCGAGCAGCGTCTTACCGGTGCCGGGAGGGCCGTAGAGCAGGACGCCCTTCGGGATCCGCGCCCCGAGCGCCTGGAACTTCTTCGGGTTCTCGAGGAATTCTTTGATCTCCTCCAACTCCTGGACCGCCTCGTCCACGCCGGCGACGTCGCGGAAGGTGATCTTGGGCGCGTCCACCGACATCCGCTTGGCTTTCGATTTGCCGAAGTTCATGACCCGCGAGCCGCCGCCCTGCATCTGGTTCATCAGGAAGATCCAGAAGCCGAAGAAGAGGACGAAGGGCAGGATGTAGGTGAGCAGCGAGAGGATGCTCGAGCTGCCGGTGCCGTGAACGGTGGTGTCGACGTTGTTTTCGTCGAGCAGTTCGAGCAGCGATTGCTCGGTGTTGGCCGGGTAGCCGGTGGAGAAGCTTTCGCCGTTCTTCTCCTTGATGTCGAGCGAGAGGTCCTTGTTGTTGATCGTCGCCGATTCGACTTCGCCTTTGGCGATCAGGCCGGTCTTCGGGTTGACGAGCTGCGTGTAGGAGGGCGCTTCCGTGCCGGGATCGTTGGTGATCACCCGCTGGGCGATGAAGGCCAGGATGACCACCAGCAGGATCGGAAATGCCGCGCTTTTGAAGAACCGTCTCAAGGGAGAAAAATCAGCGTACCAGGGCGGTTTCGCCGCTCACTGGACCAACGCGGCGACGTAATCGAGGTTGCGGTATCGCTGCGCGTGGTCGAGCCCGTACCCGATCGCGAACTCGTTCGGGATCTCGAAGCCGACGTACCTGGCAGGCAGGTCGACCCGGAGGCGCTCCGGCTTGGTCAACAGCGCGCAGACCTCGAGCGAGGCGGGGTCGCGGGCGCCGAGGTTGCGCATGAGGTACTGCAGGGTGAGGCCGGAGTCGATGATGTCCTCGACGATCAGGACGTCGCGCCCCTGGATCGGGGCGTCGAGGTCCTTGAGGATGCGGACGACGCCCGAGGAGTCGGTCTGCGAGCCGTAGCTGGAGACCGCCATGAAGTCGACCTCGCAGGGGACGTCGATGTGGCGCATCAGATCGGCGAGGAAGAGGACGGCGCCCTTCAGCACCCCCACCATGACCAGGTCTTTCCCCTGGTAATCGCGAGTTATCTGGATGCCGAGCTCGCTGATCCGCCGTTGCAGTTCCTCACTCGAGACGAGGGTCGCGCCGATCGCCGGGTCGTCCACCCGCCGCAGTCTAAGGCCGACGGGTCGCCGCGGTGGTCCCGCCGGCGATCGATTCCGCGGCGGGCGCCGTCCCGACCCGGCGCCGCGATCGGTCAGGAAAGGTCTGTGGAGAGAAAGTTGCGTATAGGCCTACTTTCTCTCCACACAAGATCCCTGAGCGATCACCGCGCATGACGAGGCGAGCCGTCGGCGTGCGGCGCCGGGGCGCTACGTCTACGTATCGCGCTCGGTCCGCAGCACGCCGCCCTCGAGCACTGCGCGGACACCGTCGCCGAGGTCGAGCCGCGAACCGCCGCGGTGGAGGCCGGCGACCTGGTCGGCGAAGCGGGTGGCGCCGGGGACCGGGCGGCCGGCGGCGGCATCGGCCAGGCGTTGCAGGACGAGCCGGCGGAGCGCCGGCGACAGGGCGACGAAGCGAGCCTGCTCGATCCGCCCGCGTGGCGCCGCGCCGGAGCCGTCGAGCTCGGCGGCGACGAGCCCGTCGAGCACCTCGGCCTCGTCGCGCAGGAGCGCCGCGGTGCGCAGGACGTTGGCGGCGGCGGCCGGATGGATCGCGCGCAGCGCGGGCAACAGGCCGCCGCGCACCCGGTTGCGGGCGTAGGCATCGCCTTCGTTGCTCGCGTCCTCGCGCCAGGCGAGGCCGCGCTCCTCGTCATAGGCGGTGACCTCGGCACGGGTGGTGCCGAGCAGCGGGCGGGCGAGCCTGCCGTCGCGCGCCTTCATCCCGAGCAGGGCGCGCCGGCTCGGCGAGGAGGCGAGGCGGTAGAGGATCGTCTCGACCTGGTCGTCGGCGGTGTGACCGGTGACGATCGTCGCGTCGCGCGCCTCGGCAAGGCGCGCCGCCGCCGCGTAGCGGACGTCGCGCGCCCAGGCCTGCAGGTTGCCGGGACCCTCCGGGCGCACCGGGCGCTCGGTGACCAGCTCGACCCCGAGCCCCTCGCAGAGCGCGGCGCAGAAGTCGGCATCGGCATGGGACTCCGACCGCAGGCCGTAGTCGACGTGGAGGGCGAGGACCGCGGCCGGCCCGCGGGCACGCACGGCGAGGTCGAGCATGCAGACCGAGTCGCGGCCACCGGAGAGCATCACGACGAGCGGCCCGGGCGGCGCGATCGTCCCCCCCGCCTCGATCCGGACGAGCAGGTCGGCGCCCGGCCCGGGGCCGGTGTCGGCCATCGCCGCTCAGCCCTCCGCCGCACGTACGGCGAACAGCTCGGTCGGCACCGGGAATCCTTTCAGCGAGACCTCGCCGATCGGCTCCAGCCGCAACCCCGGGCGACTCTCGAGCGCCGCCGCGACGCGATCGGTGACCAGCACCTCGCCGGCCAGCGCCCGCCCCGTGATCCGGTGGGCAAGGTTGACGTGGCTGCCGAAGTAGTCCCCGTCGCGATAGACGGCGTCGCCGTAGTGGACGCCGACGCGCGGCTGCGGCCGGCGGTCGAAACGGCCGAGGAAGGCCACCGCCCACTCGGTCAGCGCCCCCGCGTCGGGCGAGACCACCATCACCTCGTCGCCGATCGTCTTCACGATCGTCGCCTCGCGCGGCAGCGTCGCCTCGACCGTCGCGACGAATTCCTCGACCACGTCGAGCGCCTCGATGTCCCCCTCCTCCTCGGTGAAGCGGGTGAAGCCGGTGAGGTCGATGAAGCAGAGGGTGACGGCAACGTGACCGAGCTCCATTTCGGCGGTCGACTGCTCGCCGGTCTCCATATGACCGACCACGTCCTGCTCGATGTAATAACGCAGGTAGCGGTTGTGGAGGTATTCGGTGAGCGGCTCCGCCAGCGGCAGGATTTCGGCGGCGAGATCGCCCATCTCCTCGGCCATCTGCAGCTCGGGGACGCCGTCGCGGATCAGCGGTTCGTGGACGTAGAGATGGAAGAGGCGGATCTCGGCCTCGGCGATGCGGCGCAGGCTCTGCACATAGACCCGGACCAGCTGCAGGAAGGCGACCAGTGGGAAGCCCGAATCGAGGACCTGGGCGCAGAAGCGGATCGCGGCGGCATCGGCGCCGGTCAGGTTGCGCTGGCGGCCGACCGGGGTCCCCATCATCGCCAGGATGCGCTCGACCAGCTCCGCCTCGAGCCCGGTCTCGGCGGCGATCATCTCGACCGTGACGTCGCCCTCGTCCTCGGCGAAGAGCTCTTCGGCGAAGGCGAAGGCGAGTTTCCCCTCGCGCCCCGCCGCCTTCAGGTCCTCCAGCGAGTAGCCGCGCTCCCGCATGCGGGCGACGACCCGGGCCTGGGCCGCGGCGGCTGCGGTCCAGCGCCCGCGCCGGACCGGGACGATCTTCTCTTCCGCCCAGCGTTTGAGCGTCGACGCCGGGACGCCGGAACGCCGCGCCGCCTCACTCAGGCTGATCCGCTCGTCGGCCACGCGCGGAGGCTAAGCCCCCGGACGGCCGACTAGGGTCGCGGCCGTGCCGAGACGACTTCGACCGACGGCCGAGTTCCATCCCGACGCGATCCTCGTCGGCGACCCGGGACGGGCGATGGCGCTGGCCCAGGCGCTGACCGAGGGACCGAAGATGGCGAACCACGCGCGTGGGCTGTGGGGGTACTCGGGGACGACGGCCGAGGGTCGCGGCCTCACCGTCCAGTCGACGGGCATGGGCGGACCGAGCGCCGCGCTCGTGCTCGCCGACCTCGCCGAGCTGGGGGTGAAGCGCGCGGTGAGGGTCGGCACCTGCGCGGCGCTCGACCCGGCGCTGCGACCGGGCGATCTGGTCTGCGTGCGCGAGGCACGATCGTGGTCGGTGGACGGGCGCGGCGCGGGACCGCCGGCCTTCCCGGACGAGGAGCTGGCGAGGCGACTGGGCGAGCGCCTCGGCGCGGAGGCGAAGGCCGGGGCCGTCGCAAGCCTCGACGTCCTCCACCCCTCTCCCGGCCATGCGACGCCCACCGGCGACGCGGCCGACATGCAGACCGCCGCCCTCTTCGCCGCGGGCGTGGCGCTCGGCGTGGCGCTCGCCGCGGTCCTCGTCGTCACCGACGCCGAAGGAGTCGCCCCATTGGGCGACGAAGCCTTGGCCGAGCGCGCCCTCACCGCCGCCCACGCCGGTGCGTTCGCACTTGGTTCCGCATAGCGACGAGAACTGCGAACGCACGAGCGGCCGGGACTGTCTCCCTAACCCTCGACTTAAGGGTTAGGCTGCGTCTGCCTCAGGCGTCGGTTTGTCCTTCTGTGCGGCGATCTTGCGGCGCAGGGAGCCGAGCTCGCGTGTCAGGTCGTCGAGCTGCTCCTCGACGTCCTCCAGACGCTGGGAGAAAGAGCGGAGACGACGCTCGAGACGCTCGACATCGCTCGCCGAAGGCAGGTTGAGGGCCGCCATCGCCGCCTGCTGCGCCTCGATCGCCCGGTCGCGAGCGCCGAATGCCGCCTGTAACGCGCTGTGCAGGTGCGGGCTGTCGATCAGCGCCTGGGCGATCTCGCCGATCGCCTGCTCGGAGCGCGCCCTCAGGCTCTCGCCGTCGGTCATCGGCTCCTCGCGCTCATCCTCTTCTGGGAACTCATCCGGTTGCAAGCTCAATCCACTCTTTTCAATTCGTTGACGGCAGCTTAACGAGCACATCCGGGACAGATGGAAATCTCCTGGACTGCGCCATGAGGTCGACCATCGTTAAGTCCATATTGGGGGCGCGGCTTGCCGTTGCCCACGACCGGAGTTGTGGGTAGCGTGATCGGCAGAGACCGTCGGGAGGGGACTCACGGCCGCGGGTGCGGCCGCCCATGGCGGCACAGACTAGGCGCATGAAGAGCAAGCTTGCATTGATCCTGGCGCTCGCCGCCTTCCTCGGGCTGGCCGTGGTCGGCAGCGCGATGGCCGCCTCACCCCTCGCCTCGGTCGGGTCCCTGCTGCCTGGCGTCGGTGGCTCGGAAGAATCCACGACCCCGTCGGGCTCGTCCACGAGTACCCCGGAAGGAGCGACGCCCGGCACCTCGACCTCGGCGACGACCGCGCCCCAGTGCTCGGACGGCATCGACAACGACGGCGACGGCCTGATCGACATGGAAGATCCCGACTGCTCCTCGCCGAGCGACAACAGCGAGGCGCCGGAAACGACGGCCCCGGGCCCCAACACCGGGCAGAACGTCGAACCCTCGACCTCTACCTCAGGGTCAGAAACCGCCGAGACGTCCGAAGGGGAAGATGAAAAGACCTTCGGGCGGGGCGAATCGCTCGAACCGCAACCGCAGCCGGATGTGCGCGGCGGCGTCACCCACAACGAAGGTCTCGGCGACTCCAGCGGCGGCGGCAACGCCGGCGGCGGGCTGACCGCACCCAGCGCCACCGGCGGCGGCACCCAGCCGCTGGCCGAGGCGAGCGATGGCGGCGCCCAGTTCGAACCGGGCGGCGCGCCGACCTTCGCCAACCCGACGACGACGATCGCCTCGTTCGGCCCGGCGCCGATCGGGGTGCCGAACTTCGTCATCAACTCCTTCGAGATCCCGCCCTTCTTGCTGCCGATCTACCAGGCCTGCGGCACCGAATACGGCATCCCCTGGGAGGTCCTCGCGGCGATCAACAAAATCGAGACCGACTTCGGCAAGAACCTCAACGTCTCCAGCGCGGGCGCGGTCGGCTGGATGCAGTTCCTGCCGTCGAGCTGGGAAACGTACGGGCTGGACGCCAACGGCGACGGCCGCAAAGACCCTTACAACCCGGTCGACGCGATCTGCGCCGCCGCCCACTACCTCAAGGTCGCGGGCGGGCAGAAGAACCTCTACGGCGCGATCCTCGCCTATAACCACGCCGACTGGTACGCGCAGGAGGTGCTCACCTACGCCCGCGCCTACGGCCGCATCCCCTCCACCCTGGTCGGCTCGCTGACCGGCCTCACCGAGGGTGCCCACTTCCCGATCGCGGCCAACGCCCGCTACTCGGACGAACTCGCCGCCCGCCAGGCGCTGAAGAACTCGACCACCGACTCGCGGATCAGCGGCAACGCGGCGGAAGTGATCTCCTCCTCCCCCACTCGGCGCGGCATCAACATCTTCGCCAAGCAGGGCGCGCCGGTGGTCGCCGTCAACGACGGCACGATCCGCAAGATCGGCCACTCGGCGAAGCTGGGCAACTTCATCGTCCTCGAAGACACCTACGGCAACCGCTACACCTACGCCGAGCTCGGCAAGCTGATCCGCGACGGGCGCACCGTCGTCACCTCCGACGGTAAGGAAAAGTCGGTCCCGGTCGAAAGCCAGGAACTGCGGCCGCGGCTGCGCGCCCTGCCGCGTCGCGCCGGGAAGGCCGCGCAACAGGAACAGAAGGTCGAGGCGAAGGCCGATGAAGCGCTCGAAAAGGCCGCCGGGGACGGCTCCATCCGGACCGGGTCGAAGGTGATCGCGGGCACCGTCCTCGCCCACGTCGGCCCCGCGACCGAAGGGCTCGACCCGCACATCAACTTCTCGATCCGGCCGGCAGGCAAAGGCGCGCCGCGGATCGATCCGAAGCCGATCCTCGACGGCTGGAAGCTGCTCGAAGCCACCGCGATCTACCGCGCCAAGGGGAAGAACCCGTTCAACGCGCGGCTCAGCGGCGCCGGCGTCCTGCTGCTCTCCAAGGAAGCGCTGCAGCAGCGCGTCCTCCACGACGAAGGCCTCGACATCTACCAGTGCGGCCGCGAAGACATCGAACAGGGCAAGATCGACCGCCGCGTCCTCGCCGTGCTCGAGTACCTGCGCTCGAAAGGCTTCACGATGCGGATCAGCGCGCTCGAGTGCGGCCACAGCTACCTCACCGAAAACGGCAGCGTGTCCGAGCACTCGACCGGCGACGCGGTCGACATCGCCGAAATCGACGGCGTGCCGGTCACCGGCCACCAGGGCCCGGGGACGCTGGTCCACGAACTGATCGAAGATGTGCTCGAACTGCAGGGGCCGATGCAGCCACACCAGGTGATCTCGCTCGAAAACTTCCCCGGCGAAGTCAGCTTCGCCGAACCCTCCCACTACGACCACGTCCACATCGGCTACTACCCGACCGGGCCCGGCGAACGCGCCTCGGCCGGTTACCAGGCGCTGCTCAAGCCGAACCAGTGGGAAGACCTGATCAACCGCCTCGGGAAGATCGAAAACCCGAAGGTGCCGATCGAACCGTCGAAGTACTCCGAACCGGACACGCAGCAGGAACGCGCGGGCATCTTCGGCGGTCACCCGCGCGGCGAAGACTAGGCTCGTCGGTCTGAGCCCCTTCTTCGGATTCGCCCAGTTCGACTTCGCCGGGACCTTGCCGCTGGCCGACGGCCGCTACCTGGCGCGCCGCGAGGGGAGCGGCGAGAGCGTCCTCGTCGTGCAGACGATCGCCGCCCCGCCGCGCCCCACGCGGCGTCGACGGCGTCCCCGCGACGCCGATGCCGCCGCGCCGCCGCCCGAGCTGCCGCTGGCGCGGGCGACCGCGATCCGCGCCTTCGAGCCCTTCGACGGCCCCGAGCAGGCGGCCGGTTGGCTCGGCACCGTGGCCGCATCCGAGGAGGCGCTCGACGCGGTCCTCGCCGCGGGCATCGCCTTGCTCGGCGACGCCCTCCACGCCCAGGCCGTCGCCGCGGCCGATCCTCACACGCCGGCCCTCACCGTCGAGCGCGCGATCACGATCCGCGTCGGCTACGGCAGCGGCGAGGAGACCGCGGAGGGAAGCTTCAGCGAGGCGCGCGAGGTCGACGCGGCGACCGGGACGTCGCGCAGGCGCCGCCGCCAAGAAGAGCTCCGCCCCCAGGAACGCCTCGCCGCGGTCCTGCGCGGGCGCGAGCGATTCGACGTCTGCGAGCCCCTCCTGCTGCGCGCCCGCGCCGATCTCGACGCCGGCCGCCGGCGCGAGGCCGCCCTGCAACTCCGAATCGGCACCGAAGCCCTCCTCGCCGAGCTCCCCACCGCCCTCGACGACGATGACCACCGCAACGACATCCAGGCTCTCACCGCGCACCTCCCCGCGATCGAGGCGGCGGCGACAAAGGCACTCGCCACCGACCTCGACTCGGAAACCGAGACGACGGTTCGCGAAAGCCTGGAGACCGCCGAGCGGATCCTCCGCCGCCGCCGAGTGCTCGCCGGCTGACCACTGACCACGCGGTCGACTGCACGAGCTCCGTGAGAAAGGAAGGGACGCGGCCGTCCCGGCCACGACCCCGGCTGGGTGTGGCCGTGGCCGGGACGGCCGAGGGTTCGGGGAGAGGGCGTGGGGGATCGGCGTGCTCTGAGGAGAGAAGCGCGTGTTCCTCCAC
>Ga0335083_10000258_pt1 | contig 86306 bp, 88 predicted proteins | sample Lox_Sample_42_FD_206716 | JGI IMG/M metagenome (GOLD analysis project Ga0335083, IMG submission 206716) | Soil microbial communities from Loxahatchee National Wildlife Refuge, Florida, United States - Lox_Sample_4.2 | ecosystem: Environmental > Terrestrial > Soil > Wetlands | place: USA...
ATGGCCCTGATTCCACTCGCGGTTCCAGTGATGTTCATTGCCTTCGCCTTCATGTTGCGCCGCGCCATAAATGAACTCGGTGTTTCCCGCATGTGGCAATTTGCCCCCCGCGCACTAAAATAAAGGCAAGAGCCGGAACGGCCGCCGCCAGCAGAGGGATCGCGCCTATGAAACTTTCCGCCGAGCAGCTCAAGGCGTTCGACGAGCAAGGCTACGTCTTCTTCCCCAATTGCTTCTCCGAAGACGAGATCGCGCTTTTGCGCGTCGAGGCCGACAACATCCTCAAGCTCGATCGCCAGGAGATCTGGCGCGAAAAGACCGGCGCGCCGCGCACCGCTTTCGCCGCGCACAAGTTCAGCGACGTGTTCGGGCTGCTGGCCCGTCACCCGCGGCTGGTCGAGCCGCTGCAGCAGCTTTTCGGCGAACCCGTTTACGTCCACCAGTTCAAGCTCAACGCCAAGGCCGCCTTCGAGGGCGACGTCTGGCAGTGGCACCAGGACTTTGGCACCTGGCAGCGCGACGACGGCATGCCGGACGCGCGCGCCATGAACATCGCCGTCTTCCTCGACGAGGTCATGCCGATCAACGGCCCGCTGCTTTTGATCCCCAAGAGCCACAAGCAGGGCGTCTTTGCCGCCGGCCACGACAAGCAAACCACGTCCTATCCGCTGTGGACGCTCGACAAGGAGACGGTCACGCGGCTCGCCGCCGATGCTGCCGGCGCCGACGGCATCGGCATCGTGGCGCCGACCGGCAAGCCCGGCTCGGTGCTGATGTTCCACGGCAACCTGGTGCATGCCTCGCCGCCCAACATCACGCCCTATCCGCGCAAGATCGTGTATCTCACGCTCTGCGCCGTCTCCAACCACATCACCAAGTTCACGCGGCCCGAATTCATCGCGCACCGCGACTTCACGCCGCTCGTGCCGGTCGACGACGACGCGCTTGCGGAATATGCACGCGCGCGCCGGGTCGCTGCGGAATAAATTTTCCGTCAATTCGCATTGCATAAAAAAACTTTCGCATTGCGGTCACTCAATTGCCGGACTTTGTCGGCCCTATCGGCGTGACGCGGGAATCCGGGAATGCAGATGCATACGCTCTATTCGATGCAGCGTTCGGGCAACAGCTACAAGGTGCGCCTGGCGCTGGCGCGGCTTGGCATTCCCTACAAACTCATCGAGGTCGACATTCTCAAAGGCGAAAGCCGCACGCCGGAATTCCTTGCCAAGAATCCGAGCGGACAAGTCCCGCTGCTCGAAGTCGCGCCCGGCCGCTATCTCGCCGAATCGAACGCCATCCTCTGGTATGTCGCCGGCGGCACTGTGCTCGCGCCGGAAGACCGCATCGCGCGCGCCGAAGTGATGCAGTGGATGTTCTTCGAGCAGCACTCGCTGGAGCCGAACATCGGCGCCGCCTATTTCTGGCTGGCGTTGGTCAGGGGCGGCCGCGACCTGCAACAACATGCGCTCGAAGACTGGATGGAAAACGGTTACCGCGCGCTCGGCGTCATGGAAAAGCACCTCGCCGGCCATCGCTTCTTTGTCGCCGAGCACTACACCATCGCCGACATCGCGCTTTACGCCTACACGCACCTCGCCCACGAATGCGACTTCGATCTTGCCCGCTTCCCGGCGGTCCGCCGCTGGCTTGATCGCGTCGCCGCCGAGCCCGGCCACGTGCCGATGGACTGGCAACCGGAAGTCGCCGACGCGGCGGTGTAAGCAGCGTTTACCTTTCATTTACCGAGGCCACGAAAACGCCGCGGTTCCTCAACCGCTTCGCCGCAGTGCCGGCGCAAGCGCGCCCGCTTCCCGCGCCATTCTCACGTCGTCGATTCGTTTTTTGGTTCTATGTCCATGCACAACCGTTTTGATTCAGGCTTCGCTCCACCCGCCGGCCGCCCGCTGGGCGCGGAACGGCGCACCCTCGCCGTCGCCGAGCTCATTGCCACCGTCGGCCTCACCCTCGGCACCGCAATCGCCGCCATCGTGGTAACGGCGGGCATGGCCCGCGCCGGCGTCGGCGGCGACGTCATCGGCGATGAGGGCGGCGTGTTCGCGCTGGCGCTGCTGCTTGGCCTTGCCTTCATTGTCCTCGGCGGTTTCACCCTGCTGCCGCGAGGATGCCCGCCCCGCCACTAGCGCCGCGCGGAAACCATTGGCCAAGGTGCGGCGTTTGCAGCACCATGGCGCCGATGAAAACCGCCGCTGCGCTGTTTGCGCTTCTCCTCGTCGCGCCGTCGCTTGCAACGGCGCAGACCTTCCCCTCTTCGGCGGGCGAGCTCAAGGTCGAATCCGTCGCCCGCGGCCTGGTGCACCCCTGGTCGCTCGCCTTCCTGCCCGACGGCCGTATGCTGGTCACCGAACGTCCTGGCCGCATGCGCATCGTCGCAAGCGACGGCAAGCTGTCGCCGCCGCTTCCCGGCTTACCCAAAGTCCACAGCGGCGGCCAGGCCGGCCTGCTCGACGTCGCCCTCGACCGCGGCTTCGCACAGAACGGCACGATCTATTTCTGCTTCAACGCCGATGAAGGCGACAGCGTCGCCGTCGCCCGCGCCAAGCTCGACGCCGGCGCAGCGCCGCGCCTCGCCGACGTCGCGATCGTCTTCCGCCAGAAAGGCCCACCGGCGAACGGCTACAACGTCGCCTGCCGCATCGCGCAAGCCCCCGACGGTAATCTCTTCGTCACCCTCGGCGACCATTTCGCCGCCGCCAAGCTCGCGCAGACGCTCGACAACGACATCGGCAAGATCATCCGCATCCGCCCCGACGGCAGCATTCCGCCCGGCAATCCTTTCGCCGGCCGGCCCGACGCGCGGCCGGAAATCTGGGCTTTCGGCCTGCGCAATCCGGAGGGTCTCGCCTTCAATCCCGCCGACGGCAAATTGTGGGAGCAGGAGCACGGGCCCATGGGCGGCGACGAGATCAACATCATCGAGAAGGGCAAGAACTACGGCTGGCCGGTCGTCAGCTACGGCCGCAACTATGACGGCACGCCGGTCGGCACCGGCAAGACCTCGGCGCCGGGCATGGTCGATCCCGTCTGGCATTGGACGCCGTCGATCGCGCCCTCGGGCATGGCCTTCTATACCGGCAGCTTATTTCCCTCATGGAAAGGCAGCCTATTCAATGGCGCGCTGAAATTCATGTTGCTGTCGCGCCTCGAGCTCAAGGGCGACAGCGCCGTCAAGGAGGAGCGCATGCTGCAAGGCCTGCACGAACGCATCCGCGACGTGCGCCAGGGCCCAGATGGCGCGCTCTATCTGCTCACCGACAACGAGGCCGGCCGCATCTTGCGCGTGAGTCCGGCGAAATAGGACGTCCCAACGGCGCGCGTGAATATCCGCTAGCAATTCCGCCCGACGTCATGACCACAGCTGACAGGTTAATTGAATGACGTGACCCTAATCTGACAAAATGAGTCAGTCCTTGCTGCGGGTCTATTGGTCCGATTGCGGCGCGCTGAAATTCATGTTGCGCTCAGAAAGCTTTGCACTTCCTCCAGGATGATCGGCGCGCACTGATCCTGTTCCTGAAAAATGTGATTCCGCCCCGGCATCGCAACAAACCGCGCATGAGGAATTCCGGCCGCAATTTCGCGGCCGCGTTCAATAGGGTTGGACGCATCGTCTCGAATGTGCATGACGAGAGTCGGGGCTTTGACCTGTGGAAGCATGTGCCGAACGTCGAAATTGCTGACGGTTTCGTAATAGCGTACCGCACATTCCGGGGACGTACTCAGCCGTTGAAGCTCGTTGAAGGCGTCCGTTTGCTCCTTGGTCGCAGTCGGCATCAGGATAGATGTAAAGATTTGCCGAAATGTCGGCTGATCTGCGCCCCATCCTAACTTCATCAAGGTCTTCATGGCCTCATATCGCTCTCGATCGGAATCCGTGACTCCGGGCCGCTTCATCCGACCTACTGCGAAACCACCGTACAAAATCAGATGCGAAACCTGTTCGGGATGGCGAACGGCGAAGGCTATCGAGACTGCGCATCCCTGCGAATATCCAAAAAGCGGAAACTTTTTAAGTCCGGCTGCGTCGACGACGGTTTCCAAGTCGTTGACCCAGGCGTCGAGTGAGACTTCGGCGACATCCCAGTCCGACAGGCCGTTGCCCCGCGCATCGTATCGAATCACGGTGTGGTCTTTGGCAAGCCCGAGCAAGAAATGGCGAAACACGGGAAACTCCCAATCGTATTCCAAATGGCCCAACCAATGAGCCGACCTCACCAGCGGTGGGCCCGATCCGACGCGCGCGTAAGCCAAGCGAACTCCATCGGCCGTTCTGCAGTATTTGATTTCTTGCTTGAGCTTGGCATCGGCGAGACCTCGTGATGCGAACGACCCGTCTTTATCGATTGCGACTGCAAAGACTTCGATCGGCTTCGATATATTTTTCAGATTTTGCCTACCCATCTCACGGTAGCCAACGTGAACCTTGGCTTCGATTTGATCCAAAACTTGGCGCGAAATGCAAATGCCTCCACGCTGGGCGATACTTTCAAGCCGTGCAGCGACATTGACGCCATCACCGAAGATATCACCCTCATGTTGGATGATGTCGCCCACATTGATGCCCATGCGAAATTCGATACGTTTGTCGCGGGGCACTTCCACATTGCGTTCGGCCATTCCACGTTGAATTTCCACGGCGCAATTCACCGCTTCCACTGCGCTCGCAAACTCGGCGAGAAACCCGTCGCCAGTAGTCTTGATGATGCGGCCGCTATGCTCTTTGATCTTGGGATTGCCGAGCGTGCCAAGGTGCGCCATGAGGTCCGCGTGCGTGCCCTCCTCATCGGCGCCCATCAGGCGGCTGTAGTCGGCTACGTCCGCTGCAAGAATGGCCGCCAGACGTCGCCGTGGTCGATTATTCGCCATGTGCCAGTGCTCCCGCAAACGCACGCTAGCAAAACCGAATTTTCCCGGCCAGGGATGTGCATTGTTGGCGCTTCGCGGCCCGATCTCGTCGCGAATGCCTGCTTTAGGGGGAACAGCGGACGTGACGCACGGCGCGTTTTGCAAGGACAAGGCTTCGTCCTCAGAACTTGTGAAACACAAAGAAGGCGCCGGCCGCGATCAGCGCGAAGCCGAAACCCTGGCTTAACGTCAACGGATCGCGCAGATACACCGCCGAGAACACCGCGAATACCGACAGCGTCACCACCTCCTGAATCGTTTTGAGCTGTGCCGGATCGTAGACGTAGCTGCCGTAGCGGTTAGCCGGCACCGCCAGGCAATATTCGAACAGCGCCAGCCCCCAGCTGATCGGGATCACCCAGTAGAGCGGGATCTCGCGGTAGCGCAGGTGCCAATACCAGGCGGTGGTCATGAAGGCGTTGGAGCCGATCAGCAGCGCGACCGGCAAAGCATAGCGGATGAAGACAGGCATGATGCTCTCGAATGTTGGAGCGGCAGCCGACACGCAATTGTCACTGCCGCGTCACACCGGCGGATTATTAGGAAAATGCTTCCGTCGCGTACCGAGTACCCTTGCGTAGCCCCAATTGCGGTCCCGTGCGGCTGACCCTGCTCTCCCGGGACCGCACTTTTTTTGCGGCTTGTCGATAACGGGTGTTTTAGGCCGCGGTTCCCGACTCGGCAATTCCCGTTTCCCGCTTCCTGATGTGATAAATTCACCGCGACTCAAGGCCATCCGGCCTCGACTGGAGCGACGACGCGATGCGCGCATTGCGCCTGTTGTCGGTTCTTTGCCTTCTGATCACCGCGCTGCCGGCGCAGCCGCAAGACCGCCCCGAGGCCGCGCCGGTCAAGCCGTATCAAGCGGTTGCCATCGAGCTGCCGAAGCCGGTCAACGACGTGACCTTCGACATCCTGCGCCAGCAGCTCAGCGAAATTGCCGACCGCAAGGACCGCGCGGCGCTGTCGCGCCTCGTCGTCACGTTGGGATTCTTCTGGGATCGCGAGAACGGCAACGGCGCCGACCCGGGCAAGTCCGCGATCGACAATCTCGCAGCCGCGCTCGGGCTCGACAGCCCGGATGGCACCGGCTGGGACATGCTCGCCACCTTCGCCGACGAGCCGACCGCCTCGCCCTCGCTCGACCATAAAGGCGCGATCTGCTCGCCCGCCGACCCCCTCTACGACGAGAAGGCGCTCGATGCGCTCATGGCCGAAACCGACACGGATATTTCCGACTGGGGCTATCCGATCTCACCCAATGTCGAGGTCTATGCCGCCGGCGAAATCGGCGCCGCGGTCGTCGACAAGCTCGGTCTTTATTTCGTGCGCGTGATACCGGACGCGGTGACCGGCTCGGCCTCCTTCATTCACATCGCCATGCCCAGCGGCAAGACCGGCTATGTCTCGATCGACGTCATCGCCCCGGTGGGCAACGACCAGCTCTGCTACGTGCCGGCGGTGCACGGCGGGTGGAAGATCGCCGGCTATATCGGCGGCGGCGAGCCGTGATCGGGCGTCGGTAATCGGGAGGCAGGCATCCTGACTCCTGGCCCCCGACTCGCGGCCGCGGTAGAACTGATTCGACTCACGTGTATGACAGAAACCGCCACCCGCCATCTCACCTGCGCCCGCTGCGGCACCGCCTTCGACTGCGGCGGCGATCGCGGCTGCTGGTGCGCGGCCGAGCCCTATCGGCTGCCCACGCCCGGGGCCGCGCAGGATTGCCTTTGCCCCGCCTGTTTGCGCCGGGAAGCGGCCCGCCACGGTGCGGCCAAGAAAGGCGCCTAAAGGGCGCGGCCTTTCAACGCGCATAAAATCGCATTTACGTCCCGCGCGGCGCGTTTTGCCGTGCCTATGCTATGAGAACGCCATGTTTCGGCCTTTCGAGCGATGGGTGAAGACGACGGCGCTGCCCGGCGTGGGCGCGCCGCCGCCTGGACTCGCCGCCTTCTATTGGCACTTCGCCCGCCAGACCAAAGGCGTCTTCGTCGCCCTGTTCGCGGTCGGCTTCACCGTGGCGCTGCTTGACGTCACCGTGCCGGTGTTCATCGGCAAGGTGGTGACGCTGGTCACCCACACCAAGCCGGACGAATTGTTCGCGCAAGCCTGGCCGCTGCTCGCCGCCATGGCCGCCGTGCTGCTGGTGTTGCGCCCGGCCGCCTACACCGCCCAGCATTTGCTGATGAACCAGGCGATCGCCGCCAATGTGTCGAACCGCATCCGCTGGCAGAACCACTGGCACGTGGTGCGCCAGTCGTGGTCGTTCTTCCAGAACGATTTTGCCGGCCGCATCGCCAATCGCGTCATGCAGACCGGCCCGGCGATCCGCGAAAGCCTGGTGCAGCTCATCACCGCGGTCTGGTTCATCCTCATCTACGGCACCTCGTCGCTGATCCTGCTCGCCTCCGCCGACCGCTGGCTGGCGCTGCCCATCGCGCTGTGGTTCGGCGGCTACGTCTTGATGCTGCGCTACTTCGTGCCGCGCATGCGCGACCGCTCGAAATTCCAGTCGGAAGCGCGCTCGGTCCTCATCGGCCGCATCGTCGACACCTACACCAACATCGTCACCGTCAAGCTGTTCGCCCGCGCCAAGGACGAGGACGCCTATGTGCGCGAGGCGCTCGACCAGCATACCGGACGCTTCCACGCCCAGGTGCGGCTCAACACCTTGTTCGGTCTCACGCTCACCAGCCTCAACGCGCTGCTGATCGCCGGCACCGGCGCCCTCGCCATCGTGCTCTGGCGTTACGGTCATATCGGCGTCGGCGTCGTCGCCATGGCGCTGCCGCTGACGACGCAGATCGTCGCCACCTCCGGCTGGGTTGCCTGGCAAGTAACTGGCATTTTCGAGAACATCGGCGTGGTGCAGGAAGGCATGATGACGATCGCCCGCCCGCACACGCTCAACGATGAGCCCGGTGCCCTGCCGCTGAAAGTCACGCGCGGGGCCGTGCGCTTCGACAACGTGCGGTTTGGCTACGGCCGCGAACGCGGCGTCATCGACGGCCTTAGCCTCGAGGTGAAGCCGGGCGACAAGATCGGCCTCGTCGGCCGCTCCGGCGCCGGCAAGTCGACCTTGGTCAATCTGCTGCTGCGCTTCTTCGATCTCGAAGGCGGCCGCATCCTCATCGACGGCCAAGACATCGCCGGGGTCACGCAAGAGAGCTTGCGCGCGCAAATCTCGGTGGTGACGCAGGATACCTCGCTGCTGCACCGCTCGATCCGCGACAACATCCGCTACGGCCGCCCCGGCGCCAGCGAGGACGAGATCGTCAACGCCGCGCGGCTCGCGCACGCGCACGAGTTCATCCTCGAGCTCGAGGACCAGCTCGGCCGCACGGGCTACGATGCCCATGTCGGCGAACGCGGCGTCAAGCTGTCCGGCGGCCAGCGCCAGCGCATCGCCATCGCCCGCGTCATCTTGAAGGATGCGCCGATCCTGGTGCTCGATGAGGCGACTTCCGCCCTCGACAGCGAGGTCGAGGCGGCGATCCAGTCGAGCCTCGGCACGTTGATGCGCGGTAAGACCGTCATCGCCATCGCCCACCGCCTGTCGACGATCGCGCAAATGAACCGGCTGATCGTGCTCGACCACGGCCGCATCGTCGAGCAGGGCACGCATGACAGCCTGCTGCGCGCCGGCGGCCATTACGCCGCGCTGTGGCGCCGCCAGTCCGGCGGCTTCCTCGACGCCGGCGACCAGCAACAGGCGGCGGAATAAATCCTGTCAGGTTTTCCCCAAATTGCGGCGACGCCGCCAACCTGCCAGGACGATCGGGGACATCCCGGGAGAAATCGCCACGATCGACCGGGGCAACTCGTTCCCGCTGGTTCCGATCTGATTGTGGCCAGGTCGGGGCCGGTCATGTGGCACACGTCGTGGCACACTCCCCTAACCCCATTGCCGGGCAATTCCCGGCAATGGCGGGGCGCACGCCGGCGCTGCCCCTTGTCATCGTCCTGTCATATGTGACGCACCCACTCGATCCCCGCGCTACGAGCAGGGAGCGAGCCATGACCTCACACCACGCCGCCAATGCCGACACCGCGGACGCAACGCCCGAGGCCGGCCTCGTCTGGGTCTATCATTTCGAGCCCGACGGCACTGCGAAGCCGCTCGCCGGCGACGCGCTCGGCGCCGCGCTCGAAAGCCACACCGGCTGGACCTGGGTGCATCTGTCGCTTGCCGATACGCGCTGCCGGCTGTGGCTTGCCCATCACGCGCCGATCTCCGAGCTCGCACGCGAGGCGCTGACCGGCTCCGACGAGCACATGCGCTTCGATGTCGTCGGTCACGAGATCGTCGGCGTCGTGCCCGACCTGCAGCAGGAGCTCTCGCAGACCGGCGAGGTTTTGGTGCGCGTGCGCTTCGTCATGACCGAGCGGCTGCTGATCAGCGCGCGGCGCACGCCGGCCCATTCGGTCGACCGCAACCGCCGCGCCATCGAGGCCGGCAAGCGTTTCCCCACGGCGGTTTCGTTCCTCGACGCCATCGTCGACCAGTTCGCCGACGCCGTCGCCCACATGGCGGAGCGGCTCGGCGCCGAGCTCGACGGCATCGAGGACTTCGTGCTCATGCACGACGAGCCCGCCGACCACCGCCCGCGCCTCGGCCGCGTGCGCTCGCAGGCGGTGCGCGTGCACCGGCACCTGCAGCAACTGCGCGGCATGTTTCACCGCATCGAGCAGCGGCTGGTCATGGAAAAAACGCCGCTAGCGCAGCCGATCGGCGCTTTGGCGCAGAAGCTCGACGCCATCGACCACGAGTTCGGCACGGTGCAGGAGCGCGCGCGCCTCTTGCTTGACGAGATGGCGGCGAAGATGACCGAGATCACCAACCGGCGGCTGTTTACGCTGTCGATCCTCACCGCCTGTCTGTTGCCGCCCACTTTGGTCACAGGCTTCTTCGGCATGAACACCAAGGACATGCCGTTCCAGAACACCGACGGCGGCACCTGGTGTGCGCTCGCCGTAGCCTTCGCCGCCGGCGCGCTTAGCTACTGGGCGTTGCGCCGTATGCGCGCTTTCTAGCTCTTTCTTACCTCTCCCCGCCGGGCGGGGAGAAGAAGCGTTGGGCACACGCCCGCAGCTTGCGTGGTGCATTCGCGTGCTGATAATGCCGCAGACATGAAGCGCAGCACCAGCCGTATCCTCACCACCCATACCGGCAGCCTGCCGCGTACGCAAAAGGTCGTCGACCTGCTGCTCGCCGAGCGCAAGGAGCCGGGCAAGCATAACGCGGCGCTTGCCGCCGCAGTGCGCGAAGCGATCGCCGGGGTGGTGAAAAAGCAGGTCGAGGCCGGCCTCGACGTCATCAATGACGGCGAGCAAGGCCGCACCGACTACACCGTGCACGTGCTCGACCGCCTGACCGGCTTCGAGGGCGAGAGCGCGCCGCCCATGGGCACCGGCGAGCCGGAATTCCCCGAGCTCGCCGCGCTGCTCACGCATTTCGCCTCGCCGTTCCAGTACCGGCCGCAATGCTCCGGGCCCCTGGGCTGGAAGGACTTCGCCGCGGCGCAGGCCGACATCGACATCGCCAAGGCGGCGATGGCCGGCGCCAAGGCCGAGGAATACTTCATGACCTCGCCCTCGCCCGGGCAGATCGCGCGCTATCTCAAAAACGCCTACTACAAGACCGAGGAAGACTATGTCTTCGCCCTCGCCGACGTGATGAAGCGCGAGTACCAGGCGATCGTCGACGCCGGCTTCATCCTGCAGCTCGACTGCCCCGACCTCGCCATGCTCCGCCACATGGTCTATCTCGACAAGCCGCTCGCCGAATTCCGCAAGATCATCGCCGTCAACGTCGCCGCGCTCAACGAGGCGGTAAAGAACATCCCCGCCGAGCGCATGCGCATGCATGTGTGCTGGGGCTCGACCATGGCGCCGCACCACACCGACGTGCCGCTGAAAGATATCGTCGACATCGTGCTCACGGCAAAGCCGTGTGCGGTGTCGTTCCCCGCCGCCAACGGCCGCCACGAGCACGAGTGGAAAATCTGGCGCGAGCTCAAATTGCCGGACGGCAAGGCGATCATCCCCGGCGTCATCGACTCGACGGTGAACACCGTCGAGCACCCGGAACTCGTCTGCGACCGCATCCTTAATTTCGCTCACGCGGTCGGCCGCGACAATGTCATTGCCGGCGTCGATTGCGGCTTCGGCACGTTTGCCGGCCGCGTGCAGGTCGACAGCAAGATCGTGTGGATGAAATTGGCCTCGCTGGCCGAGGGCGCGGCGATGGCCTCGAAGCAGCTCTGGGCCAAGGCGGCCTGACCTAAACGCCGCTCATTCCCGCGGAAGCGGGAATCCAGCTCTTTGGCCTCTGGGTCCCCGCTTTCGCGGGGACGAGCGGAGTAAAAAGCCAGTGGCCTTTCCTCCCCGGATACCGCCTGCGGTGCCGCGCGAAGCTTAACAGCGCATCAACCCTGTTTCTTTGGCGCGCGGCAACAACCTTGCGAGTACTTGTGAACTCGCGGGCCGCAATCAGTTCCGCCCGCCACGCGTTCGCAACCGGATCGCATATGCCGCAGTCTGCTGGTCGTCGCCTGATGGGGTTTCTTGTGCGTCATCGCGTCAAATTCATAGATCTGGCATTTATCGGCGTTGCGATGCTGGTCGCCACCGACATCGTCTATCAGTTCGACATCTTTGTCGCTGACGAAATGGCGCCGGTGTCGAACACCATCGAGCCCGACGAATGGGCGCTGCTCGGGGCGCTGTTGAGCTTGTGCATGCTCATCTTCGGCTGGCGGCGCTTCCGCGAGCAGAAACGAGAGACGCAGCGGCGCATTCGCGCTGAGCAGCATGCTCGCGAACTCGCGATGCAGGACCCGCTGACGGGCCTGCCCAACCGACGGCAGTTTCAGGAAGCGCTAACCGCGGCGGCCGTCTCACCGCCTCGCTCGGGGGCCGTTCACGCCCTGCTGATGCTCGACCTCAACGGCTTCAAGCAGATCAACGACGTTTACGGCCATCCGGTAGGCGATGAAGCACTCATTGTCGTCGGGCAAAGGCTGCTGGCGTCGGTGAGAAACGGCGACCTCGTTGCCAGACTCGGCGGCGATGAATTTGCCATCCTGGCGCGCCATCTTTCCGGCGCCGAAGGAGCGACCGGCATCGCGATGCGCATCGCTGCGGAGCTTGCCAATCCTATTCCCGCCGAGCGACTGACGCACCGCATCGACACCGGCATCGGCATTTGCCTGTTTCCGTTTCCGGGATGCAGCGCCGGCGAAATCATGCGCCGCGCCGATGTTGCGCTGTACAAGGCTAAAACGGATCGCCGCACCGCCACGCGCTTCTTCGACGATGAAATGGACCGCTATGTGCGCGAACGCGAGACCATGGAACGAGAGCTGCGCAAGGCGGTCGCTGCGGAAGACATCCGCCCCGAGTTTCAGCCTCTGGTCGATCTGACGACCAAGCAGATCATCGGCTTCGAGGCGCTGGCGCGCTGGGATCACAAGGAGCTTGGCGAGATTCCGCCCGAGCGCTTCATCCCCATCGCCGAAGATTGCGGCCTGATCGGCGAATTGGGCGACCAACTATTGCGGCGTGCCTGCCGCGCCGCCAGCGACTGGCCCGCGCATGTGACGCTCGCGTTCAACATCTCTCCGGTTCAATTAAGGGACCGCACGCTCGGTCTGCGCATCCTTTCGATTCTCGGCGAGACGGGCATCTCGCCGCAGCGCCTCGAGCTCGAGATTACCGAAAGCGCCCTCGTGCACGACCTCACGGCGGCGCAGGAAACGCTCGGCGCGCTACGCGATGTCGGCGTTCGCATCGCGCTCGACGACTTCGGCACCGGCTATTCCAGCCTCTATCATCTGCGCAATTTCAAGCTCGACAAGATCAAGATCGACCGCAGCTTCGTCGCCAATATGTCGGGCGAGCGCGAAAGCGCGGAAATCGTAACCGCGCTGGTCGGCCTCGGCCAGGGCCTCGGGTTTACTGTCACCGCCGAGGGCATCGAGCAGAGCGCCCAGCAATCCGAATTGATCACCAAGGGGTGCCAGCAAGGTCAGGGCTTTTTGTTCGGCAAAGCGGTGCCGGCCGAACAGGCGAAAGCGCTGTTCGCCGCTCCTCAATCACAGCAAAAAACCGCCTGAGCTGCCGCGCGCTCAACGGTTGAGCGTCAGCCGAGATGGATGTTGGCGTCCTTCACCACGCCGCTCCACAGCTTCATCTGCTCGTCGACGAACGTGGCGAATTCCTGCGGCGTGGTCGCCCGCGACACGATGTTGAGGTCCTTGAAGCGCGCCGCGACCTGCGGCGATTTCAGCGCCTCGTTGACGCTGGCGTTGAGCTTCGCGACGATCGGCGCCGGCGTCCCGTGCGGCACGAAGACGCCGTTCCACTCGTAGGCCTCGAAGCCCGGCAACGTGTCCGACACCGGCGGAATGTGCGGCAGGCTTTCCAGCCGGCCCTTGCCGGTATGCGCGATCGGCTTCACCTTGCCGCCCTTGATCAGCCCGACCACCGAGGAGCCGTTGGAGAAGAAGTATTTGACCTGCCCAGACATCACGTCGGTCAGCGCCGGACCGCCGCCGCGATAAGGAATGTGATTGATCTTGATGCCGGCGACGCGGCGGAACATCTCCAGGCACAGATGCTGCAGCGTGCCGTTGCCCGAGGAGGCCATGGTGATGCCGTCGGGCTGCGACTTGGCGTAGGCGATGATCTCGGCGACCGTGTTCTGCGGCACCGAGGGCGTGACCACGAGAATGTTCGGCACCAGCGAAACGAGCGCGACCGGATCGAAGTCCTTGCGGTAGTCGAACGGCAGCTTCGGATAGAGCGCCGTATTCACCGAGAAGGCGGTGGCGTCGTGCAGGACGAAATAGCCGTCCGCATCCGCCTTGGCGACGATCGCCTCGCCGATGGTGCCGCCGGCGCCGCCGTGATTCTCGATGGCGAATTGCTGGCCGAGCAGCTCGCCGACCTTGGCGTAGAGAATGCGCGCGGTCGTGTCGGCGCCGCCGGCCGGCGGATAGGGCACCATCACCCGCACCGGCCGCATCGGCCAGGCGCCTTGCCCCCGCGCCGCGAGCGGCGCCGCGGCCAGCGCCGCAACGACCGTTCGCCGTGTGAATGTCCGCCTGCCCATCGCCGCCTCCCGTGTTTGTTTTGCCGGCACTCTAGCATTGCCGCGGCTTGGCGACAGGCTACCCTTTGCCGCGGACTCGCCCCATATTCGTCGGGATGGCGAAGCCCCCGAAAAAACCAAAAGACCCGGCGAAATCGACGCGCGCCAAGGCCAACCGGCCTGACGCGCCGGCGACGCCCGACGCGCTCGCCGACCTGCTCAATCCGGCGATCAACAAAGGCACCGCGGGCCTCGGCTCGGGGACGGGTGCTTCCTTCACCTCTCCCCAGCGGGGAGAGGTCGACCGAGCGCAGCGAGGTCGGGTGAGGGGGAACGACGCCAATGAATCTGATGCCCCTTCACCCGCGCCTTCGGCGCGACCTCTCCCCGAGGGGGAGAGGTTAAAAGAGGGCCTGCAGCCGCCGCCGGACAATTCCTTCGACCGCCGCGCCGATTTCTCCGGCGCCCACCGCGCGCGCAAATCGGCGCAGGAAGCAAAGCCGCAAGGCTTCGACGAAGCGCCGCAATCCGACTTCGAGGGCCCGCCGGTCACCGGTCTCGATCCGAAACTTGCCGACGAACTCGGCCTCTCTGACGAAAACAAATACCGGCTGCCGCGCGCCGATCTGCCGACGCAGCCGGGCGGCTTCACCACCTTCGCCAGCCAGCAGTCGCTCGACAAGCTGCTGCGCGAGGGCCGCCCGGAATTTTCGCAAACGCCGTGGACGCCGCATCGCCCGCCGCGGCCGGAAAAATCCGAAGGCGGCAAGCACCTCGTCATCAAGTCGGACTTCTCCCCGCAAGGCGACCAGCCGCAGGCGATCCGCGAACTGGTCGAGGGCGTCAAGCGTCACGACCGCACGCAGGTGCTGCTCGGCGTCACCGGCTCGGGCAAGACCTTTACCATGGCCAAGGTGATCGAGGAGACGCAGCGCCCGGCGCTGATTCTCGCGCCCAACAAGACGCTCGCCGCGCAGCTCTATGGCGAGTTCCGCTCGTTCTTCCCCGACAACGCGGTCGAGTATTTCGTCAGCTATTACGACTACTACCAGCCGGAGGCTTACGTCCCGCGCACCGACACCTACATCGAGAAGGAATCCTCGATCAACGAGCAGATCGACCGCATGCGCCACTCGGCGACGCGCGCGCTGCTCGAACGCGACGACGTCATCATTGTCGCCTCGGTGTCCTGCATCTACGGCATCGGCTCCGTGGAAACCTATTCGGCGATGACCTTCACGCTGAAGCAGGGCGGCGCCATCTCGCAGCGCCAGCTCCTCGCCGATCTCGTGGCGCTGCAATACAAGCGCACCGGCGGCGATTTCTTCCGCGGCTCGTTCCGCGTGCGCGGCGACACCGTCGACATCTTCCCGGCGCACTACGAGGACCGCGCCTGGCGCGTACACCTGTTCGGCGACGAGATCGAGAAGATCGAGGAGATGGACCCGCTCACCGGGCAAAAGACCGACGAGCTCGACTTCGTCAAGATCTACGCCAATTCGCACTACGTGACGCCGCGCCCGACGCTGCTGCAGGCGATCGCCGCCATCAAGAACGAGCTGCGCGGCCGCCTCGCCGAGCTCAACGCCAACGGCCGCCTGCTCGAAGCGCAGCGGCTCGAGCAGCGCACCGTCTACGACCTGGAGATGATGGAGGCCACGGGCAGTTGCGCCGGCATCGAGAACTATTCGCGCTACCTGACCGGCCGCAAGCCCGGCGAGCCGCCGCCGACTCTGTTCGAATACGTGCCCGACAACGCGCTCGTTTTCGTCGACGAGAGCCACGTCACCATCCCGCAGCTCGGCGGCATGTATCGCGGCGACTTCCGCCGCAAGGCGACGCTGGCCGAATACGGCTTCCGCCTGCCCTCCTGCATGGACAACCGGCCGCTGCGCTTCGAGGAATGGGACGCCATGCGCCCGCAGAGCGTCGGCGTCTCGGCAACGCCCGGCCCGTGGGAGTTGAACGAAGCCGGCGGCGTCTTCGTCGAGCAGGTGATCCGCCCGACCGGACTGATCGACCCACCCGTTGAGGTGCGCCCCGCGCGCACGCAGGTCGATGACCTGGTCGGCGAGGTGCGGCAGGTGGCGGCGAAAGGCTACCGCGCGCTCATCACTGTGCTCACCAAGCGCATGGCCGAGGACCTGACCGAATACCTGCACGAGCAGGGCATCCGCGTGCGCTACATGCACTCCGACATCGACACGCTCGAGCGCATCGAGATCATCCGCGACTTAAGACTTGGCGCCTTCGACGCGCTGGTCGGCATCAACCTGTTGCGCGAGGGCCTCGACATTCCGGAATGCGCCCTCGTCGCCATTCTCGACGCCGACAAGGAAGGCTTCCTGCGCAGCGAGACGAGCCTCATCCAGACCATCGGCCGCGCCGCGCGCAACGTCGATTCAAACGTCATCCTCTATGCCGACGCCGTCACCGGCTCGATGCGGCGCGCCATCGAGGAGACCAACCGCCGCCGCGAGAAGCAGGTCGAGTACAACACCGCGCACGGCATTACGCCGGAGAGCATCAAGCGCTCGATCCACGACATTCTCGACTCGGTCTACGAGCGCGACCACGTGCTGGTGTCGACCGGCGCCGGCGGCATCGGCGGCGAAGGCGAGTTCGCCGACGCCGCCACCATCGGCCACAATTTCGAGGCGGTGATCGCCGACATGGAGACGCGCATGCGCGAGGCCGCCGCCGATCTCGACTTCGAGACCGCGGCCATGCTGCGCGACGAGATCAAGCGCCTGCGCCAGACCGAGCTTGCCGTGGTCGACGACCCGACGGTGAAGCGCGTGATGCTGGCGCAGGATTCGAAGCTGCGGCGTGCCGTTTCACGCCCGCATAAGCCGGGCCTCGATGAAATGGGCATCGCCCTGACGCATGAGGTGAAGCCGGCGGCCTCGCCGCGCAGCAAGCTTGGCCGGCCGGGCCAGCGCGGCGGTTTCAAGAGCAATCGGGGGCGGTAGAGGCCCCACAGGCACGCGCTCAGAGAATTGCCTGAGTTAACGGTAAAGCGGACGCGGCGTGATCAGCCCGGGTTGAACCCCTTGGCCTTGAGGACGGGCGCTGCGTCCGGTCCGGTAATGAACTTGATGAACGCCTTGGCGGTGTCGGGTGATTTGCTCGCCGTGGCGAGCCCCGCGGTAAACAGCGTCACGCTGCCGAGATTGCCCGGCAACGGTCCGAGGATCTCCGCACCCGCGACCGAAACAATTTCCGAACCTTGCGCCACGCCCAATTCGGCTTCGCCCTTGGCGACAAGCTCGGGAGCCTGGGCGCCGGGCACCAGAATTGTCTTCGCCTTGAGTTCATCGGTCATGCCGAGCTGCTGGACAACCTTGGCGAAGTAGACGCCGCTGGCGCCGCCTTTCGCCGGGTCGGCATATGAAATCGATTTCGCCGCGAGCAGCGTATGCTTCAGGGCATCGACAGTGCCGATGTCCGGCTTGTGAGCGCCCGCGCGAATGGCGATCGCAACCGGCGTGCCGCCGACATTGGCGAGGCTGCCGGCCGCCAATTTCCCCTGCTTGAGAAGATCCTCCATCATCGGCCGGATCAGTACGGCGACGTCGTCCGCTTCGCCGTTGGCGACCTGCTGCTTCAACTGCGCCGCAAGGCCGTAAACCATCGTCACCTTGCCGTGGCCTGACTTTTCGAATTTTGCCGCAAGGTCGTCCAGTGTCGATTTCAGGGCGACCGACGCCATCACTTTGATCTCGTCGGCGCGAGCAGGTCCATTGCCGGCGAAAAGCGAGAGCGATAAAACCGCCGCGACGACGTAAAGCGCAGCCCGCCGCACTGTTGTACTCGTCATGACCGTTCCCCCAGTTTCTATTTTTTAGGAGCATATCAGCGTGGTCCGGCTCCGCAATATGGGGCGCGAACGCCAGCCCTGATTTGAGCAGGCCGCACAAGCCGGGGCTGGACGAGAGGCGAAGCCGATTAGCGCGCGCTCGAAACTGGGACGGCCAGGAATGCGTGGCGGCTTTAAGAGTAACCGTCGTCGCTGAACCGCGCTGCCGTCATTCGGCGCACCGATCACATTATGATCAGACTGCGTGTGTCAGGTCAGCATACAATACTTAGTTGCAATGCCTAATAGTCTATAGTTTCATCGACGGCACGCTGAAGGCGACGTTCGAAGGGGGGAACAATGACCGCAAAAGACAAAGAGCTAGCAGCGATCAGTTCGATAATTGATCTCCTTAAACCTCTCGACGCCACTGAGCGAAGCCGCGTACTTGAATATGTTTTGAAGCGCCTCGATATGGGCGCGGTGCAGGCTGTTTCAACAGATGTGCCTGAAATTGGATCCACATCCGGGCGAGCGATCGCAGGACCATTTATTACAGACGTACGAAGCCTTGCCGCTGAAAAACAGCCGAGGTCTGCCAATGAAATGGTAGCGCTAATTGCCTACTACTTGTCCGAACTTGCGCCAGAGAATGAACGCTCAGATACGGTCAACGTAAATACTATTAAGCGTTATTTCAAAATGGCGGCTTTCCCCATGCCGCGCGTTCCAAAAAATGCGCTTACAAATGCCGCGCAAGCCGGATATCTCGAAAACGTTAGTCGTGGCGAGTATCGCCTCAATCCTGTTGGCTACAACCTTATTGTTCATGGACTGCCACGGTCGAGTGGGTCAGCCCCGGTCGCAAAAATAAGAAGTGGTCGGAGAAGTCGTCGACGGTAAAAAAAGGGGCTCACAATGGCCCGCCGCCGCTCGGCGCCTTTGGTGGTTGCCACACCAACCGAGCGACTTATTGTACGAACGCTGGCGCGTATCATTCCGTCCGCGGCTGCGTCTTACGAACAAAGTTTGCTGGATTTGAGCGATCTCCATCGACGTTCATATCGCGGCATTGCCCACGAATTGAGAGAGGTTTTGAGAGAAACATTAAATTATCTCGCTCCGGATGCTGAGGTTATGGCTGAGCGTGGTTTCGAGCTCGAAAAGGGGCAAGCGCGGCCTACGCAAAGGCAAAAAGCCCTTCATGTTTTCAAAAAGAGAAATCTTTCACGCGAAGCCATGAGCGCACCTGAATTGAGCCTCTCGCTAGCTGACGAATTAGCGGCGTCAATTGCCCGTACGGCCTACAAGCGCGGAGCAAGAGATGCACACACAGTGACCTCTTCACCGGAAGTGCGTCAGTTAAAAATGTATGTGGATGCTGTGCTTGCCGAGCTGCTCGAAATACATGGCCGCTAGAGGACGGGGGGGTCGCTCGTAATACCCTCCCCGGGCCGTCACGCCGCGCTCTTCTCCTTCGGCTTCACCACCAATTGCATATCGAACGCGTCGAGCACCTTCATCGCGGTGGCGAGCTCGGGACTGCCCTCGCTGCTGAGCGAACGATAAAGGCCCTCGCGCGACAGCCCGGTCTCGCTGGCGATACCGGTCATGCCTTTGGCGCGCGCCACCGTGCCGAGCGCCTCGGCGATGAATTTCTCATCGCCGGTCTCGAAGGCCTCGCTCAGATAGTCGGCGATGGCTTCCGGCGATTTGAGATAATCGGTGGCGTCAAATTTCGATGCTTTGGCCATGTGTCACTCCTCGATATTGTTCGCGATCGTCTTTGCCTTGGCGATGTCCGCCTGCTGCGAGCCCTTGTCGCCGCCCAGAAGAAAAGTCACCGTGTCGCCCTTCTGCCGATAATACGCGCGGTAGCCGGGCCCGTAGTCGATGCGCATCTCGCTGATGCCTTCACCGACAGGCGCCACGTCGCCTGGGTTGCCGCCGGCCAGCCGTTGAATCCTGACAAGCACTTTCGCTCTTGCCCTGGTATCGCGCAGTCCATGGAGCCACTTGTCGAATTCGGCAGTTTTCTTGATCTCTGCCATGTTGCCACCCTTGTAGTTTATGAACTACAATTCAATGCCGATCAAGCCTCTTGCTTTTATTCCTATAACGGACTATATTCACACTATCCCATCCGACCACACGGGGCGTTCTCATGAGACGCAAGCGAGGGCGGGGTGGGATGCGGCGCCTGCGGGCGGGGTTTCGTACCCCCGTCCCCCGGGCGGCGCCGGGGCTCCGCCCGCGGGCACTACGACCCGCTGCGAGGAGCTCGCTGATGGGGCCGGGCTCGGCCGGCCGGGGCAACCCGGCACGCTACAGAGCCCGCTTCAGAAGCGCGGCCCGGCGCCGAAAAATGCCGCGGTGGCGCGCCGCGAGGCGCCCGCGCGTCCGACAACGACGCGCGGCACGACAGGATACCGGCAGCGCCTTGCGGCGCGCCGCTCCCCCGTGTCGTGCGGGGGGTCGACCCCCGCGCCCGCGGGGATGGAAATACCGGCCTCCCCGGGGCCGGACAAAGAATACGGGCGCTCATGCACGCCTGGATTCTTGACGCCAACCGGGCAAGCCCGCCGCGCGCGCTGTTTGACAACCGCATCTGCTCATCCCCCGCTCATCCCCGCGGACGCGGGGATCTCCAGAATTGGCCAAGAACTGGATCGCCGGTCCCGCAAACCTCCGCCTTTTCCTCGCTGTTATCCATCGCCGCCTCAGCGCCGCGGTTCCGACTCGCTTTTGCCGCGCGAATCACTTCAGCTTCTAGACGACGAGCGATTCGCGGGAGTTTGTTCGATGAGCTGGACGCGCCACCATTTCCATTGCGAGGCCTGCGAGGGCACCTGGCTCGTCGAGGAGGACGTCGTCACCGCCGATTGCCCGTTCTGCGCGGCGCGCGACGTCTTCGCCTATCGCAGTGACATCAGGGGCGATGCCGCCGAACTCGCCAAGACCCTTGCCGCGACGATGCGCAAGGCCGCGGCCAAGCCGGCGCCGCGCGCCGCCGAAAAGCGCCGGCTCAGGCGCGCGAGCTGACGGCGCGGCTCAGGCCGACGGCGGCTTCTGCAGGGCAAACACGCTGACGATCGTCTTGGTCATCGGGTTGATGACCAGCAGTTGCCCGTTGAACTTGCAGTACTTGTAGCCGTGAAGCTGCGGCAGCTTCTGTGTCAGGCTCACCGGGAAGCCTTGCGTCGGCAGATGCGGCGGCGCCTTGGCGCCGACCGAGGGCTGGAAGTTTTTCAGCGGCTTGGTGGTCTTGAGCTTGAACTCGACCTGGTTCTGTTTGCCGGCGAGCGCGGCGCGGATCTGCTGCTGTTGCGCCTCGTCCAGATTGATCGGCGCCAGCTTGGTGTTGAGATGAGTTTGCGGCTCGTCGGGCCCGGTCGGTTGCCCGCTGCCGTTCGTCTGCGCCGCGGCCGGAATGGCCGCAGCGAACAAAAGCGCCACCGCCAGCGCAGTCATTCGTCGCATCATTTGCCTCCTCTGCTCGCGCCCCACGGAAAGTGCCGGTGAGGGGCCGTGCAATTGCCCCTCCCCCGGCTTCGCGGTGTCGCCTTGCGGCGCCCCGCCATTCTTCCCGAAAAGGGAAGAAGAATCAGATCGACTCGCCTTTGGCTTCGATCACCGCGTACTGCACCATGCCGTCGACATGCTGCCAGCCGGCGCCGTTGAAGCCGGCGACGACGTTGACGCGCACCACCTGCACCAGCTTTTCCCCGACGGAGCGGCTCGACATCGTCTTGTCGGGAATGAAAGCGATGGCCGCGAGGCCGCAGGCGCGCGGGTCGTTGGCCTCGGCGTTGACGCGTTGCGCCGCCGCCTTGATTTCGCTGCCGTCTGCCCGCAGCGCCACATAGCGCTCGGCCTCGGCGTCAGTGTTGCAAATCATACCGACGCCAACGGACGGATTGGTGTTCCCCGGCAGGGCGGATGGCTGGTCCGCCCAAGCAGCCCCGCTCAGCAGCAACGTAGCCGCCAAGGTCATGACTTTATGCATCTTTGCCTCCAAAAATTCCGCGTTTGAGCGTAAAACGCGGCGCGGGTGCCGCGCGTTCGGCAGGCCACGGGAATGTGAAAGCGCCGCCGCACGCCGGTTGCCCGAAAGCCGCTAATCCGGCATCAATTCGGCGGCGAATCGCGAGGGGGCGGCTGCCAACCGATGGTTTCGCTCATGCATGCCCGCACAATCGCAACCGCAGCCCTGCTCCTCGCCGCCTGCATGCTCGGGGGCTGCGAAACGACCGGGGCGCCGGCGCCGCAGGCTGCCGCCGCGCCGCAGCCGACGCATCAGGAGGCGGCACTCGATTGCTGGATGGGCACGGAAAATCTCGCCCGCACCATGAGCCTCGATCAGCGCGCCAATGTCGTCGACAAGTGCATCGCCGACAAGATGAGCGGCAAGCCGGCGCCGATGCTTGGTGAGGCAAAGCCCGCCGCCAAGCCGCCGGCCAAGCCCAAAACGGCGCAGTCAGAATCCGCCAGCCCTAAGACGGCGACGGCGCCCGCCGCCGGGCAGGCCGCCAAACCTTAGATCTGCGGGGCCGATGACGCGCCCTTGCCTGGCGGCGGCGGCCGTATCACCATAAGGGGCTGCGTGATTTCAGGAGAATGCCATGGCTAAAGGTCAGATGCGCACCCCCAAAGAGAAGAAAAAGCCGAAGTCCGACAAGGACAAGCCGAAACAAATGTCCGCCTACAAGCTCGCTCAGATGCAGGGCACGCCTGCCAGCCCCTACGCCAATCCCCCGGGCAAGAAAGTCTGAGCCTCGGCGATCAGCGCTCGAGGGGAGTGTCGCCGCCCAGGCGATCCGCCGGCGGCAGCTGCTTGGCGGCTTTGGCCATTTCCAGGCAGGTCAGCAGCTCGACATAGCTCGGGCTGCCGCCCAGCGTCGAGATGCGCGTGCAGCGCGCGCGCTCCGTCGTGCTGAACGTGGTCCATTCCTGTTCGAGCTTGTTGCGCGCGTCGTTTTCATCCTGCTCGCAGGCGGCGGCGTTGCGCGTACCCGAATTCGGGCCCATGACCGAGCTGGCGCCGGCCGAGCGGCAGCTTTGCTTGACATCGAGCTGCGGCACCTTATCGGCCGCGAGGATGACGTGCGTGCCGAGCAGCAGAACGGGCAGCAGAGCGGGCAAATGCGGCTCCCTCGATGCGCTCGGATGCAACGCCCCGCCGGCAACGCGGTTGCAATGGCGGACGACCGGCAGCCGAGTCTGCCCAGATGTTAGCAACTCGGCAACCGCGCGGTCAAAATAAGGCGGCGCGCCGTCCTCAACTTATTTGCGGTCAGCCGTGCGTTGCCGCTTTTTCACATGATCGCCCAAGTTCGGTGGCAATTGCGCAACCAATGCTTAACCAGGCGCCGGCCAGTCTCGGCCGCGCAGCAGACGGGGGAAATATCGCGCATGCGGCTGAGCGTTTTCTCGGTACTTATGCTTGGCTGGGCGCTCGCCGCGCCTGCGGCGGCGCAGGATGCCTCGACCATGACGCCGGCCGGCACCCCCGATCCTGCGGCGCTCGACACGATTCGTCTCGACGACAGCCTGTTTCTGCAGCCGGCGCCGTCCGCACCGGTCAAGCCGCTGCGGCTGCCGCAACCGCTGCCCGTCGATTTCGATAGCAAGCTGGGCGCCGACGTCGCCCCCACCCCGCCGCCGGTCTATCAGCCGGGCGCGCCGCTGCCCGGCACAAGCAATGCCGATTCCGGCGCCGCCTGGGCAAAAATGGGCGTGCCGAATTTCGCCTCGGTCAACGCCCGCATCGATCCGGGCAGCGACCAGGGCAAATTCGGCGCTACCTTGCAGCAGGCGCTGCCGATCGGCAGCAGCCTGGCGGTGACGTTGCAGGATTCATTTTCGGTGACGGACACGCCCCGTCTGACGGCGGCGGCGACGCCGCCGGCGGCGCCGGCGCAGTTCTGGAACAACGAGAGGCAGCTCAAGTTCACGGTATTGCTGACCGGGACCGCGTTCTCCGCCGGCCGCAAACGAGCAGCATCGATCCGGTCAGCCACACCTCGTTCGCCGCCGATCAGAAAATCTACGGCCCGCTGCACCTGACCACGGCGTTCAACGACGTCGGCCAGCCGACCAGCAGCAAGAGCATCAAGGCGAGCCTCACGCTGAACTGGTGACCGGCACGCGACACCGCTAAGCGATCTTAATCCCGCCCTGGCACCGCCCCAGAGGTGCCCAAGTTCCATGCGGCAATTGCCGCTTCCCGGGGGGCGTAAGCGCCGCGGCGTGCGCGTGAGCAGGAGTTGACCATGACGGCGATGAGATCGGAATGGCTGAACGGCGAGAGAAATACCGCGAGCAAATCCGGACCGGAGAAATTCGCTCCGCCGCGCGCAAATGACGAGAATGCCGACGATGCCGGCCAAGTGGCGGCCTTCGAGGGCGAGATCCGCGAATTCATCCGCCGCGATGTCGCCCTGCTGCGCCGGCCGCGGTCCGAAGCCGATCTGCCCGAGCCGGTCGCCGATCCGGCCGCGGAAAATCTCAATGCGCTGATCCGCCGCGTCTCGGCCGCTTCGATGGAAGAGATCGACCGCGTCATTCTCGAGCTACAGGCGGTGCGCGATCTGTTGCGCAGCGAAGGCGAGCGCGTCACGCGCGAGATTTCCGGCTATGCGAGCTTGAGCCATGCGGCCACCACCTCGATGAAGGTCATCGCCGACAGCCTGACGCAGTGGCGCAGCGGGCCGACTAATTTTCCGCGCAAGGCATCCTGAACCGGGGCAAGTGGGGCAGCGCCATCGCCGCATGGCGGCGATGGCGCTCAGTATCCAGCAGCTATGACGTGATTTCGCCGACGACGATGCGCGTCGCCGGCTCGACCAGCAGCACCTTGTCCTTCATCTTCACGTAGGCAAGCGACTTCACCGCCGCGATATTGCCGACGCTCTTCGGCAACGGATGCAGATCTCTGAAATACTGCTTGCTCGATAGTTCGCTCGCCGGCGCAAGCTGGCTGACATCGGTCGCGAGCGGGGCGTTGTCCGCTATGACCGCCTGATAGATCGTCTTGCGGTCTTGCTCGCTGAGCCGCAGTGGTCGCGCCATGATCGGAACGCGATCGAGCGTATCGTTACGCGCCGAGAACTTGGCCGGCATGGTCGCGCCGATGGCGCCGATCGGTCCAGGGGGCGATTGCGGCGCCGCGTTTCCTGCCGGCGCGGCCGCGCCTTGCGCCGAACCGGTGGTCGATGGGGCCGATGGCATTCCGCTCGCGCCGACGGATATCTGGGTCGAAGACGGCGTCATGGCCGCCGCCTGGGCCTGTTGCGGCGTTGGAATCGGCCGTGGCTTGCTGGCGCTCGGCACTTTCTTATCGAAGCCGGGATTGATCTGCCCGGTGTGGAAATTCAGTCCGCGATCGGTTGTGCTCGGCTGGTCGGCGCCGATCGCACCCGCGGCCGGCAACGCTGCCAGGACCGCCGTCGCTAGCCAAAGATGAATGTTTCGCATTAAAGCCTCCTACGGCTGATGCTCGACAACGGCCATGCGGCATTGCCGGTTGCATGAATTCCGTGGGCAAGTCGGCCAGCGCAACGCGGCTGCCTGTGGATTGCCGGGATAGTGGAACCGGCCACCTCCGCGGCGGCGGTCGCCGCCCTATGGTGCCGGCGCCCAAAAGCGGCCCTGTGGTCGCGCGCGAACCGCACGATTTGTGGCAGCAGCGGCTTCTTTCTCGGGCAACATCCTCCCACAAACTTGAAGCCCCGCTCTCGCGGGGCTTTTTTGCAGACGATGAAAATTATTCAGTTCGAAGCTTTGCGCGGCAATGGATAGTCGGCGCTGTCGTAAAGCTGCCGGATGCCGTTCCCGTCAAAGCGTTTCTCTTCCACCTCGAGATAGGCGCCGAGCAAGAGCTCCGGCGGCAATTCTTCGATGGCGAAACGGATCGCCTCGGCCGCGGTCGGAAAGCGTTTGTAACCGATGGGTCGGCGGGATTTGCGGCTGCGGCTAGGAAAGAGTTCTGATGGGGCACGATAATTGATCATAGACATAAGGCGAGCTCCTTGACGCCTTATAGTAGCGCGCGAGGCGGAAAAATCCAGCGTCTATGCTGCGCAAAACCGCGGCGCCACGGTAAACGCGCGGGCCGGAGACATGCGAACGGCCCGGCGTTTCTGCGCCGGACCGCCGCCACGCATCATATCAGCAATGCAGCGCGCTAGTCGGTGAGATCGGCGACGACTTCGCTGGTCGCCGGATCAACGAGCACGACGCGTCCGTTGACCATCATGTAGCGGTACTGCTTGACCGCCGGCACTTCGACGGCGACCGAGTCAGGAATTGCATACAAACGAACGTCGGAGGGCACGCGGCTACCGACCGTATAGGTCACCGTGCCGGGCGTCGGCGTGACGCGTGCGCGAACGATGTCGCGATAAACGGTTTCGCGCTGCGTCGGCGTCAGCACCAAGGTCGTGCGCGGCTGCGTGATGATCGTCTGCGTTTCAGCCGGTTCCCGCGTAATCACCGTTGTCTGCGCGCTCGCCGCGCTCATCCCCGCGAGCACCAGCGCAAGCGCCACGTGGCGAAAGTGTGTCATAGGTTCCTCCTGCCGTTGATTTACCGGCTGGGCAAACGCGGGGAGCCGAAGAAGCGTTCCGCGCGGGTTCCTTTTCGCAACGTGTCACAAGGTGTGTGGCGGCTCATCGAGCAGCACGAGCTTCGCGCGCAGCGCGGCAATGCGCCGCGCCGCCTCTGCACGGCTGATGTGCGGCTTGAACGCGTCCGGCTCGAACGCGCGCTCGGCGAGCATCTTCAACTGCGTCGCCTGCTCGTCGGTCATCGGTTCGTCGTCGGCCGCCGGCGGTGTCGGCATGGCTGCACTCTCACGCCTTCGCACCCGACAAGCAATGTGGCGACGGAATGGTTCCGCGACCGCCTTGACGGTTAAGCGCTATTAACTGTGCATGCTTAGACAGGCTTGTCGGCGGCAAGCGCCGACCGCAAAGCGAGCGTGATCGGCAAGGTCGCCAGCACAATGACCGCCAACGTCGTCACCGCCGCCGGCACACCGACGGCATCGCCGAGCAACCCATAAAGCCCCGGCGAGATCGCGCCGGCGCCGATGGTGCCGGTGTAGAAAATGCCGAAAGCGCGCTGCCGCCGCGACGGCGCGACCAGATCGGGCACCGAGCCGTAAAGCACCGAGGAGGTCCCGTTGAGCGCGATGCCGACGAGCGGCAGCAGTATGAGAGCTGCTTCGAGCGGCAACGGCAACAGTGCGACGATGGTCGCCGCGGTGAGCGCCTCGGTGAGCCATACGGTCGCCACCGCGCCGATGCGCGCGCCGATGAAGGCGCAGACCAGTTTGCCGGCCGCGCCGCCGGCGAACACGAGCGTCAACGCGAAGCCGATGGTCGGCACGCCGGCGCCCTTGGCCTTGAGCACGAAAGGCAAGAAGGTGAGGAAGCCCATGCGCGTCGCGCTGTCTATGACGCCGACCGACAAGAGCAGGGGAAAGGCGTATTGGCTGAAGCGCGCGGGCACGCGCTGCCGGCTTTCGCTTTTTGCCGCCGGCGCGTCGGCGGCAAAGCGCGGCATGGCGATGAAGACCACGATCGCCGCCAGCACCCCGCAGCCGCCGAGCAGGCCCAGTGCCTCGCGCCAGGGCAGCGCGATCATCATGAGCGATGCCGCTGCCGGCACCGTCATTTTGCCGATGTCGCCGGCAAAATTGTAGGTGCCGAGCGCCTTCAGCGAGCGCGGCCCGGCGAAGGCGCGCGCCACCAGCGACGACGCCAGCGGATGCTGCGTGCTGGCGCCGAGCCCGCCGACGAACAAGGCCGCGACCAGCATGGCAAGACCCTGGCTCAAGCCCGCAAAACAGTAGCCGAGACCGGCAAGCGCGGTGCCGAGCGCAAGGATGAGCGGCGCGCCGAAGCGCTCGGCGAGAAAGCCGGACGGGATCTGGAAGCCGGCAAGCGCGCCGGAAAAAACCGTCTTCATGAAGCCGAGCGCGGCGTAGCTCAGTGCGAACTCACCCTGCCAGATCGGCAGCATCACGTAGATGAGGTCGGTGTATCCGTCGTGCAGCGCGTGGGTGCCGCAGGCGACGGCCGCCGCGCGCTTCTCCTCGCCGGCATGGTGCGTCACGGTTTGAGCTGGCGCGGTCATTTTTGCGGCCGCCGTTCGACGAACGTGGTGCTGACGAAGGAGATCACCGTATCGCCATCCTGGTTGACTCCGGTCGAAAGAATGCTCAGCAGGCCGAGATCCGGTCGGCTTGCGGAGCGGCGCGTTTCGACGACTTCGCTCGCGTAATCGACAGTGTCGCCGACATAAACCGGCTTTGGCCATTTGAGATCGCGGAAACCGAGCGCGGGGCCGATTTCGGCGACCGGTTCGCCCCGCGCGCGGGCCGCTTCCATCTCGCGGCGGCGGTACGCTACCATCAGGCGCATCCAGATGGTCGCGGTGTGCCAGCCGGAGGCGATGAGCCCGCCGAAATGCGATCGCTCGGCCGCCGTCTCATCGACATGGAACGGTTGCGGGTCGAAACGGCTGGCGAAACTTTTGATGTCGCCGGCGGTGAAGATGTGGCTGCCGAGCGCGTAACGGTCGCCGACGCGGATGTCCTCGAAATATTTCACGATGCGGCCATCCCGCGGCGGCCGAACATGGCCGTCGCCACCATCGTGGCGATCAGCGTATCGGCATCGTCGAGCATTTCGTAGCGCAACTTGGTCAGCCCCATCTCCGGCCGGCTCTTCGATGGCCGGCTTTCCATCACGGTCGCGCGCAGGCGAATGCGCGTGCCCGGCCGCAACGGGGCGACCCAGCGCATCTCCTCGACACCGGGCCCGCCCATCGAGCTCGAGTCGAGAATGAAGCCGTCGGCCATCATGCGCATCACCAGGCTGGAGACGTGCCAGCCCGAGGCGGCGAGGCCGCCGAGCAGCGTCGCGCTCGCCGCCGCCTCGTCGAGATGCATCGGCTGCGGGTCGAACTCGGCGGCGAAGGCGACAATCTCCTCGCGCGTCACCAGCCGCGGCCCGTACACGGCAACGTCGCCCGGCTTGAAGTCTTCCCAATAGTGCTTCGGCATGGCCACTCCGCGGTCATCATCCGCGAAAGCGGACGATCCAGTAAACACCGAATTTGCAGTTGCATGGGAGCGCCGCGTTTACAGGATGCCCCGCTTTCGCGGGGGCATGACGGCTGAAAGTATTTAGGTCGCGAAGCGGAAATGCAGCACGTCGCCGTCCTGCACGATGTAGTCTTTGCCTTCGAGCCTGAGCTTGCCGGCGTCGCGGGCGCCGGCTTCGCCGCCATGGGCGATGAAGTCGTCATAGGCGATGCATTCGGCGCGGATGAAGCCGCGCTCGAAGTCGGAATGGATGACGCCGGCGGCCTGCGGCGCCTTGGTGCCCTTGGTAATGGTCCAGGCCCGCGTTTCCTTCGGACCGACCGTGAAGAATGTCACCAGATGCAGGAGCGCGTAGCCGGCGACGATGAGCCGGTCGAGTCCCGTCTCCTTGAGGCCGACCGCGTCGAGAAACTCGGTGCGCTCGGCCGCCGGCAGCGTCGCGATCTCGGATTCGATCTTGGCGGAAATGACCACGGAGACCGCGCCTTCCTCCTTGGCGCGCGCCTCGACCTTGCGTGAAAACTCGTTGCCGCTCGCAGCCGAAGCCTCCTCGACATTGCAGGCATAGAGCACCGGCGCCGAGGTCAGCAGGCCGAGCGAATGAAACAGCCTCTCCTCTTCCGCCTTGCGCTCGACGAGACGCGCCGGCTTGCCCTCGCGCAGCAGCGCGAGCGCGCGGTTGATGAGATCGAGCGTCTCTTTGGCGAGCTTGGCCTCCTCGCCCGAGCCTTTGGCCTTTTTCTCCAGCGCGTCGGTGCGCTTTTCCAGCGAGTCGAGATCGGCGAGCATTAGTTCTGTTTCGATCGTTTCGATGTCGGCGATCGGATCGATCTTGCCCTCGACATGGGTGACGTCGGGGTCCTCGAAGCAGCGCACCACGTGCACGATGGCGTCGACCTCGCGGATGGTGGCGAGGAACTGGTTGCCGAGCCCCTCGCCCTTGGAGGCGCCGCGCACCAGGCCGGCGATGTCGACGAAACCGATGCGCGTCGGGATGATCTCGGCGGATTTGCCGAGCGTCGCGAGCTTCTCGAGCCGCGCATCGGGCACGGCGATCTCGCCGACATTGGGCTCGATGGTGCAGAACGGATAGTTCGCCGCCTGCGCCGCCGCGGTCTGCGTCAGCGCGTTGAACAGCGTCGACTTGCCGACGTTCGGCAGGCCGACAATGCCGCATTTGAATCCCATGATTTAATCGTCGCTCTCGTCCGGACCTGCGCCGAAGCCCAAGTCCTTGAAGCCCTTGGCGGCCATGGCGAGATGCACCTTGTTCTGGAAGCTTGAGTCCTTGCCCTCGACGAGCAGCGGCACGTTGTCGGCGACGATGTCGCAGAGCGCCTCCACCCACGGCCATTCGTCCTTGGCGAAATTCTGCAGCACGTAGCGTTCCATCAGCTCCTTGGCTCCGGGATGACCGACGCCCAGGCGCACGCGCTTGTAGTCGTTGCCGATGTGCTCGGAAATCGAGCGCAGGCCGTTGTGCCCGGCATTGCCGCCGCCCGTTTTCACCCGCACTTTGCCGGGGGCGAGCTCGGCCTCGTCGTGAAACACAATGATCTGCCCGGCATCGAGCTTGTAGAAGCTCGCCGCCTCCTGCACCGCGCGCCCCGACTCGTTCATGTAGGTGCCGGGCAGCAGCAGCATGAGCTTCTCGCCGGCGATTGAGCCCTCGACCGCGACGCCCTGGAAGCGGCGGCGCCACGGCGCAATGTCATGGCGGCGCGCGATCGCCTGCACCGCCATGAAGCCGATATTGTGCCGGTTACCGACATGTTCGGGACGGGGATTGCCGAGGCCGACGAAGAGCAGCATGGCGTCAGCGGCGAAGCCGCCCTCGCGCGAGAACGTGCACGCAGCTTACGGAGCTGAAGCGGCGCGGGCGCCGCCTCACTTCTTCTCAGGTTTCGGCGCAGCAGCGGCCGCTTTCGGCGCGGCGGCGCCGGCAGCAGGCGCGGCACCGGCGGCAGGCGCGGCAGCACCGGCAGCAGGCGCAGCGCCGGGAGCAGCACCGGGCGCACCGGGAACAGCGCCTTCGGCACCGGGCACGGCGCCGGCGGCGGCAGCAGCTTCCGCGGCAGCGGCCGCGGCGGCGGCCGCTTCGGCGGCGGCGCGCATTTCTTCGGCGTAGCCCGACGGCGGCACCACGGTGACCAACGTCATGTCGTCATGCGCCAGCACCTTCACGTTCGGCGGCAGCGCCACGTCGCTCAGGTGCTTGGAATGGTTGATGTCGAGATCCGAGATGTCGACCTCGATCGCCTCCGGAATGCTCTCCGCCGGGCAGCGCACGTCGATCGTATGGGTGACGATATTGACGGCGCCGCCGCGCTTGACGCCCGGCGAGGTGTCGGCGCCCTTGACCTTGACGGCGACCTTGACGCGGATGCTGGCGCCTTCCGACACGCGCATGAAATCGACGTGCATCGGCAGGTCCTTGAGGACGTCGAGCTGGAAGTCGCGCGGGATGACGCGGTGCTTCTCGCCGTCGACGTCGAGCTCGTAGAGCGTGGTGAGGAAGCGCCCGGCGTAGATGCGCTGTTTCAGCTCGTCGTGCTCGATGAGCACGAGCACCGGGGGCTTTTTCTCGCCGTAGATGACAGCCGGCACCTTGCCGGAATAACGCGCGGCCCGTGCGGCCCCCTTGCCGCCTTTCGGTCGCGCCGTCGCCTTCAATTGCTGGACGGACGCCATGGCTAACCTCTTCTATAATCTATGTAAAAAGGCGGCCTCTGCCGCCTTTGCCGAACGCGGCAAGCCTCCAGGGGTGCCGGGGGCCGCGTTTCGCGCGAGCGATATAGCGCGGGAGGGGGTGGGAGGCAAGGAAGGGGGATTAGCCTATTGTGGCAACGGAATATTCCATTGACCGTTGTTTGCACCAAATCTCCGCGGCTTTGCGTTTCCGCAGTACATCGGGCGAATCCATCCGGCTTGGATCTTTGACCTCAATGATTGCCTTGCGGCCGTCCTCGTACTCAACGAGAAAATCGGGGACGTATCTTCGCTGGTGCTTTTGTCCATCGATCCAAGGAATGACAATTCCGTGTCGTTTCATCCACTTTGTAACGTGCGGGTCACTGTCGAGCCGGCCCATCATTCGGCGCTCAAGATCGCTGTGGAATTTCTCGAAATTCCAAGGGCTCTTTTTCGGATTCGCGAAATCGCCGCGTATGCTAATTGCCATGCTCGATGATCCCCGCGACTAGGCCCGGAACAGCGGCAACCTTCGTCTTGACTTGACTAAGCATCTTCCAAGCGAAGTTCACTTCCTTCCGATCTGCGAGTCCGAGCGAAGCACCATTCAAAAATTTACTCCGGACATGATGGACCAAAGCGCCATAAACGCGATCCTTGAACGAAGCCGCATACCCCGCATCGACTGTCAGGATTTCGGCAATATCGAGCAGGCCCGACTTAACCGCGTCGCGCGCTGCGACATCTGAGTACTCGACAACAGTCTCAACGGCGCCGGCCGCATCGGGCGCCGAATGGAGAGTTTTCCATCCCTCCTTACCAAGCTCGCGGCCTACTACGCCGGAAATACCGACCTTGGTGATTTCAACTACCGTTGGATCGTATTCAATCTGATCTAACGCTGCTTTCCAGTCTTTTACCGGTGTCGGAGGCGGCGAAAAGTCCCCAAGATCGAACGTCCCTTCGTCAGCCACGCTTGGGTCGAGCGGCGGCACGTCGATGACAAGGTCGGGCTTTTCTAGCTCTTGCTTCGGTGGCGGTGATGGTAAGTCCGTATCGATTTCGAACTCGTCATCGATTTTGACGTTTTGCACTCGCTTCGCATTGAAGATTTGCCACAGCCATTCGTGCTCAAGTTTTGGATGATCAACGACCGCGCAAATCTGCGGTTCATCGGGCGCAACACCCTTGACGCGCACACGTCTCAAACCACGCCCGATCACCTGCTGGCCGTAAACTCGGCTACTGAATTTCCTTAATAAAAGAATCACTCCCACTTCTGGCACGTCCCAGCCCTCGCGCAACATTAGGACGCTCACGACCGCCTTGAAGGGCGTTGATCCCTTCTGTTGCTTTCCAAGTTCTCTCGCTTTCTGACGGTCAGCCTCATCGCTGTCTTCCGTCACGAGAAGAGTTTTGATCTTGAAGTACTGGCTCAGCGTCTGCTCGGCCTTTTCAGCGTCGGCTTTGCATACAGCGACGATGAAAAGGATCGGCTGGTAGCGCTTTTTGGCCCGACGCTCCTGTTCTTCAAGCCGACGCAATGCAATCGCCATCTGCTGGCGCATCGGCTCGTCATCCGTTACCCATTGTGTTGCGTTTAGACCGAGACGATCCACTTCATCCCAATCAATTTCTTCAACCTTTTTTCTTTCGCCGCTCCGAGCATCTGTGTACGTCAGTTGAACAGTTTTGATATCTGGCTGGTACACAACGGGTGTCTTGATTACACCGTCGTATAGCGCATCAGTCACGCTATACTCGTAGATCATCGCGCTATCTGGCGTCGTTCCATCGGCGCGATCTGGCGTAGCCGTTGTGTCAATACGAAGAACGATCTTCTCGCGCATGCGCCGCAACGTGGCATCATACTCCAGGGCAGGCGAATTGTGCGCTTCGTCGTTAAAGAGCGCGAAGTCCGGACCATTCATAAGGCCAGACAGGTTGCTTTGGCCACTTTTGTTGCTTTGATAGAATTGATGAATATTGCCAAGTATAACGCTCGCGCTGAACAGACTGGCCCAGCCAGCGCCCTTCCCGCTTCCGAGCGTCGTTAAGGTAAAATCTTCGGCCCGGCTGTTGGCCCACGCCGGAATAAGATCGCGGTCACGAAATACTTTACCGCCCTCAAAATCGTCTTCGAGCCTATCGCGAACAATCAGGTTCGGACAGAGCAGAACAAATTTCTCGACGCCGTGCGCAATTCGAAGCCACGCGATAACCGCCGCTATCAAAGCAGTCTTGCCGCCACCCGTTACGATATTGAGAAGGAGGCCGTCTGCGCCAATCTCTGCCTTTCCCAAAATTTCGTGCGCGTAAACTACCCGTAGAAACGATTCCCACTGGTGTTGCCAAAGTGTACCCTCTCGCGCCTGCTGATCATCGTCTTCTGAAGTCAGGAACTCGATGTACTTGTAGGATTCCGACTTCAATCCCGGCAGCCCGTCGCGGCGCCAGACTTGAAACGCTTCCTCGTATTTTGCGAATTGATTGAACATCGGACTTCAGTGCACCTCGATATGGGCAGCCCACAATCCCTCGCCACCCATGTCATCTTGAACCTTGCAGGCGACGTGCTTTTTTCCGGAAGACGGAAACGTGTACAGGGCGTGCAATAGCGGCTCCTTGTCGCCGCCGCGTCCAAAGGAGAATCCTGGCGTACTCGTGAACCGCCCATCATAATCAAAGTCCCATTGCACGTTGATGATTTTCGCGCCCGGGTTCATCACGGCAGTATCGCTTGCATCAAACTTGTATGTGCGAGGCGTGATGCGCTTGTGGCCGACTTCGACGTGCGGCGACTGCACGAAGGTTAGGAAGTTTTCATAGTCTGCATGATCTGTCGTAAGCGCGGAAACGTGCTCACGGAAGCGTGGCGAATCAATGCGAACCTGCTCAAGGCGGATGAAGTTTAGATCGGTCTGTTCAAGACGGCGCAACCGCTCAGCGGCCTCGATTGCATCGGGTCGAAAAGCCCAAGCTAACATGATGCCGTCGCGCAGATTGTCTTGCTTGTAGCGCAGCGTTTTACGGATTGCATTGGCAAAAATCTGAACTTCCTCGGCCGTTACCGCTTTCTTCTGATTGGGTTCGCCGACCCAGACCGGGATAGCACCCTTCGATCCGTGGAATCCTTCCTGCCGTTCTTCCGGCACTGCACCGAAGGCACGCAGAACAAATAAGCGGAATTGATCAGGCGGCGTCTCGGCGAGACGCCGCATTTCGTAAACACCCCAGTGCTCAATTGTGAAATCAGGGACTGGAAGTAGCTTGCCTGTCTGTTCTTCAATATGTTTTGTAAGTCGGTCTGCTGTAAGTGCTACGGCCACACGCGATTGATCGCAAGCAATCCAACGACGAGCGGGCCCGCCTAAATCGTAGTCAAATTTTGTTTTCTCGACGTACCCGCCTTCACCATCTGACACTAGTCTAGAGAGACGTCGGACCCTTAAACCTGCTGATGCAACTGCCGATGATCCGCCACCGCAAAAAAAGTCCGCGACTACACCGTCGTCTGGACAGGACGCGTCGATTAGTCGTTGCATTAATTCTATGGGCTTTTGAGTCGGGTAACCGATATATTCTCTGGATGTGTGGTTCACTTGTGGAATTTGCCACCAATCTTCTGGGATCTTTCCTTCGGCGAGAGCTTCGTACCTTTTTCCACCTTTTATTTCTCCACCAACGTTTGCCCAACCACTAGTGGCAGAATGCGGCACCCGAACACGTTCAATGGCAAAATAATAATCATTTGTTTTTGAATAAAATAAAATTATGTCGTGCTTCTTCGCGAAAGTTGTTTTCCCTCTTCCTCCACCACTGTAGCACCATGCAATTTCATTTCTAAAGTTTGTGCTTCCATAAATTTTGTCCATTTCAACTTTAATGTAATGGCTTGCGTGCCAATCACAGTGGACGTAGATGCTTCCGGTCTTTTTTAGTAGCCGTTTCATCTCATACAGACGTGCATTGAGCCAGATTAGATAGCCCGGCATGCCGCCTTCCCAGATGTCCGAGAACGAGCGCAATTCGTTTTGATCGCCGAAGATCACGTTGTAGTGGCGGCCCGAGAAAAAAGGCGGATCGATATAAATTAGGTCGATACTCTCACTCGGCAGCTGACGCATGACATGGAGGTTGTCACCCCAGAACAGCTGGTTGGGCTCTAGCTTCGGATGGCCAAACGAGACGCGGTCGACAACCTGAAACGGCAACGCGACCTGCGGAAAGAGTTTGCGGAAACCCCGACGACGATCCCAGCCCAGCGGTTCTTTTTCTACTGGCACGGAGCCGAAGCGAACTGGCGGGCGCCAAAATTCCTCTTGGGGAGGAAGCGCGTCAGCTGCCTCGTCAACGTCGGGCATTTCAGGCGGCGCTATAAAGTCGCCTTTTTTTGGCTGAATGGATTCAGTTTTGTCGGTCATGAAGCTCCCCGTTGGCTCCGCAACCTACAGTAAATTATTTCTTGCGCGGATACGATTCCGGGGAAGCAACGTCGGTGCCCCGGAATGACGGGCTTACTGCTCGGTGGCCGTGCCGCCCGCCGCCTTCTTCGCCTTCGCGTGGGGCTTCGGCTCCCCGCCCGCCTTCCCCTCCAGCTTCTCCACGCGCGCCTTGAGCGCCTCGTTCTCCTCGCGGGCGAGGCGCGCCATCTCCTTGACCGCCTCGAACTCCTCGCGCTGCACCACGTCGAGGTCGCGCAAGAAGCGCTCGGCCTGGCTGCGGAACAGCGTGTCGAATTCGCGGCGCACGCCTTGCGCGACGCCGGCGGCGTCGTTCATCAGCCGCGCCATCTCGTCGAAGATGCGGTTGCTGGTCTGGGTCATGGGGCACCTGTGGTGTTGGCGTTGCGCAGTAGAATGGCGGCGCGGGGCAAGGGGTGCAAGGGCTCTCAGCCGTCATTCCGGGACGGCGCGCCAGCGCCGGACCCGGAATCCAGACGGACGCACGGCGCGTGGTTCTGGATTCCGGGTTCGCGGCCTTGGCCGCGCCCCGGAATGACGGAAGAGAGCAGGCGCGCGGAATGACGAGACGAAGGGCTGTGCTATAGAGCGCCCCGCATGCCGCCGCTCCTCATCCCCTACCCGCATATCGATCCGGTGCTGGTGCAGCTCGGGCCGTTCGCCATCCGCTGGTACGCGCTCGCCTATATCGGCGGCATCCTCATCGGCTGGGTCTATGCCCGCGCCATCATCCGCGACGCGCGGCTGTGGGGCGGCAAAGCGCCGTTCACCGTCGCCGAGTTCGACGACTTTCTGCTCTGGGTGACGCTCGGCATCATCCTCGGCGGCCGCATCGGCTATGTGCTGTTCTACAACCTGCCGCTCTACGCCGCGCACCCCTTGCAGGTGTTCGAGCTGTGGAGCGGCGGCATGTCGTTCCACGGCGGCTTCACCGGCTGCGTCGTCGCCGTGGTCGCCTTCGGCTGGACGCGCGGCATCTCCATCCTCTCGCTCGGCGACGTCACCTGCGCGGTGGGGCCGATCGGGCTGTTCCTCGGGCGGCTCGCCAATTTCGTCAACGGCGAATTGTGGGGGCGGCCGGCCGACGTGCCCTGGGCGATGATCTTTCCGAGCGGCGGCCCCGTGCCGCGGCACCCGAGCCAGCTTTACGAGGCCGGGCTCGAGGGCCTGCTGCTGCTCGCCATCCTCGCGGTGATGGTCCGCATGGGTGCGCTGAAACGGCCGGGGCTGGTCATCGGCGCCTTCGCCTGCTGCTACGCCGTGTTCCGCTCCTTCGCCGAATTCTTCCGCGAGCCCGACGCGCAGCTCGGCTTCCTCTGGGGCGGCGCCACCATGGGGCAATTGCTGTCGATCCCGCTGTTTGCCGCCGGCGCCTGCTTCATCGCCTACGCGCTGACGCATCCGGCACGCGCGCCATGACAGAGGCGGCGACGCTCGACGCCGAGATCCGCCGGCGCGTCGCGGTTGCCGGACCGATGCCGGTCGCCGAATATATGGCGCTCTGCCTTGCTCATCCCGTGCACGGCTACTACCGCAGCGCCGATCCCTTGGGCGCGCGCGGCGACTTCATCACCGCGCCGGAGGTCAGCCAGATGTTCGGCGAGCTCGTCGGCCTGTGGCTGGCGAGCGTGTGGCAGCAGATGGGCGCGCCGGAGAACGTGCGCCTCGTCGAGCTCGGCCCCGGCCGCGGCACGCTGATGAAGGATGCGCTGCGCGCGAGCAAGATCGTGCCGGGCTTCAACGCGGCGATCGTGCTGCACCTCGTCGAGATCAACCCGGTGCTCAAGGCCAAGCAGGAGGTGAGCCTTGCGGCATTGTCGCTGCCGATGTTCTGGCACGAGGCGCTTTCCGAGGTGCCGGCCGGGCCGGCGCTCATCGTCGCCAACGAGTTTTTCGACGCGCTGCCGGTGCACCAGGCGGTCAAGGCCGAGGATGGCTGGCACGAGCGCTGCGTCGGCGTCGATGCCGCCGGCAACCTTGCCTTCACGCTGGCCGCAGACCCGCTGCCCGGCTTCGAGCGGCTGCTGCCGGAGCGATTGCGCCGCGCGCCGGCCCATTCGGTCTTCGAGTGGCGCGACGACAAGCCGGCCATGGAACTCGGCCGCCGCGTCGCCGGCAACGGCGGCGGCGCAGCGCTCGTTATCGATTACGGCCATAGCGCGCGTTCGGTCGGCGACACGCTGCAGGCGGTCGCCCAACACGAATACGCCGATCCGCTCGCCGCGCCCGGCGGCGCCGACTTGACCGCGCATGTCGACTTTGCCGCGCTTGCGCGCGCCGCCGAAGCCATGGGCGCCAGAGCCTACGGGCCGATCGAGCAGGGCATGTTCCTTTCTAGGCTCGGCATCGAGGCACGCGCCGACACCCTCAAGGCCAATACCTCGCGCGTCGGCGCCGTCGAGATCGACGCCGCGCTCGAGCGCCTCACCGGCTCGGGGCGCTCCGGCATGGGCGCGCTGTTCAAGGCGCTGGCGCTGACGTCGCCGCGGCAGCCGGCGCCCGCGGCTTTCGAAGGCTGAGCGCTATTGCCAGCCGCGCCATTTGAATCCATTGATCGCGCCATGGTGCAGGCTGAAAACCTCGCGCGGCTGTCCGGCATCCGCCATGCTTTCTTCACCCGTGCGGGCGGCGTGTCGGAAGGCGTCTATGCGAGCCTCAACGGCGGCGTCGGCTCGGACGATGCGCCGGGAAACGTCGCCGAGAACCGCGCGCGCATGGCCGCGGCCCTCGGCGTCGCCCCGCAGCGGCTCGTCACCGCCTATCAGATTCATTCGCCGACGGTCGTCGTCGCCGACCAGCCGTGGACGCCGCAGATGCGCCCGCGCGCCGACGCCATCGTCACGCGTACGCCCACCCTCGCCATCGGCGTCTCCACCGCCGACTGCGGGCCTTTGCTCTTTGCCGACGCCAAAGCGCACGTCATCGGCGCGGCGCACGCCGGCTGGCGCGGCGCGTTCACCGGCATCATCGAAGCGACCATAACCGCCATGGAAAAGCTCGGCGCCGAGCGCAAGCATATCGTCGCCGCGCTCGGCCCCACCATCCGCCAGGACAATTACGAGGTCGGCCCCGAATTCGTCGCCCGCTTCAGAGACGCCGATGCCGGCAACGCCCGCTTTTTTCAGCCGGCGGGCAGGCCCGGCCACGCCCTGTTCGATCTTCCGGGCTATATCGCCGCGCGCATCGCAAGCGCAGAGATTGCCCAATTTGAGGACCTTCGGCTCTGCAACTATGCCGACCCGCAGCGTTTCTTCAGCTTCCGCCGCACCACCCATCGCGGCGAGGCCGATTACGGGCGGCATGTCAATGCCATCGCGCTCGCCGATTGAAAGCCGGCTGGACTCTTCGCCGTACTTGCCGCTACGTTTGCAATCGGCCGCTGGGGAATAAAGCGAAAATAAAAAAGACGGCTGCAGGGGTGGCAATGCAGGGTCGTTTGTGGCGCAAGACCGGCGCCGCGTGGCGTGGGATTGTCCTGTGGCGATGCCTGGCTGCCGCCGCCGGCAGTTGTGTCCTTGCCGCCTGCACCACCGACGGACAATCGATCGCGACGAGCGTCGCCCCGCGCGGGGCCAGCGTCGCCTTCGAATCGATCGATGGACCGCCGCAGGCGCAGTTCTACAGGCTGGTGCAGGACTTGAACGACGAGGCGCAGTCGCGGCGCCTCGACGTTGTGTCCCGCGAACACGCATCCGAGTACCGCGTGCGCGGCTATCTCGCCGCCGAGGTGGCGAAAGGCGAACCATCCATTTCCTGGGTATGGGACGTGTTCGATGCCGATGGCCATCGCGCCCTGCGCATCGAGGGCGCCGAGGCGGCCGCCGGCAAGCGTCGCAACGCCTGGGACGCCGCCGATGATGCGCTGCTGCACCGAATCGCCAGCGCCAGCATGGAGCGGCTTGCTGCGTTCCTCACCTCGCCGGACGTGGCGCCGGCGCCGACGGCGAGCTTGGCTTCGTTTGAGCTGCCATCGTCGCCGGAAGCGGCCGGCATCTTCCGCATCTTCCAGCCGGCGGCCGACCCGGTTTCCGCGACCGAGCCGGCGCCGAATGCAGCAGAAGCTCCGGCCGTTCCGGTGCCGCTGCCGCCGCGGCGGCCGACGATATCGGCGGCGCTTGTCCACCATGAAACGGTCGCGATCGCCGCTTCCGAACGCTAGCGCTGCCTCTCGCAAAATCGCTCATGGGATAAGGCTTTGCCCGCGTATTGCCGGGTGTGCCCCTGCTTGTTATGACCACGCCGCCTGCGCGCATGATCCCCGAAAAGTGGGCACCGGTTTTCGGAAATGATCATGCGCCAATGTAAATTGCGTCAGGTAAGGCGAGGACTTCGAGATGGCTGCCAGAAACGGGGCGATCAAGATCGTCGCCGGCAACTCGAATCCGGCGCTCGCCAAGGCAATCGGCGATTATCTGGAGACGTCGCTGACGCAGGCGGTGGTCAAGCGCTTCGCCGACATGGAGATCTTCGTCGAGATCCAGGAAAACGTGCGCGGCGCCGATGTTTTCGTCGTGCAGTCGACGTCGTTCCCGGCGAACGACCACCTGATGGAATTGCTGATCATCATCGACGCGCTGCGCCGCGCCTCGGCGCGCCGCATCACCGCGGTGATCCCCTATTTCGGCTATGCCCGGCAGGACCGCAAGCCGGGCCCGCGCGCCCCCATCTCCGCCAAGCTCGTCGCTAACCTGATCACCCGCGCCGGCGCCGACCGCGTGATGACGCTCGATCTGCATGCCGGGCAGATCCAGGGCTTCTTCGATATCCCCACCGACAACCTTTACGCTTCGCCGCTGATGGTGCGCGACATCAAGGAACGCTTCAAGCTCGACAACGTGATGGTGGTGTCGCCGGATGTCGGCGGCGTCGCCCGCGCGCGCGGGCTTGCCAAACGCATCAACGCCCCGCTCGCCATCGTCGACAAGCGCCGCGAGCGCCCGAACGAATCCGAGGTGATGAACGTGATCGGCGAGGTCGAGGGCTATACCTGCGTGCTGATCGACGACATCGTCGATTCGGGCGGCACTTTGGTGAACGCCGCCGACGCCCTGCTCAAGCAGAAAGCCAAGGATGTCTACGCCTATATCAGCCACGGCGTGCTCTCGAGCGGCGCGGTCACCCGCGTCAGCAAGTCGAAGCTCAAGGAGCTCGTCATCACCGACTCGATCCAGGCAACCGAGGAGGTGAAGGCGGCGCCCAATATCCGCATGTTGCCGATCGGACCGCTGATGGGCGAGGCGATCGCCCGCACCGCCTCGGAAGAGTCGGTGTCGAGCCTGTTTGATTGATCGGCGGAACCGGCGTCGCCTCGCAAGCGAAGGCAATGCGACACTGACCGAGCGGGCTGCTACAATGTTCCACGCCTAACTCACCTCGGAGCGACGGCGGCGAGTGCCGGTTGCGCGTAGCAGGTCGTCGATGAAAGCATGGGTTGCCGCGTTGGTGCTGTGCGCGACTGCGTTGCCCACATCGGCTCCCTGTCAATCCTTCAATCAGTTTGTCGGCTTCGGCGACAGCACCGTCGACAGCGGTTGGTATCGCAACCTGGCATTTCCGACCGGCAATGCCGCCATCGATGCGGCTCTTCCAGCCGCGATCGCCAATGGCGGCGGCATCTCGACGACGGGGCCCGGACCGGTAAGCTCGCAGGTCCTCGCCGGCTATTTCGGCTTGAGCGCAACGCCGGCGAACCAAGGCGGATCGAACTATGCGACCGGCGGCGCGCGCAATAATCAGGCCGGCTCGCTGCCGAACGCGGTGCCAACCGTCACCCAGATCCAGAACTATCTTGCCGCCAACGGTGGCGCGGCAAATGGCAATGGCCTTTATCTCATCGGCTCCGGCGGCAACGACGTCACGCTGTATGCCAACCAGGTCACGGGTGGCACGATCACGCTGGCGGCGGGCACTCAAGACGTTATGCAGTCAGCCAATGACCTCGTAGCTGCGATTGCTCAACTGCACGCAGCCGGCGCCCGCTATATCCTCGTTCCCAATCAGCCGGAGTCGTTCAACACGGCGACCGACCAATCGCTGCGCGCCGCATACGACAACGCCCTGTGGTGGGGACTTGCCTCAGCCGGCGTCAATTTCATTCCGGTCGATTACAATGCGATGCTGCGCGCGGTCACCGCCAACCCGGCAGCGTTTGGATTCATACCCGCCGCGGGGCCCGCCTGTGTCCCACAGGCCGGTTTGACGACGGGCTACGCCATTCTGTGCACACCACTCACTCTTGTCGCGCCCGACGCTGCGCAAACGCATTTGCTGGCCGACGACATCCACCTTTCGACGGCGGGTCAGAAAGTGCTTGCCGACTACGAGTACAGTTTGGTGGTCGCGCCAAGCATGATCTCAATGCTGGCAGAGGCCGGCGTGCAAACACGCACAAACCTTATCGGCGCGATTGAAAACCAGATTCCGCTTTCGCAGCGGTCGAACGGCGCGGCGGGCTTCAACTCCTGGCTTTCCGGCGATATTGCCAGCCTGCGCATCGACAACTCCACGGGGTTTCCCTCCGATCCAGGCACTCCGGTCGCACTCGATGCCGGCCTCGACTACAAGGTCTCGCGGAATTGGCTTGTCGGCGCCGTTCTATCGGGCGGCCATCAGCACGCCGATTTCTCGATGGGTTTCGGCGGCTTCACTCAGAACGAGCTGTCACTGAGCATCTATTCTGCCGAGACGATCGGACCCTTATGGCTCGACACGATCGCAGCCTACGGCATCGCCAGCTACGATGTTAAGCGCACTGTGCCCGTCGGGATCACCGTGCAGAACAACGCCGGCTCCACGTCCGGCTCCGATATCTCGGTTGCGGGCGACGTCGGCTACGATTTCAAATTCGCCGGCATCACCAGCGGTCCTGTCGCCGGCGTGACGCTGCAACAGGTTCACATCAACGGCTTTATCGAGAGCGGAAGCTTTACCAGCCTCGGCTTTGAATCGCAGACCCGCAATTCCGCCGTCAGCGATCTCGGCTATCGCGCCGTCTTCGATTGCGGCCGCTGGTCCCCGTTCGTCAAGGCCACCTGGGACCATGAATTTGCGTCGAGCGATCGACAGGTCACGGCTTTCCTGACGACCTCAGCGGCCCCGCCTTATTCTATGCCTGCCGCGCAGGTCGGCTCCGACTGGGGAGTTGTCAGCGCGGGCACCACAGTCAAGATCGCCGACAACATCAGCGGCCTTCTTGCCGTCACCGGCACTCTGGCGCAGCAAAACGTCACAACCTATGGCGGGCAATTTGGAGTCAACGTGTCTTTCTAGAGCGTCGCGCCGCGGTCACGTCGAGACTCAGCCGCACGCCTAAGACTTATCCACGGAAAAGAGTCAAATCCGACTCGTATGACTGTGGAAACCGACTCGGGCCACGTTGCCTAAGTACCGCAAATCACCGCTGATTGCGGCTCGAGACGCTTTTGGCGGTGCGAATCGACCGGGGTATAGTGAAGTCGCCTCAGTGATTCGTTTGAGCGGTCAAGGCATCCCCGTACCCGAAGTGTTCAAAAGCGACGCGGTCCGCTGCGAGGCCGCATCCGTGCCGGTTGTGTGCGGTGGCTTTCGATTCTGAAAACGCGGCGCGAAGGCGGAGGCGGCATGTCGCTCATCGGTTACGCGGACGGGCAACGCATCAATCCCCTCGACCTCGTGGAACGTCTTGCGGCGGTCAACGACTGGTCGTTCGAACGCGCGAGCGAGGACGAGATCACCATCCTGGTCACCGGCAAGTGGACCGATTACCAGCTATCGTACACCTGGATGGGCGACATCGAGGCGTTGCATCTCGCCTGCGCCTTCGACCTCAAGGTGCCGGAACGCCGCCGCGGCGAGGTGCAGGCGCTGATCTCGTTGATCAACGAGCAGCTTTGGATCGGCCATTTCGACCTGTGGACCAAGGAAGGCATGATCATGTACCGCCATGCCCTGGTGCTGGCCGGCGGCGTCGAGGTCTCCGGCAAGCAATGCGAGACCCTGCTCTCCACCGCGCTCGATGCCTGCGAGCGGCACTTCGCCGCCTTCCAATTCGTGGTCTGGGCCGGCAAGGTGGCGCGAGAGGCGCTCGACGCCGCGATGTTCGAGACCTCGGGCGAGGCCTAGTCGCCTTCCTTCCGCGCAGCGCGTATTGTCCCCGCCATGGCGCGCAAACTGCAACCGCTGAAATCGCTTTCTTCGCTCGTGCTCGTCGGCGCTGGCAAGATGGGCTCGGCCACGCTCGAAGGCTGGCTCGCCCGCGGATTGAGCGCTCGAAAAATCACGGTGCTCGAGCCGCAGCCGGTGAAGGCGATCAAGGCGCTGAAGCGGCGCGGCCTGAAAATCAATCCTAAGGGCAAGCCTCAATCGGCTGCCGTTGTCGTGGTGGCGGTGAAGCCGCAAACCGCGCCGGAAGCGCTGCCGGGCGCGGCGGCTTACATCGGCAAGACGACGCTCGTCGTATCGATCATGGCCGGCCGCACGCTCGGCTTTCTCGAAAGCGCATTGCCGGCGGGCACGGCGGTGGTTCGCGCCATGCCCAATACGCCGGCGGCGATCGGTCGCGGCATCACCGTCGCGGTGGCCAATGCACGCGTCTCCCCGCGCCAGCGCCGCCAGGCGAGCGATTTGCTCGCCGCCATCGGCGCCGTCGAATGGGTGAGCGACGAGGGCCTCATGGACGCCGTAACGGCGACCTCGGGTTCCGGCCCCGCCTATGTGTTCCTGCTGGCGGAGGCGATGACCAAGGCGGCGATTGCCGCCGGCTTGCCGCCCGAACTGGCGGCCAGGCTGGCGCGGGAAACCGTGGCCGGGTCCGGCGAGTTGTTGCACCGCTCGACGCTCGACGCGGCCACGTTGCGGCAGAACGTGACCTCGCCGGGCGGCACCACCGCCTCTGCGCTCCAGGTGCTGATGGGGCCAAACGGCTTCGAGGCGCTGCTGACCGAAGCGATCGCCGCGGCCACGCGGCGGGGACGGGAACTGGCGGGCTAGAACCGGCGCTGCCGCGGCCCTAGATTAGGGTGCAACACAGCCAGGGAGGAACCCATGGCCCGCAGACCGAAACGCCAACGCAAAGCCCCTGCCCCGCCGCCGCCACGCGGCGCCTCCGATCGCGACAAGGCGGTCGACGCATTGATGGCCTTGCTTGCCGAGCAGTCCTTCGCGCAGATCGGCCTTGCCGAAATTGCCGGGCGCGCCGGCCTCAAGCTCTCGCAACTGCGCGCCGAGTTCGGCTCGCCCCTGGCGATCCTCGGCGCCCACATCAAGGATATCGACCGCATCGTCCTTGCCGGCAGCGACGCCGATATGGCCGAGGAGAGCCCGCGCGACCGCCTGTTCGATGTGCTGATGCGCCGCCTCGAGGCGCTCAAGCCTTACAAGGAGGCAACCCGCTCGCTGCTGCGTTCGGCGCGGCGCAATCCCGGCCTTGCTCTTGCGCTCAACGCTTTTGCCGTGCGCGCGCAGCACTGGATGCTGGAGGCGGCCGGCATCGGCGCGCACGGGCCGAAAGGCGCCTTGCGCGCGCAAGGGGCGGCGCTGCTGTTCGCCCGTGTGCTCGCGGTCTGGCTCGACGACGAGGACGAAAACCTCGACCGCACCATGGCAGCGCTCGACCGCGCCCTGGCCAGCGCCGAGCGCTGGTCCGGCTTCCTCGATGACATGATGTGCATGCCGGCGATGCTCTGCAGCGGCCCCCGCCGCCCCCGCCGTCCGCCGGACGAGGGACCGGCGGAAGCCGAGGCAGCGTAGTTCTCAGCCTTGTGGCGCTGCTTGCGCGCAACGGCCGACCTTGAGGATCACGCACTCGTCGTGGACGTTGTGAAACGTTTTGAGAATTTTGACGCCAAGTTTGCCGGTTGGTTCCTTGACGACTTCCTCCGCGTGCTCATTCTGCACGACATCGCGGGTTTTCGGATCGATTGAGATGCCGTCGCGCGGCCCGTCGAAGTGTCAGCCTTTCATTGCATCGACGACCTTTGTGCCGTCGTCGAGATTGCCGTTGAGCGCCTTGATGACATGGAAGATGCCGGCCATGGTCGACCAACCTGCCGCCGACATGAAGTCCGGGTAGGAATCCGCCCCATAGGCCTTGTGCCATTCCTCGACGAATTTCTTGTTGGCGGGATTGTCGTAGCTGTCGGCGTAGGAACTCATGACGATGAGCCCGACCGCAGCATCGCTCATGTGCGCAAGCTCATAATCGGGAATGAGATCCATTGGACCGGTCAGCTTGATGCCGGCCTGGCGAATATTGAGATCGCCATAGGTTTTCATCACGCCGGCGGCATGTGCGCCTGACGGCACGAAAACGTAGAAGCAAGCGGGATGTTCGTCCTTCACACGCTGAAAGAACGGCGTGAAGTCCGGCACCTGCGCCGGATTACCGAGCTTGACCTCTTCGACCACCTTGCCCCCGTTCTTGGACCTTGTTGTCGCCGAGGTCTTTCGCGTGCAGTTTGACGTAAAGATCGAACGCCTTGTCGATCTGATTGCCTAGGTCGGCGTTTTCACCCGTATAGGGCAGGATGACGCCGACTTTAATTGTCTTTGCGGTAACAGGAACGCTCGTGCCGAGCTGCTATCCTCCGACTGCATTGCGCAGAAATGTCACTGATCGCAGTCGCCCCACCCGGACCAGGCGGTTTCGTACAGAGGCTTAACGCCTCAGAGCCGCCTGAGATCGGACCCAGCCAAAAAAACTGCGGGAATTAGAGGGAGCGGCGACCTATACCGGCACCCGCACCGTCGCGCGCAAGCCGCCCATCGGGCTGTCGCCGAGGACAATGTCGCCGCCGTGCGATCGCGCGATGTCGCGCGCGATGGCAAGCCCGAGCCCGGTGCCGCCCTCGTCCTGGTTGCGCGCATCGTCAAGCCGCAGGAATGGCTTGAACACTTCTTCGCGCATACCGGCGGGGATGCCGGGCCCGTCGTCGTCGACCGTCACCGTCAGCCACCGGTGATCGCGATGGCCGGTGATCGAGATCGACGGCGCGTGGCGCGCGGCGTTGGAGACAAGATTGGCAAGGCAACGTTTGAACGCTGCCGGACGCACGGTGACCACCGGCGGACCGTGGAAGGTCACGCGCGCTTTGTGGCCGTGGCGCTCGGCATCGAGCTGCATCTCCTCGAGGAAGGCCGCCATGTCGGTCGGCGCCGAGCTTTCGCCGAGATCGCCGCGGGCGAAGGCGAGATAGGCCTCCAGCATGCGCGCCATCTCGTCGACGTCTTTTTTCATCGCCTCGACTTCCGGCGACCTCTTCTTGATCAGCGCCAGCTCGAGCTTGAAGCGGGTGAGCACGGTGCGCAGATCATGGGAAACTCCGGCGAGCATGGCTGTACGCTGCTCGATCGCGCGCTCGACGCGCGTTTTCATCTCGATGAAGGCGGCGGCGGCGCGGCGCACCTCGCGCGCGCCGCGCGGGCGGAAATTCGGCACCTCGCGGCCCTTGCCGAAGCTTTCTGCGGCGTCTGCCAGCCGCAGGATCGGCTTGATCTGGTTACGCAGGAAGATGACGGCAACGACGAGCAACACCGTCGAAGTGCCGACCATCCAGAACAGAAAGACGCCGGCGTTGGAGGCGTAGGCGGCGCGGCGCTGCGCGAACACGCGCATCACCGTGTTGTCGAGCTGGATCCGAATCTCTACCAGCGCAGACTTGCCGACCGTGTCGATCCAGAACGGACGGCCGATCTGCTTGCGCAGTTGATCGGAGAGCGAGGAATCGAGCAGCGAAAAAAACGGTTTCGGGCCCGGCGGCGGCAGGTCGCCGAGCGGCAAGAAATCAACTTGCAGGCCGAAACGCTCCTGCGCAATGCGGCGAATCTGCGCGCGGTCAGCATCCTGCGGATAGCCGCGATAGACGTCGATGAGGCCGGCGATATCTTGCACGACGCCCGCCGAAAGCCGCTGCGTCACCGCATTCCATTGCCGCTCGACGAAGATGAAGGCGAGCACCGATTGCAGGATCACCATCGGCAGGATGATGATGAGCAGGGCGCGGGCATAGAGGCCTTTCGGCATCACTTTTTGATTGAGGGCGTGGGTCAGGCGCCGCCAGCCGTCGCGGATTTGTGCCAACCAGCCGTGAATGCGGGCGACCATCGGAATCTCGCAGTACCATTGCCAAGCGTCGCCCAGGCGCTGCAGCGCCGTGCGGATCGAAGCGATGCCGGCGTCGAGGCTGGTCATGACGAGATCACCAAGCGATAGCCGATACCGCGTACGGTCTGCACGAACAGCGGATTGGCGGGCTTGCGCTCGATTTTGCGGCGCAGCCGGTTGACCTGCACATCGACCGCGCGCTCGCTCACGCTGCCGCCATTGCCGGCAAGCGCGAGGCGCGTCACCGTCTCTCCGGGCGTGCCGGCAAGCACCCGCAACATGTCGCGCTCGCGATCGGTCAACCGGATCACATCCTCACCGCGGCGCAGCTCGCCACGAGCGATGTGGAACACGAACGGCCCGAAGCTCACCTGTTCGGCCGCCGGCATCGGCGCCGGCTGCGCGCGCTTGAGGATATTGGCGATGCGCAGCGACAATTCGCGCGGCTCGAACGGCTTGGCGAGATAATCGTCGGCGCCCATTTCCAGCCCGCGGATGCGGCTTTCGGCAGCGTCGCGCGCGGTCAACATCAGGATCGGTACGTTTGACTTGCCGCGGATCGCCTTAGCGAGATCGAAGCCGGATTCGCCGGGCATCATCACGTCGAGGATGAGCAAATCGAAGCTCAAGCCGTTGAGCTTGGCGCGCGCCTCCTTGGCGGTCTCCGCTGTCGATACGCGATAGCCTTCCTCCGCCAGAAAGCGCGACAGCAGATCGCGGATGCGGCGGTCGTCATCGACCACCAGCAAATGCGGTGCGTCATCGGCAATTGTCTCGGGGAGATTCATATTGCGACGTCCGTACCCCGCTCGTCGTCGCGAAAGCGGGGACCCAGGGGCCACAGGTCGAAAGCCCGAAATATCCGTCCCCGGATTTCCGCGTGCGCGGGAATGAACGGAATGTGGGCCATCACCGCCTCGCTTTGCTGCGTTGCTCGACCAAACGCAGCACGCTGTCGCGGTTGTCGGGATCGATCATGGCGACGAGGAAGCGTCGTGCTGCCTCGTGCGCCTCTCCGGGCCCGAGCTCGGCGAAGGCGCGGTTGATGCGTTGGGTCTGCAGACCGGCGAGCTTGAGCGCCAGCGTCTCGCCCTTTGCAGTCACGTAGAGCAGCCGCTGGCGCCGATCGACGGCGCCCTCCTTTTGCACGACATGGCCCTGGTCGACGAGTTGCTTGAGCACGCGGCCGAGCGACTGTTTGGTGATATTGAGGATCTCCAAAAGGTCGGCAACCGTCATGCCGGGATTGCGGTTGACGAAGTGCAGGACGCGGTGATGCGCGCGACCGAAGCCGAGCTTGCTCAGCACCTCGTCCGGATCGCCGACGAAGTCGCGGTAGGCGAAAAACAGGAGCTCGATGATGTCCCAAACCGGCTCTGCGGTCGGGCTGGTCGATGTCGTGCGTTCGGCAAGGCCGGCGGGACTAGCGTTCATTATTATGTCAGCCATATTGACATATTTTGCAGTTATGTTACAAAAATTGGCACTTGGACGAAACGATCGTACTCATTTGCTGTCGTCTCGTCCGTTTAGGTCCGGATCGGACCTATTCATACCGAGTGTCGCCCGTCGACGCAAAGTGTTGGAATGGACGTTGGAAATACGCCATCAAGGCGGCGGTCAACGCGCCAAATAACCGCAACGAGGGGACGCAAAAAGGAGACGAAAATGGCCGCGCAATCCTACGACCGCCTCGACGGGGTCATCTGGTACGACGGCAAGCTGGTGCCGTGGAACGAGGCCAACCTACATGTCCTGTCGCATGGCCTGCACTATGCAAGCTGCGTGTTCGAGGGTGAGCGCGCCTATAGCGGCAAGGTGTTCAAGACCCGCGAGCATGCCGAGCGGCTGAAGCGCTCGGCCAATGTTCTCGACTTCGAGATTCCTTATTCGGTCGAGGAGATCATTGCCGCCAAACAGCTCGTCGTCGACAAGAACGGCAAGAAAGAAGCCTATGTGCGGCCGGTCGCCTGGCGCGGCTCGGAGATGATGGGCGTGTCGGCGCAGGCCAATACCATCCATCTCGCCATCGCTTCGTGGGAATGGCCGAGCTATTTCGACCCTGAGCAGCGGCTCAAGGGCATCAGGCTCGATCTCGCCGATTATCGCCGGCCCGATCCGAAGACCGCCCCCTGTCTCGCCAAAGCCGCCGGGCTCTACATGATCTGCACGATCTCCAAGCACAAGGCGGAGCGCAAAGGCTATGCCGACGCCATGATGCTCGATTGGCAGGGCCGCGTCGCCGAATGCACCGGCGCCAATATTTTCTTCGTCAAGGATGGCAAGATCCATACACCGATCGCGGATTGCTTCCTCGACGGCATCACCCGGCAAACCGTCATCGGACTCGCGCGCAAACGCGGCATGGAAGTGGTCGAGCGCCGCATCATGCCGGAGGAGTTGTCGTCGTTTTCGGAGTGCTTCATCACCGGCTCGGCGGCGGAAGTCACCGCCGTCTCGGAAATCGGCGGCCAGTGGAATTTCAATCCCGGCGGCATCACCAAGACGCTGATGGACGATTACACCGCCACTGTGAATGCCGGCGGCAAGGCTGCGGCGGCATAAGCATTCACACCAGCGTTCGCTCCTGCGGCCGCAGCAGCGTCACGTAGCGCACGCCATTGACGTCGACAAAGCGGTTCATGCGCTCGTCGATCACGTGGCCGCGGCTTCTCGCCGCATGGCGCAGCAACAAGTAGCCGTCATTGTCGAACATGACAAAACCGATGTGGAAGTAATCGAGGTTCGGCCGCTGCGTGACGAAGCCGACGATGTCGCCGTCCTTGAGCAACTGCCTGTTGTCCATGAACACGGCGCACGGGATCACCTTCATATCGAAGTGGCGGTGGCCGAGCGCCTTATGCCAGTACACGGTCTTTTCGATCTGCACCGCTCCGTCCATGTCGATAGCGCGGCAGACCTGGTTTTCGATATTATGCTCGCTCCATTCGAAGAAATAATGATTGCGTTCGTACCAGTTCACGATGCCGTCGTGATAGCGAATGGTTTTGAGCGTCGCATCGAAAGCGCCAGGCTCACCGGCTATAGCCGCCGCCAGCACCGTCTCGCAGAACGTGACGCAATCGAAGGCGTCGTCGAGAACGACGAACTTTTCCGCCGAATGCGGGCCGCCGACGAGCGTGTAGCCGCGATACCGCGCGCCGAGCAGCGCGTGCGAAATGAAGGCGATACGCCGGGAAATATCGCCCTGCGCTTTGGCCGGAACAATGAGCCTGTCGATGCGCGCCTCGCCGGCCAACACCGGCTGCCCGGCGAAGACTGCAGCACCAGCCAGGCATTTTAGCGCGCTGCGCCGGTCGATCACGATTAATCCCTGATCACCACGAGGCGGTCGGTACCCGATTCGGCGGCCCACACCTCGCCCGGACGGCCGAGAATCTGCCGCACGTCGGCGCGGCGACGGTCGCTCACGAAGCTGTCGAATTTCTCCGTCGCCGGCTCGAAGCGCACGATGGCGTTGTTGGTCCAGTCGCTGAGCCAAACCATGTCTTTGTCGTCGACGTAGACCGCGTAGCAACCCTCTTTGCTCTTCGGCAGACTCCAGACTTTCCAGGTCTTGCTTGTTGGATCGAAGCGGCCGACCTCGCCGGTGTTCCAGAAGCTCACCCACAACAATCCCTTGGAGTCCGACCAAATGCGCCGCGGCCCGACGCCCGGTTTCGGCGGTGCCACCACCAGGGCATCGCCGCTCACGGTGTCGATCTTGGCGATGTAATCGCCGGCGAGCGAGGCATACCAGATATCGCCGCTTGGCGTCGTGGCGATGCCGTAGGGCCCGACGCCCTTCGGCGCCTTCCAGGCGTCGACCTTGCCGCTTGCCGGATCGAGGCGGCCATAGACGCCGTTCTGCCCCGTGAACCAGAGCACACCCTTGCGGTCGAAGGTCGCGGTATTGAGATTGGCGTCGGAAAAATTCTTGGGCAGCGGATAAAGCTTGACCGCCTTGGTGTCGGAATCGACGCGGGCAATGGCGTTCTGCCCGCCGTCGGTGACCCAGGCGGCGCGGTCGGGGCCGACGATGACGCCGTGCGGGGCCGAATCCGGGCCGAGCTTGAACTGCTTGGTGGCGCCGGTCTTCGGATCGAGCACGCCAATCGCGCCTTGCGCCTGCGCCGTGTACCAGACGCTGCCGTCGGGCGCCGGCGCGACGTCGTGAGGATGGGCGCCGCGCGGCACCGGAAAATAGGCGACCTGCGCCGCCGGCGCGCTGACGGCGGAAAGCGTAAGCACCGCAAGCACTGCGAGCGCGATTCTCATTCCGCCGCCTGTTTGCCCGCGCGCCAGCGTGCGGCTGCGGCATCGTCGTCTTCTCTGGCTTCGACCCAGCTCTTGTCACCGGCCTGCTCGACCTGCTTCCAGAACGGCGCGCGGGTCTTGAGGTAATCCATGAGGAATTCGGCGGCCGCAAAAGCTGCTTGCCGATGCGATGACGCGGTGACAACGAGCACGATGTCCTCGCCGGGCACGATGCGGCCATGGCGATGAATGACGGTGACGCCGAGCAACGGCCAGCGCTGCGCGGCTTCTGCGACGTGGCGCTCGATCTCGGCCTCGGCCATGCCCGGATAATGCTCGAGGGTCAGCGCCGCTATCGACTTGCCGTTCTCTTCGCCGCGGCAAATGCCGGTGAAGGCGACGACCGCGCCGATGTCGCTGCGCCCACGCGTCAGCGCTGCTGTTTCTTTGGCGGCGTCGAACGGCCCACGCTGCAGGCGGATGGTGGTTTTGGCGCTCATGCTCATAACCTAGCGCGGATTCGATTTTTCGTCATTCCGGTGCGCGAGCGAAGCGAGCGAGCCCGGAATCCATAACCTTAGGCGCTGCGGAGTACGGATTCCGGGGGCTCTGCGGGCCGTCCCGGAATGACGGTGAAATTATCCGCCCGTCATCGGGGGGAAAAACGCAATTTCTGCTGCCTTGCCGATCGGCGCCTGCGCGCCGACATGCGTTTTGTCGATGGCCGCGCGGATCACCTTCGGGTTTTCGAAGGCGTGGGCATATTCCTCGCCGCGCTTGGCGAGCCAGGCGATCAACTCGCCGACCGTTTTCACGCCGGCGGGAATATCGAGCTCCTCCTCCGGCTTGCCGACGCGCTCGCGCACCCAGGCGAAATAGCAGAGCTTAACGGTCATCAGTCGATCACATATCTGAGCCCGGCCTTCATATAGTCGTAGCCGGTGTAGAGCGTGAGCAGCGCCGACGCCCACAGCAGGAAAATCCCGGTCTCGGTGACCACCGGCACGACGCGATCGCCGGCCTCGCCGGCAATAAGGAAGCCGACGGCGACCATCTGCCCGACCGTCTTCCATTTGGCGAGCCGCGTCACCGGCACGCTGACGCGCAGCTCGGCGAGATATTCGCGCAGGCCCGAAACCAGGATTTCGCGGCAGAGTATGATGACGGCGGCCAGCAGCGACCAGCCATGGATCGTCGTCTCCGCCGCCAGCATCAACAGGCAGGCGCCGACCAAAAGCTTGTCGGCGATCGGGTCGAGCATGCGGCCGAGCGACGACATCTGCCCCCACACGCGGGCCAAATAGCCGTCGAGAATGTCAGTGACGCCGGCAGAAATGAACACGGCGAGCGCCATCCAGCGCAGCCAGAGACCGCCGCCGAGAATGCTATGCCAGAACAATAGCCCGACCACCACCGGCACGGCGGCGATGCGCGCATAGGTCAGGATGTTCGGCAGCGCGAGCGGGCGCGCCGGCAATGGCCCGGTGCTGACGCTGTTCATGGCCGGCAAAGGAACACGCCGCGGGCCGTCAGGTCAACGCCCGCGCCGCGCATGTCCCCCTTGATCAGAATGCCTATTGGATAGGCGGCTTGGGCAGCTTGGCCTTGCCGGGCTCCATCGTGAATGTCTGTTCGAGCGAATACCATTCACCTTTAACGTCCAAGGCGGGCGCATTGCCCTCGTGCCGCACATAATTTCCGATCAGCGCTTTGGTGACGCCGAATTGCACGTCGGTGTCGAGCTTCGGATCGTCGTTCACATATATTTGCGAGATCAACGTTTTGAAACCCGTCTTGAAGATGAGAAAGTGCAGGTGTGCCGGACGGAAATTGTGCCGCTTGCCGGCGCGCACCAGATCGCCCACCGGGCCATCCACCGGAATTGGGTAGCCCGCTGGCTTGACGCTGCGGAACCAGAAGTGGCCGTCCTTGTCGGTCGTGAATTTGCCGCGCAGGTTCATCGGCGCCTGCTTGGGGTCCTGCTGCTCGTAGAAGCCTTCCGGCGAGGAATGCCAGATGTCGACCTCGGCGCCTTCGATCGGCTTGCCGTCCTGATCCTTGACCCAGCAGTTGACGAAGATCGCCGGCCCCGGCGTCGGCGAGCGGATGATGGAGCCGCCGTTCTCGGTCGGCGGCGAGTTCATGCGCCAGAACGGCCCGAGCAGATTGGCGGTCGTTTCGGTCTGCCCCTTGTTGCCGTTGTTGAGCAGGCAGATCAGCGAGGAGAAGCCGAGTGAACCGGACATCAGCACCACTTCGTTGTGGTTCGGCGTGGTCATTTGCCCCATGCGGGCGATGATCTCGGTGGCCTTCTGAAATTCTTCCTCGGTCAGATGCACCTCGCGGGCAAAGGCGTGCAGATGCTTGACCAGCGCCGCAACGATTTCGCGCAAGCGCGGATTCTCGATATTGCCGTAGGCCTCCAGCACCTTGGGGGTGACGTCTTCTTGCCGCTGGATGATCATTCACGTCCTCACATTCAATTTCCTGCGGTTAGCTCGCCGCCTGTTCGTGGAAGAACTCATATATCTTTCGCGCCGTCTCCGCACTAATTCCCGGCACCTGGGACAGGTCTGGCAGGGATGCGCGCTCGATGGCTTTCAGGGTGCCAAAATGGTGCAGCAGCGCCCGCTTGCGCGTTGGACCGACGCCGGGGATTTCCTGCAAGCCCGCCTCGCGGATGTCCTTTTTGCGCCGCGTACGGTGCGAGCCGACGGCGAAGCGATGCGCCTCGTCGCGCAACCGCTCGACGAAATAGAGCACCGGATCGCGCGGCGGCAGCTTGAATGGGCTTTTGCCGGCCGTAAAGAAGGTTTCGCGCCCGGCATCGCGGTCCAGCCCCTTGGCGATGGCGATGAGCGGCACGTCGGTAACGCCGAGACCGGCGAGCGTTTCGGTCGCCGCCTTCAGCTGGCCCTGGCCACCGTCGATCAGCACCAGATCGGGCCAGGGCTGCTCCTCGCCGTCATCGCCGGACTGCTCGACGGCTAGCGTGTCGTCGACGCTGATGCGCGGCGACTCAGCGAGCAGCCGCTTGAAACGCCGCTGCAGCACCTCGCGCATCATGCCGTAGTCGTCGCCCGGATTGAGTTCGTCCGAGCGGATGTTGAACTTGCGGTACTGGTTCTTGCGGAAGCCTTCCGGCCCGGCGACCACCATGGCGCCGACGGCGTTGGTGCCGGCTATGTGGCTGTTGTCGTAAACTTCAATGCGCCGCGGCGCTCGCGGCAATGCAAACGTCTCAGTGAGTGCGGCAAGCAGACGCTGCTGCGAGGAGGTATCGGCGAGCCGCCGCGCCAGTGCCTCGCGCGCATTGGCGAGCGCGTGCGCAACAAGCTCCTTGCGCTCGCCGCGTTGCGGATGCGCGATCTCCACTTTACGGTCGACCTTGGTGCACAGCGCTTCTGCGAGCAATGCGCGGTCTTCGAAATCGTGGCTGACGAGAATGAGCCGCGGCGGCGGCTTGTCGTCGTAAAACTGCGCGAGGAAGGCGCTCAGCACCTCGCCGGCGCCAAGCGCGCGGTCGGCCCGCGGGAAATAGGCGCGATTGCCCCAGTTCTGCCCGGTGCGGAAGAAAAACACCTCGACGCAGGTGTAGCCGCCCTGCTGATGCACCGCGAACACGTCGGCCTCCTCGACCGTGCGCGGATTGATGCCCTGATGCCCCTGGATGGCCGAGAGCGCGGCAAGGCGGTCGCGGTACATCGCCGCGTGCTCGAAGTCGAGCTTGACCGAGGCCTTGTCCATCTCGGCGGCCAAGCGCTTCTGCACCGCGCTGGAGCGTCCGGAGAGGAAATCGTTTGCCTCCTTCACCAGTTCGCCGTAGCCGGGAAAGTCGATCTCGCCGGTGCACGGCGCCGAGCAGCGCTTGATCTGATACAGGAGGCACGGTCGCGTGCGCGCCTCGAAGAAACTATCGGTGCAGGAGCGCAACAGGAACGCGCGCTGCAACGTATTGAGCGTGCGGTTGACGGCGCCGGCCGAGGCGAACGGTCCGTAGTAATGGCCTTTGCGCGTGCGCGCACCGCGGTGCTTGAGGATCTGCGGCGCCCAGTGATCCGACGTGATGAGGATGTAGGGAAACGATTTGTCGTCGCGCAACAGCACGTTGAAGCGCGGGCGCAGGCGCTTGATGAGGTTCGCCTCAAGGAGCAGCGCCTCGGTCTCGGTCTTGGTGGTGACAAATTCGAGCGTCACCGTCGCCGCGATCATGCGCGCGATGCGCGCGTCATAGGCCGTCGGCCGCGCGTAATTCGAGACGCGCTTCTTGATGTTTTTGGCCTTGCCGACATAGAGCACATCGCCCTTGGCGTCGATCATGCGATAGACGCCGGGCGCCGGGGGCGCGAGCCTGGCGAAGCGCAGGATGGCCGCACGACCCGCCTTCAGCGTGCCGGGCGGCGTCTCGTCGATTTCCAAGTCCGGCAGCGAGGGCTCCTCGTCGTCCTCGCGCAATTCGGTTGCCGGATCGATGTCTTTGTTGGTGCCGTTCATACCGAGATCAAATAATGCGTGACACGCGCCGATGCTATTCCTCGACATCACTGTCCGCGGTGCGCCAGGACAAATGCTGGCCGCCGTCGACGGCGATGACCGCACCAGTGACGCTTTTCGCCCCGGCGAGGTAGAGGACTGCGGCGGCCACGTCCTCCGGCGTCGGCCCGCGTTGCAGCGGCAGCGCCTGCGCCTGCTCGGCGAATTGCGCCGCCGACTGCCGCGGGCTCGGCAACGTCGGCCCGGGCGCAACGCCGTTGACGCGGATGCGCGGCGCCAGCGCCTGCGCGAGCGTCGTCGTCGCCGTGTGCAGCGCGGCCTTGCTCAACGTGTAGGAGAAGAAGCGCGGCGTCGGCTTGAACACCCGCTGGTCGAGGATATTGACGATGGAAGCGTCGGCGCCCGCCGGCGCCTGCGCGGCGAAGGCCTGCGCCAGGAACAGCGGCGCCGCCAGGTTCACTGCCAGCGTGCGCTCCAGGCGCGCGCGCTCAAGCGTCTCGAACTCGTCCTCGGTAAATTCGCTGGCGTTGTTGACCAAGAGAGTGAGCGGCCCGAAAGCCGCGGCTGCCGCGACGATCTTCGGCGGGGCCGCGGCGTCGGCAAGATCGTCAAGCACCACACGCGCGCGGCCGCCCTGCACGACGATATTGCTGGCCAGTGCTTCCGCTTCCATCCGCGACTCGCGCGCGTGCAGCGCCACGGCATAGCCCGCGCGCGCCAGGGAAAGCGCAACCGCCGCGCCAATGCGCCGACCGCCGCCGGTGATCAGCGCCGAGCGCTGGAATTGCGTTTGCTCCGCCATGGCCGTGCGCTCATAGTAAACGACTGCTCACCCGACATGGTAAACGTTGGCTCGCCGGGCATGAACAGCTAAGGGTTCTTTAGGGATAAGGTCCGGTTCGCGGTCAATGATTCATAAGCGTTTAACTTAAAAAGCCCGATAAATCCTCCACGAAAGATGCGGAAGTCCAGCCCGCAACGAGCGCCTTCGCGCGAGTTGCGCTTTGAGTTGAGTGGAGGGTGAGATGAAGACAACGATCCGAGCTCTCGCTGTAGCGAGCCTTGCGCTAGCTGCGAGCGCCGCCGCAGCCGCCGATCTGCCGCGCGGGCCGGCGCCTTACTATTCGCCACCGCCGCCAACCGTTTACAACTGGGCCGGCTTCTACGCCGGCGCCAACCTCGGCTACGAGTGGGGCAGCGTGACCAACAACCCCACCGACCCGAGCGGCATCGCCGGCGGCGGCCAGGCCGGCTACAATTGGCAGAATGGGCAATTCGTCTTCGGCGCCGAAACCGACATCCAGGGCTCTGGAGCGGACGATACCTTCGCGCCGTGGAAATTCTCCAATCCCTGGTTCGGCACCTTGCGTGGCCGCGTCGGAGGCGCGTTCAACAACGTCCTCGTCTACGGCACCTTCGGCGTCGCCTACGGCGGGCTTGACGGCAAGATTGGCGGGACCGACGAGTGGAAGACCGAATTCGGGTGGACCGGCGGCGTCGGCGCCGAATACGGCTTCGCCCCCAACTGGTCGGCGAAGGCCGAATACCTCTACATGTCGCTCGGCGACCGCCACTTCAACATCACGGGCGCGGACAACGGATTGCAGTCGAGCATCTTCCGCCTGGGCGTGAACTATCACTTCTGAGCCGCCGGCTCAGTTGACATAGGCGAAAGCCCCGGGCCACAGCCGCCCGGGGCTTTTCGTTTATGCGCGCCTTCGCGCCGGCGTCGACGCACAAGGTTCCATTGCCGTTTTTTCGCCGCGTTTAATCCACGCGGATGCGCCATATCCGACACAGCGCGGCGATTTCACTTCGCAATACAGGAACATGCACGCGCGCCAAGCGTTGTGCTTGCCGATCGGGGGACGGCGCATTCGCGTCCGTCCACATGGATAGTGAGGTGCGTCATGAAAACCATTCTGCTCGCGAGCGCGGCTGTGCTCGCGCTCGGTGTCGCGTCGGCTCCGGCCGCCGATATCGCGCGCCGGCCCATGCCGGCCAAGGCGCCCTATGTGGCTCCGCTCTACAACTGGACCGGCTTCTATGTCGGCATCAACGGCGGCGGCGGCTTCGGCCGCTCAAGCTTCTCGGCGCCGTTCCCCACCGGCTCGTTCGATACCTCTGGCGGACTTGCCGGCGGCACGCTCGGCTACAACTGGCAGGCCGGACAGATCGTGTTCGGCGTCGAAGGCGACGGCGACTGGAGCGACATCCGCGGCAGCACCCCCTGCGCCGGCACCACCTGCTCGGTGCGAAATGATTGGCTCGCCACCGCGCGCGGCCGGCTCGGCTACGCCTTCGACCGCTTCCTGCCCTACGTCACCGGCGGCGCGGCCTTCGGCAACATCAACAACAGCATCGCCGGCGTCGGCAGCGCCGACCAGTCGCGCGCCGGCTGGACGCTCGGCGGCGGCCTTGAATATGCGCTGGGCGGACCGTGGAGCATCAAGGCCGAATATCTTTACGTCGACCTCGGCCACGGCGGCACGGTCGCCGGCTCGAACGCGAGCTTCAGGACGAGCCTCATCCGCGCCGGCCTCAACTACCGCTTCTGAAGCGGCAGGCGCTGAAAATGAGAAGCCCCGGAGCGATTGCTTCCGGGGCTTTTGCTTGTCCGCGTGCGCGCCGTTTAAGCGGCCACCTTGGTCGCGCCGAACGACGGCACCTGCGCGGCGAACGCATCGTGCCAGGCGACGAGGCGCGGATGATCTTTGCGCCATGTGCCGGCAAAGCGTAGATCGCGGTAGCCGAGCGCACAGGCAAGCGCGATCTGCCCGACGTCGGGTGGCGAGGTGAGCAGCGGCGGCTTGGCTTCGAGGGCGGCGAGCCCGCGCGCCACTTTCTCCTCCTGCCGGTCGAGCCAGCTTTGCACCGCCTTGTCCGCCGGCCGATAGCGGCTTTCATAGACGACGAGCAGCGAAGCGTCGCAGATCCCGTCGCACAGGGCCTGCAGTGTCAGCGCGGCAAAGCGCGCCTTCGCCTCGCGCGGAACGATGCGGCCGCCGCCGGCGAGGTGGTCGAGATATTCGACGATCACCCGCGAGTCGTAATAGGTCGCGCCGTCGTCGCCGATCAGCACCGGAATTTTGCCCAGCGGATTTTGCTGCCGCAGGCTGTCGCCGGCAGCGTTGGGGTCGGCCTGCTGCAGCTCGATTTTCGAGTCGAGAGCGAGCAACGCCGCCGCGATGCGGACCTTGCGTGCAAACGGCGAGGCCGGCGCAAAACGAAGTATCATGTCGAAGAACAGACTTTCAGCCGGTGACGACGAGATTCACCGCCTTCGGGCCCTTCCCTTTCTTGTCGGGCTCGACGTCGAAGCTGATCTTCTGTCCTTCGTTCAGGCTCTTCATGCCCGCCTGCTCAACCGCAGTGATATGGACAAAGACATCGCGGCCGCCGTCGTCCGGCTTGATGAAGCCGTAGCCACGCTCGCTGTTGAAAAACTTCACAACCCCGGTTTGCGCCATTGAGATGCTCCCCCACTCTGCTCCACCACCGGCCCCACGCGCGGCGGCTCGGCCTCGACATTCGCAATCGGGGAAAGCATCGGCCCTAATTGGCCTTTGTCACTCCGCCGGCCCCCCAGAAGGAGGCGGAACGTCACTGCCAATCGCTAAAATAGACACCAAGCCGAGGCCGCTGGAAAGAGGCGCGTTCCATAGGGGGTCATGCGGACCTCTCCCCGGCCAGCCGGTCCAGGCGGAAACCGCCCTTGCCTTCGCGTCCGAGCAGGGTTGCGAACGCCGGCAGCAGAACGGAAAGCTCGTTTTCCAGCGTCCAAGGCGGGTTGACCACGACGATACCGCAGCCGTTGAGCCGGGCCGGGTCGGTCAGCGGCCTTACCGTCAATTCGGCGCGCAGCATCTTGGGAATGGCGAGGCGGCGCAGGCGCTTGGTGAGCGCGTCCGGCTCGGGGCGGCCTTTAATCGGGTACCAGAGGCAATAGATGCCGGTCGCCCATTTGCGGTGGGCGGCGGCAAGCCCGCGCGCAAGCTGCACAAAATCGCTGTCCTCCTCGAACGGCGGATCGACCAGCACCACGCCGCGCCGCTCCGGCGGCGGCACGTAGGCGGCAAGCGCGGTCCAGCCGTCGACGGGCAGCGTCTTGATGCGGGCGTCGCCGCGCATGTTGCGGGAAAGCGCCGCGGCTGCCTGCGGCTCGAGCTCGCACGCGATCAACTTGTCCTGCGGCCGCAGCCAGGCGCGCGCGAACGCCGGCGAGCCGGGATAGAGCTTGAGGCTGCCCGGCGCGTTAAAGGCGCCGATCACCTCGAGATAGGGCTCGAGCAGCTTGGCGGCCTGCTCGGGCAGGCGCGAGGTCATGAGCCGCCCAATGCCGTCGCGCCATTCGCCGCCGCGGCTCGCCTCATCGCCGGCAAGATCGTAAAGACCGGCGCCGGCATGAGTGTCGATGACGCGGAACGCCGCGGGCTTCTGCCGCAGATAGGCGAGCAGGCGGCACAGAACCGCGTGCTTGAAAACGTCGGCAAAACTGCCGGCATGGAAGGCGTGACGGTAGTTCACATCGGCTCGCAGGCTCCCGCGGGGAGCGTTAAAGCCTATGCGAAGGGCCAGCTCAATGCCGCGTGCCGCGCAAGCCGAATTGCGCGCGCGGCTTGACCGCGGCGGCTCCCGCAGGCGCTTTCCAGGGCTGCGGGCCGAGCCGCGCCGCTACGCTATCCGGCGGCATTGTCCCGGCCGCAACGGCGGCACTGCGCCAACGCCGGATCGCCAACATCGAAAACCGCATGGCGACGTACATCGCCGACAGCGCGCCGAGCGCGTGCAAGGTCGGCGGCAGCCGCAGGGCCGCGCCGGATACGCTGGCGTGCAGGCTGACGGCCCACAGCAACAGGTAGCCGAGGCCGGCAAACCACGCGATAAAGCATGCATAGTCCTTGCAGCGGTCCACGGCGCGACTCCGCCATTCTCAACGTTGCCGGCACTGATGCAGCGTCTGCGGACCCGCCAACAGGGCATCGCGCGGGAAGCGGCCGCGCCAAAATCCGCTCCGGATTGCACGGGCGACCATTGCGGATTTCCGTTGCGAGAATCTTGCGCCAATTCTCGACCCGCCGGGGTTATCCCCAGCGCGGCAGCCGTCATCCTTAGTGGCCGCTTAACGTGATCGCAGACTTATTGCGCTTCGGCGTGCTCGCTGTGGACCGCCGGGATTTCGACCTTGTCGCGGCTGCAGTTGCGGCGGGCGACATCCGGACAGGCATGGAAGGAAAAATCCTTGGCGATGCATAGCCGCACCTCGGTTAGCCGCGTCCTGTCGCAGGTCACCGCCATGTCGTCGCGCGCGAGGCCGGGGTTGGCCTTGACGAAAGCATCCGCCACGGCATCCGGCGCGACGCTGACCGGCGCCGCAGGATCGAGATATTCCTCCGGGATTTTCACCGCCGCGCGCGCCTTGCGCGCGGTGTCGAAATAAGCAGCCGGCGAAAGACCGCTGCAGGTGCCGTGACGGTCCCATTCGCGGATGACGAGGCCGGGGCTTGGCATCAGATCGAGCGCGCCGGAAATCTGCGTGCGGTCGAGCCGCGGCGCGGGCACCTGACAGTAGGACGGGAAGCCCCGCTCGTATTGCGGCCACAGCCCATGCACGACGAAGGCAAGCGGCCGGCCGCATTGCGGATCGGGCCGGCGTGAACTGCCGCGCTCGCGCAGTTCGGCGCAATAGGACGGCGACCACGACAGCGCCAGCACGTAGAAGTCGAATTGACCCGGCGCGTTCTGGCGCTTGTCCAGATATCCGGACTGGCTCTGCTGGGCGAGCGCAATGGCGGCAAAGAGAACGACGAAGCTGAAGATGGCGGCAGCAAGCGCCGCCTGGCGGACGCGGATATGCCACATGGTAAGCCCCTCTGAAGAACAAAACGGAAATTCACCGAGACGGCCGGTTCCCTAAAACCGTACCGCTATTAGGTAGTGTCTCAGTTTCAAATTTGTCCTTCTAGGCGAATAGGCTGTCCGCGCTTAGTATGCGGCCATGGAGATTCTCTTTGCCTTGCGCCTCGCCACTGTCCTGGTCGCAGTGGCCTTCTTTGTGGCCCCGATGCTGTTCTGGAGCCAGGACGATGCCTAGAGGCCCCAAGGGCGAGAGGCGTCCAGCGGACGTTATCGGCGCAGCCGTCATGGTCGGCAGGATCGCGACTGGAGAAATTCAGGACGCGCCTGACAACCGCAATCCCAATGCGGTCGCTCTAGGTTCTCTTGGCGGCAAGAAGGGTGGCAAAGCGCGAGCGGCAAAACTCTCCGCTCGAAACCGAGCCTCTATTGCGAAAAAAGCTGCCAAGGCGCGCTGGAAAGAATAGGGCTGATTCGGCCCCAATAAGCCCCTTCGGACACAAGCTATCTACCATTCATAGAAAGGCTTGTAGTGCCAAGCGCTTGTAATAGGCGCAGCGTGACTTCGGGACAAAGCTATGCTACTAAAGCTTGCGGCACCGATCAGCCAAATCGGTGCCGCTTAAAGCTCGTTAGTTGCTGCCTTGTCGCGTACCCGGTGCTGGTTGTTGGGATGCCAGAATCGAGTAGCGTGCTTTCATAGCATCACCGCTCCGCACCGTCCAGCCTCAGTGTCATTTGAGGCCGGAATTTCAGTGGATTCGCGGTGTCGGCACTTTCTCAATCACCGATACCGCAAACGAGAACCGGAGCCTCACGGCTCCGGTCCCATAGCTCTAACCAAGTGTAGCAGCCGATTGCCGTCGGCTCGAAAGGTAGGTGGTACATGAGCAGCTAACCGCTCCGTCCACTTTGGTTCCGGCCATCGCATGAGCGGTGGCCGGTTCCTCAACTTGTCCCCACGTAGCTCAGTCGGATAGAGCACCTGTAGCTAAACAGGAGGTCGCAGGTCCAAGTCCTGCCGTGGGGACCCTTTCTTTCCCCAAGCATTGCCGATTTTATATAACCCATTGACTCCACTGTCAAATTTGCCGAATCACGAATCAAATCAATGATTTGACTCGGCTTTTTCCTTTGGCTTCATAGTGAAATTATGCTTGACCGGTTAGGCAATAGTGTTAATATAGCTATATGAACAAATTATCTGTGGAAAAAAGGACTCAAATCCTCACCTTGCTCTGTGAGGGTTCGTCCATGCGCGCGATCTCACGCGTATGCGATGTTTCGATCAACACTGTCTCAAAACTGCTGGTCGATGCAGGCATCGCATGCGCCGCCTTCCACTATGAAAAGGTCCGCAACGTCAAATCGAAGCGCATTCAGTGCGACGAAATTTGGAGCTTCTGCTACTCGAAAGAGAGCAACACTCCGGCTGCTGGAAGCAAGATTGGTCGCGGCGACGTATGGACCTGGTCCGCAATCGACGCCGATTCAAAGCTTATCGTTTCGTGGACCGTCGGGAGCCGTGACGCGGACACCGCCAACATTTTTATTTCAGATTTGAAAGATCGCCTCGCCAACCGCGTGCAGCTCACCACGGATGGTCACCACGCTTACCTTGATGCGGTCGAAGATGCGTTTGGCGGCGAAATTGATTATGCGATGTTGGTTAAGTTGTACGGCTCGCCTGAAGGAACCAAAGGTTCGCCGGAGCGCCGCTATAGCCCATCGCAAATTGTCGGTACGCGCGTTGATCGAATCTCTGGCGCGCCGAACGCGCACTACACGTCAACATCATTTGCCGAGCGGCAGCACTTGACGATGCGTATGTCGATGCGGCGCTTCACGCGTTTAACCAATGCGTTCTCGAAGAAATTTGACAATCATTGCCACGCGCTCGCGTTATATTTTGTTTGGTACAACTGGACGCGCGTTCACAAGGCGCTGCGCGTTACCCCCGCGATGGCCGCTGGGCTTACCGACAAGCTCATGGACATGGCCGACGTAGTGAAGCTGATCGATGATTACGAAGCTAATCGCAAAGCCGCTTAGCTGCGGAACACAGCTTTAATTGCCATCCCGCGACAATTGTCACTGTTAGCCACGATCGAGCACGCCTCAGCTTCTGATCGCGCATAAACGGTCCAACCCCACAATACTGGTGAGCCGTCCGCCCAAGTTTGATTCAGGCCCGGATCAACATAGACGATATAATTCATGGCCACATTCTCCGTCACAGGCGGGTGAACAAATACGGAAACTAGTTAGCGGTAGAGTTCCACCGTCAAACTGAGACACTACCCGCTATTATAGGAACATAAAGAGAACAGAAAGTAAATAGATCTTAAACGGGCAACCCCCTCAGGGGCGCGCCATCTTGCATCGCGGGTTGTAGGCCCAGTTGCGGTCGAGGCCGACCACGCACCATTCGACTCCCCACGTCGCGCCGATGAACCCGGTGTCCTCGCCGATCCAATAGTTGACCGGATGGACGGTGCCGTCGCTGACATAGGCCCGTGCCGTGCACCAGCGACGGGGAATCGTGTCGTTGGCCCAAGGCCGGAAGGCCACCTCCTTGACGCCGTCAAAGCCGACGATGGTCAGCGCCGAATTCCAGAAGGTGCCCTCTTTCTCGGCAAAGCGCGAAGCAATGGTGTCGAGCCCGGCCTCGCAAGGGGGCACTACGCCGTCATAACGCGGACCACTGAGATAGAAATTCATCTCCAGCCAGTTAGCCGCCTGCGCTTTCGGCGCGGCGGCAAAGCCGATCACCATCGCGACCGCTAGAAAGCCGAAGCGAAATCCGCGCATAAGTGCCTCCCTCGACGCAGCCGACTTTATCACAGGAATCTGCCACGGCGAGCCGGTTGCGCACAGATTCGGTTGCGCCCGGACTCGCGACTCATCGCGGACTCACCGCATGGTCCCCCCAAGTTGCGTTGGGCGGTGGCAGGTAGCGTAGTCGCCCACGGCGTTTGTTGTCCGTTCGTTGTTTAGGCATCCAGCGCCTCGCCGGGTGCCTTTCGGTCGCGGCGGAGCGAGCCCCGGACAGGCAGGATCCCCAGTTATCGGCCTTCCGGGTGCTCGCGCTGCGGTGTTTTTATGCGCCGCCGCGCCAGTCGCCCAAAACCGCCTGCACCAGCGTCAGTGCGGCCACCGCTGCCGTGTCGGCGCGCAGGATGCGCGGTCCGAGCGCGAGGCGCACCGTATTGGCTCGGCGGAGCAAAGCCGCGCGTTCCTCTTCGGCAAAGCCGCCTTCCGGCCCAATCAGCAGCGCCAACGGGGGCGCCGCTGCCGCCGCAACCCTGAGCGCCGCCACCGGGTCGCGAACCTCGGCCTCCTCGTCACAGAAGACCAAAAGCCGCCCGGCCCCGGCCGCGGCGACCGCTTCGGCAAGGCGTACCGGCGGCGCAACCTCCGGCAGGTTGAGGAGGCCGCATTGCTGCGCCGCCTCGATCACATTGGCGCGCATGCGCTCAAGATTAACCCGGGCCACCTGGGTATGCCGGGTGATCGTCGGGACGAGGCGCGACGCCCCCATTTCCACGGCCTTTTGCACCAAATAATCGAGCCGCGCGTGCTTGATGGGGGCGAACAGGACATAAAGGTCGCCCGCTGGCGGTTGCGGCCGATTCAAGCTGTCGACCTCGGCAGCCAGGCGCCTCTTGGCGCCGGCGAGGCGGGAGCGCCATTCGCCCTCGCGGCCGTTGAACAGCAAGAGCTCGTCGCCCTCGCCGAGGCGCAACACATTGGCGAGGTAGTTGGCTTGGCCGCGGTCGAATGCCACCGCCGCCCCGGCGGCGAGCGGCTGGTCGACGTAAAGCCGCGGCATGCGGAAATCGTATTTCGGCATCGGCCAAATCGAGGTGAATCGCGCGGGTTTACGCCAGAGGCCGGGCCGGTGGAAGCGGGGTTTGCCGCCTTCCCGACGCAATCGCGCTGTTGTTAGGGTCAGCCGGCCGCCACTTTTGTATAATGGCTTCGGCAAGATGAGGGATTCGAATGACCCGGCTCCGGGGCTGGTTCATAGTTGCATTGCTGAGCGCCGCAGCTCTACCGGCGCCCGCACAGCAGACGACCGCCGGGCAGGCGCAGCCCGCCTGGCCCGCGCCGCCAGCGCCGGGACAGGCGCCGCAGATTCAGGTGCAGCCGATGCAGCAACCGCAACCCCAGCAGACTCCGCCTTGCGCCGCCGAATTCTTCCGCCTGCGCGATGAAACCCAGAAGAAGGCAAACGCGATCCGTACCGCCAGCGAACACCATGCGCCGCCGAAGGAGGCCTGCGGCCTGTTCAACACCTTCGTTGCCTCCGAGACCAAGCTCATCAAATACGCGACCGACAACGCCGTCTGGTGCAGCATCCCGCCGCAGGTCATTGCCAACATGAAAAAGGGGCATGAGCAGGCCCTGCAGATTCGCGCGCGCGTTTGCCAGGCGGCCGCCCAGCCACAAGTCCCGCCGCATCAGCCGACGTTGAGCGATGCGCTGGGCGCGCCGGTTACCGATCAAAACAACATCAAGACCGGCCGCGGCACCTTCGACACTCTGACCGGCACGCCACTCGGCCCAAAATGAGCGACGGCGGCGGACGCGTCGCCGATGCGACCGGAAACTGGGTCGACACGCTGGCGCCGCCGCTTGCCCGGCCCTATCTGCGCCTTTCCCGTCTCGACCGCCCGATCGGCTCCTGGCTGCTGCTGATCCCATGTTGGTGGTCGCTGGGCCTCGCCGCCATGCGCGCCGGCGAGATGCCGAGCCTCTGGCACATCGTCTTGTTCTTCATCGGCGCCTTCGCCATGCGCGGCGCCGGCTGCACCTGGAACGATCTCGTCGACCGCGACCTCGACGGCCGCGTCGAGCGCACGCGCTCGCGGCCGATTCCCTCCGGGCAGGTGACGGTGGCGCAAGCGGTTGCGTTCATGGTGACGCAGGCGCTCGTTGGTCTCGCCGTGCTTTTGCAGTTCAACCGCTTCACCGTGGCGACCGGCTTTGCCTCGCTCGTCGTCGTCGCGATCTATCCGTTCATGAAGCGCGTCACCTACTGGCCGCAGATTTTCCTCGGCCTCGCTTTTTCCTGGGGCGCGCTGATGGGCTGGCCGGCGACCTTTGCCCGCCTCGATGCGCCGGCCTTCGTGCTTTATGCGGGCTCGATTCTCTGGGTCATAGGCTACGACACCATCTACGCGCATCAAGACCGCGAGGACGATCTGCTCATCGGCATCAAGTCCACCGCGATCTTGTTTCGCGAGCGGACCAAGCCGATGCTGATGGCGTTCTACGCCGGCGCGGTAGCGCTGATCGCGGTCGCCGGGCTCATGGCCGGCGGAGGGGTAATTTTTCTCGCCGGCATCGCCGCCTTCGCCGCCCACCTTGCCTGGCAGGTCGCGCGCCTCGACATCGACGACCCGGCGAACTGCCTGAAGTTGTTCAAGTCGAACCGCGACGCCGGGCTGATCCTGTTCGGCGCCATGCTGCTCGAGGCCGCGGTTTGATCAACCGCCGGAATAGCCGCCGATGATCGGCAGGATCTCCCCGGTGATGTAGCTCGAGCACGACGGCGCTGCGAGAAACACGTAGGCCGGCGCGATTTCCTCCGGCTGCGCCGGACGCTTCATCGGCGTTTCGCCACCGAACTTGGCGACTTGCTTTGCCGGTCGATCGGCCGGATTGAGCGGCGTCCACACCGGACCGGGCGCCACGGCGTTGACGCGGATGCCTTTCGGAATGAGGTGCGTGGCGAGCGAGCGGGTGAAAGCGTGAATGCCGCCCTTGGTCATCGAATAATCCAACAAGTGGCTGTTGCCGAGCAGCCCGGTGACCGAGCCGGTCATGACAATGGCACCGCCCTCCTTCATCTCCGGCACCGCCGCTTTGGCCATGTAGAAATAGCCGTAGAGATTGGTTTTGAGCGTGCGGTCGAAATGCTCCTCGGTCAATTCCTCGAAATCGTTGACGTGCTCCTGGAACGCGGCGTTGTTGACCAGGATGTCGAGCTTGCCGAGCTCCTTGACCGTGCGCTTTACGGCGTCGCGGCAGAATTTCGGATCGGCGACGTCGCCGGCGAGCAGGATGCAGCGGCGGCCTTCGTTCTCCACCGCACGCTTGGTATCCTTGGCGTCTTCGTGCTCGTCGAGGTAGGCGACCGCGACATCCGCCCCCTCGCGCGCAAACAGCACGGCGACGGCGCGGCCGATGCCGGAGTCGGCGCCGGTGACCAGCGCCACCTTGTCGAGCAGCTTTTCCGATCCCTTGTACTCGGGGTTGTCGTACATCGGCGCGAGCTTGAGCTTGGCTTCCTTGCCGGGCTTGCGCAGATGCTGGCCCGGCAGCGGCGGCACCGGATAGCGCCGGGCGCCGGCCTGCATCGCCTTGTCGGGCTTTTTCGGCGGATGGCGGTCGCTCGCCTCGATGCGGCGCTGGATGGCGCGCTCCTCGCGCGCGGTTGTTTCGGCGCGGCGCACGAAAGCCTTTCGTGCTGAAGCTTTGGCTCTGGAACTTTTCGGCATGGCGATCCTCGCTCGAGCTCACGCGATCAACGTGAACGTCGCGAGGCCGGGCAGCGTTCCCGCGCCCGCCGGTCTCAGTGCATGGTCAGGCGGTCGTCCGCGACATAGCCGTCAGCGCCGGGCACCGCGACCGGGATCTTGTCGCTGTCCACGCTCGCCGGCGTGTCGATCGAGCCGGTGTATGCAGGCCCGCGCTGCTTGGCGGCGAACATGGCGCGCGCCTTGGCCGCGGCGACCTCGCCGGGAATGGCGTCCGGCCGGCAAGGATGGCGCCCGCTCTCCCGCCGCATCAGGTCCACGTGGATATGGTCGTAGTGGAAGATGTTGTAGCCGGGCGCCAGCACGGTGGTGAAATTCTCGCAGGCGGAAAGCTGCACGTCGTGTAGGAAGCCCTGCTCCTCCGGCGTGCCATGCCAGCCGTCCTTCACCGTGACGGTGTGACCGTTGGCGAGCGTGAAGCCGGCGACGTCGAGCGCGTCCGCGAAGGCATGTTCGGAAATGTAATCGCCGCCGGCGCCGACCATCTCGCGGCACGAATAGGAGCCGATCTGCTTGATGCTGACGACCTGGCTGCCGAACCAGTGCATCGCGGCCGGCTGCACCCCGTCGGTGACCCAACGGTCGAGCGCCGAAACGATCGGGCAGGACAAGGTCGCCGGCGGATTGAGCGCCGCCGGAAGCGCCGCAACCGGCGTCGCCGGTCCGCGCATGGGACCGAGCGGCGGCAGGCGCTGCGGCTGGTACTGTGGCGCATTGTAAGCGGGCTGCGCCGGCCGGTAGCGCGGCGAAGTGTCGGCGGGCTGCGTGCGCGGCGCCTCGTTCGGCAGCACGGCATCGTCGGGAATATCGTCGGCGCGCGGCGCGGCCAGCGGCATCGGCTGCCCCGCCGGCGCGCCTTGCATCGGCGGCGGCTGCGGCGCGTAAGGTGCCGGCGTGCCGGTCTCGCGGATCTCGACGCCTTGCGGGCCCGGCGTCCAGCGCATGGTCTCGCCGCGCACATGCACGTCGATCGGCGGGCCCCCCGTTTGCGCCGGCGCGTATTGCACCGGCGCGCTCTGCACCGGCGCGACCGGCGCGCTCGTCACGTAGCGGGAATCGTTCACCGGCCAGTTCGGCATGGCGCCGCCGGGGATCGACGCCGGCGGCCGCATGTCGTCGCTGTAGCTCATCGCCGGCGCGCCCGCCTCACCGAGCTCGGAAACCTTGAGCGGGAAATCGGCGCCGCAGACGCCCGGCCCTTCGATCGGCTCGATCTGCACCACGCCGCCGCCGAGCTTTACCGCGCCGGATTTCAGGCACGCCACCTCCGCCTCGTGCCGCCACGCCGGGCGCTCGCCGGTGTTCCACATCACGCGGCCGCAGCCGGCAAGCACCAGCAACAGCACGACCGATGAGCCGAGATAGAAACGCACTCCCCGCGACATGCCGGCAAAAATGCGCGGGTCTCTTTAACGAGACTTCAATGTTGCGCCGGAAGAATTCGTTAAGGATAAGAATTTCTTGCTCGTTTGCGCTGGCGTTTCGCGACGCGCATTGCGCGGCCTGCCGCCTTTCGTCGCGTAGAACGCCAGGAGGCGCTCATGCATATTTGCCGCAGCGCGCATTTCGGCCGATGCAACTGCGGCAAAATCGACGTCGCTTGTCATCGAGTCGTCGTCGAAAAATCAAGGCGTCACGTTTTGCACTGCCGCGAATTCGCATAATACGTTTTTTTGCGTTGTTGGATCAGACTCTTGTGTCGCCATGCCCGCAGTGCATGGCGTTTAGGGTGATTTTTTTTCGTTTGCTGCTTGCCGGCGCTTGGGCGCGGCGCCGGTTCTGTTAGAATCCGCGGCAATTCAGATTGACAGGGGAGGTATCGACTGTGGCCCTTTCCTTGAAACTCGAAGTGGTCGCCGTGTGCGTCGTTTTCGTTTTCGTCGGCGCGATTCTTCTCGGCGCCTTCTGAGCGCAAAGACAAAATGCCGGTCGTCAACCGGCCAACGGTTTTAACACCGGAGAGCAACGCCTCTCCGGTGTTTTGCTTTATGCCGCAACGATCGCCTTCGCCGCGAGCGCATTTGTAATTGAGGATCGGCGCCAGCGATTCCGGCGTCCCTACTCGAACACTTCGTCGGCGCGTCCAAGCAGCGTGATCGGCACGGTGAGACCCAGCGCCTTGGCGGTCTTGGTGTTGATGTAAAGCTCGACCTTGGTCGCCTGCTGCACCGGCAAGTCGGCGGGCTTCGCGCCCTTGAGGATCTGGCCGCAATAGACCCCGGCGAGCCGGTAGGATTCGGTGATGTCGGACCCGTAGCTCGCCAGTCCCCCCGCCGCGGTGAACTCGCGGTACTGGAAAATCGCCGGCACGGCATGACGCTGTGTCAGTGCCGCGAGCCGCACGGAGTACGCGATGAAAAATGCGCCGCCGGAAATCACGAGACCGCCGACATGCGCCTCCGCGACTTTGGCAAAAGCGGAATCGAGATCGTCCGCGGTGGCCACGTTGAAGACGCGGACTTCGAGCCCCAGGCGCTTGGCCGCCTCCTGCGACTCGTCGATTGTAGTCTTGGTGAGTCTGACGTCGCGCCGCCGCATCTCGACCCCCTGATCGGATAGCGCGAAAAGGCCGCGCATGGATAGCGTCGGCAGCGGCGACCGCACCCGACAGCGGCCGTCACGCCGCGACGGTCTGCCTCACGCCCGGAATGTAATTGAGGATCGGCGCCAGCCAGCGCTCCGCTTCGGCGACGCTCCAGCCCTTGCGCTTCGCGTAGTCTTCGATCTGGTCGCGTTCGATCTTGCCGACGCCGAAATAGGCCGACTGCGGGTGGCTGAAATAGAGCCCGCTCACCGCGGCGCCCGGCCACATGGCGAAGCTCTCGGTGAGCTTGACGCCGATGCGCCCGGCGTCGAGCAGGCGGAACAGCGTGCCCTTCTCGGTGTGGTCGGGCTGCGCCGGATAGCCGGGCGCCGGCCGGATGCCGCGGTACTGCTCGGAGATCAATTGCTCGCCGCTGAGATTTTCGTTCGGCGCGTAGCCCCAAAATTCCTTGCGCGCGCGCTGGTGCAACCGTTCGGCAAAGGCTTCGGCGAGCCGGTCGGCGAGCGCCTTCACCATGATCGCGGAATAGTCGTCATTGGCGCGCTTGAAGCGGTCAGCGACCTCGTCCTCGCCGATCCCCGCGGTGACGGCGAAGGCGCCGATGTAATCGGCAACGCCGATGTCGCGCGGCGCGACGAAATCGGCAATCGCGGTATTGAAGCGGCCCTCGCGCTTGGCGAGCTGCTGGCGCAGGCCGTGCAGCACGGCGACGGGTCGACCGCGCATGTCGTCGGCATAGACCTCGATGTCGTCGCCTTGCGCATTGGCCGGCCAGAAGCCGCAGACCGCATTGGCCTTGAACCATCCCTCGCCGACGATCTTGTCGAGCATCAGCCGCGCGTCTTCGTAGAGCGTGCGCGCGGCCTCGCCGAATTTGGCGTCCTCGAGGATCGCCGGAAATTTGCCGTTAAGCTCCCAGGTCGAGAAAAACGGCGTCCAGTCGATGAAATCGACCAGCTCGCGCACCGGATAATCGGCCAACACCTTGGTGCCGAGGAAGCTCGGCTTGGGCGGCGTGTAGGTCGCCCAGTCGAGCTTGAGCGCATTGGCGCGCGCAGCGGCAAGCGGTAGCCGCTGCTTCTCCTCCTGCGCGCGCGCATGCGTCGCGGCTATTTTGGCGTACTCGCCGCGCAGGTCGGTGACGTAAGGGCCGCGCGCCTGCCGCGACATCAGCGCTTGCGCGACGCCGACGGCGCGGCTCGCGTCGTTGACATGCACCGCCTGCCCGCGACGATAGTTCGGGTGGATCTTCACCGCGGTGTGCACGCGGCTCGTCGTCGCCCCGCCGATCAACAGCGGCAGATCGAGGCCCTCGCGCTCCATTTCCGAAGCGACATGGCACATCTCGTCGAGCGACGGCGTGATCAGCCCGGAGAGCCCGATGATGTCGGCATTCTCGGCGCGCGCAGTCTCCAGGATTTTCGCCGCCGGCACCATGACGCCAAGATCGATAACCTCGTAATTGTTGCACTGGAGCACGACGCCGACGATGTTCTTGCCGATGTCGTGCACGTCGCCCTTGACCGTCGCCATCACGATCTTGCCGTTCGAGTTGGAAGCTGAGCGCTCGTCGCGCTGCATGTAAGGCATGAGGTGCGCGACCGCCTGCTTCATCACCCGCGCCGATTTGACCACCTGCGGCAGGAACATCTTGCCGGAGCCGAACAGGTCACCGACGATGTTCATGCCGTCCATCAGCGGCCCTTCAATCACGTCAAGCGGGCGCTTGGCTTTGAGCCGCGCCTCCTCGACGTCGGCCTCGACGAACTCGGTGATGCCGTGTACCAGCGCGTGCGCCAGCCGCTTCTCCACTGGCTCCGTGCGCCAGGCGAGATCGGCCTCTTTGGCCTCTTGCCCCTTGCCGTGGAAGCGCTTGGCGAGTTCGAGCAGGCGCTCGGCGGCATCGGCACGGCGGTTGAGCACCACGTCCTCGCAAGCCTCGCGCAGCTCCGGATCGAGATCGTCATAGACCGCCATCTGTCCGGCGTTGACGATGCCCAAGTCCATGCCGGCCTGAATGGCGTGATAGAGGAAGACCGAGTGCATAGCCTGACGCACCGGCTCGTTGCCACGGAACGAAAACGACAGGTTCGAGACGCCGCCGGAAACGTGTGCGCCCGGCAGGTTCTCCCGAATCCATCGCGCGGCTTCGATAAATGCGACGCCGTAGCCGTTGTGCTCATCCATGCCGGTGGCGACTGCGAAAATGTTGGGGTCGACGATGATGTCTTCCGGCGGGAAGCCGACCGTCTGCGTGAGAATGTCGTAGGCGCGCTTGGCGATGGCGCATTTGCGCGCGAGCGTGTCGGCTTGGCCCTGCTCGTCGAAGGCCATCACTACCACCGCCGCGCCGTACCGGCGCACGGTCCTGGCATGGTCGATGAAGGCTTGCTCGCCCTCTTTCATCGAGATCGAGTTCACCACCGCCTTTCCCTGCAGGCATTTGAGGCCGGCCTCGATCACCGAGAATTTCGACGAGTCGACCATCACCGGCACGCGGGCGATGTCCGGCTCGGCGGCAATGAGATTGAGGAAGGTGGTCATCGCAGCTTCTGAATCGAGCAGCCCCTCGTCCATATTGACGTCGATCACCTGCGCGCCGTTCTCGACCTGCTCGCGGGCGATGGTCAGAGCGGCCGCATAGTCGCCGGCGGTGATCAGCTTGCGGAATTTAGCGGAGCCGGTGACGTTGGTGCGCTCGCCGACGTTGACGAAGGGAATCTCCGGCGTCAGCGTGAAGGCTTCGAGGCCGGAGAGCCGCAGCTGTTGCGGCACCTCCGGAATGGCGCGCGGTGTCTTCCCCGCCACCGCCTTGGCGATCGCCGCGATGTGCTCGGGCGTGGTGCCGCAGCAGCCGCCGACCACATTGACGAGCCCGGCTTCGGCGAACTCGCCGAGCAGCTCGGCCATGTAATCCGGGCTCTCGTCGTAGAAGCCGAATTCGTTGGGCAGCCCGGCGTTCGGGTAGGCGCAGACGAAAGTGTCGGCGACGCGGCCGATTTCGGCGATATGTGCGCGCATCTCGCGTGCGCCGAGCGCGCAGTTCAGGCCCACCGTCACCGGGTCGGCGTGGCGTATCGAATTCCAGAATGCCGCCGGCGTCTGCCCGGACAACAGGCGGCCGGAGCGGTCGGTGATGGTGCCGGAGATCATCACCGGCACGTCGATGCCCCGCTCCGCGCACACCTCGTTGATGGCGAAGATCGCCGCCTTGGCGTTGAGCGTGTCGAAGATCGTCTCGATCAATAAGAGATCGGCGCCGCCGTCGATGAGGCCGCGCACCTGTTCGCCGTAGGCCGCGCGCAGTTGGTCGAAAGTGATGGCGCGGAAGCCGGGGTTGGCGACGTCCGGCGAGATCGAGGCGGTTCGGTTGGTCGGGCCCAGCGCGCCGGCGACGAAGCGGCGGCGGCCGTCTTCTTTCCGCGCCTGCACGGCCGCCTCGCGCGCCAATGTCGCCCCGGCGATATTGAGCTCATAAGCGATGCCCTCCATGCCGTAGTCGGCCTGCGCGATCGCGGTCGAGGAGAAGGTGTTGGTGGAGACGATGTCGGCGCCGGCGCGGAAATAGGCGAGATGGATGTCGCGCACGGCCTCGGGCCGGCTCAAATTCAACAGGTCGTTATTGCCGCGCACCTCGCGATTCCAAGCGTCGAATCGCGCGCCGCGATAGCCCTCCTCGTCGAGCTTGAGCCCCTGGATCATCGTGCCCATGGCGCCGTCGAGCACCAAAATGCGCTCGCGCATCAGGTTGATGAAAGCGGATCGGGCATTCGGCGGTGACGCGTTCACGGACAATAACTCCCGTTCACTCAACGGCGGCAAGCACGGGCCTTAAGCCCAAGAGATGGCAGATCGCGTAGACGAGGTCGGCGCGGTTCATGGTGTAGAAGTGGAATTGCGTGACGCCGCGGTCGACGAGGTCCATCACCTGCTCGGCCGCCACCGCCGCGGCAATGAGCTTGCGCGTCTGCGCATCGTTATCGAGGCCGTTGAAGCGCTCGGCGAGCCAGCGCGGCACGCTAGCGCCGGCGCGCAGTGCGAAATTCTTCGCCGCCTTGAAGTTCTGCACCGGCAGGATGCCCGGCACGATCGGGATGTCGATGCCGCGGGCGTGCACGCGCTCAAGATAGCGGAAGTAGAGATCGTTCTCGAAGAAAAACTGGGTGATGGCGCGGCCTGCGCCGGCATCGACCTTGGCCTTGAGCATGTCGATATCGGCTTCGACCGTCGGCGAATCCGGGTGCTTTTCCGGATAGGCGGAGACCGACACCTCGAAATCGCCGAGGCGCTTGATACCGGCGACGAGGTCGGCGGCATTCTTGTAGCCGCCGGGATGCGGCTCGTATTTGGTGCCCGGCCCGCCGGCGGAATCGCCGCGTAGCGCCACGATGTGGCGCACCCCGGCGTCCCAGTAGGTGCGCACGATGGCATCGACTTCCTCGCGCGTCGCCGCGACGCAGGTCAGGTGCGCGGCGGGAACGAGCGATGTTTCGGCAAGAATACGCTTGACGGTTGCATGGGTGCGTTCGCGCGTCGAGCCGCCGGCGCCGTAGGTCACCGAGACGAAATTCGGCGCCAGCGGTTTGAGCCGCTCGATCGACTCCCATAAGGTCTTCTCCATTTCCGCGGTCTGCGGCGGAAAGAACTCGAAGGAGACCTGGATGCGCCGCATCTGCGACAGCGAGAAACGGCTCGCCCGAATGTTCATCATGCCACCTCCCGGGTCGAAGCCGGCGTCGCCATCAGCGCCCGGGTATCGCGTGCGAGCCACAGCGACACGCCGATCTTGCCTTCGGGCTCCGGCGGCAGGCTCTTGAACGTCACCGGCTCGACACCGGACGCGGTCATCCACTGCATCACCGTCTCGCGGGCAAAGCCGAGGCGGCGATGCGCGAACTGCTCGCGCAGGAATTCCTGCTCGTGCGGCGCAAAGTCGACGACCAGCAGGCGGCCGCCGGGGCGCAGCACCCGCGCCGCTTCGCGGATAGCGCGGGCGCCGTCGTCGAGGAAGTGCAGCACCTGATGCAGGATGACGACGTCGAAGGCATCGTTGGCGAGCGGCAGGTCGTAGAGGTCGCCCTGGCGTACGCTGCAATTTTTTAGCCCGGCGCGCTCGAGCCGGTCGCGCGCCAGCAGCAGCATGTCCAGCGAGAGGTCGAGGCCGAGGCCGCGCTCGATTTGCGGCCCGAACATTTCCAGCATGCGCCCGGTGCCGGTGCCGAGATCCAGCAGCGAGCGGAACGGCTTGTCGGCGAGCGCGGCCTTGATCGCCGCTTCCACCGAAGCGTCGGCGACGTGCAGCTTGCGGATGCGGTCCCATTCGGCGGCGTGGGCGCGGAAGTAGGCCTGCGCCGCGGCGGCGCGCGCGGCCCGCACCGAGGCAAGCCGGGCGCGGTCGCGCGAAATCGTCTGGTCGGCGGGATTGAGATGCGCGAGCAGCGCGCGCGCGAGCTCGGCGCCGCCGCCCTGCTCGGCAAGACGGAAGAACGCCCAGGTGCCCTCGCGGAAACGCTCTATCAGCCCCGCCTCGGCGAGCAGCTTGAGGTGCCGCGAGATGCGCGGCTGCGACTGGCGCAGGATGTCGGTCAGGTCGGAGACGGTGAGTTCGGCTTCCGCAAGCAGCGCCAGGAGGCGCAGCCGCGTGTCCTCGCCGGCCGCTTTCAGGGCGGCGTTGAGGGCATCGAAACCGAGTTGCCGTGGATCGCTCATGCGCGTTGTTTGGGCCGAAAGGCGAGCCTTTTTGGGCTTCGTCCCACCATATAAGGATATCTTTATACGTTTAAAACGATCCCTGCAAGCCCAGTTCGCAGCAATAGCGAACAACAAGGGCGCGTCCTAAAAGGACGCATGACCACCAAGGAATTCGGCGTTTGGGAAGGCGAGCTCACCGTCGACCTGCCGGGCAAGTTCGACGACGGCATCTACTTCATCGGCCGCATCCGCACGCCGTGGAAGACCCGTACGGATTGCCCGAAAAATGCCCGCGAATCCGACGCCGTCTGCACCGTCGAGCTCGATCCGCGCTGGGCGGCGGGCCTGAAAGATGTCGAGACCTGCTCGCACCTCGTGCTGCTCTATTGGATGGACAAGTCGCCGCGCAACCTGGTGCTGCAGATGCCGGGTCATTATGGCGTGCAGCGCGGCACCTTTGCGCTGCGCTCGCCGGCCCGGCCCAACCCCATCGCCATGAGCGTGGTCAAGCTCCTCAAAGTCGACGGCAACAAGCTCGCCGTCGTCGGCCTCGATTGCCTCGACGGCACGCCGCTCCTCGACCTCAAGCCCTATTTTGCCTCGACCGACAGCGTGCCCGAGGCGCTCGTCGGCTGGCACAAGGACCGCAAGGCCTGACGTGGCGCAAAACGGCAAAGGCGCGGCGGTTCCATAGAGTTACGCGCTTTTGAACCGGAACCGGGGGCCCATGTTCCCGCTTTCCTCGACGAACGGATATCCATTCGGCGAGGGTCATCATGACAAAGTATCGCGTGCTTTCGACCGCGCTCATTGCAGCGGCCGCCTTGGCGTGCGGCGCCGCCCGCGCCCAGCCATTCGCGTTCTTCACTCCATTGCAGCCGCAACCCGAGCAAGCTGCCCCGCAAGCGGCACCGCCCGACGCGGGGCAAGATCAATCCGACGAGAACGCGCAGCTCGACCCGCGCCTGCAGCGCCAGGTCGTCGACTACCCGACGCGCGAAGCGCCCGGCACCATCATCGTCGATACGCCGCACACCTTCCTCTATTACGTGCTCGGCGGTGGCAAGGCGATGCGCTACGGCATCGGCGTCGGCCGCAAGGGCTTCACCTGGTCGGGTGTGCATCCGATCGTACGCAAGCAGGAATGGCCGGACTGGTATCCGCCGCCGGAAATGGTGGCGCGCCAACCGTACCTGCCGCGCGTCATCGCCGGCGGCCCCGGCAACCCGCTCGGCGCCCGCGCCATGTATATCGGCGGCACCGAATATCGCATCCACGGCACCAACGATCCCTCCTCGATCGGCAAATTCATGTCGTCGGGCTGCATCCGCATGACCAACGACAACGCCATCGACCTCTATAACCGCGTTCAGATCGGCGCCAAGGTGATCGTGCTGCCGATGCATGGCGCGCCCGTCGAAGCCGCCGCGCCGGCATGGCAAAAGCAGGCCGAGGCGGCGATCGCGGCGTCACGCCAAACCACCAATGCCATGCAGCAGACGCCGGCCAATGTTATGCAGCAGACTTATGCGCCGCCGGTAACCAGCCATGCACGCGTGACTTGGAACGCGACGCGTGGCGACGGACTTTACTGAGCGTGTGCTACCTCCCTTGCCTTGCCCGGCCGGCGTGCCGGGCAATTTTTTTCACGCCTTGGCGTAGGTGAAGATCTTGGCCGCGACGTCCGGAATCTCGCGCAGCGGCGCGCCGATCGCCTGCATCATCGGCAGCGGCGGATCAGGCGATAGCCCGGCGCGCCGCGGCTCCTCGAGATAGGCGCCGAGATAGCGCGCCCGCGCTACCAGCGCCGCGCCGAAGGCACAGACGCGCTCGTTGTAGGCGGCAAGTGCAGCGTCGAGATCGCCATCGGCGGCGAGCGCGTCGGCGAGCCAGGCGGCATCGAGCGCGGCCTTGCTGACGCCGGCGCCGACGTGGGGGCGCGCCACGAACGCGGCATCGCCGAGCAGCGCAACGCGACCGGCGACCGCGCGTGCCGACTCGAGGTCGAAGATCGGCTGCAAGAACGGCGTCGCCGTCGCCGCGATGAGCGCGACATATTGCGGCGGCAGCAGCGCGCGGGCCCGCTCGCGAAAGGCGGCGATGACCTCCGGACGGATGAGCGGCGGCGGAATGCCGGCGGCATGATGGCGCCCGTGCGTATCGGTCAACAGGTCGGCAAGCGCGCCCGCCGCAACCGGATGGTACCAGAGCCAGTTCAGCCGCCGCCGCCCGGGCCGCGCATCGTCGTCGGCGCCCGGCTGCCAGTAGGAAAGCACCATCGCCCGCGGCGCGAGATAAAAGACATAGGCGTCGAGCAGATCGGCGCGCGCCGCCTGCGACAATTCCGCTTCCTCGATGACGCCGCGCCAGGCGATGTAGCCGGCGTAACGGGGCTGCGGTCCGCCGAAGACCCGATCGCGCACGGTCGAGTTGAGCCCATCGGCGCCGACCAGGAGGTCGCCCTCTTCCCTGGCGCCGCCGGCAAAGATCGCAGTGACGCGCCGCGCATCCTGCACCACGTCATCGAGTTGCGTGCCGGCTCGATAACAGGCCTCCGGCAATAGCCGCCGCAGCGCCCGGTAGACCAGCGCCCAGGAAGTGAGCACCTTGGCAAAGGGCAGCCGCGCCACGATGCCGCCGTCGCGGTCGAGGCAGATGCGCGAGGAAACGGCAATGCCGATCGACTGGTCGACGGTGACGCCGAGCCGGCGCATGACGTCGAACAACTCCTCATGCGTGCCGATGCCGACGCCGCGGCTCGACAAGTCGCCGCTGCTGCGCTCGAACACGGTCGCCTCCCAGCCCGCCTGCTTGAGCAACAGGCCGGCGAACAGGCCGCCGAGCGAACCGCCGATGATCAGCGCGCGAGGCATGGCCAAACCCTAGTGGCCGCCGCCGCCGCGGGCAATTATTCGCTTATACCGCCACCTTGGTGAGAAAGATCTCGACCTTGCGGTGCAGGTTGGCCGCCGTCTCCTCGACCGACTCCGAGGCGGTCAGCACTGTCTGCGCCGATTGCCGGTTCTGCGCCGCGGCATCGTTGACTTCACCGAGCACGGTGACAATCAGCTTGGTGCCGTCGGCGGCATTGGCGACGCTGTGCGAGATTTCGTTGCTGGCGGCGTTTTGCTGCTGCACCGCTGCGGCGACCGCCGAGGTTTGCGTGTCGATCTCACGCATGCGGCCAGCGATGCGCTCCATCGCCTCGACGGCTTTCCCCGTCGCTCCCTGCACGTCCTTGATCTGGCTGGAAATGTCCTCGGTCGCCTTGGCGGTCTGCACCGCCAGCGATTTCACTTCGGACGCGACCACGGCGAAGCCGCGCCCGGCCTCGCCCGCGCGTGCCGCCTCGATGGTGGCGTTGAGCGCCAGGAGGTTGGTCTGCGTGGCGATGTTATTGATCAGCTTGCTGACGTCGCCGATCTTCTGGGCGCCTTGCGCCAGCGTGCTGATGTCCCGTGACGTTGCTTGCGCCTCCTCGACGGCGACGCGCACGGCGTCCGCCGTCTGCATCAGCCGCTCAGTGATCTCGGCGGTCGAGGTCGACAGCTCTTCGGCGCTGACGGCGGCCGTCTTCACGTTGTCGGAGGCTTCGTTGGAGCGCTGCGCCGCGCTGTCCGCGCGCTGCGAGGTGTGGCCCGCGGCCGCGAACAGGTTCGCCGCGGTCGAGCGCATGACACTGGCGCTCTCCGCCACCGTCTGCAGCAGCTTTGCCGCGTCCTCGCGGAATTCGGAAATGGCGTTCTCGATGGCGACGCGGCGGCCTTCCTGCTGCTGCATGGTGTCGCGCTGTAATTCGACGGTGCGCCGCTCGGTGATGTCCTCGTGAGTGCCGATCCAGCCGCCGCCTTGCATCGGGTGGTTGGTGACCAGGAGGATGCGCCCGTTCTTCGACTTCACCTCATGGGTGATGGTGCGCCCTTGGGCGACGGAGGCCAGAAATTCCTTGCGGTATTGCTGCGGGTCGCGAGAGAAAGTGCCCCTGGCGACGCGGCGCGCCAGCACGTCCGACAGCGTCGAGCCCGGCTTCACGTCCTCCGGCATCAGCTCGTACATCTCGTAATATTGCGTGTTGCACACGATCAGCCGTTCGGCCGCGTCGAACATGCACAGGCCCTGCGCCATGCTGTCGATGCAGGTGCGCATCTGCCGGTTTTCGCGCGCCTGGTGCCAAGTGAGCACGGTGCCGGCGAAGCTCATGGCAAGCTGCGCTATAATGATGGCAATCGCCGCCATAAGCAGCGTTTGCGGAATGGACGAGATGATTGCGTCGACCCAACCGCCGAAAAAGAGCAGCAGCACGCCGAAGCTGCCGGCAAACGATGCAAGTCCGACGAGCGTGACCAGCCAGACAGCGCGCTTAAGCGTGAGCGAAAACAGCAAGATTCAATCCCCGGTGTCACCGCACCGTAGCCGCGGCGACTTTTTTTGTGGTTAAAAAACGGTAAGCAGATCGTTAACGAGGTATGATCCGACCAAGGAAGAGGCACCCATGCGAATAGCGGCGATGGCGGCGGGGGCAGTCGGCGGTTATTTCGCCGCGCGCCTGGCGGCGGCGGGCCACGATGTCTTCTTCATCGCCCGCGGCGCCCATCTCGCCGCGATGCGCAAGAACGGCCTCAGAATCGAAAGCGTCCACGGCGACCTGCACCTGCCCAAGCCCAACGTCACCGACGATCCGAAGACGGTCGGCCCGGTCGATATTGTCATTTTTGCCGTCAAATTGTGGGACACCGAGCAGGCCGCCGCCGCGACCAAGCCGATGGTGGCCGCGAACACCCGCGTCATCACCCTGCAAAACGGTGTCGACAGCGTCGAGCGCATCGGCGCCATCCTGCCGCCGGACTGCGTCATCGGCGGCACCGCCGGGATCGGCTCGACCATCGCCGCGCCCGGCGTCATCCGACACATCAGCAAGTTCGCCGGCATCCGCTTCGGCCGCGCCGACGGCAAGCCCGACGCCACGCTCACGGCCTTCGTCGATGCGGCCAAGAAAGCCAATGTCGATGCTGCGATCGTCCCCGACATCCAGCACGAGCTCTGGTTCAAGTTCATTTTGCTCGCCGCGACCTCAGGCGCGACCGCGACGTTCCGCGCGCCGGCCGGGCCGATCGTCGCCGACCCGGAGCTGCGCGCCTTCATGCGCCAGTTGATGCAGGAAACCTACGAGGTCGGCAAAGCCAAAGGCGTCAGGCTCGAGCCTGACATCGTCGACCAGCGCATGAAATATGTCATCGACAACATGCCGCCGGAAATGAAGGCCTCGATGGCCAACGATCTCGACCGCGGCAACCGGCTCGAGCTCGACTGGCTATCCGGCAAGGTGCGCGCGCTCGGCCGCGAGCTCGGCATCCCGACGCCGGCGAGTGACACCGTCTGCCTGGTGCTCAAACTGCACCGTATGGGCTCGCCCAAATAAAACGGCGCCCCGCTGGCCGGCGGAGCGCCGAACGCATTACTTAACGCTTACTTGTATTTTGCGTTTTCCTCGTTGGTCGCGGGATTGGCGTTCTTCTGCATGCCCGAGCCGGTGGTCATGCTTTTGCCCTTCTTCATCCCGCTCTCGCTCATCTTGTTCTTCTTATTCTTGGTCATGCTGCTTTGACTCATCTTGCCGCCGGGCTTGGCGTTGGTGTCGCCCGTTGCCGACGCGGCTGAAGGATTGGTCGGCGTGCTTACGGTGCTGTTCACGCCGGGCCCGGTGGTGTTCTTGGGCGAGGGCGAACTCTGCGCCAGAGCAAGGCTGCCGGTCGCGGCGGCGATCGCGGTCGCGAGAACGAATTTGCGAAGCATGGAACATCCTTTCCTGTTGCCTTCCGAGTTTTGCCAACGCTTCGCGGGCGGCGCGGTTCCTATCTCGGAACGGGAACACGAGACACAAAAGCTTGTGGGGCTTGTTCCGCCCGCTGGGTCGTCTAGCGCACGGAATTGGGCGCTGGCGAACCGCAGTTCCCCGCCCTAAGCTTCGGCTCCGCGTCGAGTCGGGTGGGATCGCCATGCGAGGTATCATCGAGACACTGATCTTCGCGCTGACCGCTCCACTGCGCCTGTTCGGCAGCTCGCCGCGCTTCCGCCTTGCGCTCGGCGCGCTCGTCATTGTGGCGGTATTCTTCGGCGCCACCCTGTGGGCGCTCGACCGCTTCTTCCCGACCGGCGGCTCGGCCCCGCAGCCCACCGTGCAATTGCCGCAGCTGCCGGCATTGCAGCCGATGACACGCGCCTCCTACGTGATCGCGCCGGTCGCGGTGTCGCTTGCGGCAATCGGCCGCAGCCTCGATGCGACCGCGCCGCGCGACCTCGTCGGCAAGAACGCCAATCCGGTGAGCAAGCTGCTGTCGCAGGCCGACATCGGCATCACCGTCAGCCGCGGGGCCATGAGCGTGTCCGGCCGGCCGAACGAATTGACGGTCGTCACCCCGCTCACCGGCGCGGTGCACATCACCGGGCAGATTGCCGGCGTTGCCGGCAACGTCGTCGGCGGTATCGCCGGCCTCCTCGATTCCGGCCTCGGCAAGGGGCTCGGCAAGATCACCAACCAGGTGCTCGACCAGAACGCCAGTCTGCGCGGCGAGGTGACGGTGCGCTCAAAGCCCGCGATCACCGCCAATTGGCGCCTGCAGCCCAATTTGTCCTCGCAGCTTTCGCTCGGCGGCACCGCGATCCAGGTGGCCGGCATCAAGCTCGACGTCGGCAACGAGGCCAAGCCGCTGATCGACCAGACGGTGAGCCAGCAGGTCGCGGCGCTGGAAAGCCGGCTGCGCAACGACCCCTTCATCGAGCGCGCCACGCGCGAGCAGTGGGCGAAGATGTGCCGCTCGCTCCCGCTCGGCGGCGGCGCGACCGGCCTGCCGGAATTGTGGCTGGAGATGAAGCCGATCCGCGCCGCCGCGGCGCAACCGCAGATCGACGCCAAGGACGTGACGCTTACCATCGGCGTGCAGGCGGAGACGCGTATCTCGCCGACGCAGACCAAGCCTTCCTGCCCGTTCCCGGCGCAGCTTGAGCTGGTGCCGCCGATGGACAACGGCAAGCTCGCCGTCGGGCTGCCGATCGACATGCCGTTCACCGCGCTCAACAAGCTCCTCGAGGCGCAGCTCAAGGGCAAGACCTTCCCCGAGGACGGCTCAGGCCCTGTCTCCGTCGAGGTGCTCGGCGCCAAGCTCGGCGCCGCCGGCGACCGCCTGCTCATTTCGCTGCTGGTCAAGGCGCACGAGAAGAAAAGCTGGTTCGGCTTCGGCGCGCAGGCGACGCTCTCCATCTGGGGCAAGCCGGTGCTCGACGCGAGCAACCAGATCCTGCGCCTCACCGATCTTTCGCTCGCGGTCGAGTCGCAGGCCGCCTTCGGCCTTTTGGGCGCGGCTGCGCAAGCCGCGGTGCCCTATCTGCAGCGGGCGCTGGCCGAGAAGGCGGTCATCGACCTGAAGCCGTTCGCCGCCGACGCCAGGGCCAAGATCGCCGCGACGCTCGCCGAGTTCGAAAAGAGCGCCGGCGCGGGCGTCAACGTCGCCGCCAAGGTCGACACGCTCAAGCTCACCGGCATTGAATTCGATTCGACGACCCTGCGCGTGATCGCCGAGGCCGACGGCAGCGCCAAGGTGGCGGTGAGCGATTTGCCGAAGTTGTAGGGTCCTCGCCGTATGACACATTGCCAACCCCCGCCGCCGCGCCTAAATTAAGCCAGTTCCGAGGGGTGCCCCGACGTTTTCGTGGCACATGGTCTTGATCGGCGAACCGGTACCCATTTCGCCGGACCATGTGCAGGGCTGAGAAAAACCCTTTGAACCTGATCCGGGTCATGCCGGCGAAGGGACAGGACATGCAGAGATCCCAACTGATCGCGCGCCTGATCGGCCCCGTGCTCTGCACGATCGGCATCGCCATGCTGGTCAACCAGGACGCCTTCCACGCCATCGCGCAGGCTTTCCTCGCCAACCCGGCTATCATCTACATTTCCGGCGTCCTCTCGCTCACCGCCGGCCTCGCCATCCTCAACGCGCATCCCATGTGGACGAGCGACTGGCGCAGCCTCGTCACGCTCGCCGGCTGGATCGCCACCATCGGCGGCATCTGGCGCATCTTCGCGCCGAAGTTCGTGCCGTTCGTCGGCAACGCCGTCATCGCCAACCCGCATTTCTTCCTCGGCACCGGCATCGTGCTGCTGGTGCTCGGCGGCTTTTTGACCTTCAAGGGCTACGTGGCCGACCCGCGCAGCCAACGCGAATGGAGACATGACCATGAACAAGCCCATCACCAGCGCTGACCTCGTCACGCCCAAGGTCACCACGGGCCCGCTTCCCGCCTCGCGCAAGGTTTACGTCGCGCTGGACGAGGCGCCGGATTTGCGCGTGCCGGTGCGCGAGATCATGCTGTCGAAGGAATCCGGCGAGCCGCCGCTGCCGGTCTACGACACCACCGGTCCCTACACCGACAACGATGTGGCAATCGACGTCGAGCGCGGCTTGAAGCGCGCGCGCATCGAATGGGTGAAGGAGCGCGGCGGCGTCGAGGAATATGACGGCCGGCCGATTCTGCCGGTCGACAACGGCAATGTCAGCGGCAAGCATCTCGCGCGCAATTTTCCCAATACGCCGAAGCCGTGGCGGGCCGTTTCTTATCCCTCCCCCGAAGGGGGAGGGTCCGCGCGCAGCGCGGGGGTGGGGGCGGCGCGGGGGCCCCCCCCCCCGCGGGGCGCGGCCCCCACCCCCCCCCCCCCGGGGGGGGGGGAACCCCCCCACCCCCCCCAGAGCGGGCGC